>OMKS01000706.1_pt1 | contig 30676 bp, 24 predicted proteins | sample 1674721 | NCBI WGS metagenome assembly OMKS01 (sample SAMN06264996, study PRJEB25208) | sediment metagenome | isolation source: hot spring sediment | place: USA: California | collected 2014-09-02 | reverse complement strand
ATGGTAGACATCGTGGGACAGGCGCGGCTGGCAAAAGCTCTCGCCGGGGCTGACCACCACATCCTCGCCCAGCGCCTGCCGACCAAGCAGCATCCGGCAGGCCATGCCGCCCCGATGCGTCAGCGTCAACTCGATCGGCCAGCGGCGCGTGCCCACCTCGATTCCCGAGCGGATGACATAACGCCATTCGGAATCGCCGTTCGACGAGGTCACCTCGCGCCGGTCGATGATCTCGACCGAGCAGGGGATCGACAGATCCTAGCGCCCCGGGATCGGGTGGACGGCGAACCGCACCCCGGGTCGGCTGGCCGGGCCGAAGGGTTCGATGTCGAAGGCGTGCAGCGCCGAGGTGCGCGCGCCGGTATCGACCTTGGCCTTCAATGCGGGCAGGCCAAGCCCGGGCAGGACGACCCATCCCTCCCGGCCGAGTCGGAAAAGCGGTTCGGCAAGAGCGGTGCCTGTGCTCATGTGGGCGTCTCCTTGGCATTTTGTCAGAATCGCCCGAGAACGCGTCTTCGGCCCCAAGAGGCGAGACCAGATATGGCGACGGCGTTCAACTTCGATCTTACGGCAACCGACGGTGCAGCGCGAACCGGCGTCATCACCACGCCGCGCGGGGTGATCCGCACGCCCGCCTTCATGCCGGTCGGCACCGCCGGCACCGTCAAGGCGATGCTGCCCGAAAGCGTGGCGGCGACGGGGGCGGACATCCTGCTGGGCAACACCTATCACCTGATGCTGCGCCCCGGCGCCGAGCGGGTGGCGCGGCTGGGCGGGCTGCACCGCTTCATGCACTGGGAAAGGCCGATCCTGACGGATTCGGGCGGGTTCCAGGTGATGAGCCTTGCGGGGCTGAGAAAACTGACCGAGCAGGGGGTGACCTTCAAGAGCCATATCGACGGCTCGCGCCACGAGCTGACCCCCGAGCGGTCGATGGAGATCCAGCGCGTGCTTGGGGCGGACATCGTGATGTGTTTCGACGAATGCCCCGCGCTGCCGGCCTCCGACGAGGAGGTGGCGCGCGCGATGCGGCTGTCGATGCGCTGGGCGGAACGGTCCAGGGTCGCCTTCGGCGACCGGCCGGGGCAGGCGCTGTTCGGGATCATGCAGGGCGGCGTGAACCGCGCGCTGCGCGAGGAATCGGCCGAGGCGCTGAAGGCCATCGGGTTCGACGGCTACGCGGTGGGCGGGCTTGCCGTGGGCGAGGGGCAGGAGGCGATGTTCGGCGTGCTGGACTATGCGCCGGGCTTCCTGCCCGTGGACAAGCCGCGCTATCTTATGGGGGTGGGCAAGCCCGACGACATCGTCGGCGCGGTCGCGCGCGGCATCGACATGATGGATTGCGTGCTGCCCACGCGCTCGGGGCGGACGGGGCAGGTCTTTACCCGGCGCGGGGTGCTGAACATCAAGAACGCGCGCCACCAGGACGATCCGCGCCCCATCGACGAGGCCTGCACCTGTCCGGCCTGCCGCAACTATTCCCGCGCCTATCTGCACCATGTCTTCCGGTCGCAGGAGATCATCGCCTCGATGCTGCTGACCTGGCACAATCTGCATTACTATCAGGAGATCATGTCCGGCATGCGCGCGGCCATCTCCGAAGGGCGCTTTGCGGCCTGGCAGGCCGATTTCCATGCGCTCAGGGCCGAGGGCGATATCGAACCGCTCTGAGCCGATGCGCAGAGGGCGCCCCGCCAAATGGGACGCCCCCGGGCCGAGGCCCGTCTCAGGCGCGGGCGCGGCGGCGGACGACGACAAGCGCGCCAAGCCCCGCGGCCAGCAGCGGCAGGCCCGCCGGCAGCGGCACCGGCGCCGGGTTCAGCCCGTCGAGAACGGCCACCGCGAGATCGGGATAATCGGTGAAGAACCCGTCCATCCCGGCCGCGATCCACGGCAGGAACTGGTCTTCGGCCGCCTCGAGCGTGGTCGGCCGGAAGGTCCAGCCATGAACAGCAAGGCCCAGCGCATGGGCCGCCGCAATGAAACCCGCGTCCAGATCGTAGCCGAGGTTCACGCCCAGGCCGGTTGCGAAGCCCGCGAGATGGTCCAGCGACGAGATCGTGCCGGTGGTCGCGTCGTAGACGCCATAGCCATCGCCTGTCTTGAGTACATAGCCCAGTGCGGCGATGCCGTTGGTCATCCCCAGAAGGTCCTGCATCACGGCGAGTTGCTGCGCGCCCTCATGGCTGAAGGTCTGGATGAAGGTATTGGGCACCGATCCGTCGAAGCCGTTGGCCTTCATCTCCTCGACGATCTTGGCATTCAACGAGAAGCGGTTGGGGGTCTTGGATTCCGGATAGATCCCGATCTGCGCGCCGGTCGCCGCATTATGGGCTTTCACCAGGTCCATCACTTCCTGGAAGGTCGGCACCTTGAACGGGTCCGCCATCGAGGGGGTGTAGTCCGGATAGGACGTGCTGGCGGTGCGCGTGGGCAGGGCGGTCAGGGACTTGATCTCGGCCAGGGTGAAATCGGCCACCCGGTAGCCGCCATTGCGCGGCCCGAACAGATCGGCGACATTCGTGCTGCGCGTCAGCGTGGGGTCATGGATGGCGACCAGAACGCCATCGGCGGTCAGTTGCAGATCGGGCTCGACCACCTGCGCGCCCATCTTGATGGCCAGTTCATAGGCCGCCAGCGTGTGCTCGGGCAGATGGCCGCTGGCGCCGCGATGGGCGATCACCAGCGGCGCTTCGCCCGACAGGGTATTGTAAACGGTGGCCGCCTGGGCCGGAGCGATCATCGCCACGGCAAGGGCAGCGGCTGTCGCGATCATGCGAGTCATGCCTGTCTCCTGTGAGGAACGCCTTCGGGGATGCGGAAACAATGCGTCCACGGGTGGCGGATTAGGCGGCCTGCGCGACGGTTCGATCAAGTTTGCGTAAAGCTTTTGCGAACCCGCCGCCGCGGTCTTCGCGGACTTTGCCATGGCGGGCAGCCCGGGGCAGGGCGTATGCGTGCTTGCACCGGGCGGGCCGGACAGGCATTCTGAGGGGTAACTCGAAGCCGTCTGGTTGAATCCCCGGAAAAAAAGCCCCAGATGTCCGACCAGACCGGAGAGGGCCGAGTGGCTGCCGCCAGCGGGGCAGGTGCCTTCTTGCCAGACCAGGGAAAACGTATGACCGAACTCACCGTCCAATCCTATCCCGTCCTTCCGTTGCGCGACATCGTGGTCTTTCCCCACATGATCGTCCCGCTCTTCGTGGGACGCGAGAAATCCGTCCGCGCGCTGGAAGAGGTGATGCAGGACGACAAGCAGATTCTGCTCTCGGCGCAGATCGATCCTTCGGTCGACGAGCCGTCGACGGACGGTATCTATCGCACCGGCGTCCTTGCGAACGTGCTGCAACTGCTGAAATTGCCCGATGGCACCGTCAAGGTGCTGGTCGAGGGTAAGACCCGCGTGCGCATCATCGAATTCCTCGACAACGACTCGTTCTTCGAGGCCCGTGCGGAGCCCCTGTCCGAGGATCTGGGCGACAAGTCCACGGTCGAGGCGCTGTTGCGTTCGGTCGGTCCCGAATTTGAACGCTATGCCAAGATCAAGAAGAACATCCCCGAAGAGGCGCTGTCCATCGTGTCCGAGACGCGCACGCCGGACAAGCTGGCCGATCTGATCGCGGGACATCTGGGCGTCGAGGTCGCCCAGAAGCAGGAACTTCTGGAAACGCTGGTGATCGCCGAGCGGCTGGAGAGGGTCTATGGCCTGATGCAGGGCGAGATGAGCGTCCTGCAGGTCGAGAAGAAGATCAAGACCCGCGTCAAGTCACAGATGGAGCGGACCCAGCGCGAATACTATCTCAACGAACAGATGAAGGCGATCCAGCGGGAACTCGGCGATGGTGACGAGGGCCAGAACGAGATCGCCGAGCTCGAGGAACGCGTGGCCGCCACGAAGCTCTCGAAAGAGGCGCGCGAAAAGGCCGAGGCTGAGATCAAGAAGCTGAAGTCGATGTCGCCGATGTCGGCCGAGGCGACGGTGGTGCGCAACTATCTCGACTGGATGCTCGCGCTGCCCTGGGGTGTGAAGACCCGGGTCAAGAAGGATCTCACCCGCGCCGAGACGGTGCTGGACGAGGATCATTTCGGGCTGGAAAAGGTCAAGGAGCGCATCGTCGAATACCTCGCCGTGCAGCAGCGGTCGAAGAAGCTGAAGGGGCCGATCCTGTGCCTCGTCGGGCCGCCCGGCGTGGGCAAGACCTCGCTCGGCAAGTCGGTCGCGCGCGCCACGGGGCGCGAGTTCATCCGGATCAGCCTGGGCGGCGTGCGCGACGAATCCGAGATCCGCGGCCACCGGCGGACCTATATCGGCTCGATGCCCGGCAAGATCATCCAGGCGATGAAGAAGGCCAGGTCCACCAACCCGCTGATCCTGCTCGACGAGATCGACAAGATGGGCCAGGACTTCCGCGGCGATCCGGCCAGCGCGATGCTCGAGGTTCTGGACCCCGAACAGAACGCGACCTTCGTCGACCATTACCTCGAGGTGGAATACGACCTCTCGAACGTGATGTTCCTGACTACGGCGAACTCCTACAACATGCCCGGCCCGCTCCTGGACCGGATGGAGATCATCACGCTGGCAGGCTATACCGAGGATGAGAAGCGCGAGATCGCGGTGCGTCACCTGATCCCGAAGCAGATGCAGAACCACGGGTTGAAGCCGAATGAATTCGAGCTGACCGGGGCGGCGCTGACCGAGATGATCCGACGCTATACCCGCGAGGCGGGCGTGCGGAACCTCGAACGCGAGATCGCCAAGCTCTGCCGCAAGGCGGTGACCCGGCTGATCAAGAAGGAGACCGACAAGGTCACGATCACCCCGGACGTGCTGGAGGAGTTCCTGGGCGTCGAGAAGTTTCGCTATGGCCTCGCCGAGAAGGAGGACCAGGTGGGCGTCGTCACCGGGCTGGCCTGGACGTCGGTGGGTGGCGACCTCTTGTCGATCGAGGCGCTCAAGCTGCCCGGCAAGGGCCGGATGAAGACGACCGGCAAGCTGGGCGACGTGATGAAGGAATCGATCGACGCCGCCTCGAGCTTCGTGCGCTCGATCGCGCCCGAGATCGGGGTCAAGCCGCCGCAGTTCGAGAAGGTGGACATCCATGTCCATGTCCCCGAGGGCGCGACGCCCAAGGACGGACCGTCCGCGGGCATCGCCATGGTGACCTCCATCGTGTCGGTGCTGACCGGCATCCCGGTGCGCAAGGACATCGCCATGACCGGCGAGGTGACGCTGCGCGGGAATGTTCTGGCCATCGGCGGGCTCAAGGAAAAGCTGCTGGCGGCGCTGAGGGGCGGCATCAAGACCGTGCTGATCCCCGAGGAAAACGAAAAGGATCTGCCCGAGATCCCCGACAACGTGAAGCGGGGGCTGACGATCATCCCCGTCGCCCATGTCCGGGACGTGCTGAAACGCGCGCTGGTCCGGGCGCCCGAGCCCATCGTCTGGGACGAGGCCGCCGAAGAGGCCGCAGCCCGGGCCGCGGCCAAGTCCACGGGTGAGGACGCGCCGGGGCAGATCGCGCACTGAGCCCGCTCGGGCCGTTCCGGAGAGGCGCGCCGCCATGGCGCGCCTTTTCCCGTTCCGGAACCGCACCGCCCTGGCCCATCCCGGGCGCCCCCTTGCAGGCCAATAGCCCCCTTGCGAACCAGTCAGAGACGGGCTAACAAGCGCGCCACGGGTGATTAGCTCAGTGGTAGAGCGCTTCGTTCACATCGAAGATGTCGGGAGTTCGAATCTCTCATCACCCACCATCCTTCCTTCTCGATCTGACATGGCGCTTGGGCTGGAAGGTGTTTCGCCGCCTCCATCGGTGCAGACGGGTGGTGCAGAGGGGGATTGGCGATGCCCTGTCCGGTCTTGATCGGGTAAACCTGCCACGCGCGTGCCCATGCTCCCCGTGACGAAGCCTGAAAGGCTGAGGGAACCGTCATTGCCGTGCCGGTTGGCGACGGTTTCCGGGCAGTGGGCGAGCAGCAGGGTCGTGGAATAGAGAGGGGCGTTGGCTCCGGACCCTGTGGCGGGTCGGACCGGCGGCGGGGTCGGTCAGGCGGTGATGCGGTTGGGCTCGCAGCCCTGGTCGGTCTCGCCGTCGGAGCGCAGGGCCGCCCACAGGAACAACGCCATCGCGCCCGCCATCCCGCCCAGCCAGTAGGACAGTACCGCACCCAGAAGCCCGGCCTCCCATACAAGGGCGGCAAGAGCCGTGGACAGGGCGCCGGTCAGAATGGAAACGAGAACGAATGCAATCGCCATGGACGTGATCTCCTTGGTCCCAGCCTTCCCGCGATTTCGGGCGGAAATCGGGCATTCCCAAGGAAATGCCGAACCTGGTTAACAGGCGGTTCACGCGGGGCGAATGATATCGGGGTTTCTGCTGCCGGGGGCTTGCGGCAGCGGGCCGCGCCGGTCTAAAGGCTGCGGGGCGGGCGATTAGCTCAGTTGGTAGAGCGCCTCGTTTACACCGAGGATGTCGGGAGTTCGAGTCTCTCATCGCCCACCATGGCACCGCGTCTTGATCCTGTCGCCGTCCCCTGCGAGGGTCGGGCAACAGGCCCGAAAGGAGACGCACCATGACCCGTCCGCTGTCCGATCTGATCGCCCGGGGTCGGGGCATGGTCCCCGCCGATCTGGTGTTGCAGGGCGGCGTCGTGTTCGACCTTGTGACCGGCGACATGATCCCGGGCGATGTGGCGATCTGCGGCCAGACCATCGTCGGGATCGGGGCGACCTATGGGGGGCGGCAGGTGATCGACGTTTCAGGCCTGACGCTGGTGCCGGGCTTCATCGACACGCATCTGCATATCGAAAGCAGCCTTGTCACCCCCTTCGAGTTCGACCGCTGCGTCTGCCCGCGCGGCGTGACCACCGCGATCTGCGACCCCCATGAAATCGCAAATGTGATCGGCCTGCCGGGGATCGACTATTTCCTCGACGCCGCCGCGCGCACGGTGATGGACATTCGCGTGAACCTGTCCTCCTGCGTGCCCTCGACCGAGATGGAGACGGCGGGCGCGCGGATCGGGGCCGACGAGCTCGCCCCGCTCATGGACCACCCCCGGGTGATCGGGCTGGCCGAGATGATGAATTATCCGGGTGTTCTGGCGGGCGATCCGGAGGTTCTGGCCAAGCTCGAGGCGTTCCGGGGCCGCCATATCGACGGGCACGCGCCGCTTCTGTCGGGGCGCGATCTGAACGGCTATGTCGCCGCCGGTATCCGCACCGAGCACGAGGCGACCAGCGCCGAGGAAGCGCGCGAGAAGTTGCAGCGCGGCCTGCGCGTGCTGATCCGCGAAGGCTCGGTCAGCAAGGACATGGCGGCGCTGCGCCCGCTGCTGACCGAGCGCACGGCGCCCTTCATGTGCCTGTGCACCGACGACCGGAACCCGCTGGACATCGCCGAATACGGCCATCTCGACCACATGATCCGCTGGATGATCGGGCAGGGCAGCGATCCGCTGGCGGTCTATCGCGCGGCCTCGCTGTCGGCGGCCGAGGCCTTCGGGCTGAAGGATCGGGGGCTGGTTGCGCCGGGACGGCGGGCCGATATCGTTGCGTTGGGCGACGTCGCGGAATGCCGGGCGGACCTGGTGATCGCGGGCGGGCGCGTGGTCGATGACGCGGCCTTCGACGCGCGCGACGAGATCGCGCCGGTCGGGCGCGGCTCTGTCCGGGCGCCCGCGGTGATGCCCGAGAGCTTTCGCGCCGCGGCGAACGCGACCGAGACCCATGTGATCGGCATCATCGAGGGCAAGATCCTGACCGAGCACCTGGTGGAGGACCTCGGCCCTGTCGATGGCGAGAAGCATGCCGATCCGTCCCGCGACCTTGCCAAGATCGCGGTCGTGGAACGGCACGGGATCAACGGCAACATCGCGGTGGGGTTCGTCCGCGGCTTCGGGCTGCAGGAGGGCGCCATCGCCTCGACGGTCTGTCACGACCACCACAACATCGTGGTGGTCGGCGCCTCGGATGCGGACATGGCCCGCGCCGTCACCCGGCTGGCCGAGATCGAGGGCGGATTCGTCGTGGCGGGGCAGGGCACGATCCTTGCCGAACTGGCGCTGCCGGTGGCGGGGTTGATGAGCCTTGAACCCTTCGAGATCGTCGAGGCGCGGCTGGACCATCTGCGCTCGGCGGCGCGGTCGCTGGGCGTGACGCTGGAGGAGCCTTTCCTGCAACTGGCCTTTCTGTGCCTGCCGGTGATTCCCGCATTGAAGATCACCGATCGCGGGATGGTGGACGTGGACCGATTCGAGATCCTCGGCTGAGGCAGCCGGGACGGGATGCACCCGCCCCGATATTCCCGTCGCGAGGCGCTTGACGCCGTCGGTAGGGCCGCCTAAAAGGCACGTCACGCCGGGCGCGCCCGGACGGCGCTGCGGTTGTAGCTCAGTTGGTTAGAGTACCGGCCTGTCACGCCGGGGGTCGCGGGTTCGAGCCCCGTCAACCGCGCCATCGCCCGTCCGATCCGCCCACGCGAAATGCGCGGTTGTAGCTCAGTTGGTTAGAGTACCGGCCTGTCACGCCGGGGGTCGCGGGTTCGAGCCCCGTCAACCGCGCCACTTCTCCCCTGGATAACGGGGCGTTTATGGCCCGCCTGCTCGATGCAGTCCCGCTCTGGCTGGCGCTGCTGCCGGCCGTGACGGTCGGGCTGTCCCCCTTCCTGCCCGAACCGCACCTGTGGGAAAAGCTCAGGATGCTGTCCGCGGGCGAGTTGCGGCGCGGCATCGACATCTTTGATCTCGCCCTGCACGGCGCGCCTTGGCTGTTGCTTCTGGCCAAGCTGGGCCGAATGGCGCTGCGGCGGCGCTGAGGGCCGGTATCGGGGGGGCTCCCGCCCTCCGTTGGCGGCTTGCGCCGCCGCCTGCGGTTGGGCCCGGCGCCGCGCCAGAGGCGCGGCGCGGTCGCGTCCGGTCCGGGTGGCGCGTCAGGCGGCCAGCGCCGCGAGGATGCGTGCCCAGCTGCGGATGCCCTTGTGGAAACTGGCCACGTCGTATTTCTCGTTCGGCGCGTGGATCGCGTCGTCGTCGCGGGCAAAGCCGATCAGCATCGAATCCATCCCGAGGATCTCCTTGAAATGGCCGGCCACCGGGATCGATCCGCCCGAACCGATGAAGGCGGCCGGGTTCGGCCATTCCGCGGACAGTGCGGTGCGGGCCTTTTCGAAGGCGGGATCGGCGATCGACATCTGCGCCGCGGGCGAGGCGCCGTGGCCGTGGAACTCGACCGTGCAATCGGGCGGCAGCATCGCGCGCACCATGGCGCGGAACGACTCGCGGATTGCCAGCGGGTCCTGCTGGCCGACAAGGCGGAAGCTGATCTTGGCGGAGGCCCTGGCGGGCAGCACCGTCTTGAACCCCGACCCGGCATAGCCGCCCGAGATGCCGTTCACCTCGCAGGTCGGGCGCGACCAGATCATTTCCAGCGGTGTGCGCCCCTTTTCGCCGGCGGGATGCGACAGGCCCACCTCGCCCAGGAACGCGCCCGCGTCGAAGCCCAGGCCCTGCCATTGCCGGGCCACCTCGGCGGGCAGCTCGGGCACGCCGTCGTAGAAGCCCGGCACCGTCACCCGCCCGTCCGCGTCGTGCAGTGCCGCGATGATGCGTGCCAGCACCCGGATCGGGTTCATCGCCGCCCCGCCATACATGCCCGAATGCAGATCCTTCGCGGGGCCCGTGATCGTGACCTCCTCGCCGACCAGCCCGCGCAGCATGGTCACGATGCCGGGCGTGCCTTCGGCGAAAAGACCGGTATCGCAGATCAGCGCGATATCGGCCGTCAGCGCGTCGGCATTCTGTTCGAGGAACGGCACCAGCGAGGGCGAGCCCGATTCCTCCTCGCCCTCGAAGAACATCGTGATGCGCGCGGGCAGGCTGCCGTGAACGGCCTTCCAGACCCGGCAGGCCTCGACAAAGGTCATCAGCTGGCCCTTGTCGTCGGAAGCGCCGCGCCCGCGGATCACCCGGCCGCGCGGGGTGTCCTCGATCGCGGGCTCGAACGGGTTGCGGTGCCACAAGTCCAGCGGGTCGACCGGCTGGACATCGTAATGGCCGTAGAACAGCAGGTGCGGCCCTGTCTCGCCGCCCTTGCCCAGCACCATCGGATGGCCGGGCGTGGGGCAGGGCCGGGCGTCGAAGCCGATGGCGCGCAGATCCTCGGCCAGCCAGTCGGCGGCGGCGGCGCAATCGGCGGCATGGGCCGGGTCGGTCGAGATCGAGGGGATGTGCATCAGCGCCATCAGCCGGTCCAGCGCATGCGGCAGGTCGGCATCGATTCGGGACAGCACGGCGTCGAGGGTCATGGGGGCTCCGGGTTTGCAGGGTCGGGCGGAGCCTAACAGCAGTGCGGGCGCTGTCCAGAGGGCTGGCCGCGCCCGGCGCGGCGCGCCTGGCTGCTGGCGCCTGGATGGTCGATGGGCCTGGGAACGGAGGCACGGATGCGCGGATGCGCGGATGCGGGCGGTCTGTCTGGGGATTGCGATGGTGCTTGTCGCAGGTGCAGGCGCGGCCGAGCCGCTGGACGGCAAGGCGGCACGCGCCCAGCTTTTCGACCCGTCCGGGGTCGAGGTGACTGTGATCGCGCAGGACTTCCTGACGGCGCGGGACCGGACCGCGCTGGAATTCGCCGGGGCACAGCAGAACTATTACGACGCCATCGCGGCAGCCCCGGGCGAGGGACTCCCGTCAGAGGCAACCGTGGCAGCCGCGAACTACCACGATGTCGATTCCGCCCGCGCCGCGGCGCTGAAAAGTCGCGATTCGGCCCGCAAGGGCGGCCCGCTTTGCGTCATTGTCGCCGAGATCCGCCCGATCGGCTGGGCGCCCCGGCAGCTCAGCCTCAGTGCCGATGCCAGCGAAGGGCTTCGCAAGACCTACCGCCCGGGGCGTGGGGCCAAGGCGCTTGCGATCTCGCCCGCGACGGGCATCTGGGCCATGGCCACTGGCCCCGAGGCCGGTCGCGAGGCGGTGGCAAGCTGCGCCCGACAAGCGGGACGCGACGATTGCCGCGTCGTCGTGGCGGACCGCTGAGGCGGCCTGTCCAGTTCGATTGACAGCAATCATGTCAGTGCCACTTGACAGAGATCAAAGTCTGGCGATGCTGGTTGTCATTAAGTGGAGGGAGATGTGGAGCACGCGACCCAACCCACCTGCGAAATCGCGCTGTATCTCCGACGCCGCGCTGCCCCGCAGTCCAGGGGTTTCCGATCGGAACGCGTGGCGGGCGGAATGCGGCGACGGACTTCTGGCGACGGGTGAAATTCGCGGCAACACGGTTAGACAGACGGCTTTTTTCGGCTAAGAAGAACGAATAGGGAAAGAGGAGCGGCGCCGCCGCGTGTCCCGACAGGATGCGCCAGGAGCCACTAGGGGGGGCGCCGCAAGGCACCCGACAAAAACGCAGGACCCGGACGGCCCCTGCCCCGCAGGGGGGCGATCGCCGGTCAGCCAGAGGCCCTTGGGGGGCTGAAAACGAAGGAGAGACGCGGTGGACTATATCGCAGCATTGGACACGGCCATCAACCGGCTGCACGACGAAGGGCGCTACCGCACCTTCATCGACATCGAGCGCCGGAAAGGCCAGTTCCCCAACGCCGTCTGGACCCGTCCCGATGGCGGCCAGCAGGATATCGTGGTCTGGTGCGGCAACGACTATCTGGGCATGGGCCAGCACCCGGTCGTGCTGGACGCGATGCAGGACGCGCTGAACGCCACCGGCGCCGGGTCGGGCGGCACGCGCAACATCTCGGGGACCACGGTCTATCACAAGGCGCTCGAGGCCGAACTGGCCGACCTGCACCAGAAAGAGGCCGCGCTGGTCTTCACCTCGGCCTACAACGCGAATGACGCGACGCTCTCGACGCTGCCGGTCCTGTTTCCCAACCTTGTGATCGTCTCGGACGAACTGAACCACGCCTCGATGATCCAGGGCATCCGGCGCGGGCGTTGCGAAAAGCACATCTTCCGCCACAACGATGTCGCGCATTTGCGCGAGATCCTCGAGAAGATCGAGAAGGGGCGGCCGATCCTGATCGCCTTTGAATCGGTCTATTCGATGGATGGCGATTTCGGCCCGATCGAGGAAATCTGCGATCTTGCCGACGAGTTCGACGCGCTGACCTATATCGACGAGGTTCACGCCGTCGGCATGTATGGCCCCCGCGGCGCCGGCGTGGCCGAGCGCGACAACCTCATGCACCGGATCGACATCATCAACGGCACGCTGGCCAAGGCCTATGGCGTGTTCGGCGGCTACATCGCGGCTTCGGCCAAGATGTGCGACGCGGTGCGCTCTTACGCGCCGGGCTTCATCTTCTCGACCTCGCTGCCGCCCGCCGTGGCGGCTGGCGCTGCGGCCTCGGTGCGGTTCCTCAAGAGCGACACCCGCCTGCGCGAAAAGCATCAGGATCGCGCCCGCGTGCTCAAGGCCCGGTTCAAGGGGCTGGGGATGCCGGTGATCGACCATGGCAGCCACATCGTGCCGGTGATCGTGGGCGACCCGGTCCACACCAAGCTGATCTCGGACAAGCTGCTTGAATTTTACGGCATCTATGTCCAGCCGATCAACTTCCCCACCGTGCCCCGCGGCACCGAGCGGCTGCGCTTCACGCCCTCGCCGGTGCATACGCAGGAGCAGATGGACCTGCTGGTCCGCGCGATGAACGAATACTGGTCGCATTGTGCGCTGAATCGCGCCGAGCTTACGGCCTGATCACGTTCTGCGGGTGCAGCACTCCCGCGCTTGTGATAGTTTGCAATATGGAAGGTGGCGATTCCCTTGGGTCGCCGCCTCACCTGAGGCAACACAGGCAGGCACGGGACGGTTTTGATGATCAGGCGCAGGCAGTCGCGCATCGCGGCTGAGGGCTCTCAGGACATACCCAAGGGGTTCGACTCCTACGAGTTGCGTCTGGGCGATGTCATGCGCGGCGAACGTGCAACGCTGGGCAAGTCGCTTCTGGATGTCCAGCGCCAGTTGAAGATCCGCGCGACCTATATCGCCGCCATCGAGAACGCCGATCCCACTGCCTTCGAGACCCCCGGCTTCATCGCGGGCTATGTCCGGTCCTATGCCCGCTATCTGGGGCTTGATCCGGAATGGGCGTATCGTCGGTTCTGCGAAGAGGGCAATTTCGCCACCGTGCACGGCATGAGCCCGGCCGCCACCACGCCGAAAACCGCGCAGCGCCGCAAGCCGACCGAGCTGCGCGATCCGCTGGCCGATCCCAATACCATTTTCGTGCCCCGCGGCGAGGCGTTCCTGTCGCGGATCGAACCCGGCGCCATCGGTTCGCTGGCGGTCCTTCTGGCCCTCATGGCCGTGCTGGGCTATGGCGGCTGGTCGGTGTTGCAGCAGATCCAGCAGGTCAAGCTGGCCCCGCTCGACCACCAGCCCGGGCTTCTGGCCGATGTGGACCCGCTGGCCACGACCGACGGGGCCGTTCTGGCCGAAGCGCCGATGACCCCGCCCACGACCGAGGCGCTGGATCGGCTCTACCGCCCGCAGGTGCTGGACCGTCCCGTCCTGGTGCCGCGCGATGGCCCCATCGCCACGCTCGATCCGGGCGAGGTCGGGGTTCTGGTCGCCGGGCGCCCGGCCGAACAGCGGTTTGCCTCGGACAGCTCTGCCGAGCGACCCGAACCCGCCAAGCCCGGTCAGGTGCAGGTCGTGGCCGAGTCGCAATTGCCCGAGGTGGCGATCATCGCGGTCCGCCCCGCCTGGGTCCGGGTGTCGGCGGCGGATGGATCGGTCCTGCTGGAAAAGATCCTCGATGCGGGCGAACGCTATGTCCTGCCCGACACCGACCAGCCGGCGCGGCTGCGGGCGGGCAATTCGGGGGCCGTCTATTTCGCGGTGAACGGCCAGACCTACGGCCCGGCCGCCCCCGGCGCCCAGGTCGCCCGGAATGTCGAACTGTCCGCCGAGGCGCTGACCGAGCGGTTCCAGATCGCCAATGTCGGCGCCGATCCCGATCTGGCGGTGGCCCTTGCGATGAACGGGGACGGCAGCGGGACCGAATGACGCCCGCGCATCAGGGCGCGTTGCGGCGACTCGGCCAATCCTTTATCCATGGAGCGAAATCACTCTCTCCGCGGACAGGATAACCCGATGTCGCTGCATGCCGTGCGCCCCTGGTGCCATATCGAACGCCGCAAGTCCCGCCAGATCCATGTGGGCTCCGTTGCCGTAGGGGGCGCCGCGCCGATCTCCGTTCAGACCATGACCAACACGGTCACCACCGACATCCGCGGCACGATAGAGCAGGTCCAGCGCGCGGCCGAGGCGGGCGCCGATATCGTGCGCATCTCGATCCCTGACGAGGGGTCGTCCAGGGCGCTGAAGGAGATCGTCGCCGAAAGCCCGGTGCCGATCGTGGCCGACATCCATTTCCACTACAAGCGCGGCATCGAGGCGGCCGAGGCGGGCGCGGCCTGCCTGCGGATCAACCCGGGCAATATCGGCGACGAGCAACGCGTGCGCGAGGTCATCGCGGCCGCCCGCGATCACGGCTGTTCGATGCGGATCGGGGTGAATGCGGGCTCGCTGGAAAAGCACCTTCTCGACAAGTATGGCGAGCCTTGCCCTGAGGCAATGGTCGAAAGCGCGCTCGACCATATCCGCATTCTCGAGGACAATGATTTCTTCGAGTTCAAGATTTCCGTGAAGGCGTCCGACGTCTTCCTTGCCGCCGCCGCCTATCAGGGCATTGCCGAGGCGACGGATGCGCCGATCCATCTGGGCATCACCGAGGCGGGCGGATTCGTGTCGGGCACGATCAAGTCGGCCATCGGGCTGGGCAACCTGCTGTGGTCGGGGATCGGCGACACGATCCGCGTCTCGCTCTCGGCCGACCCGGTCGAAGAGGTCAAGGTCGGCTTCGAGATCCTGAAATCGCTGGGCCTGCGCCATCGCGGCGTCAACATCATCTCCTGCCCCTCCTGCGCGCGGCAGGGCTTTGACGTGATCAAGACCGTCGAGGTGCTGGAAAAGCGGCTGGAACACATCAAGACCCCGATGAGCCTGTCGATCATCGGCTGCGTGGTGAACGGCCCGGGCGAGGCGCTGATGACCGATGTCGGCTTCACCGGCGGCGGGGCCGGGCATGGCATGGTCTATCTCGCCGGCAAGCAGGATCACCGGATCGCGAGTGACCAGATGATCGAGCACATCGTCGAGCAGGTGGAACGCAAGGCCGCCGAAATCGAGGCCGCCCGCGCCGCATCGGAGGCGGAGGCGGCGGAGTAACGCCCGCCGCCTGCCACGATCCCACGACCGCTGTCAGGAGAAGCGGATGGTCCCGGCCCGCCCCCGCTGCGGGCGCCGGGGATCAGTTCTCGCGGAGCCCGGCCACGACCTGGCGCATCCCTTCCAGCGGCATGTAGCCCCGCAGCATCTGCGGCCCGAGGATGAAGGTCGGCGTGCCCGAGATCTGCAGCCGCTGGGCAAGGCTCTGGTTCGCGGCCAGCACCGCGTCGACCTCGGGCGAATTCATGCGCTCCATGATGGCGGCGCCGTCCAGCCCCAGAGTGGCCGCAAGCTGCGCAAGGCTTTCCTCGGTGATGTTGCCGCGGAAGTTGATCAGCGCGTCATGCGCCCGCTCGTAGGCATCCGGTCCGGCGATCTGCAGCGTCGCCACGGCGAAGCGGGCGGACAGCACCGACTGGTCGCCCAGGATCGGGAATTCCTTCATCACCAGGCGGATATTCCCGTCGCTGGAGACCAGTTCGGCCACGTCGTCATGGGCACGGCGGCAATAGCCACAGCGGTAATCGACGAACTCGACCAGCGTGATGTCACCCTCGGGATTGCCACCGACCCAGGAATGGTCGTCCTCGAAGATCTCGGCCGCGTTGACCCGGACCAGCGCCTCGTCATTCGCCGTCTGCGCCTCGGCCTGGCGCTGTTCCAGCACGCCGATCGCCTCCATCAGGACCTCGGGGTTCTCCATCAGGTAGCTGCGCACCTCTGCGCGGAACATCTCGCGCTCGGCCTCGGACATCGCGGCAAGGTCGAAGCCCTGGGCGGGCAGGGCAAGGCCAAGGCTCAGCAGGGCGGCGGCGGGCAGGCGGGTCATCTGGCAATCTCCATTTCCGGGTCGTTCCCGTTGCAGCACATCGCGCGGCGCAGGCCAATGGTCATTTTCGACCGTTCGGCTCAATTCTTGCGGCGCATCGCCTGCGCGATGGCGGCCAGCGCCACCTCGGGCAGATCGCCCCGCACAAGGCTGCGCTCGAACACATAGGCAGGCGCCGTCCCAAGGTCGAGTGCATCCAGAAGCGCGCGGTTGACGGCAAGGGCGGCCGCGATCCCGGGATCGGCCATCCGGTCGGCGACCGCCGCGGGGTCGAGTCCCAGCGCGCGGGCGATTCCGTCCAGCGTGTCAGGCTGCATCTCCGGTGCCGCAAACAGCGCGTCCTGCGCGCGCGCATAGGCGTCGGGCCCGGCCAGCGCCAGCACCGCCCGGGCAAACCGCGCGGCGGACTCTCCACCCGGGCCGGGCGCGTCCTTGACCACAAGGCGCAGGCCCGGATCGCTGGCCGCCAGCGCGCGGGCCGCCGCCAGCGCGGGACCGCAGCGGTCGCAGGCGTAATCGACAAAGGCCACCACCGTCACATCGCCTTCGGGGTTGCCGCCGGTCCAGTCGTCCGAGGCGTCGAACAATACGGCGCGATGCGCCTCGATCAGGGCAAGATCGCCCGAGACGGCGTCTGCCTGCCGCTGCCGCTCGGCCTCGACCAGCACCTCGTCGATCAGTTCGGGATGCTCCAGCAGATAGGCGCGGATCTCGGCGTGAAAGGCCGCCCGTGCCGCGGGGTCCAGACCCGATGCCGCAGCAGCCAGGGGCAGGACGGCAAGCGCCAGCGCAAGCCCAACCCTCACCGCTTGCGCCCCGCGCTTTCGGCGGCACTCAGCACGTCCTGCGCCCGCAACCATCCGGGCGAGCCGCGCGGCAACAGCCCCGCCGCTCGCGTCGCGTGCGTTGCGGCCGTGTCCATCCGCCCGCCCAGCGCATAGCGTTCGGCCGTCGCGACCGAGGCCATGCCGTTATTTCCTGCCCGCGCATAGGCCAGCGCCAGATCGCGCAGCATGCGTGGATCGTAGGGATCGCGGCCGCGCGCCCGTTCCAGCACCGCCAGCGCCTGCCGGTTGCCCTCGGCGGTTTCCAGCGCCAGAAGCGCGCGGCCATGGCCTGCAAGGATCAGGGGCTCGTTCGGGGCAAGCGCGGCGGCGCGGGCATAGGCATTGACCGCGGGTCCAACGCGGCGGGATTCCAGCAGGATCTGGCCCTTGAGCTCATGCACATAGGGATCGTTCGGCCGCGCCGCCTCAAGCCTTTCCATCTCGGCCAGCGCCTTGTCGGGGGCGGGAGTGCGGTGATGGGCGACGGCACGGCGCATCATCCCGATCGTGCTCTGGTCGCGCTCGGCCCGCCGGAGCGTGTAGCGCGGGTTCTGCAGGAATGCCCCCAGCTTGCCCTTGGCGCGGGCGAACCAGTATTCCGCCGTCTCGTTGCCCGTAGCCTGCCCGCCATAGGCCGCGGCATATCCCTTCAGTGCGCGAATGCGCTCGGCGGTCAACGGGTGGGTGCGCACATAGGGGTCCTGGCGGCTTGAACTCAGCGCCTCCTGGCCGCGGAACAGTTCCAGCACCTCAACCATCGCCTGCGGATCGACACCCGCCCTTGCCATGTAGCGCAGCCCGGCCTGATCGGCCGAGGCTTCCTCTGCGCGGGTATGGGCAAAGAACAATCGTTGCGCCGACGAGGCCGTGCCCATGACCAGCCCCGTGCTCGCCTCGCCGCTGCCGGTGGCCGCCCCCATCGCCAGCGACATCATCAGCCCCAAGGCCGCGGCCGATTGCGCGCTGCGCATGTTCGTCAGCCTGCGGGTGATATGGCCGTTCGCGATATGCGCGATCTCGTGCGCGATCACCGCCTGAAGCTGGGCGGCGCTTTCCAGCCGCAGAACCAGCCCCGAATTGATCAGGATCGTCTGTCCGTCGGCGACAAAGGCGTTCAGCCTGTCATCCGCGATCAGCAGGACGCGCAGCGCCGAGGGGCTGATCCCCGCCTCGGCGGCCAGCGGCTGGGCAAGCTGGCGCAGCGCATGTTCGATCTCGGCATCACGGATCAGGCCCTGCGCGCGGGCGACAAGCGGGGCAAGGGCAAGCGTCAGCGCCAGCGCCAGCCCGAGGACATGCCGGATGGCTGCCATTGACGTTGTTCCCCCGCGCTGGAAGAAAGCCTGCATCACAGGCACCCTAAGGAGTCGGGCATGAGGGTTTCAAGCCGCGGCGATGTCGATCCCTTCATCGTGATGGACGTGATGGCCGCCGCCGCCCGGGCCGAGGCCGCGGGCCGGCACATCATCCATATGGAGGTCGGCCAGCCCGGCACGCCTGCCCCCGCCGCTGCGCGGGCTGAGTTGGCGCAGGCGATGGAGACGGGGCCGCTCGGCTATACCGTGGGGCTGGGCCTGCCCGCGCTGCGCGCCCGCATCGCGCGGCTTTACGGCGACTGGTATGGCGTCGATCTGAACCCCGAGCGGGTGGTGATCACGCCGGGCTCGTCGGGCGGCTTCACGCTGGCCTTCACCGCGCTGTTCGACGTGGGCGCGCGGGTGGGGATCGGCGCGCCGGGCTATCCGTCCTACAAGGCGATCCTTCAGGCGCTGGGGCTGCAAACCGTGATGATCGGCACCGAGGCGCAGCACCGTTATCAGCCGGTGCCCGCGGATCTGCCCACCGATCTCGACGGGCTGCTGGTCGCCTCGCCCGCCAATCCGATGGGCACGATGCTGGACAAGGCCGCGCTGGCGGCGCTGATCGAGGCCAGTGCGGATCGGGGTGCGGCCTTCATCTCGGACGAGATCTATCACGGCATCGAGTACGAGCGCAAAGCCGTCACCGCGCTGGAGATCACCGATCAGACCTATGTCATCAACTCGTTCTCCAAGTATTTCTCGATGACCGGCTGGCGCGTCGGCTGGATGGTGGTGCCCGAGGATCACATCCGCCGGATCGAGCGGCTGGTGCAGAATCTCTTCATCTGTGCGCCGCATGCCAGCCAGGTGGTCGCGCTGGCCGCCCTCGATTGCACGGACGAGTTGCAGTCGAACATGGCGCTCTACCGCCGCAACCGCGCGCTGATGATGGAGGGACTGCCCAAGGCGGGCTTCACCAGGATCGCACCGCCCGATGGCGCCTTCTACGTCTATGCCGACGTGTCCGACCTGACCGACGACAGCCGCGCCTTTGCCGCCGAAATTCTTGAAAAGGCCGGGGTCGCGGTCACGCCGGGGCTGGATTTCGATCCCCTGCGCGGGGCCGGCACGCTGCGGTTTTCCTATGCGCGCTCGACCGCGGATATCGAGGAGGGGCTCGCCCGGCTCGGCCGGTTCATGGCGTCGCGCTGACATGGACGAGGGGCGCAAGGGCATCGCTGCGATGGTCGCGGCCTGCGTGATCCGGGGCCTGTCGTCGATGTATTACAGGCTGCTGGCCCATGTCCCGCCCGAGGAGGTGCTGGGCGGCCATCGCACGCTGTAGTCGCTGGTCTTCTTGGGGCTGGTGCTGGCCGGGCAGGGGCGGCTGGCGGAAATCGGGGCGCTGCTGGCGCGTCCGCTGGCGCTGATCCGGCTATTGGGGGTGCATGCGCAGGGCTGGGGCGGGCTGACCGGACGCCATCTGGCCACCTTCGGCCATGACCTGTCCGACAGCCTCATGCTGATGCTGTCGGACCCCCTGACGGCAACGCCGCTGATCCTGTTCTCCCATGCGACGCGGCGGGTCAGCTATGCCACGGTGGGGTTGGTGCAATACATCAACCCCACGCTGCAATTCCTTGTCGCAACGCTGGTTTTCCGCGAGGCGTTCACGGGCTGGCACATCCTGGCCTTCGGGCTGATCCGGGCGGCGCTCGCGCTTTACTCGGCCGAAAGCCTGCGCGGCGAAAGGGCAGCGCGCAGGGCTTCCATCAGGTCGGGCACGTCGGACACGACGCCGTAATAGTCGCGCAGGCTGGGCTCGGCAAAGCCCTCGGCGATGAAATGGTCGATCAGCGCGGTCAGCGGCCTCCAGAAGCCGTTGGTCGAGAGCAGGAAGATCGGTTTCGCATGCAGGCCCAGCTGCCGCCAGGTCAGCACCTCGAAGAACTCGTCCAGCGAGCCCGCGCCGCCGGGCAGCACCACGATCGCGTCCGAGTTCATGAACATGACCTTCTTGCGCTCATGCATGTTCTCGGTGACGATGAAGGTGGTCAGGTCGCGCTTGCCCACCTCGCGGTCGAACAGATGCACCGGGATCACGCCAAAGGTCTGGCCGCCCGCGATCTGCGTGCTGCGCGCAACGCGGCCCATCAGCCCCACGTCGCCCGCGCCATAGACCAGCCGCCAGCCCGCCTCGGCCAGCGCACGGCCAAAGGCGTCGGCCTCGGCGGCATGGGCCGGGTTGTGCCCGTCGCGCGAGCCGCAGAAGACGCAGATCGAGAGGGGCTTTTTGGTCATGGGCCGGCCCTTGTCATGGGATTTCTGGACCCGTGATACCGGGGTTGCTATGGTCCGGCAAGCGCGGGCGCAGCGCCATGGAGGCCGGGCGATGTCGGATGGCAAGCGGAAACTGGGGCCCCTGGCCTGGACCCTGATCGTGGGCGAGATCGTGATCGTGCTCATGGTGCTGAACTGGTTCCTGAGCCGGGACAAGGACGCCCCGGCACCCGAACCCGCGGTCACCGGGCAATCGGCCGTGGATGCCCCCGCACCCGCCGAGGCGCAGGCCGAGGCCGGGATACCCGCGCCGCCCGCCTTCGACGTGGTGCGGGTCGATCCCGCCGGAAACACGCTGATCGCGGGGCGGGCCGAGCCGGGCAGCGCGGTGGTGCTGCTGGTCGAGGGCGACGAGGTCGCGAGGGCCAAGGCGGGCGGCGATGGTTCGTTCAGCCTGTTCGCGGAACTGCCGCCCGCCGATGTGCCGCGCGCCCTGTCGCTGCGGATGGAGCTTGCCGACGGGCGTACCATCGCGTCGGGGGCGACCGTGTTCGTGGCGCCAACATCCGCGCCCGCGCCCGGGCCAGCCGAAAGCGCCGCCGAACCGCCCGCGCCAGAGCCGCACGCCGCGGAACTGGCCGAGGCGCCAGGCCCCGCCGCGCCCGAACCCGCCCCGCACCGCGCGCCCCAGATCCTGCTGTCGGATGCGGCCGGGGTGCGCGTGCTGCAGGCGCCCGAGGGCGACCTGCCACCGGGCCGGGCGGGGGTGCTGATCGAGGCCATCGCCTATGAGGCGGATGGCGCCGTGGCGCTGTCGGGGCGCGGTCAGGCCGGGGGGGCGCTGCGGCTATACCTTGACAATGCCGCCATCGCCTGGGGGCTGATCGACGCCTCGGGCCGCTGGGCGCAGCGGCTCGACTCGGTGGCACCGGGGCTTTACACGCTGCGCGCCGACCTGTTGAACCCCGATGGCAGCGTCTCGGCGCGGTTCGAGACCCCGTTCCGGCGCGAGCCGCCCGAGGAAATCGCCGCCCGCGCATCCGTCGCCACCCCCGGCGGGCAGGCCGAGGCGCGGGTGATCACGGTGCAGCCGGGCTTCACCCTGTGGGGCATCGCGGACCGGACCTATGGCAGCGGGTTTCAATACGTCAAGATCTTCGGCGCCAACCGTGCCCAGATCCGAGACCCTGACCTGATCTATCCCGGCCAGGTCTTCACCCTGCCCGAGTAACAGGCCCATGTGACCGCGCCACTGGTCTTTCCCCCTTGCGCAGATTAGGTTGCGAAGCCTGATCCAACCGGACCTTGCCCATGCGCCGCGGACGCCGCCCCACCACCGCCGATCTGTCCCAACTCGACCGCGCGCAGGGGCTGCGCACCATCCGCAAGGTTGCGCCCTATCTCTGGCCCGAGGGGCAGGGCTGGGCAAAGCGGCGCGTGGTTCTGGCCATGCTGGCGCTGGTGCTGGCCAAGGTGATCGCGGTGGTGACGCCCCTCTTCTACAAGGCGGCCGTCGACAGCCTGACCGGCGAGGGCGCGCCCGAGACGATGCTGATGGCGGTGGGCGCGGTGGGCCTGACGGTGGCCTATGGCATGGCGCGGCTGATGAACACGGGCTTTCAGCAATTGCGCGATGCGATCTTTGCCCGGGTGGGGCAGCGCGCGCTGCGCCGGATCGCGCTGGAAACCTTCACCCATATTCACCGGCTGTCCTTGCGCTATCACATCACCCGCAAGACCGGCGGGCTGTCGCGCATCATCGAGCGCGGCGTGAAGGGGGTGGAGTTCCTGCTGCGCTTCCTGCTGTTCTCGATCGGCCCGCTGGTGCTGGAACTGGCGCTGGTGGGGGTCATCTTCTACGTGGCCTTCGGCGTCTGGTATCTGGCGGTGGTCGCGGCGACGATCGCGCTTTACGTGCAGTTCACCTTCAGGGTCACCGAATGGCGGGTGAAGATCCGCCGCGAGATGAACGACCAGGACAGCGACGCCAACCAGAAGGCGATCGACAGCCTGCTGAATTTCGAGACCGTCAAGTATTTCGGCGCCGAGACCCGCGAGGCCGAGCGTTACGACCGCGCCATGGCGGGCTACGAGGATGCCGCGATCAGGACCTCGTATTCGCTGGCCATCCTGAACTTCGGGCAGGCGTTGCTGATCACCGGCGGGCTGATCGCGGTGATGGTCATGGCGGCGATGGGCGTGCAGGCGGGCAAGCTGACCGTGGGCGATTTCGTCATGGTCAACGCCTACATGATCCAGATCACCATGCCGCTGAACTTCCTCGGCACGGTCTATCGCGAGATCCGCCAGAGCCTGGTCGACATGGGCGAGATGTTCGCCCTGCTGGAACAGCCCGCCGAAGTGCTGGACAAGCCCGGCGCGCCCGATCTGCGCGTGACCGGCGGCGCGGTCCTCTTCCGCGATGTCCGCTTCGGCTATGACCCGGATCGGCCGATCCTCGAGGGCGTGACGATCGAGGTGCCGGCGGGCCGCAAGGTTGCCATCGTCGGGCCTTCGGGCGCGGGCAAGTCGACCATCGGGCGGCTGCTGTTCCGGTTCTACGATGTCACGGACGGGGCGGTGCTGATCGACGGGCAGGACGTTCGCGACGTCACGCAGGACAGCCTGCATGCTCAGATCGGCGTGGTGCCGCAGGACACGGTGCTGTTCAACGACACGATCTGTTACAACATCGCCTATGGCCGCCCCGAGGCGAGCCGCGCCGAGATCGAGGCCGCCGCGCGTGCCGCGCAGATCCACGACTTCGTCGCGGGCCTGCCCAAGGGCTACGAGACGATGGTGGGCGAGCGCGGGCTGAAGCTCTCGGGCGGCGAGAAGCAGCGCGTGGGCATCGCGCGCACCCTGTTGAAAAACCCGCCGATTCTGCTGCTGGACGAGGCGACCTCGGCGCTGGACAGCGAGACCGAGGCGGACATCCAGACCCAGCTCAAGGCGATGGGCGAGGGGCGCACGGTGATCGCCATCGCGCACCGGCTGTCCACCATCGTCGATGCCGACGAGATCGTGGTGCTGGAGGACGGACAGGTGGTCGAACGCGGATCGCACGAGGCTCTGATCGCCCGCGCCGGACGCTATGCCGCCATGTGGGCACGCCAGCAGGCGGGCGAGGACGAGGACGTGGAGGCGGCCTGAGGCACGATTTCCGTGATCGGAATTCCATCTGAATTCCATCGGACTTCCGTCGGACTTTTGTCGGACCCGCCCTCGACCGCCCGAAAGAAGGCCCGCGCAGGTCGTCAGACGCGCGGGCCGCGCCGACCGTGTCGCCGATGCCTTTAGGTCAGGAGGTCTGCCGGTCCGCGGGCGCTGCCGATTCCCGAACCGGCCCCCGGGGGCCGCCTTGCCCGCCGCTCACTCCGCCGCGCGCAGCGGCCGTTCGGGGTCGGTGCTCTCGGCGTCCGGCTCGGGGCCGTCGGGGGGCAGGTCCGACCACAGCAATTGGGGCGAGCCGACGCCGCGGGCGGCGTGGTTGAGCGCCAGTTCGCGCGCGGCCTGGCTGTCGGGGCCGCCAAGTGCGGCGCGGAACCGCCTGAACGAGCCGTAGACGCCGGCCCAGAACCATTCGCGGATCGCCAGCAACGACGGTGTGAAGACCAGCGTCAGCAGCGTTGCGATCCCCAGCCCGAACACGACCGCGGTCGCAAGCTGTTTCCACCACAGCGCGGTCGGGCTGTCGACGGTATAGCCGCCATTCACGAAATCGAAGCTGACCCCCAGCATCATCGAACTGAGTCCGGCCATGGTCGTGACCGTGGTCAGCAGGACCGGGCGCAGGCGCATCTCGACGGTGCGCACGATGGCCTCGATCCGCGGCATGTAGTGGGCATATTCCTGATAGGTGTCGATCAGCACGATATTGTTGTTCACCACGATGCCCGCCAGCGCCACGATGCCCGTGCCGGTCATGATGATCGAGAAGGGCTGGTTCATCACCAGCATCCCGATCAGCACGCCCGTGGTCGACAGCACCACCGCCAGCAGCACCAGGACCGCGTTGTAGAAGCTGTTGAACTGCGCCAGCAGGATGATGAACATCAGCCCCAGCGCCGCGGCGAAGGCCTTGGACAGGAAGGCCGAGCTTTCCTTCTGGTGGGCCCGGTCGCCGGTCCATTCCCATGTGACATCCGCCGGAAGCGGGTTGGTGTTCAGCCATTCGGTCAGGGCCGCGATCCGCTCATTGGCATTGATCGGGGCGCCCGCCTCGTTGGTCAGGCCGCTGGCCACCGCGGCCTTGACGTCGAAATAGCGCTTGCCGTCCACGCGGTTGATCCGGCCACGCTTCTCCACCGGGGTCAGCGTGATGAAATTCGCAAGCGGCACCAGCCCTTCGGTGGTGCGCAGCTTGAGCGTGTCGAGGGTGGACAGCAGCCGGTCCTGGTCGGGCAGGCGGACGCGGATCTCGATTTCCTCGTCGGAACTGGGCACGCGCATCTTGTCGAGCAGGATGCCGCGGGTGACAAGCTGGACCATGGCGCCGACGCTGGACGCGCTGGCGCCGAAACGTCCGGCGGTTTCCACATCGACGTCGATCTGCCAGTCGATGCCGGGCAGGGGCAGCGTGTCCTCGATGTCGCGCAGCCCCTCGGTCGTCTCGAACCGGGCGATGACGGTCCGGGCGGCGGCGGAGAGGCTGTCCCAATCCTCGCCCATCAGGCGCAGATGGACAGGCTTGGCCGAGGCCGGCCCCATCACGAGGTCCAGGATCTCGGCGTGGATGCCCGGGATTGCGGCCAGCCCCTGCATGATGCGGTCCAGCACGCGGTTTCCGTCCAGTTCGGGAATGTCGGCGCGCTCTTCCCAAGGGACCAGTTCGATCTGGATCTGGCCGACCGTGTCCAGCGGCGGGCTGGCGCCTGCGGTGTTCGAGTGCAGCCCGCCCTCGCCGGCAAAGGCGAAGGCGTTGCGCACGCCGCGCTCGGCCAGCACGACCGACTCGGCCTGGCGCACCAGCGCGTCCTTCTCGTCGAGCGAAAGGTTGCCGCGGGCGCGGACATAGACGATGGCCTGTTCGGGTTCGCTCTCGACGAAGAACTCCACCCCGTTGTTATGCTTGCCGAAATAGAGGAACACGCCGATCACGAAGGCCATGACGGCGGCCACCGTGACGATCGGCATGACCGGATTGCCGACGATGGCCCGGATCACATGGCCGAAGGCGGTGCGGCGATAGCCCGCGCGGACCGGCGCCCGGCGCGGCGTCTTCAGCGCGTTCACGCCGATCGAGCAGAGCACCAGCCCGGCGATGAACAGCGCCACGCCGGGCAGAATCCCGGCAGGCCCCGAAGGCCCCGTCGAGGGCGCCGGGAAGGCGGGGTTCAGCATCCGCAGCGCCGCATAGAAGGTCAGCGCAAGCGCGAAGGCCATCAGCCCGGCCCGCGCGGCCAGCGGCCAGGGACGGACGCGCGCGGTGATCCGCCACAGGATGCGCGAGAACCTCCCCGCGACGCCCCCCACCACCGGCAGGTAGACCAGCGCCACCATCAGGCTGGCCGACAGCACGAAGATCAGCGTGATCGGCAGCATCCCCATGAACTCGCCCGCCACGCCGGGCCAGAACAGCATCGGCAGGAAGGCGCAAAGCGTGGTCGCGGTGGAACTGACGATGGGCCAGAACATCCGCTTGGCCGCCTCGGTGAAGGCGTGCATCGGGCCGACACCTTCCGAGATCCGGCGGTCGGCATTCTCGACCACAACGATGGCGCCATCGACCAGCATCCCCACCGCAAGGATCAGCCCGAACATCACGATATTGCTGACCGCGACACCCAGAACGCCGAACAGCACGAAGCACAGCAGGAACGAGGTCGGGATCGCAAAGCCCACCAGCAGCGCCGAGCGCGTGCCGAGAAAGGCCAGCACCACGATCATCACCAGCGCGATCGCGGTCAGCACCGAGCCTTCGAGCTGGCGCACCATCGACGCGACCGTATGCGACTGGTCGTTCGAGGTGCCCACGGTCACCGCCTCGCGCAGATCCTCGGGCCAGGCCTCGCGCGCGGCGGCCACCTCGCGTCGGATCAGGTCGGCGGTGTCGATGATGTTGAAGCCCTTGCGCTTGACGATCTGCAACGCGACCGTCGGTTCGCCGTTGAAGCGCGCGGTCGAGCTGCGATCCTCGAAGGTCATCCGGATCTCGGTCAGGTCGCCCAGCGTCACCACCCGGTTGCCGTTCACCTTGACGGGCAGCGCATAGATGTCCTGAACGCCCTCGAACGAGGACGGGATCTTGACCGAGAACGTGCCCTGCGGGGCATCGACCTCGCCCGCGGCGATCAGGCGGTTGTTGTTGCGCACCACCTCGATCAGTTCGCCCACGGTGACATTGTAGGATTCCAGCCGGAGCGGGTCGATGATGACCTCGACCATCTCGTCGCGATGGCCGGTCAGGACGACATCCAGCACCGGGTCCAGGCCCTGCAGCCGGTCCTGCAGGTCCTTGGCGACGCGCAGCAGCGTCCGTTCGGGCAGCGGCCCTGACAGGTTCACGATGATGATCGGGAATTCCGAGAAGTTGATCTCGGTGATCGCGTATTTCTCGTAGCCCTCGGGAAACTTGGCCTCGGCGGTGTTCATGCGGTCCCGCACATCGGCGATTATCTTGGTCTTGTCCCAGCCGAACTCGAATTCCAGCGCGACCGCGGCGAACCCCTCGCGCGCCGTCGCCGTCATCTTGTCCAGCCCGTCCAGATCGGAAAGCTCGGTCTCCATCGGCTTGACCAGCAGCTTTTCGGCATCCTCGGTCGAAATGCCGGGGAAGGGGACCGAGATGAACAGCGCGGGGATCTCGATATCCGGCTCGCCCTCCTTGGGCAGCCCGACATAGGCCATGGTGCCGGCCACGATCGACATGATGACGAAGGCCACGACCATCCGGGCGCGGCTGGCGGCCCAGTCGATGATCCCGGTCATTCGCGGGCCTCGCGGTAGGTGACGGCCAGCGGCACGCCGTCGGTGACGAATTCCTGCCCGACGACGATCACCTCGGCTTCGTCCGGCAGGCCCGCGACCCAGAACCCGTCCGGCGTGTCGCGCAGGATCTCGACCGCGAAGAAGCGGGCGGTGCCGTCGTCATCCGCCAGCCGCAGCCCCAGCCGCCCGGCATCGTCCAGCGTCAGCGCCGATTGCGGCACCAGATGCGCGCTCTGGCCCGGGACCGCGATGATGATCTCGACGGCCTGGCCCGCGCGGATCGTGCCCGCCTCGTTCTGGACGGCGATCTCTACCCGGAAGGTGCGTGTCGCGGGATCGGCGGTGCGGGCGACGAAACTGACCCGGCCCATGATCTCGCGGCCCGAGGCCAGCCGCCCCCCCGCCAGCGCGCCGATCTCGATCCGGTCAAGCTCGGTTTCCGGCACATAGCCGACAAGGTAGATCGGATCGAGCTGGATCACCGTCGCGCAAAGCGACCCGGGCTGCATCAGCGTGCCCAGTTCGGCCGTGTCCGCATCGAGCAGCCCGGCGAAGGGCGCGGCGATCTTCAGCCGCGCGATCTCGGTCCGGGCGGCGGCGACATTCGCCTCGCCCGCGCGGATTGCCGCTTCGGCGGCCTCCAGCCCGGCCTGGGCCGAGGCCACGCCCGCCTCGGCGGTCGAGACGGCGGTCTGCGTGCCCGCGACGCGGGTGTCGGAGGCAAAGCCGCCTTCGGCCAGCCGCTGTGCCGCGCGGTCGTTGATCTCGGCCTCGGACCGCCGCGCCTCGGCCAGAACGACATTGGCCCGCGCCTCGGGCAGGCGCGCCCTCGCCTCGGCCAGCGCGGCCTCGGCCTGGGCCAGCGTCTCGGCCCTCGTGCCCGGATCGAGTTCGCACAGCACCGCGCCCTCGGCAATGGTCGCGCCGCGGCGCAAGGGCTCCGAGATCACCCGTCCGCCGGTTTCGGCGCGGACCTCGACCTGGCGCGCGGCCTGGGTTTCGCCGCGCACCCGCACCGCACCCTGCACCGTCTCGGCGCGGCTTTTCTGCACCACGACCGAGACCCTCCGATCCGCTTCGAAAACGGTGTCCTCGGCGGTGGCGGCGACGGGTTCGGCGCCCGCGAAGGCCAGCACCCGGTCGCGCTGCATCAGCAGAAGATAGAGCGAGATGCTCACCAGCACCGCGGTAAGCATGGGGATCAAACGCATCCGGTCCTTGCCTCTTCCATCGCTTTCCCGCGTCGAGCGCATTCCCCCCGCGTTCGACGCCACCGCCCGGCTTCGGACGGGGTGATTTCAATCGGGTGAACCAATTGGTTCAGATTACAGCGCAAACTGCATTCATTCAAGCCTTGGACGCGCGTTCCGGCGGGGCTTTGCAATCCCGTCCGGGCTGGGGTATGACGGGCCCGACGCCAGATCGAGCGGGCCGAGCGAGGCAGGATGAGCAACCCCGACAGTTTCATCGAGGAAGTCACCGAAGAGGTGCGCCGCGACCGGCTTTTCCGCCTGATGCGCCGCTATGGCTGGATCGCGGTTCTGGCGGTGTTGCTGCTGGTGGGCGGCGCAAGCTGGCGGGAATGGCGCGCCGCGCAGGACCGGGCTGCGGCCGAGGCACTGGGCGATGGCATCCTGACCGCGCTGGAACTGCCAGATCCGGCCGCGCGGGTGGCCGCACTTCAGGCTCTGCCCGCAACGGGCGAGGCGCGCGGGCTGGTCAAGCTGCTGATCGCGGGCGAGATCGGCGCCGAGGCGGCACCCGAATTGCGGGCGATGGCGGACGATCCGTCGCTGCCGCTGCATTACACCCATCTCGCCGCGCTGAAGCTGGTGATGATCGAGGGACGCGCCGCCGCGCCCGATGCGCGTCTGCAAACCCTTTCGCCGCTGGCCAAACCGGGGCGTCCGTTCCGCCCGCTTGCGCTGGAACAGATGGCGCTGGCCGAGATCGACGCGGGCAATACGGCGGCCGCGCTTAGCCATCTGCGCGCGCTGGTCGAGGATGCAGGTGCGAGCGCGGGCTTGCGTCAGCGCGCCTCTCAGTTGATTGTGGCGCTCGGCGGCGGGTCCGACGAGGGCTGACGGCCCGGTTTCTGGTTTGACGAGGGGACTCGCGCGGTGAAATTCGCTTCTGCAATCGGAACCCTGACGGCGGTCGCGCTTCTGGCCGGGTGCAGCCAGAAGGAGCCGATCCTTCCGGGCGAGCGGCTTGGCGTGCGCGAGGCGCTGGGCCTGGAAGAGGGCGGCAGCGCCGCGGTGGCCCCGGTCCCCGTCGCGATCACGCTGCCCGCGCCCGTGTCCCGCGCCGATCATCCCCAGCCCGGCGGAAACGCCACCCATCTGCCCGAACATGCGGCGCTTTCGGCCGCGCCCGCCCGGATCTGGACGGCCAGTATCGGGCAGGGCGATACGCGCCGCCACCGCATCACCGCCAGCCCGGTCGTGGCGGGGGGCAGGGTCTTCACGCTGGACGCCCAAAGCCGGGTCACCGCCGTCTCGACCGGCGGCGAACTGCTCTGGGCCGCCGATCTGACGCCCGCCTCGGAGCGCGCGCGCTCGGCCTCGGGCGGGGGGCTGGCTTTCGGCGACGGGCGGCTGTTCGCGACGACGGGCTTCGGCTCGCTGGTCGCGCTCGATCCCGCAACGGGGGCGCAGCTCTGGACGCAACGCACCGACGCGCCGGTCTCGGGCGCGCCGGCCTATCGCGACGGGCTGGTCTACATTGTCAGCCGCGACAGCCGCGCCTGGGCGGTTCGGGCCGAGGATGGGCGCGTGCAATGGCAATTGCCGGGAACGCCCTCGCCCGCGGGCATGACCGGGGCGGCGGCGCCTGCGGTGTCCGACCGGCTGGCGGTCTTCCCCCTTGGCTCTGCCGAACTGGTGGCGACGCTGCGCCAGTCGGGCTTGCGGGTCTGGCAGGCGACGGTGGCGGGCCAGCGCCGCGGCCTTGTCTATGCGAATGTGACCGATCTGGTCGCCGATCCGGTGATTGCGGGCGAGGTTCTTTACATCGGCAACCAGTCGGGCCGGACGGTCGCGCTGGCCGCCAGTTCGGGCGAACGGCTCTGGACCGCCGAGGAAGGCGCCTATGGCGCGGTGCTGCCGGTGGGGGGCTCGGTGTTCCTTGTCTCGGATCAGGCGCGGCTGGTGCGGCTCGATGCTGCAAGTGGCGCCACGGTCTGGACGGTGGAGCTACCCTATTTCACCAAGGAAAAGCCCAAGCGGTTCAAGGCGATCCATGCCCATTACGGGCCGGTTCT
>OMKS01000705.1_pt1 | contig 30728 bp, 24 predicted proteins | sample 1674721 | NCBI WGS metagenome assembly OMKS01 (sample SAMN06264996, study PRJEB25208) | sediment metagenome | isolation source: hot spring sediment | place: USA: California | collected 2014-09-02 | reverse complement strand
TAATGATACGGCGACCACCGAGATCTACACTATCCTCTTCGTCGGCAGCGTCAGATGTGTATAAGAGACAGTCCCAAATTCGCCCAAAGAACAAAATTGTAGGGCTTTGATCGATAGGCGGATCGCTCCGCCAAGCCCTAAGCAAGCTATACGCCCCAATCGGGATCACGTGAATCTTAGACGCAGGTGCACCACAACCCTCTATCATCTGACGTTTGATTTCCTCGGCGTGCACGATGATTCTGGCGGCGCCGCGCCACTGTCGATTCTGAAAAAAGGTGAAGGATTCTTTGTCCCCGGGATGCACACTGGCGTCGTGAATCGTCGTCACACGCGGGATGTCGGGGAAGAGCGGCAACGCCAAATTCAGCCAGGGATGCCATCCCAACTGATGCACGACATCGGGGCGTAATTGACGCAGCGTCTTAAAGAGAGATGCTATCATCAACATGTTGCGGGGATCGCGCAATCTTGACGTATGCAAGCTATGAAAGTTTACCCCTGGCTTGATCAAGCCCGTGTATATCTCAGGTGTGGTATACGGGAAGAAGAGACTGACCTCGCACACCTCGGATAGAGCATTGGATAGTTGAACCGCGTAGGCGAAAAAATTAAAATCAACGATCACAACGTGGAGGGACGAAGCTTGAATGTCTTGGGATGCTTCCATATCTCAGCTCTCTATCCCGGCAGATTCCACGACCGGCTCAGAATCAATGACCTTTTTGCCCACGCGTTGCCGCCAGACCTGCGAGAATAAAGCCCAATCCTCTTGAGAAAAACCGCGCAGTAAGAGGACTAAGCCGACGTACACCAACGCCGCCAATAGGACTAAGACAAACAAATTGACGCGCGTGACCAAAACCGATACAAAGGCCCCCATCAGCGCGGAAGCCAAAGCAAACCGTCCACCGAGTTTGAGGAACGGCAGTTGCATCCCGTTTCGCTGGATATAATAGATGTGTAGAAGCGTGTAAACCGTGTAACCCGTCATCAATGCCATACCCGCACCTACCGCGCCCCACATAGGAATCAGCAGAAACGAAGCGACTATTCGGATGACTCCGCTGATGATCTGCACGCGCAGGGCCAGATGCTGTTCATCGCGGGCGAGTAGGGCGCGCCAAAGCACATTGTTGATGAAGGCTAAGATCGTGTGCCACGCAATGAGACGGAACACCATCACCGATCTCTCAAAACCGGGACCATAAAACAAATTCACCACCGGCTCGGCGACGACAAATCCACCTACCGCCAGGGGAAACGCCAACGCCAAGAGATATTTAAGCGATTTGAGCTGGATATGGTGGGATTGACGCGAGGATTTCTGGTAAGTATGGGTCAAGATCGGGAAGACGACTTGCATGTAACTGGTCGGGATGACATACCAGATAGTGATCAACTTGAAAGCTGCGCTGTAAATTCCGACTTCGGCCTCCCCCTTAATCCAAGAGAGGATCAGGAGCTCCGCTTGGGTAAAAATGCTGCCGCCGATTGCTAACACGACAAAGGCCCGGAGATCATAAGCCATCCGTTTTAGGAAGGTCATATCAAATTCCCACCGGGGTTTATTTATGTATTTGATGTAGAAACCCAAGCTCGTAAACAAAGAGAGGTAACTCATCACCGTAAACGTTAAAATCAGGCTGATGACACCATAGCCTTGATAGAGCAGGTAGAGACTGACCAAGATTTTGACCGTCGTCCACAGCGTTGTCGTCAGCGTCACAAATTCGGCTCTTTGATGGCAGATAAAGATAGCGCCCAAAATGACCCGTAACGCGGTGGGGATCAAGGCCAGCGAAACCAGGTAAATGCTCCGCGTCGTCTCATCAGCATAATCAAAAAAGGGCACGATCCCAGCGAAGATCACCATCAATACCAGAGAGATAGCCACAACCAACAACCCGGCATGGATGAGATAACGATTGGTCTTGGTTAAATCCTTCGATAGCTCTCTGGGAATAAAATTCGAAAGCCCTAACTCGCATACCAACTCTCCGAGTCCAAAAAACGCCAGAGCGGTTGAATAGCTTCCCAAGCCCTCCGCTTGGAGCAACCGAGAAAGGTAGAAGACTAATAGGATGCTCCCTCCCATATAGATGATCTGGGAGATGAAAAGCGCCATTGTATTCTTGAAAATATTTCTTGGTGTGTTCATTGGCTCATCCAAAAGTCAAGGTCCCATATCGGACTCAGGCTGAGTCCAATACGCGAAGTCCTTCACTGTATATTCTCTCTTTTTGCGAAAAGGAGAGGTTAAAATTTGCCATCCCAACCGCACGGCGTGATCGGCGCACGTCATCCAAATCACTTTCTGACGCCGCTGGTCAGAGATCCCCAATACATACTTGAGTTTGGCAGCCAGACCTTCTGTCGAGGCGAGGCTAAACATGCAATAGAAGAGCGCTTTAAAGCTCGTATAACGCTCCAGAGAACCCGGCCCATAGCGCGCCCAATTGAAGAGCCGAGGCGGCGCATCCAATGGTTCAAAGAAACTGAAGATCTCCGCAGGGAAAGGTTGATCCAACAGCGGGTTGACGGCCAACAATCCCACATGAACCGCTGGGGCCACGTCGTGGACAATAGCCAACTCGGCTACAGCTTGCCAACGGATCTCCCCTGGATAACGTCGCAAGAACTCGATAAGATCGCATAGTTTAAAGAGGCGCTCATACTCCCGCTGCCCTATCCGGGCCGCGAAATAGACCACCATCTCTTCAGGAGTTAAGAGCGCCACATTCAAGGTCATCGTCGCCGCCGCATCGACACCCTTCGGGCGCAAGGCACCGAATAGCGCTTGTAGCGCCATCTCTTTTTTGGATTGAGACCCAGGCGATGCGATTTGCAAATCTAACACGGCATCCAAGCTCGCCAAAAAGCTCGCGTGGATATCCAGACGCACGGGAATCTCAGAGAGCGCCGGGTCCACAGAGGCATATACGCCCCGCTTCACATACTCTGAGGCGGTTCGTTCCACAAATCCGCAGGTAGCCAAAGCCTGCTCCACACATGGTCGGGCCTTTTGCAACGCAAACATGTAAATCTCAGGAAATTCTGGGAGCGCCCGACTGGGGAAAGCTTTAGTCGATCCCCGGCTATCGAACAAGATTATCTCCGTCTCGAATTGGTTTAGCATACTCGCCAAATTGTCCAACTCTTCATAGCCCCGCATCGAACAAACGGCTTGATGGCGCACCACCTGCTCGAACCGATCCATCACATCCTTGAGCGGCGCCGCGGTGCGGGAAATCTCATCCAGCGACCCATGCAACGTCGTCAAGTTATCAAAGAGGGGCGCGAATAGATCGGCCTTAAAATAATCCGGGGCCAGATCACTTTCACTCAAAGAAAAGGGCAGGGGGCAATGAAAAAGTCGCTCGACAAACAACAGGGTGTAATACAGAGAAGCCTCCACGCCGTATTTCTTACCCAATGTGATGAAATATGACCAATCTATCTCCTCACCATAGTGATGGATAAACGCCAAGATGTCACTAAAAAGAATCAACTCCGCATATCGATGGCCCTCCAAGTGCATGCAAAGATGAAACAGCATATCCTCCGGCTTAGGAGCCAGAATCTCATAATCTTCAATCCTGAGACGATGAGCGTTACGCCACATCCGATCAGTTTCCAGATCAAAGTTACCCTCGCCATAGATGTCCCATTCGAGTTGAAGCACGCCCCACTGGACGTCCAACCACAGCTCGTCCGCCGGACGACGGAAATGCAAGGCCCAGGCATACTTTAATAGGTACGGGCACGTGGAGCTGGGCAGAGGGCTGAAACCCAGATCGGCTATACACGCTGCAAATCGATCATAGTCCTCTTTATGAATCAAGATGTCGATATCGCCCATCGGACGCAATCCGATATCAGAAAAGACTGTCTGCGCCAGCACGATGTCTTTCAAGCCCAACACTTCGATATTTTCCGCTTCCAGTGCCCCGATGACCTCGCCCAGTGTGTTGTACAATCGCTGGTTACGCCTGACGTTATTAGCATATAGGTGCTTAAGCGTCTCCCGAATGGCGGTGGGAATCGATATATCTTCATGGGCTCCTCGCACTTGATCCAAACTCCGATAGAGTAAGGGAGCCACTCCATGTAAGATGGCGGCATCAAGCACGTACTCCCAATCCAGATCTTGCCCCAAGAGATTGGATGCCGCTTGAAGCGCACACCTGTTCAATTTTTCCCTGGCGCACTGGATCAGCAATTGATCTTCGGCTGAAAAGGTCACTTTTTAATCCCTTCCATTTTGATTGACCGAGACGATCATAGCAATCAGAAACCACAGTAAAGTAGTCTGGTGCAAGCCGTAAAAATTCTCGCTTCGCATATGGACAATTTGTGACGTCAGACCACCTAGCAAGCCAACACCTAAAGCAACTCTATCCGGATCGGCCTGAGTATTGAAGAACCATTCTCTGGCTTGCCAAAACGGAGCCGCCAGCAATAGAATGAAGGCTATCAACCCGTGGAGACCTGTCTCCGCCCAAATCATCAAATATCGATTGTGAACGGGTAGATGGGTGTGTCCCACCATGGCCGGATGAGCATACCGGTCGCTCATATATAGATCATACGTGTTTTCACCAATACCGAACGGATAGGCCCGAATGATATTATAAGCCATCGTATCCAGCCATTCCCGCGATCTGTCTTCTTCAATGGTGACCAACCGCTCTTTAACCTGACCGCCAAAGATAAGTAAAAACACGGCCATCAGTACTAAAAAAATAAATATGGCCTTACGCCCTTGCTTAATCCACAGCCCTCGACCAATCACAATTATCATCGAAATAGCAAAAGCTATCCACCCACCACGGGAAGAGGTAAAGAGCAAAGCCATTATACCGACAATCGCCGCCATCACTATCCAGGGAAACCATTCGGTCAACAAACTATCGGCGAACATCAGCCCTAACATAATGGAGATCAATGAGTTTAGATATAAAGCTGCATTACCTGGTCGAACCAAGGTGCCCGAAACACGATCACCAACAACTCCCTCTCCGCCCATTGCCATAGACTCACTGGTAATCAAGCCGCCGATGTTCAACGATGTTCCCGAAAAATATTGGAGAATCATCAAGCTACCCTGAAGCAATAAGCAGATTATCAGGATAATGAGAACCAATCGTCTATCTTGCCATGTGGTAACGTGATTGATCACGTAGAAATACATCAAGAACGCCTGGGCTTTTAGAAAAAGACCAAATGCGCTTAATTGCCAGTACGGCGAGTTGTAGAAAGAGAGAGCAACCGTTAAAAGGATAAGCAGTCCAGGAACTGTCGTTACCAGGCAAAAACGTGGTTTTGGTTTTTTTTCGATTATCCAGAGCGCGTACCCGACGATTAGACCTATGGTCATCAATGATACCAGAAAGCCCGTTGGCCCCCCACGATGCCAACCCTTGTTTTGAATGGCAATGTCAATCCCTAACAATGAATCAACGATAAACGATATCAGGATAAGTTTTTTAATATCCTTGACCAATAAAACGATGATTGGTGCAAACACAGTGCCAACGATGACGATAACCCACTTAGATGAAACGTTTTGGGCGACGAGAGATAAAACACCCAGCCCAAATCCAACCAAGATAGACCAAAACAAAATATATGCGGTTTCATTTTGGAGAAATTTGAATCGCTTCATTTTGAACCAGAGAAGGCCACAGGGAATCCTGGCAGACAAAAAATATACCTAATTGATGCTTGCAGAAGCAGAACCCACAAGGTTAGGGCCGATTGCCCCTTGGGGTGCAATCGGCCCCACTTAGAGCCATACCCGTGAATGAACTCTCGACTTGGTCACGCGGCGCGTTGAAACGCCCCGCTGATACTCGAAACCGGTTAAAAACCGGTTCAGACCCAATCACCAGTGCGTTTGTCGGATGCTGTGTATCCGCACGCACTTGAAGTATCAGGCGACGATTTCAATCGTTGCTGGGCCACGAGCAAGCATATTTCGCCAATGAGCCGTTACTCATTCACGGGTATTGCGCTTAGAGCAGGCTGAATGGTCACCATCGACATATGATCTGTAAAAATTCACATCCCATACCTATTCCCCATCAATACTCCCATTCCTTACCATCTTTTCTGACGAAAACGAGCCCTAATTCTCGTTGCCGGCCTGATTGTAATTGCTTGATGGCCGAAAGCAAATGCTCGCGCCGGGTTCTTCCCTGCCTGACGATCAGGATAATATCATCCACCATTTGCGCAAGAATCAAAACATCCGCTCTACCCAGAACCGGAGGAGCATCCAAGAAAGTCGTCTGTCCTTGTGTCTTCAAACTGTTTATCAAAGAGGCCATAGTCGGCGTTGACAGCAGTGATGTCGGGCTTGGAATAGCAGCCGTGTTCGTGATTACAAACAAGCTAGGCATATCAACAGGTTGAATAACCTGACTCAAAAATTCGCCCGTAATTGATTGTCTGCTTTGCAACAAATCGTTTAATCCTATCTCCGCATTAAGTCCAAAGATTTTGCCAATTGTTGGTCGGCGCAGGTCAGCGTCCACCAGGAATATCGTCAATCCAAGCTCTGCAAAAGTCTGAGCCAAATTGGCGGCAACCGTCGATTTACCCTCGTTGGCTACAGCGCTGGTGACAAGGATGGTTTTAACTCTCTTACCCTCTCCTTCTTCGGCCCATATGCTCCGCTCCAACAACCGGTATGCCTCCACCACTGCCTGATCCAACAGCGTCCTATGACCGCCTGTCCAATCACTGCCAGTCAGTAAACCACGGGGGACAGCGCCCAACACCTTCACCGGCAAAGGCGGGCGGACCAGGTGCTCGAGTTGTTGAATGCTATGAATGCGTGTATCCAGATTCTCAAAGACTAAGGCCAAACCAATACCACCAAACAACCCTATGACCAGACTTAGACCAACATGCCTCAACGCCAGCCTGTTAGCTGGAATAGTGGGTGTATTGGCAGGCTCGATAATTGTAATGCTGTTAGCGCGCAACGATTCATTTAAGCGCGCAAACTCGTAACGGCTCAACACACGATTGAAGGAATCTTCTTTAAACTCAATTTGGTTTTTCAGAGTCTCGATCTGATCACTGGAAACCTGCTGGCTGAGTAAAATGGTCAAACGTTGCCGATCTTGCTCAATCTCGCTCTCCATCATAGCTAACTGCTCTTCCAAAATTTGGCGTGTGCTTTTACTGCTACCAACGTAAAGACTTTGAGCATGATCGACTAGCAGGTCTGCTAACGTATTAGTCAAATCTCGCGCCAGGACTGCATCACGATTGTATACCGCAATCGTGATCAACTCGGTGTCTGGAACAACTTGCACTTCAACATTCTCTCGCAAGTCACCGACTGTCAAACCATATCCAGGCAACACAAGATCAATCACTTCTTGCAAAACTGGCCCACTTCTTAGTATGTAAGTATACGTATTGAGCAGTCGCTTGCTGTAGTCTTCCCGAAAAGCGAAATCTGTGACACCCACATCTAAAAGCACACGTATTGTAGCCCTAGCTCTGTAGATAGGAGGAATAAAAAAGCTAGACAGGGCCAATACAGCTACAGTCGTTGCAACAACAATTACAATGACAAGAAAGCGTCTTTTTAGGATGTCAAAATATATTTGCAGGTCCATATTTGAAATAAGTAGAAGCGCTCCTATTCCGCCCCCGCCCCACTGAAAACCGCGCTAAACGTCCACCACAAGATCTTCAAATCCATCGCCACGCTCTGCTGCATAATGTATTCGATGTCATATTCGGTGATTGCGTCAAACGAGATACTGCTCCGTCCCTTCACCTGGGCCAGGCCGGTGATGCCGGGCAGCACCTCCAAACGCTCGCAGTGCCAGGGCTCGTACGCCTCGACCTCCCACGGCACGTTCGGCCGCGGCCCCACCAAGCTCATCTCGCCCCTTAGCACATTCCATACCTGCGGCAGTTCGTCCAGGCTCGTCTTGCGTAAAATACGCCCCACCCAGGTCACCTGTGAATCTTGAAAAGGCTTGTAAGTCTTTTGAGCGCCGTTTTTCTTCTCTTCAGCCTCCGACTCGATGAAAGCGCGCCTGAAAGCGCTAGGCGGATCGCTTTGTTTGCCATTCTTCCCCGTTCCATTATATCTCTCGCCTATTTGGCCCTTTACGAAAGCCTTCATAAAGGCCCGATGAAAACTATCGTCCAGATTATGCTTCATCGTCCGGAACTTGAACATCCGAAAGATCTGTCCATCCTTGCCAACACGTTCTTGGATGAAAAATGCTGGGCCGGGTGAATCAAGCCGAATCGCTATCGCACAAACGATTAAGATGGGTATAAGAAATGGCAATGCCAGAATGCATAGTATAACATCGAACAAGCGCTTGGCAACCTGATCAGGCCACCGATGTGGATATACCCTCGGCGAATAATTGACAATCACAAATTCCATTAGTTTATCTCCCTCTCCCGTTCTAAGGATCGCTCAAAAACGATTTCACGCTCGACCATGCCTCTCCGATTTATCCCGTCACAGGCCTTTCTCACCAATCCCTCGAAGGTCACTGCATCCTGAGGAAAAGACGCCGTCCCAATTTGCAAATCGGCGCCCACCTGGCGCTCTACGATCTCACGCAATCGATCGGTCAACTCCGCGAGGCTCTCCCCTCCCACCTCCGGCAGCAGAACCAGATATCCCCCATCCTTCTGAGCGATGATGTTGTAATCTTCCAATTGTTCACTCAATATCCTGGCCACGTCCGATAAAACGTATTGCTTCATCATCGCTTGTTGCGCCTCTTGCACCATCCGGTCCAGCGCCACCTGCATAGACGCCTCGTCGACGCCCACCGAGATCAGGGATAGAGGACGCTGATAATGCCGGGCGCGCCTTAACTCTTGATACATCTCGGCCTGGTCCGATGAAAATGTACCTGGTTTCCAAAACTTGCCGATGCTGATCCGGTCGACCACTTGCTCAAATTCCTGGATGCGCTCGTTCACCTGGCAAGCTAATAGACCTGTCACGCCGACGAAACAAATCTCCATGAGCGTCAAAGGAAGCGACGCTCCCCAGATACTGGATTTCACCCCAGCCTTAAGGACGAGAAAGATCAAAACAGAACCTGCTAGTGATACCCCGAACGGGATTTTTCGCAAGTGCGGGATAAAAATGAAAGCGACGGCGACCAACGGCACAAACGTATACGCGACGTCGGTCAGATCAATGGGTGCGCTCAATCGCTCGATATTATAAAAGCAGAACAACCACACGAGCAGAGCGGCTACCAAAAATTTCAAGCGCTTCATAAAGAACGTCTCCTCCTTCCTGACCTGGACAACGGCAGGGTAAAAGGGTTTTCTCAACTGGCAAATCTTTGCTCAACGTCTAGCGATCGGTCAATGGTTAGGACCTAACCCATAAGGCCTAACCAATGGGATCCTTGCATGGCGAGCAAGAATTTGCTGTCGGTATCCTTATCAAATCTGGCTTGATCAGGTTAGAATCCTTGTACGTCGAGCAAGAATCTATCGTCGATGAGTATCATCTCAATAAACCAGGGAAACTCGCTCGGGCCGGTCTCCCGACCGTGCCCGCTGTGGCTCGGTCGGGAGGCCGGCCACAGCTCCCCAAATTATTGAGAAGATACGTCGATGACCCTTCTTGGTTCTGGCTCGGAAGCGCAGCGGCTTCGTCCAGGTTAGGCGCAACCTCTGTACTATTCTATAATGTTTCAGTAACACCTGGGTGTTAAAAAAGCTAAAATTTGTTAATTTTTTTTCATCCTGTGACTTGCTGTGTTGACAACCTAACGAGATCGGATATACTGCAATTCTTCATATTTGGCAACTGCTCAGGCCAGTCCCTTGCTGCGATGGAGAGTGGGGGCCCCCGCCCATCTGCTGCAAACGGGCACTAGGCTGAGCAGTTACAGGGAAGGAGAGATAAATGGAAATGGGTCTCGGGATACTCATCGTCCTCGTCGCCATGGCGCTCGTGGGTTGGTTGGGATTGCGGATCAAACCAAAGCCCTTCGCCCCGTACGCCGCCCAGGCGTCGGACCTGGCGACTGTCCCCTTGCCAGACGATTTACCCGCCCCTGTCGCGCGCTTCTATCGAGCGATCTACGGCGACCAGGTCCCCGTCATCGAGTCGGCGGTCATCTCCGGGCGGGGGACCATGCGCGTAGCCGGGATCACCTTCCCGGCCCGCTTTCGTTTCGTCCACGTCGCCAGGCGGGACTATCGGCACTACCTAGAAGCGACCCTTTTTGGCGTGCCCATTCTCAAGGCCAACGAGTACTTTTTGGAGGGGCGAAGTCGGATGGAATTACCCTTCGGGGTGACCGAGGGCGAGCCTAAGGTCGACCAGGCGGCCAACCTGGGACTATGGGCCGAATCCGTCTGGCTGCCCGGGATCTTCATCACCGACCCGCGCGTGCGCTGGGAGCCCGTCAACGATCACACGGCTGTCCTGGTGGTCCCCTTTGGCGAGACCGAGGAGATGTTTGTGGTGCGCTTTAGCCCCGATACCGGTATGATACGCTTCCTGGAGGCGATGCGTTACCGAGAAGTCACCGTCGAGAGGAAGATCCTCTGGATCAACGAGGCTCGGGCGTGGGGCGCGGTCGACGGATACACGATCCCCACAGCTGGCGCGGTCACCTGGTTCGACGAGGGATCCCCCTGGGCGGTATTCAACGTCGAGCACGTGGTCTACAACGCCGACGTGCACGAGTACGTCCGGGCCGCCGGGCCGTAGATTTGAAAGGGAAAGCGCCTATGCTAGCCGCCCATCTCGTCCCCGGTTACTTCGCCGCGTCCAGGTCCCAGTCGCATTGGAGACCGGAATGGAGCAAGGCACAGCGCAGATGGCTCTGGACCACCGCGCTGGCCAGCACCGTCGCACCGGACCTGGACGTCATATACAACGCGCTCTTTCGCGGCTTCTTCAACCACAGCACCTTGTGGACGCACAGCGTTTTCGTCTACCTGGGTTTCGGCCTACTCTGGTTCGCGTTACACGCGCTGAACAGCCAGCCCTACCTGAGAACTTGGGCGGGCCTGGTCGCCGCCGGAGGGTTTTCGCACCTCCTGTTGGACGTCGTCGCCCACGGCACGCCCCTGCTCTATCCGGTCTCTATGTGGATATTCAGCCTGGCTCCCCGGCGAGTTGTGATAGGCGGCGTCTGGGCTTACCTGACCGATCCCGTCTTCCTGATTGAGCCGCTGCTTTTCGGCATCGCGATCGTCCATTGGGCCTATCAGCGAAAGCTGAATGTCCGGCACAGAAAATGGATCCTCATCGGGATAACCAGTGGTGTGGTCCTATTCGCCGTTGTTTTCATATTGACGTTACCTCATCTGCAACAGGCCGTCACACCATCGACAACGTTCTAATGTCAGACAGTATGTGACATCAGCATTGGAAACTGCTCAGCTACTCTCAGCTACGCTGTGGCCGGTCTCTGACCGCGCCACCAATTGCCACCGACTGCAGCAGATGGCTTCTTGCTTAATCCGGCATATCAGCAGCGGGCGCGGTCAGAGACCGGCCCGAGCAAGAGTGAGTGAGATGAACCACTCCCAAGATAAACCATCGCCCCAACTTAAGCTATTCTTCTGGCTCATCCTCGGCGTCTACTCGACTTTCTTCGCCGAGGTCGTCTCCGGCTCCGATCCGTTCCCCTTCTTCCATCCCTGGGGACTGGGCGCTGTCGTCCCGCTGTACACCCTCCACACGCTGGTCCTGTCCTACGTCGTCTTCACCTATGGCCGGCCCCGGTTCACCACCCTGTTCCTGGCCGGGACGATCTTTGGGCTCTACGAGGCCTACATCACCAAGGTCTTGTGGGCGCCGCCGTGGACCGATGATCCCATCGCGTTCGCCGGCGTCGCCGTGTCCGACTTCATCGTCCTGGTGCTCTTCTGGCACCCCATCTTCGCCTTCATCATCCCGCTGCTCGCCGGGGAGACACTGCTGACCCGCTCCCGGCGCGGGTGGAACGGCCTGCCCGATCCCGTCCGGCGGCTGTTCGCTTCCGGGAGGAAAGCGCGCGTCACGCTGGCACTATCGGCGCTGGCCATGGGCCTCATCGCCGCGTCCAACGCCCTCTCGCCGGTCCACGCCCTGCTCTCCGGAATCTCGACGACGGCAGTGACCCTGCTGCTGACCTGTCTCTGGCGGGAGAAAAGCGGGGGGCAGCGTTACGACGTCCAGGCGCTCCTCCCCGGTAAGCGCGCCTTCCCGGTGCTGCTTTTCCTGTTGGTGACGCTGTACGTCGCCCTGGGGATCAGCCTGCGGCCCGAGGCGCTGCCTGGCCTGGGCGCTCAAGCGGCGATATGGCTCAGCTACGCCGGGTTGATTGCACTCCTGGCCTTGAATCTCCGAAAATCGAGAGGTACATCGCTGGCTGCACATCCTCCACCAGCCATCCCGTTCTCCTGGAAGACATTAGGCGGTCTGGCCGCACTCTTCACCCTCGCCGCGACGCTGGGTCGGCTGACGTTTGCGCCGGCGAGCCACATCATTCAACTGATGATATGGCTGATCGGCGGTGGGACGGGTCTCTATATGCTGTTTTTAGCGACCAGGGACGTGCTGCTTGACTGATAAGTCTTTCATCTGGAGTAACTACCCAGGTCGTCCGGTTTGACACAGATTCAGCCTTCATCTGCGTTTTCCTGCGTCCTATTTTCAGCCTTGGCGTGGAGCGCCAGCGCGCTCGCCTTCCCCAGCAAGCCCATCTCTCCCGCCCCATCCAACGGCAGCACACCCCCGTCGGCGAAATAGGCAAAGTCGAAATGGACTGGGTCACCGGCGACCTTGCCCGGGAGCGGCATCAGGCGTGCGGTCAAGGGCTTGCACAGCCGGGCCGAAAGCGCCGCCACGTCGAAGAGCACGCGGGCCAGGGCCGCTTCGCTGGCATCGCCCGGGAGCGGCACCGTGTCCAGCCCCGTCCCACAGACGGCCGACCATTGCAAGAGTTCACCCACGTTAAGACGCCCCTCGGCGGCGCGCCGGGCCAGCACCCGATCCTCCAGCACCGGCAACATCAGCCCGCAGAAACCGGCGTGGGGGAACCGGGCCCGGTCGACAGCGTCAGTGAGGACGGCGGCCGCCGCCAGCGTCCCGGCGGCGCCCACGGGCCGGCCGCTCAACGCCTCCAACGCTGTCCCGACGCTGAGTTCCGGCGTGGGGAACGGCGCCAGCGAGAAGTCGATCCCGCCGAAGCGCAATCCGTGGGCCTGCGCCAGGCGCTCGGCCACGTCCACCAAGCGGGCGGCGTGCGCCTCGATCAGGCTCACCAGGCGGCGCCGGGCGCCCTCAGCGTCGCGGGCATCGCTGCACGCATCGACGGCTAAACCGGCCGCCTCGGTGGCGATGGCAAAGGCGGGTGGACCGCCGTCGTGATAGGCGGACGGCAAGAAAGGCGTGCCGGGCGGCACGTTGGCCAGCGCGGCAAAGCGCAGATTACAGAAGCCGTCCTCGAAAGGCGTGATTCGGTGCACCACACGCGCCGCGCCGCGCACCGCCGCGCCATCCACGACTCCCCGCGCCGGATCGACCATGTGGGCCGTGGCAAAGACGGCCCGGGTCGCGGCGAAGACGTCCGGCAGGTGAGGGAGCGCATCTATCCCGGCGGGCCCCATGCCGATGTACTCGAAGCCCTCATCCAGGCAGACATCCTCCAGCGTCGTGGCAAACTCGACCAGGCGTCGGGCTTCTTGTGGGCCAGTCAACGCCGAGAAGGCATCTGCCGCCAGCCGGGTCGTCTGGACGTCGAACCCGGCTTCCTCGTAAGCCCGGCGCGCCAACGCGGCGAACGCGCCCCACCGGGCGATCTGGTCGCTGTCGATGTCTGGAGAGACGGGGACAAAGACCGTGATCGAACGAATGTTCATCGAAATCCTCCCTGTTCGTTGAGAAAAGAAACTGTGCGGATTCCCCGCATTTCATCTCTTCCAACTATAGCTGATGTGGCGCAGATTTCAAGTCAGGCACCCAAAGGGAAAACGAAGCAAATCCAAGGGGGTTTAGACGCGATACCCGTGAATGAGTAGCGGCTCATTGACGAAATATGCTTGCTCACGGCCCTGCAACAATTGAAATCGTCGCCTGATACTTCAAGTGCGTGCGGATACACAGCATCCGACAAACGCACTGGGATGTTGGTCAGAACCGGTTTTCAACCGGTTTCGAGTATCAGCGGGGCCTTTCAACGCGCCGCGTGACCAAGTCAAGATTTCATTCACGGGTATTGGGTTTAACCGAGGCCGCTCGAGGGTTGGGGCTCTTTCAACGTGAAGAGCCCCGGCCCTTTGTCAGCGCCACTACCTCATCCACCGGGAGGGCGTAGCGCGTGTGCCCATCCCGCCCGACGAGCGTCTCGGCCCGGAACAGCGAGTTGAGCACCGCCTCCTCCACGCTCTCGACGACCGCCGGCAGGAGCCAAGCCATCGCCCGGGCCTCGTCGGACAACATCGTCTGGGTACACGTCAAATCTCCTGTACCTACAGAAGAGGAGAAAGAGACACGATGAGGAATCCGGAACGCCGTGCTGAAGGCGATCACGAAATCGCCGCTGCCGTGGCCATAGTGGCTGCCCGTGCGGGCCAGTCCGGCGGCGGCCCGCACGCACAGGCGGCGCAACTGGCGCGCGCTCAACGGTGCGTCGGTCGCCAGCACGACCATCACCGAGCCCTTCTCCGGCTGACGTCCCTCGGAGACCCCGGGCGGTTGCACGTACTCTCCCACCGGCACGCCGCAGACAGTCAAATCGCGCGGATGGCCGAAGTTGGACTGGACCAGCGCCCCCACGGTGTAGCCGCCCGCTTCCCCGGGCAGCACCCGGCTGGCCGTCCCAATCCCCCCTTTCCATCCAAAACAACTGGTCCCCGTCCCCGCGCCGACGGCGCCCTCGGCGACCGGCCCACTCGCGGCCGATTCGATGGCCTGCCAGACGTGCTCAGCGCCGACGTGCCGGCCCTGGACGTCGTTGAGGTAGCCGTCGTTCGTCTCCCCCACCACGGTGTTGACGCTGCTGGTCCGCACGCCGATCTCGGGGCTCTGCCGGATCGCGTACTGAAGCACGCCATCCGCCACCAGGCCGACGTTGAGCGTGTTGGTCAGCGTGACAGGGGCCTCGATCACGCCCAACTCGCGCACCTCCTCGAAGCCAAAGACCTTTCCGAAACCGTTGATCGTGTGGACGGCGCCCCGCACCTTTTCGCGGAACAGGTTAGCGGCGTGGGGCAGGATAGCGGTCACGCCGGTGCGCACCGGCCCCTCGCCGGGCCGCAGCGGTCCTTCCCCCGAGACCAACGTCACGTGCCCCACCCGCACGCCGCCCACGTCGGTGATCGCGTTGTGCGGGCCCGGGGGCAATCGCCCCACCGAAAGCCCAATGTCCCGCAGACGTGCTCGTGTCATAGGCGCCTCCTTATCCAAGAGTCTCGATCCGCATCACCACGTTACCCGCCGGGTCGGGGCAGATGACGCAACTCGCATCCTTCAACCAATCCCCTTCCGGCAGGGGCCGCTGCTTGGCCGGCAGGAGCGGGAGTACCGCTTGCAGCGCGTAGAGGCAGAAATGACGCCCGGCCGGGATGGACAGACGCCCTCTGCGGAGTGTGAAGTAATCGCCCGGCTGCATGCCGGAGGTGCACTTGCCCCGCACCTCCTCCACCACGACCCGCAAATTCCGGATAGCGCCCCCGCCCGGTTCGCTGGTCGGCGCGCTGGCCGGCGCGCGCTCCGCCTCCCGGGCCTGGGGCGCTCCCTCGGGTTGCGGTTCCGCTTCTTTACCCAATTCGCCCGTCCGCTCGATCTCGTAGATCACCCGGCCGTCGGGGTCCGGGCACTGGACGTGGTGCACGCGCCACACCCAATCCTCGTCCCACGCCTCCTCGATCCGTCGCTCCTTGAGCGGGAGGACCGGCATCAGGTTCTGCAACGCCCACATGCAAATCGACCCACCCGCCGGCATACGAAGCACGCCATTCCGGACGGTGAAGTGCTCGCCCACATCCATCGGCGGATCGGCGGTGCAGGTTCCCAGGATTTTCGATACGGTAACCGTCAGCGCGTACATAATTGACTCCTTTGTTCAACGTCCTACGTCCTACGTCCTACGTCCTACGTCCTACGTCCTACGTCCTACGTCCTACGTCCTGTGTCCTACGTGTTGTCGGCTAATCCCAGTTTTTCTAGTTTCTCTTTTGTTGGCAGGCCGGTCGTCACGTCCCAGCCCCGGGCGCGGTAGTATTCGTCTAGCATCGGTTCCAATTCTAGCAGCGAGCCGGTGCTGGGACCACCCTCGGGCAGTGGCTCGGCCAGGAAGCGTTGGGGTAATTGGTCGTCCGCGCGGGTGATCCCCTCGCGGGCGATGAACAGGCGCTCCAGGTTCACGATTCGCTCCCCGATCCGCTGTACCTCGTCGCCGGTGAAATCCCAGCCGGTCGCGGCCCGCAGCAGGTCGGCCGTCCCGTCCCAATCGAGCACCTCCATGTTGTTGTAGGTGTTCTTGCACACGCCCAAGGCGTCGGAAATGGCCGCCATCTCCTCGAAATGCTTGACCACCAGTCCCTTGCCCTTGTATTCCAGCCGGAAAGCGGTCTCAGGGATACCGTAGCGGCGTATGCCCTCCTCGGCATCTTCCGAGAACTCGAACCAGGGCTCGGAGCGCAGGTGGTCAGCCCCCCGGCTGGCGACGGCGTTGCCCAGGCCGTAGGCTTTGATGGCGCGCACGTCAGCCTGGAACACCTCCAGGCCTTTACCGTGCAGGGCGATCTCCTCCGATCCACGTCCCAGTCGCTCGGCCGCCTTCCGCACCCCATCGGCCAACAGATCGCCGAACCCCTCACGGTGGACCACCTGGTGGATCAGGGCCAGGATCGCCTCGCCGTTGCCCCAGCTCAGGTCCAGCCCGCCCGCCTCCTCCCGCGAGAGCATCCCCCGCTGGTAACACTCCATGGCCCAGGCGATCACCTCGCTGAGAGCAATGGCGTCCACGCCGTAGCGATTGGCCAAGTCGACGCACTTGAGCGCCAACGCCAGGTCGGCGTTTCCCACGCGGGCAGTGAACCCGGCCAGCGGCTCGTACTCCGGCCCCTCCAGGCGCAGGCCGGGGTAGCGGGGATCGTCCACCACCAGGAAGCGGCTGCAGGGGATCGTGCAAGCGAAGCAGGCCTTGCTCTTGATCTTGTATAGCGCCTCGATGGCCTCGCCGCTGACCGCGTCGGCCGCCTCGAACTGCCCGCGCTGGAAATGGCGCGTGGGCAGCCCGCCGATGCTGTTCAGCGCCTTGATCAGCTTCGTCGTGCCCAGGCGGCAGCGAATCTCGTACTCTGGATGGGCGTATATCACCTCGTCCAACTGTTCGATGATCTCCCGGAAACGGGCCATATCGGCCACGGGGAACGACCCCGTCCCTCGCACGGCGATGGCCTTCAAGTTCTTCGACGCCATCACCGTGCCCATGCCGGTGCGGGCTGCCGGCCGGTTCAGGTTGACGAACACCCCGGCGAAGCGCACGCCGTTTTCGGCCCCCGGCCCGATGGCGGCGACCTGGACCCGCCCGTTCCCCATATCCCGCCGGATCGCCGCTGTCGTGGCCCATACGTCCCGGCCCCACAGGTCGCCCGCGTCCCGCAGCGTGACCTCGTCGTCCTCGATCCACAGGCAGACCGGTCGCTCGGCCCGCCCCCGGATGACGATCTGATCATACCCGGCGAACTTGAGCTCCGGGCCAAAGAACCCGCCGGCGTTGGAATCCCCCAGGATGCCGGTCTGGGGCGACATGGCGCTGACGTTGAAGCGCGCGCCGCCGGGGAACAGTGTGCCCACCAGCGGCCCGGCGCCGAAGAGCAGCAGATTCTCCGGCGAAAGGCCGTCGGTGTGGGCGGGCAACTCGTCCCACAAGCGTTTCACGTTGAGCCCCCGCCCGCCCAGGTAGGCCCGCGCCAGATCGGGCTCCGTCGGGTGGCGCTGCACCGTGCCGGCGGTCAGATCGACGTACAAGACGTGTCCACCGTAGCTATCCATCGGCCCTCCCCCTCTCTGCCGCCTCCATTGCCTCCATCGCCAGCCGCTCCCGCTTCGCCCGGGCCCCGGCACCCGCGTCGGCGTACATGAGCGCGCCCGTCGCGCAGCGCTTGACACAGGCCGGATCGCCGCCGCACAGATCGCAGATAATTGCCAGGCCGGTCTCCGGGTGAAGGGCCGCCATCCCGAAAGGGCACGCATCCACGCAAGTCCCGCAGCCAATACAATCTTCGGGCCGCAGCAGGATCGCCCCGGTCGCCGCGTCCCGGTACAGGGCATCGGCCGGACAGGCCGCCGCGCACGGCGCCCGGCGACACTGGCGGCAGACGTGGGGGTGATCCACCCCCAGCCGCTCGACCTTGGTCACGCGGATACGGGCCGCCGCGACGCCGAAGCGTCCGTCGTGCCGGGCCACGCAGGCGATCTCACAGGCGCGGCAGCCGCTGCAGATGGCGGGTTGGACGAGGATTCGTTTCATGAGACTCCAGTCGGTTCAAGGTTTCGGGTTTCGGGTTGCAGGTTATAGGGTTGAGAAAAAGTCGGCCAGGTGGGCGTATAGTTTGCGCTGGTTGACGGGTTTGGCGATGCCGTGACCTTCGTCGTCGAAGACCAGCAGGTCGTAGTCGATGTCGTGGGCGTCGAGCCGTTGCACGACCTCGCGCACGTTCTCCGGCGTCACGTTGGGGTCCTGCGCACCCTGGACGATCAGCAGCCGCCCCTGGATATCCGGCACGGCGTTGATCGGCGAGCGCTCCGCGTAGCGCTCCGGAACCTCGGCCGGACTGCCGCCCATCATCTCCTCGCTGTAGGGCCGCAGGTCGGGGCGCGTGGTCTCGTAATCGAGCACCAGGTCGGTCATCCCGCAGATCGGCGCCGCCGCCCCGATGACGTCGGGCGGATAGTGGGTGATCAGGAACCAGGCACTGTACCCGCCGTACGAGGTCCCGGTGACGCCCACCCGGCCCGCGTCGGCCAGCCCGGCCTCGATCAGTGCCCGGGCCCCGGCGGCGATGTCGGCCTGCTCGCGCCCGCCCCAGCCATCCTCCTTGATCGACTCGCGGAAGGCCAGCCCAAAACCGGTGCTGCCCCGGTAGTTGACGTCGAGCACGTTGAAGCCCCGCGAGACGAAATACTGGATCTGGGCGTTCAGGTGATCCTCCGAATGGCTGCTCGGCCCGCCGTGGACGTAGATCACCGCCCGGCGCGGGTTCGGGTCGGCCCGGTAGAGCCAACCCTGGATCTCCACCCCATCCACCGAGGGCCAGCGGAAATCATCGGCCGCCGCCAGCCGCTCCCAATCGAGCCCGGTGTGGGCCGCGACGTGGGTCAGCGAGGTCAATGACGTCAACGCCTCCGGGTTATCGGTGATCGTCTCCAGATCGAAGCGCACCAGTTCCGCCGGCCGGGTGGACGAATAGTAGCGGGCGATCCAGGCCCCGTCGGCCGCCCGCCCCAGGGGCAGCAGGTTGCCCGGCAGGGACGGGAAGCGCACCTCCTCGCCGGTCGCCGGATCGACGAACGACGGGGTGTGGCGCGCCGCCCGGATCTCATCCACCACGAGCAGGCCGTCGGGCGAGACCCACGCCCTTTCGATGGCGCGGGCCGGGTCGTCGATCAGCCAGCGCATCTCGTCGCTGGGCCAATGGTAGACGCCCAGGCTCTGGTAATCCTGGGGTCGCCCATCGCGGGATTCCGACAGGACGAGGATGTGCTCTCCATCGGGAAACCACCGGGCGTGACATTTGGCCCGGTCGCCGAAATGGAGGATCTCCCGGTCCTCCTGCCCCGCCACGTCCACCAAGTGGAACTGCCTCCCCGAGGGGTGGCGGTCCTTGCGGGCGTAGATCAAGTGGGTGCCGGGCCGGTTGAGGCTGGGCGTGCTCCAGGCGGGGCGCGCGGGCCGGGCGATGGCCACCCGCTCGCCGCTCCGCAGGTCGTGGCGGTAGACCCACGTCGGCTCGATGACGGCCTGCCGGTCGAAGTCGTAATTGGCGCCGTAGAAGAGCCAATCGCCGCCGGGGTGCAGGTCGCCCCCCCGGATGAAGTACGGCGGCCGATCCTCGGTCAGCGGCTGCATCTCGCCGGGCCGGTCCACGGCGACGCTGAAGAGCCGCACCCGCTCATCGCCGTCGTGATCCTCCTCCACGATGACGGCCCGCGAATCCGGCGTCCAGCTGACCAGCCACGTCAGTTCCGGCGTGTGGGTCAGCGGGACGGGAAGCGTCGAGCCATCGGCCGGCACGGCGAAGACGTCAAAATTCTCGTGGAAGCGGTACCAGACGAAGGCCACCCACCGCCCGTCGGGCGAGAGCAGCGCGTGGCGCACCTCCGGCAGCGTGAGTAGTTGATCCAGATACGAAATTCGCTTCATCTCATCCCTCCTCAATTCCGGAGAGGATGACGCGCAGCGCCGTAATTAGCGCCGCAAGCAGCGCCTCGACATCCTCCCGCGTGTTGTAACCCTGGACCGAGAGGCGCAAGAGTTGCCGGTCGCGCCAATAGGTCACGGGGATTTCAATCCCAAAGTCATCGTAGAGCCGCCGCTTCACCGCCTCGCCGTCGCACGGGGGCAGGAAAAAGGCCACCATCTGGGCGAACCAGGCTGCTTTACCAGCCATTTCATCAGCCGTTTCAGCGGTCGCGTCGTCGGGCGTGAGGGGCGCCAGGCCTGTGAGTTCGGCCACAGCCTGCCGGGCCTCGCGCGCCAGCTGGTGGCACCGCTCCCGGACCCGGGGCCAATCGTGCGCCGCCATAAAGCGAATGGCCGCCGGCACGGCCAGGAACGGTGCCGGGTCCCGCGTCCCCTGCCACTCGTGATAGTCCACCAGCCGCGAGGGGCCCGGTTCCGCCGCCTCCCAGCCCCAACTGACCACCAGTGGCCGGAGCAGCGCGTGGTGCTCCCGCCGGGCGTAGAGGAACCCGGCTCCCTTGGGCGCCATCATCCACTTGTGCGCGTTCCCGGCGTAGAAATCGGCCCCCAACGCCGCCAGGTCGAGGGGAATCTGCCCCGGCGCGTGGGCGCCGTCGATCACGGTGATGAGGCCGGCCTCTCGCGCCCGCCGGACCAGTTCGCCCACCGGGAGGATGATGGCGGTGGGCGACGTGATGTGGCTCAGGAAAAGCACCCGCGTCCGGTCATTCACGCCGGCCCAGATGGCCTCCACCACCTGCTCGGTCGAGGTCACCGGCAACGCCACCGGCTGGCGGACGTAGCGGGCGTCGCGTTCCGCACACACGAAGCGCCAGGTGCGGTCCAGCGCGCCGTACTCGTGATCGGTGGTCAATATCTCATCGCCCGGCGCCAGGGGCAGCGAGCGGGCCACGACGTTGAGCCCGGTGGTGGCGTTGGGGACGTAGACCAGGTCGTCGGCGTCGGCCCCGACGAAAGCGCCCAGCGCCTCCCGGGCTTGGCGCATCAGGTCTACGAAACGCCGGCCCAGGAACTCGACCGGCTGGCGCTCCAGTTCCAATTGCCAGCGTTGGTACGCCTCGAAGACCGGCCGCGGACACGCTCCGAACGAAGCGTGGTTGAGAAAAGTCACGTCCGGCCGCAGTAGAAACTCATCCCGTAAAGTCACATTTCCTCCTCGTTTGCTGGCGCTCGGCATGGCGACCATTCTACCCCACCCCACCCATTGTGCAAGTCGAAAAGGGCAACCCTACGTTCGGCGCAGGAGGATGCAAAAAACCCAAGCGGCAACTATCAACGTACGTGTGCGGTGCGGATCACAATCCGCGTCGATGTCGCACGGGCCATCGGCGGGTTGGTGACGGAAGCCAGCACATTGCCTGCAAGTGGCCGGATTATGATCCGGCAGGCACAAGATAAGGAGTTACCCAAGCGTAGAAAACGCTATACCGTTTTCTACCTCGGGTGATCCGGCGAGGAGCAGAAGCAGGTGAAATGACGAGCGAGGGGGAAGTCGATAGCAACCGGGGGTTGCTGTTCATCAACGAGCGCAAACGGATAGTTGGATGAGCAAAACAAGGCGAAGAAGTATCTTCTCAATAAGTTGGGGAGCTGTGGCCGGTCTCCCGACCGAGTCACAGCGGGCACGGTCAGGAGACCGGCCCGAGCGAGTTTGCCCCGGTTTATTGAGATGATACGCGAAGAATCTGGTGTGGGAGAGAACAAAATCCAGACTTTGGAAGCGGAGCATTGAAATGCCCCGCTGACACGGAAAGCCTGTTGAAACAGGTTAGACCACTTTTAGGCGATTCCAGAATTTAAGTAACTGCTGCTCAGGCCAGCCCCTTGCTGCGATGGAGAGCGGGGGCCCCCGCCCATCCGCTGCAAACGGACGGCTCGCTGTGCAAGGATTCTGCTCAGGCCAGCCCCTTGCTGCGATGGAGAGTGGGGGCCCCCGCCCATCCGCTGCAAAACGGACGGCTCGCTGTGCAAGGATTCTATTGGTTAGGCCCTATTGCTCTTATTGTAACCTCAATGCAAAGTCAAATCCGATTCCAACTGTAGCCACTTGATCAGATCCTGGCGCCGCAATACACCAGCCAGGGAACCATCGTCTTGAAGGACCGGCAATTGGCGGACGTTTCGTTGTGTCAGCTTATTCATCGCCTCATCCGCGCACTCGTCGGGAAAACTGGTCACCAGTTGCTCGCGCGGCGTCATGATCTCGCGCACCGTCTTATCTTGCCACGTATTGCGCGACGCCGAGCGCACGTCATCCAACGTCACGATACCCACAAATTCTCCCTCATCCAGAACCGGGAACGCTTGATCGTCGCTCTGCATGATGTGATTGTGCACCAGGGCATCGATGGAAATATCGGCCGTCGTCGTCGGTGGATCGGAGCGCATGATGCGCGAAACCGATATATCAGACAGGGCATCTTTAATCAAGAGACGCTGGTAGCTCTGCGCCGAGGCGGTGTTCAAGAACCACCCGATGAAAGCAAGCCACAAGCCGTTGATCAGGCCCTGGCCAAAGATGGGCACTTGAACCCCAAAAGCCATGCCAATGCCGGTGACGATCATCACCCAGGCAATGGCCTGACCCACCCATGATGCCCACTGGGTGGCACGACGGAGATCATCGGTGATCGTCCACAGGATGGAACGCAACACGCGCCCGCCATCAAGCGGAAAACCCGGGATCAAGTTGAAAATACCCAGGATCACGTTGACCGATCCCAACCAGGACAACAGGGTAATCCCCGGCCCCATCTGAGAAAGCGCCTGGTCGATGTTCGAGACGGAGGCAGCGGACAAGCCGGCGGCAATGCCAGCGATCAACAACAATACACCGCCGATGACGAGACTGGTGATTGGCCCCAGAATGGCCATGACGAACTCGCTGCCCGGCGAATCCGGTTCTCGCTGAATACTGGACACACCGCCGAACAGGTGCAGCGTGATGCTCCGAACCGGTATACCCTGCGCCTGCGCCACCAACGAGTGAGCCAACTCGTGGGCCAGTACGGAGGCAAAAAACAGGAGCGCGGCCACAGCAGCCATCCCCCAATGCATCAAAACACTCCATTCCGAATGGGCTTGACCAAAGACCGTGGCCAAATTCCACGTGATGAGCAGGAAAATGAACAACCAGCTCCAGTCGATGCGGATGTTGATGCCAAAAAGCCGACCTATGCGAATCCCTTTACCCATGAAAACACAACCCCTTTCTTAGTCATTTCTATTTTTGCAACATAACAACACATGCCTGAACACACCTTTATTCTATCCACAAAACCCACCTGTGGCCTATGCGATTGGTTGGCATAGCGGCGGCCAAGGTTGGCAAGGTTGGAATTGCGTTGGCCATACTAGGCTGCCAGCCCTACGCCGGCTACTGGCGCGCCGCAGTAAGAACAGCACCCAACCTCGTCGATGTCGTTTCCTATGATGCGATAGCCCGAGCGCTGGATGAGCGCTCGTCCACATTGATGACAGGTGGTGCTCGTCTCACCGGCGACGTTCCCGGCGTAGACGTAGCGCAATCCGGCCTCTCGGCCAATCTGTTGAGCTTCTTGAATGGTAAAGATAGCCGTAGGCGGCACGTCCGTTTTTCGATAGCTGGGGAAAAAGCGACTGATGTGCCAGGGGGTCTCTGGCCCCAACGCTTGCGCCACAAACTGGGCGATGTCGCGCAATTCGTCGGGATCGTCGTTGACGCCGGGCACAACCAAGGTCGTCACCTCCAACCAGATGCCGATCTCCTTCATTTTTTGCAGACTGTCCAGGACAGGCTGCAACCGCCCGCCGATGTGTCGGCGATAAACGTCGTCCCGAAAGGACTTCAAATCGACGTTCGCCGCATCCAGGTAAGGGCCGAACAGATCCAACATGTCGGCCGTCATATACCCATTGGTGACGAAGATATTCTTCAGGTCTTTATCCCGGGCCAACCGAGCCACGTCGTACGCGTATTCGAAGAAAATCGTCGGTTCGGTGTAGGTGTAGGCCATCCCGCGACATCGGGTTTGTTGGGCCGAGTCGACGATGACGTCGGGGCTGATCTCTTGCCCGGCGATAACGCCTCGTTCGCGCGGCATCTGTGAGATATCCGCATTCTGGCACCACTCACACCGGAAGTTGCACCCCGGCAGCGCAATGGAATAGATAAAAGACCCCGGCCAGAAATGATACAATGGCTTTTTCTCGATGGGGTCCACGTGGCGGGCGATGACTTTTCCGTATGCCAGCGCGTAGAGCGTGCCATCCTCGTTCTCTCTCACGCCACACACCCCTCGCTTCTGATCGTCGATCACGCACCGGTGAGCGCACAGGTTGCAACGCACCTTGTTTTCTTCCTGTTTCTCGTAGAGCATCGCTTCCTTCATAAGCACCTCGCTTCCAATATACTATCGCTTCACCTGGTTGACTGACAAATCTTTTGGGTGTGTTTCAAATGATTCAATCCTTGTTCGTAGTACGGGCGCTAGGTAGCGGCGCTAGGTAGCGGCTTCAGTGCGCTTTTACGGCGATAAATCGCCTACTACAAACTTGACCTCAAATGAAATGAAACGCAAGCAAAGCAGATCGCTTTGCTCAATAACGAAATACGGCGGCCAAAACCCCATCTCCAGGCACGTCCTCCGCCTCAACGGCGTAAACGGCGCCACCGTTCAACAAGGTATGCACCGCCGCAAAATCCAACAAATCCACGTCTCCCGGTTGGGCATCATCATGCACCTCGACGCTGAAGGTCGCTTCATCGAAAGTTCCCCAGCGTTGAACGTCCACTGGGACGAACAAGGCCTTCACCCGCCCGGCGTGAGCGGCCGGCGCAACGTCGCGCAAATCGCCGGCGGCCTGCTCGCGCCCCATACCGGCCAATTCCTCGTAAGCCGCTCGCGCCTCCTGCTGCTCTTTCGACAGAAGCGGCTCCACGAGGGCCCAGGCCTGTTCGTGCAGATCTTCGGCGCTGCTTTCTTCTGGATTTCCAAAGACCCCTTCTTCAGTCAGGCGCGGATAAGTGTTCGCTTCCCGGTAAATCGGATGGAGATAATCGAGCGCCGCCAGGACAAGCGGCGTGTGTGTGTCGCGCATCACCTCAGTGATCCCCTTGTCGACCCGGTGGAAATAGCGCAAGATATAATCCTTTTCGTCATCAGCGCTGGCGGTCCCGTGACCGTGGAAGACGGCTGGCCGATCCCCTTGAATACCGGCGCGCACGCGATTGCCGGCCGGCGACTGGGTCGAGGTGTGAAATTGCAAGCGTTTTTCTGGGTCATCCCATTGCAACACCTCCGCTATGCTGCCTGGCACGTCCCTCAACTCAAGCGTCTGTGCGGTGTAGCGGGTGCACTGCAACAACCTGATCTCGCTTTGACTCAGCGCCAGGATGTAAAACCGGCCGTTGCTGCTGAGTAACGGCAACAAAGGCTTGACGTGCAAGGCATCGGCGACGACGACGAGTTCTTCAAAGTCAATCGGCAGGCGGTAATAATCGAAGTAGCCATCGCAGATATAGAGGGCCAGCCCGTCGCTCTGACGCTGCCAGAACATCGTATCCTCCACGAGCGCCTGTGCTGGCTGCAAAAAGTCGGTTATCGCCGGCCGGCGCAGCCCGCGTTCACTCAGGCGCTCCTCAGTCTTCGCCAGCATATTCTTCAAGCGAATCCGGTTCTTTTCTACCGCTGGTCCGGCCCGTTCGGTCGGCATGTAAATCGAAACGCATGGATCACCAGACATCTCGATCAATCGCGCTAAATCAACGGTCGATATCATATTCATCTATGGACCTCCCAAGTAATAAGTGTGCAAGTTGCAAGTGTGCAAGTTGCAAGTGTGCAAGTTGTGTTCGCGGTGGATCACCAGCGCGGCCCGGTCTCCAACGCGGCCTCGTAGACCGCCAGTAAGCGTTCGGCAATCGCCGACACGGAATAACGCTGAGCGATCTGGAACGCTTCCTCTCCCTTGGCCTTCAGGCGTTCCTCGTCGGAAAGCAAGCCCAGAACCGCCTCGGAGAACGCCTGCTCCTGCGGCTCTACCAAGACCCCACCGCCCTGGGTCAAAATATCGATCGATCCGGGTGCCTCGACTGCGACGACTGGTGTGCCGGCCGCCATCGCCTCTGTCAGCACGAGCCCTTGTGTCTCGGTCACCGAGGCAAAGACGAACAGGTCGGCTGCGGCCGCGTAATCGGGCACCTTCTCGTGAGGGACCGCCCCGGTAAAGGTCACATCGCTCTCGATATCCAATTTCTGAGCCAACTTCCGCAACTTGCCTTTGGCCGGCCCATCGCCCACCAGGAGCAGCCGCGCGCCCGGCCGCTCCTCGGCAATCCGGGCAAAGGCTCGCAACAAGAAATCAAGGTTCTTCTCGCCGGCCAAACGGCCCACGTACAACAACACCTCCGCCTCTTCCAGCCCCCACTTGGCGCGAACAGGCGCTGGTGCCAAATCCTGGTACGCTGCCAGGTCAACCGGTGTGGGGAGCACCGTAATCGGCGCCTCCACCTCATACTCCTGCCGAATGAAGTCGCGAATACTCTCCGTCGGCGCGATGACGTGCGTGCATCTTTCCAGGTAGCGCTCGACGATCTCCCGCATCACCGTGTGGGCCAGATCCGGCAACAAGGGGACATATTGCTCGGCATATTCGTCGTAACGGGTATGAAAGGTAAACACCAGCGGCACTTGCAGATCGCGCGAGAAGGTCGCCGCGACCTCACCGAGCCAGATAGGATGATGACAGTGAATCAGGTGTGGCTTGATCCCCCGCATCGTCACTTCGATTGGCGCCCTGAGGGGGATCGCCAGCGAGACCCGCAATTGGTCGCCCAGATCAAGCGCTGGCATGCGAAAGATGTAGGGCTCCTCGTCGACGAAATCGTCGTACTCGGGGACGACCAGGTGAACCTCGTGACCGGCTTCGAGCAATCCCCGCCGCAGGAGAGTGATAGACGTGCCCACGCCGCTGATCACGGGCAAATAGTTATTGCTAAACATCACGATACGCACGAGACGCCTCCCTTCCAACCTCAACCTTCAACCTGAAACCTTTAATCTGCCCTACGCCCTCTCCAAATAACGCCCGACCGCCGCGCTGAGATGCGCACCAAACAAGGTCACGTAGCTGCTCAGGTAAATCCAGAACAACAAAGCCACCACCGCCCCCAGCGAACCGTACACCAATTCGTACTGGACGAATCCACTGCCCAGATACCAGGCGAATCCCTCTGATAACCCCTCCCAGAACAACGAAGCGGTCAGCGACCCAATGATGGCCGCCCGCCAGTCCACTTTCGCGCTCGGCGTCCAGCGATACAAGCCCAGGAACATCAAGCAACTGAAGAACCAGGGAAGCAGCGTCGCCACGATAGACCATAAAAACGTATCGTAGATCAAAGCCTCTCCCCACGGCGACGCTTCCAGCCGGGGCAATAATTCGACCATCGTGTTCGACGCCAGCGAAAGGAGGAGCAATATAACCAGCAGGACGCCGATCATTCCCAGGGCGAGCAAGCGGCTCTTAATCAAATCGCGCGCATCTGTCTCTTCCCAGGCCCGGTTGACGTTACGCACCAATATAGAGAACGCGCCCGAAGCCGACCAGAGCAACCCGAGCAAAGCGATCATCCCGCCGCCGCTTCGCAATTCGAAAACGCGCTCGACGTTTCGCTCGATCAATTGTTGAGAGGCGGGAAACGCTTCGATGAAAAAATCGACTGTCTGTTGGTAAGCCTGCTCCCGTTCCAGCACGACCCCCCCCACACTGACCAGGGCAATCATCAACGGAAAAAGGGAAAACAGCGCATAGTAGGCCAAACCGGCCGCCGCCTCGGCAGCGCGAACCTCGCCAAAATGCCGCATCGCATCCTGCAGGATGCTGACGACGCTATACTGCTCGATCCGGCGGCAAACGTCGTGCAAGTGGTCTACAACAGGTTTCATTTTCGCCTTTCCTTCCACCTGGCGCCGTCTCTAGGGCTGCCTCCACTGCTCGCGTAACTTCTCGCGCTTATCCCGCACTTGCCGTTCGACGGCGCTCAACGCCTGTTTCAAGGCTCCCATCGCGTCCTCGTGCTTCTCGACCGCCACGATCTGGTTCGGCCTCGCGTACAGGACGACGCGCACCTGGTAGCGGTGGGGCGTCTCACCGCCAGTCAATTCCTCTATCGAGACCGAGGCATCGACGATGTCGGTATGCCCCTCGGCCAAGGCCGCGAGACGGCGAGCCGCCTCCGCTTGCAACGCTTCCTCCGTGCTCCCGGCCAACGACGTCTTGTTATAAAATTCCGACGGCAAATTCATCAAATCGACCATACGCTTTACCTCCTCCTATCCCGGACAGAGCCGGAACCCATAAGTGGTGCCTCGTATGCAAAATCCCTGCACAAAAAACAAGAATGTCACTGGATAGGCACTAGCTACTGGACACTTTTTCGACTAATCATCCCGCAGGTTAGTCTATTTCTGGATGATCTATGCAACCTGCGGGAGGTTATAAACTGTCGTCACAAACACACAGAGAAAAAATTGGCCCGAACACTATCTATATCCTAATATAGAAAACCGCCTGCAACCGATGGTTATGGTTGGGGGCGGCTTTGACTTTCGTTAACAAGGGTTGGAATTTCGTTTGCGCCGTCCTAACCTGGCAGAAGCCGCTGCGCTTCCAAGCCAGAGCCAATAAGGAATCGTCGATCATCAAATTCTTGCTCATCGTGCAAGGATTCTATTGGTTAGGGCCTATACAAAATCCTGTAGGTGTTCATCCCACCCTTCCAGGACGCGCTGCTCGGGGGTATTGGCGTCCAGGCGCAACCCGAACACGCCGCTCATCTCCCGGAGTGCTTCCTGCGCCGCCCCGACGTCCTGCCCACACTCCGAAGATGATAACACGTCGTCGGCCAATTGGCTCAAGACAGGCAGAGCCTCCGGCGTTTGCAAATCGTCGTCCATCGCCTGGATGAAAGCAGCCACGGCAGAGGCGGGATCCAGTGCCGGGCCACGCCCACTATCGGCCACAACCGCCGAGCGTAACTTGTGCGCCCATTGGGCCGCCTCTCGTAAGGCCTCCTCGTCGTAATGCCACACCTCCCGGTAGTGATGGCGTGACAGATAGAGCCGGATCGCGTCGGGCGACCAGGTCTCCAGGAGATCGCGCACCATCACCAGGTTGCCCAGCGACTTGCTCATCTTCTCCCCCTCGTGATGGACCATCGCGGTGTGCATCCAGAAACGGACGAAGGGCTTTTCGCCGATGGCGCATTCGGCCTGGGCGATCTCGCTCTCGTGGTGGGGGAAGATCAAGTCGCTCCCCCCGCCGTGCACGTCGACGGTATTACCCAGGTAACGCATGGCCATCGAGGTGCATTCGATGTGCCAGCCCGGACGGCCCAAACCCCAGGGGCTTTCCCAGGCCGGTTCGCCCGGCGCCTGGGCCTGCCACAACACGAAATCCAGTGGATCCCGTTTGTGGGGATCGTCGGGACGATTTCCACGCTCGTTGGCGATGGGCAGCATCTCTTCGTACGAAAGTTCGCTCAACTTGCCGTACTCGGGCCACGAGGTCAAATCGAAATAGACGTTTCCCGCCGCCTCGTACGCCACGCCGTTCGCCAATAATTTCTGGACGACCTCAATGATCTCGGGGATCGTCTCGGTAGCCCGGGGGAAGCGCTCGGGCGGGCGCGCGTTCAGGGACTGCATATCGCGGATGAAGTGGGCCGTCCACCGGTCTCCCAGGCCCTTCCAATCCTCATCGATCGTGCCTGCCTTGCGCAGGATGTCGTCGTCGATGTCTGTCACGTTCTGCACGTAACGCACCGCACTCCCCCGGTATTCCAGGTAGCGAATCAAGACGTCGGTGTTGATGTAGGTAAATGCGTGCCCCAGATGGGTGGTATCGTAGGGCGTGATCCCACAGACGTAGACGGAAATTGGTCGTTGTCTGGCGAGCAAGACCTCCTTGCGCCTGGAAAGCGTGTTGTATAATTTCATGTTCAGTCCTCTCTTCGACATACGGTTGTCTGTTCCGATTAAGCCGCTGGGTTACAAACCCGGCTAGGGCAAGTGTTACATGGATCATCGATCCACAAGCAAAAAATGGGTTTCTGACTGGTGAGAAACAACCCAATCGTATCACAATTCCCCTCCCACCGCAAATATCTGTTCATTACCCGACATCTCTGGATCACGAATGACTCTACTGAAAAAAGGGGTTCTTTGGGATTTCGCATGGTAGCGGCGAAAGATTAGCCACGAATTGCACGAATTAACACGAAAAACCCAAAAT
>OMKS01000704.1_pt1 | contig 30748 bp, 21 predicted proteins | sample 1674721 | NCBI WGS metagenome assembly OMKS01 (sample SAMN06264996, study PRJEB25208) | sediment metagenome | isolation source: hot spring sediment | place: USA: California | collected 2014-09-02 | reverse complement strand
CCCCACGGCAGACAAAACCATGCCAAGGCCCATACGGCAGACGTTGTGCTCTTCATCATCGCATCTCCCGAACATCCATCCCCCCCTATCATACGAAAACCCACCCAAAGAATCAAATGTTGAGCCTGCCAATGCCGGTGCGGGGCGAGCTTGCATCCCCGCCATGATCGCCTATAATCGGGCGTTCTTGGCGCCGGCGGATAGCCGGACGCCGAAACCGCGGAATAATCCAGTGGGAACGGGAATGAAGGCAGAGATAATCGAGCAGGTCGAAGCGCTCAAGCGCGGTACCGTGGAGATCTTCAGCGAGCAGGAGTTGGCCCAGCGGCTCAGCGAGGCCGCCGGGCAGGGCCGGCCCCTGCGGGTCAAGCTGGGCATGGACCCCACCGCGCCGGACATTCACCTAGGCCACACCGTGGTGCTGCGCAAGTTGCGGCAGTTTCAGGACTTCGGCCACAAGGCGGTCCTCATCATCGGCGATTACACCGCCCGGATCGGTGACCCAACCGGGCAGAACACCACCCGCCCGATGCTCGGCGGCGAACAGATCGAAGCCAACGCCCGCACCTATTTCGAGCAGGCGGGCAGGATTCTCGACATGTCCGAGGACAAACTCGAAATCCGCTACAACAGCGAATGGCTGGCCGGTCTGAAGCTCGCCGACGTGATCAGGTTGACCGCGTCGATGACGGTCGCCCGGATGCTCGAGCGCGATACGTTCGAGCTGCGGTACAAAAAGGGCGACCCGATCGGCGTACACGAGTTCCTTTACCCGCTCATGCAGGGCTACGACTCGGTGATGATCCGCAGCGACGTGGAGCTGGGCGGCACGGACCAGACATTCAACAACCTAGTCGGGCGGGATTTGCAGCGGCTCGACGACCAGCCGCCGCAGATCGTCATTACCATGCCGATCCTCGTCGGGCTCGACGGCAAGGACAAGATGAGCAAGTCGAAGGGCAACTACATCGGCGTCACCGATCCGCCCGGGCAGATGTTCGGCAAGACGATGAGCATCCCCGACGACCTGATGGACAATTACTTCACGTTGCTGACCGATCTGCCGGTCGAACGGATCGCCGAGCTCACCGACCCCTCGCGGACCCATCCCAAGCAGGCCAAGGTCCTGCTGGGCAAGTGGATCGTTACGCAGTTCCACGGTGTCGAGGAGGCCGAGGCGGCGGCGGCCGAGTTCGAAAAGGTATTCGCCCAGAACCAGCTTCCCGATGACATGCCCGAGGTTCGCGTGTCGGCCGAGCCCGTCGCCGCCGGCAAGCTGCTGGTGCGGTGCGGGCTATTGAAAACCGGCGGCGAGGCCAAGCGGATGATCCAGCAGGGCGGTGTGCGAATCGACGAGGCCCGCGTCGAGGACGCCAACGCCCTCGTGACCCCGGCCGACGGTATGGTCGTGCAGGTCGGCAAGCGCAAGTTCGCTCGGCTCAAAGTGCAGTAAACGCCCATGGGCGGAGGTGGCCTATGAAGCTTCCACAGGTGCAAGAAGCACAACGGTATGCGGGATTGTACGTCGTCGACTTCGGCGACCATTGCGGCGTGGGTTTCCGCGCCGAGGAGGTGGCCGAGCTGCTGGACAGCGAGGCCTTTTCGCACGTGACCGTCTACCGGGTTCACAACGCCTACCCCGATGGGCGGATGGAGCTGGTGGGTGTGCGACGCGAAACCTTCCACCTGGAAAAGGGAATGTTCTTCTATGCGTCAGAAGAGCCCCAGGGTCGCGACGATTTCGAGCGGCTCCTGGCGTGGGCTCGGTCGCATCCGGCGCCCAGCCGGGCCAAGGTGCATCTGGCGCGGTATGAGGATGGCCGGTGCGTGACGGCCCTGATCTACCCCGCTGAGCATGATCCACAGTTCGCCCAGTGGCTCCTCGACGCGGACTACATGACGCAAGGCGCCGCGGAAGGCGGTGTCGAAGCCGTGCAGCGATACTACCGGCAGGGGCCCACCATCCTGGCCCGCGAGCAATTGTACCCGGCCGAGGCCGGGCAGCCCATGACCGGCCAGGAACTCATTGAGGCCACCCGCAAGGCGGTGGTCCGATAAGATGGGCCGATCCAGCACACCCAGGCCGCGACGGATCGGGTTCCTGGCGGCCTTGCTCATGCGGGCCGGGCGCGTTTCTCACAGGCAGGACTGTGAGAGAATCCGCCGAATGGAGTTCCGGACCAGCACCCAGCGGATGGGGGTGCGATTCGCGGGGCGTCTGAGGTCCGTATTTCGCCACAAGTGGCTTCGCCGCCGTTAGTTACGCCCTTCTCAAAAGATTCCTTTCGGGCTTCTCCGCGGTTTCTTGCATCGCCGCCTAAAACATTATCGGGCGAAATTTTGGCCAGGATTCTTGCCGTGGGGTTTATTTTCTGCTAAAGACCTGCCCAGGTTCTGGCCGATTTAGGAACCAACAGAGTTTTCTCCCCTCCGGAAAACATCGGGCAACTCCGGTTGCCGGATGTTTTCTTTTTGCCCCCACCCCTATTTCATCCTAGCAATGTCCCCTACCGTTGAATCGTAGAATCCTCGGGAGTCACATTTCCCCATGCCTTGAACGGCCGGCAGCGGGTGCCTTTGCTGCTTGTCCAAGCCGAGCCCCCGGTTTTTGCTTGAACCATTCGGTCACTGCGTCGAAGATATGATGCAGTGGTGTTTCAAACCGAGGGCTGGTGCTCCATGGCGATTGAACTGCCGAGACTGCGAGAGGAAAATGGCTTATCGTTGACTGTCTGTGGGCGGATAACGGGCGGTTCAGGTGTGGAAACCGTCGAGCCGAGAATTGCCCACTTCGAAAGGGGCAAGGCCAAAGGGGTAATCCGGGCATGCCGGAACCAAGGCCCCAAAACGAAGAGCACTCATCTCCATGTCGACTGCGCCTTGCGGAGTTTTTTTGGTGAGCAACGTGTGCCCAAGGCGACGCACGATTTAGGACAGGTTCTCGACGTGATTCAAGGTGTTGTTGGGCTGCCGCTTGTGGCTTCAGTCACAGGTGTGTTCAAGGTGCCTTTGTCGGCGCTACCCGAAGGTGGAATAATTCGAAGCTTGGGCGCGGAGACAAGAGCGGGAGACCTGTCAATGAAATTGACAGGCGGCACCTTGTCCCTAAAAGGAGCACCTATCAAGCGAGTAAGCTGGCATGAATCGGGAGAGGGGAATGAGTTGTCGGTCTGGATTCGAGTAGTCGGAGAGCAAAGCTTCACGGTCTCATCTGGTTATCTCACAGAGGCTTGGGCGTGGGTATCTGGGCAGTATGCGATGTTCGTGCTTGGCACCGCAAGGACAGGCAATGGTCAGTGACAGTCATATGAATTGGCCTTCCATTGGCGAGGAGAGTTTCTGTCAATGGGGTTTCGATGAGCCGACGTGTGCTCATGAGGACGCGTTAAGTGAAGAGCCGCGCATCGTGGGCTGGAAGCCGAATGCGCTTGCTGCGATCGCTCAGTTGGCAGAGTCTATCTCTGTGATCTTGGCCGCACGTATACAACAGCAGGTTTTGGAAAGAAAAGTAATGCTTTTGGATGCAAGATGCGAGGCGCTGGAGGTGGCTAGGCCGACGGTGGTGCCGATCCAGACGCTTGCACCGTTTCCCTACAGGTTGGTCAAGCCCTTTGAGGTACTTGTGACCTTCCACGGAGATCACTACGTTGCATCATTTGTAGATGCGAACATTGGGGCGAGCGGTGATACAGATGTGGAGGCAGTGTTGAATCTCAAGGACATGCTCGTGTCGGCTTTTGAAATGCTCGCTGAACTCAATGACGATGAATTGGGACCCGGGCCATGCATGCAGAAGCATGTGCTGGAGGAGTTTATCCGGAGGGCTGAACGCCGTGGCCGTGATCACAAAGGAACTGGCTGAGCGCATTGCGCACAAGCTTGATGCACAGATTGTTCCCGGAGGTGCTCACGACATCGCCCGGGTTGTCCACGATGGGCGATTAGTTGCTTTCTTTGGCATCCGCCGCGGGTCAAAAAAAGACGCCGGGCACGATCACATTCCGAGTCAGGTGTTTCTGAATCCGTCGAAAGCTCGATTGCTTGGGCAATGTCCATTGTCGAAAGCAGATTGGATCAGAATCATCAGAGAGAAAGGAAAGCTTTCGTAGCGCGGCACATGGTCGGATGCCTGCAGGACAGATCAAGACATTTCAAGAGGTTCAGGCGTTCTTGCCGCAGCACTTCTTGTACTTCTTGCCGCTGCCGCAGGGGCAGGGGTCGTTGCGGCCGACCTTGGGCTGCTCGAGGCGGATGGTCTTGACCACGGGCTCGCCCTGCGGGGCGGCGGCCGCGGCCCGCTGGCGCTCGGTCATGGCGAACTGACCGACCTCATCGTGTTGGGTGCGGCTGACGTTCCACACGCTGCGGGCCTGGGCCCCCGGGTCCAGGCGCACCTTGAAGATCGTGCTGGTCACGCGGTCGTCGATGCTCTCCAGCATCTCGCCGAACATCCGGTAGCCTTCCTGCTTGTATTCGATCTTCGGGTCCTTCTCGGCGAAGGCCCGCAGGTGGATGCTCTCCTTGAGATGGTCCATCGCGTAGAGGTGGTCCTTCCACGCGCTGTCGTAGATCTGCAGCAGGACGTACCGCTCCAGGTCCGCCAGCTCGCGCCGGAAGAACTCCCGGCCGACGTTCCGCAGGACGGATCGGGGATCGTCCGTGTCCAGGTCATCGGGCCGCAGACCGGCGTCGAAGCGCTGGCGGGCCCACGCCGCCAGGGCTTCGGGATCGCGCGTCTCGGCCAGCCGGGCGTCGATTTCCTCATCGAGCCGCTCGTTGTGCCACGCGCGACTCAGTTCGAGAAGCTGTTCATAAACACGCTGCGGCTTGGTGTCCTGAAGCTCCTCCGCGTCGAGCGTCGTTCCGAAGCGATTATTGGCCCAGTCGGCCAGCGCCTGAAACCCGTACACGTTCGAGCCCTGAGGGCTGTAGGCCATGTTCATGGCGAACTCGACGGGGTACTCGACCTCCCGTTGGCGGTACTTGTCCTCCACGGCCCGGGCCAGGTGCTCCCGAATCTGCGACGGGCTCCGATCCCGCAGGTCCTCAATCCGCAGGCGAATGTCGAACTTGGCGTTGGCCCATTGCACGAACGTGCGCAGCGGGAAATCTTCCTTGAGAAACGTTTCGATCTGGCTGCAGTCCCGCTTGTCGATCTGCTCCTGCGCCGCCTCGATGATGGCTTGCTCGATCTGCTCGGCGTCCATGTGCCGCAGCTTGCCCGCGGACAGGCCCGCGCTGTACGTGCTCATGGCCCAGCGGCACAGCCCGTCGAGGTTCCACGTCGCACGGTCCTCGTAGTCCTCCAGGTACTCGCCGAGCGCGAGGCTGATGTCGTTCTCGGCGCTCTTGCGGGCCCGGTCCTTGATGCGTTCCTCGATCTCGGCGGCGCTCAGGTCGCGCAGACGCCGCACGTCCAGGTCCACGCCGAATTGACCGCGGGCCCATTCGGCGATGCATTTGTACGGGTAGTCGGGCGCGAGGATATTGCGGCAACTGCCCTCGATCATGGCGGCGATCATCTCCTGGATGATCGGCTTGAGACCCTTGCCGGCCAGGATCTTCCGCCGCCGGCCATAGAAGGTCTTGCGCTGGAAGTCCATGACCTCATCGTATTCGAGCAGGCTCTTGCGGATCTCGAAGTTGCGTTCCTCGACCTTCTTCTGGGCCCGCTCGATGCCCTTGCTGATCCGCTTGTGGTAGATGGGCTGGCCTTCCTCCCAGCCGATCCACGACAGGGCCTTGACGGTCCATTCCGGAGCGAACATGCGCATCAGATCGTCGTCGAAGCAGATGAAGAACTGGCTCGATCCGGCGTCGCCCTGGCGGCCGGCGCGGCCGCGGAGCTGGTTGTCGATCCGCCGGGCCTCGTGCCGCTCGGTGCCGACGATGTGCAGCCCGCCGATGTCCGCCACGCCGGGGCCCAGCTTGATATCCGTGCCGCGGCCGGCCATGTTTGTGGCGATCGTCACGTTGCCCCGGGCCTTGCCGTCGCGACCGGTGTACTGCTGGCCGGCCTTTTCGACGATGGCCGCCTCGCGGGCGTGCTGCTTGGCGTTGAGCACCTCGTGGTCCACGCCGTAGCGTTTGGACAGCGCCTGGGACAGGGCCTCGCTCTTTTCGATGCTGACCGTACCCACCAGCACGGGCCGGCCCGCGTTGTGCACCTCGAAGATCTCCTCCACCACGGCGCTGAACTTCTCCCGCAGCGTCTTGTAGATCAAATCCTCCCGGTCGTCGCGGATGCACGGACGGTTGGTGGGGATGACCACCACCTCCAGCTTGTAGATCCGCATGAACTCCTCGGCCTCGGTCGCGGCGGTGCCCGTCATGCCCGCAATGGTGCCGTACAACTTGAAGAAGTTCTGCAGGGTGATCGTCGCCAGCGTCTGGGTCTCTTCCTTGACCTGCACGCCCTCCTTGGCCTCGACGGCCTGGTGCAGCCCGTCGGACCATTGTCGGCCGTGCATCAGACGGCCGGTGAACTCGTCGACGATCACCACCTTGCCGTCCAGGACGACGTAGTCTTTTTCCCGCTCGAAAACCACGTGCGCCCGCAGGGCCTGCTCCAGGAGGTGCGGCCAGTCCATGTTCGAGCCCGTGAAGAAGGACCCCACGCCCGCGATCTCCTGGGCGGCTCCGATGCCCTCGTGCGTCAGGTGCACGCTCTTCTTGTCGTGCTCGACCTCGAAGTACTCGGTCATCGTCTCCAGGCGGGTCCGATCCTCGTCCAATTCACGTGTGAGCCGGGCGATGGCCTCTTCGGCCTTGGTCACGCGATCGGACTGCTTGGCCCTTCGGGCCTCGGCCAGCTCGCCCTGGGCGTTGGCCAGCGCGCGTTCGGCCTCGTCGATTCGCTTTTTCAACTGGGTACGGCCGGACTGGCGCTTGAGCAGTTCGCGGCAGACTGCGTCCGCCTTGCGATACCGCGTGACGTCGTCAAACGCAGGCCCGGAAATGATCAGCGGCGTGCGAGCCTCGTCGATCAGGATCGAGTCGACCTCGTCGACGAGGGCGTATTCCAGCGGGCCCTGGACCATGTGCTCCAGGCGGGTCTTCATGTTGTCCCGCAGGTAGTCGAAGCCGAACTCGTTGTTCGTACCGTAGGTGATGTCACAATCGTACTGGTTGCGTCGCTCGTCGCCGAACGTGTCCATATCCGCCTGGATCGCGCCCACCGTCAGGCCCAGGGCACGATAGACCGGCCCCATCCACTCGGCGTCGCGCTTGGCCAGGTAGTCGTTCACGGTGACGATGTGCACCTTGCGTCCGGTCAGATGCACGAGGTAGGCGGCCAGGGTCGCCACGAGCGTCTTGCCCTCGCCGGTGGCCATCTCGGCGATCTTGCCCTCGTACAGCACGTGGCCGCCGACGAGCTGCACGTCGAAGTGACGCATGGCCACGTTCCGCCGGGCCGCCTCGCGGACCACCGCGAAGGCCTCGACCAGCAGATCCTCGGGGCGGGCCCCCTCATTGAGCCGGGCCTTGAATTCGTCGGTTTTGGCCCGAAGCTCCTCGTCGCTGAGGGCCTGGATGTCCGGCTCGAACCGAGCGGCGCTCCGCGCCGTAACCATGTACGCCCGGACCAGACGCTCGTTGCGCGAGCCGAAGATTCGGACCAGCAGCTTTCCGATATTGTCCAGACCCATGGGCGCTCCGTCCTTGGCTGGGGGGCGGTCAGACGCGGGTGACGTATTCGCCCGTGCGGGTGTCGATGCGAAGCACGTCGCCGATCTTGACGAACGGCGGCACCTGCACAATCAGGCCCGTCTCCAGCGTGGCCGGCTTGTACTGGTTGGTCGCCGTGGCGCCCTTGATCTCCGGCGCGGTGTCGGTCACCTCCAGCTCGACCGTGTTGGGCAACTGCACGATTACCGGCCGGCCCTGGTACATGCTCACCTGCAATTGCGAGTTTGGCTTGAGATACAGGGCCCCGTCACCGAAGGCATCGTCGTCCAGCGTGATCTGATCGTAGCTCTCCAGGTCCATCAGCACGTGCTCGCTGCCCGAGGAGTACAGGTACTCGTAGGTTCGCCGGTCGAGGTAGGCGTCCTCGAGTGTCTCCTCGGCCCGGATACGTTTGTCCATGATGGACCCGTCGGCCAGGCTCTTGAACTTGGTCTGGTAGACGGCCCCGCCCTTGCCCAGCTTGACGTGTTGATAATCCACGATGGTATAGAGGTTGCCGTCGATCGTGACGGTCATGCCCTTCTTCATTTCCGATGCTTTCATCTCTTGCTCCATACGGTCCAGGACGCGGTTGATTCCAAGCGTTGCAGTATGTTCAACACGGCCGCAAAAGTCAAGGTGACATCACGTTCAGTGATCCCCAGTTTCGAGAAGGAGGCGATCCTTGACGTACTGCGTCACGTACCGTCGCAGGCGGTCGCAGGCCTCATCAGCGGGCAGGCCGGCCAGAAACTCGGCGAGATGACCCCGTTGGCGGATCCGAGCCAGCGTGGCCGGAAAGTTGATATCGTGTATCCAGCCCAATTGCAGCAGCCGCACATCGTGGATCGTCCGCAACTCGCGGTAGTCGATCGTCCGGCCCTCGATGACCGCCTCGAGCAGTGCTGGATTGTACGTGTCCTCGTCGGGAAACGGCACAGCCAGGACAAAGCCCTCCGGCGACTCTTTCCAGCGACGGTAGTTGTCCAGGACCACCCGAAAGATGTCAATCTTGTCGGCGTCGCGGATCAGACGGCAAAACAGGGCCGTGCGCTCGGGCAGGCCATCGGGCAGCACCCGGGCGCCATGGTGGCGAACCGCCGTGAGGATCACGTCCCGCTCGGAGGCCTCGAAATCGTCGAGCACACCGTGAGCCGCGATGATCTCCAGACCTAACAGGCAGTGATTCTCGCTGCGGGCGTCCATAAAGGTCTGGTGGCGCCGGTACTGCTCGAATCGGCCTACATCGTGCAGCAGAGCGACCGCCTCGGCGAGAAGATGATCCGACTCATCGAGTCCCAGGGCCGTGCAGAGGTACTCTATCTCCTCGCAGACCTTTTGCGTATGAAGCTGCTTGAGGCGGATATGGGCATCATGTCGGGCCGGGCCCGTGTAGAAACCCTGCACATAGGCGTCGAACCAGGCTCGCAAGGCCTGCCATTGAGCGGCGTTCATTCGGTGGCTCCGATCTTTTCTGCAGCCGTCGATTATTGGAAAATGCCCCTTATACCGCGCCTGGCCGGGCCGATCCATCCCCGCCAAATGTCAACCGCCTCCGATTTGTGCTCGTCCAGCCGTTCCTTGGAGGCCGGCCGCAGGTTGGGGAAATCGTCGAACCCGATTCCTCGGCGGTTTTCGCCCCTGGCGTGAAATATTCGCTGCCGGGTCGTGACAACAATCTACAGAGGGGCCCGGAATAGTGGCCGGTCCCCCGTGGAAAGTGAATGCAAGCCGTTGGAAAGCAAGGGTTTAAGGAGAACGATCATGATGTGGAAATGGTTCAAGCGCAGCGTCATCGTCGTCGGAGCGATCGGGCTGGTCGGCGGGCTGATGTTTGGAAGGAACGCCGTTCGGTACGCCAAGACCGCCGTCAACTGGACGCAGTCCTCGGTGCGACAACTGGCGCCGGTCGAGCTGGACCTGCAAGTGGCCCGGCAGATGGTCGAGGAGATCATGCCCGAAATTCACAACAACATCCGCCTGATCGCCCAGGAAGAGGTCGAAATCGCCGCCCTCAAGGCCGACCTGGAGCGCAGCGAGAAGTCCTTCGAGGAGGAACGCGATCGAATCAAGACCCTCCGCGCCTGCCTGGACACATCCAAGGTCCATTACACCTTCGCCGGCAAGGACTACACGCGCGACGAGTTGGCCCAGGACCTGGCCTGGCGGTTTGAACGCTTCAAAGAGGCCGAGATCGTCCTGGCCAGCAAGCAGCAGATGCTCAAGACCCGCCAGAACGCCCTGGCCGCCTCGATGCAGGCCCTGGAGCGGGCCCGCATGCAAAAGCGCATCCTCGCCGACAAGATCGAGGCCCTGCAAGCCAAGCACCGCCTCATCAAGGCCAGCGCCATCGGCTCGGGCGTCCAGATCGACAACAGCAAGATCGCGCAAACTGAGAAGCTGATCGAGGACATTCGCAAGCGGCTGGCCGTCGCCGAGAAGGTCCTGGCCTATGAGAGCCACTTCGTGCAGACCGTACCGGTCGACGCCGTGGACGAGACGGAGCTGCTCCATCAGATCGACGAGCACCTGGACGGCAAGGACGCGCAGACGCCCAAGACAACCGACACGGTCGCGGCGGCGCGCTGACCCGGTGTGTGAATCGGCGCGTGCAACGCCAAAGCGGAGCCTCGATCATGGCACGGACATCGCGGACAAGCTCGAACGCGGCATTCTTCGGCTCTCCGGTCTCAGCGGCCGGCGCCGAGGAGTGCCGCCGCTGCCGCCGGGCCGATGTTGACGGCTGTCCGCTGGCCTGTGACCCCTTTGGGCTTGACCCCATGCGGACCGGCTCGGTTTTCGGACCCGCCCGCTCTGGTGAGCCCTGCAAGAGTGTGTTACACTGGGATACGAACGTGGGCATGTCGCCGGCACAACAGCCGGGCGCAACGGGAGAAGCCCCGTGTTGAACCTGACGCTCAAACAGATTCAGTGTGCCCTGGCCGACGGGCAGCTCGACGAGGCCTGCCGACTGCTGCAAGCGGATGCGGCGGTGGGGGCCTGTCGCCGCGGCCAGAAGCTCACCACCCAGCTCGCGGCGGCCCTCGTGCAGCGCGGGCGCGATCATCTGGCCGCCGGTCGGTTGGACAGCGCCCTGCAGGACTGCAACAAGGCCGCCGCGCTGGGGGGTGGGCGCGAGGAGATCGCCGCCCTGCGACAGGCCGTTTGCCGGGCCATGCAGGACAAGCAGCAGACCCATCAGCGACGGGCCGCGCGCCTGGCCACCGCCGAGCAGCAGATCGGCCGAGGCTGGTTGACCGCCGGGCTGAATCTGCTGGCCGATGAAAGCAGCCCCGGCGCGGCCCCGCTGAAGGATCGCGCTTTGGCCGAGCGCCAACGGCTGGCCGCGGCGGCGACGAAAATCGACGACGCCCTGCAACGCGACGACGTGCGGGCGGCTTTGGCGCTGCTCAACCAGGTCGGGCCCGCTCGACTGCACGACCCCGCCCTGGCACGCCTGGCGGATGCGGTGACCGAACGCGTCGTCGCCTATGTGACCGAACAAGTCCATGCCGGCGCCCTTGACCTGGCCGCGAAGGTACTCACCGACGCGGCCGACCTGGACGACGGCCAAGGTCGCCTGGAGCGGTTGCGACGCGGACTGGCCCAATGCCGCCGGGCGGCGGACTACTTGCAGGCCGGACGTGCCCGTCAGGCGGCCGTGATACTGGCCGGACTGCGGGGCCGATGGCCCGACGCCGCCTGGCTGGTACAGGCCGCACAGGACGCCCAGCACGCTGCCGAAGCCGCCGAGGCCCTTCAGGCCGGCCCCTTGGGTCTGCTGGCGGATTCCATCGCCGCCACAGAGATTGCGGGCACAGTCACCCCATCCCTTGATGCGGTAGCGCCCTCCATCGAACAGGAGTCCGACCTCATGCCTCGTCCCCCCGCGCGACCTGACTCGCCGGGTGCGGATCTGCCCGAGCGGTTTATCATGCAGATTGACGGTGTCGGGGCATTTCTAACGATACGGGGCGATGCCGTGACCATCGGCCCGGTCAGCGCCACACCGCGGCCGGCGGTCGGCCTGCTGGCCGGGGCGCACCTGCCAACGGTGACGCTGGAGCGTCACGAGCAGGATTACGTGCTTCGCAGCACCGACCCGATTCACGTCGGCTCGCAGCGGATCGAGCAGCGCCTGCTGACCGACGGCGACAAGATCGCCCTGTCGGACCGTTGTCGGATGCGGTTCAACAGGCCCAACGTCGCCAGCGGCACGGCCACGCTGAGCCTGAGCAGCGCCTGGCTGCCCCGGCCCGATATCACCCGCGTGATCCTCATGGACCGCGAGGTGCTCGTCGGCCCCGGCGCGGGCAATCACGTGCAGACCGCCGCCGTCGACAAGACCGCGGCGTTTTACCTGCGACAGGGCCGGTTATGCTGCCGCAGCGATGAGCCCGTCTTCGCGGGCCAGAGGCTCCTGACCGCGGATACGCCCCTGCCCCTGGATGAGCCCCTGCGGATTGGAGGGCTGGGTGTGGTTGTTTCCACGCGGTGCGACTGAATATCATGACGACGGCGCCCGCGCCGCTGCGGACGCCGGTCACAGGCAGGCGACAGCGGCGTCTGAAAAGTGAGCGTGCCCGACCGGGCGAAAAGGATGGGATAGAAAAGGAGGTCGAGGCCCCTGGGAGCCCTCGAAAACGGAAACGGCCATGCAAACGTTCCAATACCAGTACGGGGACCGGCCTCTGGAGGGCTACACGATCCAGCGGGGGGTAGGGCGCGGCGGATTCGGCGAGGTCTACTACGCCGTGAGCGACAGCGGCAAGCAGGTCGCCCTGAAGGTGCTCCAGACGTATGAGCAGATCGAGCTGCGGGGCATCAGCCAGTGCATGAACCTCAAAAACCCACACCTTGTGACCGTCTTCGACGTTCGGTACAACCCGCAGGGTCGGCCCTTCGTCATCATGGAATACGTCAGCGGGCCGAGCCTGGCCGAGATCATCCAGGAATCGCCCGGCGGGCTGGGCACGCAGAAGACCGCCTTCTTCCTGCGCGAGATCGCCAAGGGCCTGGGCCACCTTCACGACTGCGGCATCGTGCACCGCGACCTCAAGCCCAGCAACATCTTCTTCGAGGACGGCCGCGTCAAGATCGGTGACTATGGCCTGAGCAAGGCGATGAATACCAGCCGCCACAGCGGCCAGACCATCACCGTGGGCACGGTCCATTACATGGCCCCCGAGATCGGCGCGGGCTGCTACAACCGCTCCATCGACATCTACGCGCTGGGCATCGTGCTCTACGAGATGCTCACCGGGCAGGTGCCGTTCTTCGGCAACAGCCCCGCCGAGGTGCTCATGAAGCATATCAGCGCCGAACCGGACCTGGCCGGCATCGAGGAGCCATTCGCCCGGGCCATCCGCAAGGCGATGGCCAAGGACCCGGAGCAACGCTACCAAACGGTCCAGGAGATGGTCGAGGACGTCTTCGGCGCCGAGCACATTCGCAACAGCGTTTCGCAGTTCTCACCGCAGAGCCTCTCGATGGTCGGGCGGAAGATCAACCTCCCGCCGCCCACGCCGGGGGCCGTGCCGCCGACGCCGGTACCGCCGACACCGCGACCACAGCCCGCTGGAGCGCCGACTGATGAGCGGGCCTCGGGGGCGATGCGCCGTGTCGCGGCGCAGGACCCCATCACCGGCCATGAGCGACACGTGCTGGCCATCATCGCCTCGCTGGTCATCGCCCTCGGCGGCGCCGTGTTCATCAGCCACGGCCGCATGCCGATCCCGATGGCGTTCGGCATCGTGCTGATGGTCAACGTCGCGGCCAAGCTCATTCTGTGGTCGCGGGTCCGCTGGCTGGCGAATCTGGAAGATGAATCCGGCTGGCTGCGGCGCCTGGCCATGGGGGGCGTGGCCGCCGTGCCCACGGGCCTGATCGCCATGGTCTTTACCAACACCTCCGGCCCGCGTATGGGTGAGAACGCGGCCCTGGCGATCGCCTTGGGCATGTGCCTGACCGACTGGTGGAAGGTCAGCGACCCCGCGCGGTATCGCCGCGTCATGTTGGGGCATGCCTTGTGGGCGGGATTCCTGGCCTACATCGTAGCCCATATCGTGGGCGCCGGACACGCCGCGCCCCTCGCCGCGGCCGTCCTGGCGGGTACGTCGTTGATCGTGCAGATTCTCACGCCGTTCCACATGAGCCGAACCGCCCGCGTGGCCTTTGACCAGGCCCGTCACCGTGGCCAGCCGCAGCATCGGGAGGCGGCGCCGGCCGCGGGACCCTCCCAAGCTCAATACGCCGGGCCGGCTCAAGCCAGGCCCGATGTGCGTCGGGCATACGGACCTGCGCCGGTCGCGCGGGGGTATCGTGTTCCCTGGGGCGTGCGGGTGGTATGGCTATTGCTGTTTGTCGGCGCGACCGCCGTCGCCGCGGGCGTGGTCGCCGATGCCAGTGATTGGCCGCAAGGCAACGACGATTTTGCGGGGGCGATGGCCCTGGCCGCCGGGCTCGGCATGCTCGGCTTCTTCGCCCTGGTTCGCATGTTCATCTCGCGATTCCCGAACTGGTACGTCTATCTCCTCCGGCCGTTCCTGCAGGCGGCGTGCGTCGCCGCGGCCGTCGGCGGCCTGCTCCTACTCGGGTGCCACGGATGGCCGTTGTTCATTCCCATTGTCTTCCTCGTGGCCGGTGGCCTGGGTTTCGTGGCATGCTGGATCCCCAGCCGGTTCATGGTGCAGCGTGAGGGACGGAGCGGTGACGCCTCCTATGCCTCGCCGGGCGTTGGCGAGGACGTCTTGCCCGGCGCACCGTCGGCCCGGGCCCAAGGCGCGGTCGGCACGCCGGCGCCACGAACCGTCGGGCCGGCTGGGCCGCCTCTGCTGCCCGCGAACGTTTCGCCCTTCAAGCGGATATGGGCGCTCATCCTCTGCGGCGGGTTCATGATCGGCCTGCCGGGGTTGCACCGTTTCTACGTGGGCAAGATCGGCACGGGCCTGTTGTGGTTCTTCACGGGCGGGCTGTGCGGCATCGGTCAAATCGTTGACGCCATCATGATTATCACGGGGGGGTTCACCGACAGCGAGGATCGTCCGCTGGTGATGTGGGAATCCGAGGACGAAATAAAGAGTTTGGATATGCCCAAGCCATCTGCGCGGGCCGCGGAGCCGCCGCACGCGGCCCCCCCGCCGGTCGAGGCACAACATGAGGGTCGCCCTGCCTCGGCCCCCATCGCCGTGGAGGCTCCTCGGACACACTATCGCTCGAGCGTCATCGAACAGGTGCGCTATGCTTCATCCAGCCTGGTCAGCGCGTTGCTGGGCCTGCTGGGGTACGTGCTGCTGCTCCTCGGACTGATCGTCGCCCTGGCCGTCGCCGTGGATGTGCCGGAGATCATCGGCACCGGCTGGCCCGATCCGTCCCTGGCCGATGAGCTGGGGCGTGTCATCGGCCCGGGCTGGCCCGCGTTCTTACAGCAGATCGGGGCAGTCCTGGTGATCCTACTGTTCTTGTTCGCCACGGTCTGCCTGATCATCGCCCGTCGCAACGCCGGCGGCATGCACCTGGTCCGGGCGGTGTTGGGCATTTTGGGGTTGCTGTCGGTGCAGATGGCTATTCGCATGGCCTTTGAGGAGGCCTACACTGTGGGCCTGGCAGACGCCTTACGCGGGGAGAACATTCAACAACACCTGGCCACGTTCTTCGAGAGCGTCCAAACAGCCCCGCTGTATACAGCCGCCGGTCTGTTGGTGTTGTCGGTCGTGTTATTGGCCTGGCCGCCGAAGAGAAACCCTGCGGTCCTCTCGGGCCAGGCGTAGGAGTACACCATGGGTGCCATCGAAATTGGTCTGGTCTTTATCATCGGTCTTGTTTTCGTGCTTCTGCTCGCGGTCCCCGCGCTGATCATCGGGCTCATTCTGGCCTGCCGCAAGGGCCGCCGGACGGCGCCTAGGAGTGAATCATGATGCCGGGTATGCTTGGAATGATCGTGCCGGGTGTGGTTGAAATCCTCGTGGTTATGCTCATCGCCGCGATGGTGTTCGGGATTCCGATTGCGATCCTGGTCTTACTCCTGACCAAGTCCGAGGACCGCGGCAAGATCCTGCGCGGTCTGGGCATCGCCGCGCTCATCCTGGTGGGCGCGGTTTTCGCGGCTCGTGTGCTGGGCTTCGCGGTGTTCGCCATGATGATGCCGCGTCCCGTGAACATGCCCGGTCCGCACGTGGTGCGAAACGTCGCGCTCGGCGGCCGCTTCATGGTGTTGTTGGCCGTTCTGGTCATCGCCGGCGTGGTGATCTGGACGCGCGCCAAGGGCGCCAAGAGTGGCAACGCCGGACGTGTCCTGGCGGGGATTCTTGGAATCGGCGTGCTGGTGGCCTTGCTGGGCTTCGCCGCCCTGGCCGTGACCCGGCTGCATCACGGCGCGGGCCTGTCGAGGATCGGCCCGGTTGACACGAAGATATGGCTGTTGGTGGCCGTGGCGGCCGCGCCCATTGTCGTGCTCGTCGCCATTTTGCGCAGCGGCAAGGCGAAGCCCGCCGTGGCGGCCTTTCTGGGCGTGGCGGTCGTCGCGGCTCTCTTGATCGCCGGATTCTTCACGCTTGCACATGTTCGCGTTGAGCGCGCGGACGTGGTCACACCCTACCCACCCGATGCCCCCGTCATGGTTCGTGAAGTCGTATCGCCGGGTGTGAATGACGTGCCCGCCATCTGGCACGAAGGCGTCGAGCTGGAGATGCCCGCGGATGTGTATCCCTCGCTGGAACTGGGCGTTCGCGCACTGGCCCGCCGGGCCGAGGGCCTCATCCAAAAGGCGCTTGCCGGTGAGCCTGTGCCCGACCAGGTCCTGCTCTATCAGACCTTGGAGAACTCGGGTGTCGTTCACGCCTTTCGGCGTGAATTGAAGGACCGACTGGGCGTGGATGCCCGGATCGTCCAGCAGATAGATTCCTCGCCGCCCACCCGCGATGAAACAACCGTCGTCCAGCATCTACTCACCTTCAAGTTGCGTGTCGAGAATGAGCGGTTCCACTACATCCAGGGCGAAGATGCCGAAACCCGCCAGCGAACGGGGCTGCTGGACCTGACCGTGAAAGGCCCCGCGGCCGTCGCGGACGCTCAGGTGGAATACCACGAAAAACCCTGGCTGATGGATTTCACCTCGTTCCAATCGAAACATCGCGACCGCTCCTACATCGTCGCGCGCTCAATCAGCTCGGCGACCGCCAAGGCCCACGCGGAAGGCGAGGCCCTGGACCAGGCAGCCCGCCGAGCCGCCGAGATCATCGACCGGATGCAGGCCCGCACGCCCGACCGTCTGTTGGGCCCCTCGTTCAGAATCGACGCGACCAAGCTGCAACAGCGCGGCCTGATCCTCGATCGTTTCAGTCAGCGATTCTACGGCACCGCCGGGCCGATCTGGCGGTCGGCCGTACTCGTCGATATCTCACCCGACAAGCTCCAGCCGCTGGTGGACGGCGAAGTGGTCGCCGTGCGGATTGAACGTCTGACGTGGGCCCGCATGCTTCTGACGCTGCTGGGTCTGGGGGTCCTGATCACCGTCGTGTACGTGTTCCTGGACGTGGCCACACGGGGCTATTACACGTGGTCGCTGCGGATCGCCGCCATCGTTCTGGCCGCCGCGGGTGTGGTCCTGGTCCTGCTGATGAGCTGATGATCCCCCGGACGTTCGGTTTTTCGGACCGATGGGCTTTTTTCGATGGACCCGTCGGGATCGGAGGTCACAATAGACTCATACCGTGTGACGCGAGGCGCGGCACGAGGAAACGATCCGGGTGAGGGAATCGCGATCAACAAGGCTGAGGAAATCCTGCTCGATCAGATCCGCCGCGGCGACCAGGCCGCGTGGTCGCACTTGGTCGATCGCTACCGCGGCCGCCTGTTGTCGTTCGCCCGCACCAAGCTGGGCAGCCGCGACGACGCCGAGGATGTGGTGCAGGATACCTTCGTCGCCTTCCTGACCGGGCTGGAGCGCTTTCGCGCCGAGGCCGGCCTGGAGACCTACCTGTTCACCATCCTCCGGCGCAAGGTCATCAATCGCTACCGCAGCGCCCACGTGCGCCACGTGTGCCTCTTGCAGGATGTGTGCGAGCACAACCGCCGCGAGGACGCCGGCGACAGCGACGCCTTCGGGACGGTGCCGTCCGACGCCATGACCGCCAGCTTCTACGCCCGGCGCGACGAGCAGGATGAACTGCTCCGCCGCGCCCTGGCGGCGGCCCTGACGGCTCTGGCGGACGGCTTCAAGGAAGCGCTCAACTTCCGCGACATGGAGATCGTGGAGCTGCTGTTCTATGGCCAACTGGCCAATAAAGAGGTGGCCCGGCTGGTGGGCCTGCCCGAACGCCATATCGCGGTCATCAAGCATCGCTGCCTCAAGCAGGTCCGCGAGCGGATCGCCGCGCAGCGACTGCCGGTCACCGGCGATGAGATGCAATTCGGCGATCTGCTGACCCGCGTCTGGGAGAGCGAGCGGCTCAGTTGCCCCAAACGCAGCACCGTGGGGGCGTACCTGTTGGGCACGCTCGACCCTGAGTGGCGGGACTACGTGGACTTCCACCTCAACAAGCTGGGCTGTCATTTCTGCCGGGCGAACCTCGACGACCTTCAGCGCCGCGCCGCCGAGGACGAGTCCCGCCGCCTGCGGGAGCGCATCATGGAAAGCACCGTCGGCTTCTTGCATAAGCCCCGATGAGGTCGGGCCGGTCCGGGTTCCGATCGTGTCGGCAGGAGCCGCGAAAGGCCGAAAAACCACTTGACGATTCGCGGTCGGCGGATAGACTGTGGCGTTTGTTAGCGGATGTGGCGGAATTGGCAGACGCGCAGGCTTCAGGTGCCTGTGGGGGCAACCCCGTGGAGGTTCGACTCCTCTCATCCGCAGTGCCCCTTTCCGATGGATCACCCCGGAGAGCCCACGCGGCCCAGTCTGCCGGCACCGCAGGCCGGTTCCAGCGTATCATGCCGAGCCGGATTATTCACGTCAGGGACGTTTGCGGGCCGATACTCTGGAAGATCCGGCCGCGCGCCTGTTGCGCGCCGTGATCGCTAAGTCGTTTCATTGAAGAATCTTATGTATGAGGTGCTGCGGCAGTTCGAGCAGGCCGCCTTGGCGTTCTGGCCGCCCTTGCTGATCCTTGGGGGAGCGGGATTGGTGTTGGTGGGCCTGTGCGTCTGGCTGGCCCCGCTGTGGTGGGCCCGGGCGATCAGCGGGTTGGCGGGCGCCTGTGCCGGAGCCTGTCTGGCCCTGTTCTGCACCGACAGGCAGCCGTTTGCCGTGGGTCTGATGGCCTTGGTGGGTACCGGGTTCGGACTGTTCTTTCACCGTGGGACGCTGATCCTGACCGGGGCGCTTCTGGCGGGGTTGATGGCGGTGGTGGCCATGACCGCCGGCCCCCCGCATGAGGGATCCATGGACCGTCGGGCCGCAGCGCACGCGACGAACCCGGAGGAGCTCAATGGACCGCAGACCGCGACGGCTATCGCGGGCCAGGTCCAGAACCTGGCCCGGCAGGTCCGCCATGAATGGCTTCGGTTCGATCCGATCATGAAGGCCGTGCCCCTCGCCGTGGCGGGGGGCATCGTGGTGCTGGGGCTGGTGCGGGTCCGCTGGGCCGGGGCCCTGAGCGGTGCGATCCTGGGCACGTGCCTGATCGGCGTGGGCTTGGCCGCGGCGCTGCTGTACAAAGGCGCGCAGCCGTTCACCGGAGCGTTGGAGGCGCGCGGGCTCTATGGCCCGATCGCGGCGGCGATGGTGGCGTTCGGGACGGTGGTCGGTTTGGTGCTGGGGCCGGCGATGCAGCGTCGCAAGCCGCCCCCGGGCAAGGAAGGAGCGTAAGTATGATTTTTCCGCAGATCCTGGCGCAGGCCGCTCAGCAAACGACGCAGATTTACGACCGACAGGTGGTGCCGGTCGATTGGATATGGCGGCAGATCACGGAATTGACCTGGCTGCAAGCGGTTCTGGCCGTCTCGTTCGGCATGGTGTACATGCTCTACGGCTGGCGGATTTTCCGCATCCTCGTCGTGATCTGCTTCGGCCTGATCGGCATGGTGCTGGGCATTATGGCCGGTCGCTCCATGGGCGGCAGCCTGGGCCACGTCTGGGGCGGAGTGCTGGGCTGTGCACTGCTGGCCTTTATCTCCGTGCCGCTGATGAAGTGGTGCGTCTGTCTGCTGGGAGCCGCGGCCGGGGGGATTCTGACCAGGGGGGTCTGGTACGCGCTGGGGCTGCCCCAGGTGTACATCTGGGCCGGGGCGGCCGTGGGCGTCGTCGCCGGGGGCATGATCTCCTTTATCGTCCTCAAGGTGGCGGTGATGCTCTTTACGAGCCTGGGGGGCAGCGCGATCGTCGCCGTCGGCACGTTATCGCTGTTGTACCATCTCGAGCTGGCCACGCAGAGTCCGCCACGGATCAACGCCTATGTGCACAACTACAACTGGTTCCTGCCGACGGTCCTGATCGTCCCGACGATTTTCGGCATCATCATGCAAAACCGCTTCATCAAGCAGTCGCACAAGTGGGAGTTCTGAGCCTCCCGCCGCCTCGGTCCGATCACGGGTTGCAGAGCTTGCAGGGTTTTCGTCCACCGCGCACGGCCGCCTCGCGCGAGGGAAAACGCAGCAGGTTGGCCTCGGTGATCCGGCGGGCTGCGCTGCACGTGGACTTGTGGAACGTCTTGCTGCTTTTGGAGGCGACGTATTCGAAATCGCTGCTCACGGCTGCCCCCGTCGGGGATGCAGTGGCGCCGCCGGTTTCGGGCCCCGTCTGCAGGCCGCGATGCAGCGTCGGCGCCAGCAGCAGGCTCCACAGGCGATAACCGGTTTCGTTCAGCCACCCGCTCTCGGCGTTATACAGGGAGGCGATGCAGCGGCCCTGCGGATCGAGCAGCACGATGGATGTATCCACGAAGTACAGTGCCGCGTCCCGCTCACTCATGGCCGCCAGCAGTTCATTCGTCCGTCGCCGCGACGATTCGTGCTCGGCCCTGGAGCCGGGGGTGGGTTTGATCGCCAACAGCACGATAGGCACGCGCGGCGTGACGACCCGCACCCGCTTGATGAACGCCGCGACGTCCCCACAGACCGCCTGCGGATCCCGTCCCTCGGCCACGTCCCGCCCACCGGCCGCGTAGGCGATCACGCGCGGGGCATAGGGCGTCACCAGCCGCTCGACGCACCGTGGCAGCACCGCCGCCGAAGCGCCCGCCAAGCCGCGGTTGATCACCGCGTGCTGGGCGAAGTAGACGCGCGTCGGCCATCGGTCGACGTCGTCATCTCCCACGAAAAGCACCGCCCCGGCGGGGGGTGTATTCTCCCGGTCCCACGCCTCGAAAATGCGAATCTGCTCCTCGATTTGCCGGGGGATGGTCGGTTCATCGGGCCCAGGGCCTTCGGATGCCGCCAACAACAGCGTGCAAAGCAATCTGCTGATCCATGCGATGTGTCCAACCATGGGGTACCCTCCTGTTGCCTGTCCGACACGTGTCCAGAGACCGCCGCGCTTTGGGAAAATCACAGCCGCCTGATGGAAACCGGCGGGCAAAAACACCACGGACCCGTGAACGAATAATGACGTTCGGGGTCATGCGTTTTTGTCGCCCCGGTCGCCGGGCCGGGTCCAGGGCAGGAATGACACGTGGACGATGCCTTGTGCACGTCCATCCAACGGTTAATAACACGCCCCAGACCACAAAGACTCCCAAGGCCTTTTTGAGGCAGTTTACCTGACTTCTTTGGCCTCGGCAAGAATTTTGAGGTTTTCCCCGGAAAGTTGTTGAACGGTCAGATTCGCGTGAATATAGTGTGGCCCGTTCAAGCTCAATGTGTCGGAGGGCGAGGACGTGAGAGTTCAGTTCGGGGCGCAACGATTTCCATAGATCCCAGTGGTTGGTGTGCGCCTCGTTGAGAGCCGAGATGGAGTTCGAAGGGTTTTCTGCTTTGATGGGCGCAAGGTGTGCGCGCTGTTGGCGCCGTCGTACCAGGGATGAGGCTTAGACAAGGCGGTCGAGTCGACGGGGTCGAGACGAGCGGAAAGTAGTACCATACTTCAGGTCGTGAGCATGGAGGCTTGCGGCCTTTTTTCTTTGTTCCGGCCAGTGGCGTCGCACGGCGCGCATCGTGGTGCGGGGTGTGGGCCCTGCGTGGCGTCGTGTGTCTGCCCATCGCCTCCTGCCCGCGAAACCGCGTGCAGGCCCCCGACGACGACGGACTCATCCGGCCTGCGCCATTCGAGCAGAAGATGACTGCGCCCGCGTCAGGGTCGGTTGCGGAGGCTCAGGTTGTCCAGGTAGAAGGCCGTCCTGGCCGTCGCGTTGCTCACGAAGCCCAGCCATTCGAGCCTGTCGAACTCATCGCTGCCATGCGGCAGGTCCTTCCACGCCCCGATCCGACGGTCCCCTGCGGTGACGGTCAGGTCCCAGCGGTTCGGCGCCGAGGCGCCCAGAGGCGCGGTGATCTCGAAATGGACCCACGTCTGTGTCGGCAACACGGCCGACGCGTCGCCGGTGGCGATGAGCCGCCCACGGCGAATACTCAATCGCGGCCCCGTGCGGTAGGGGCTTTTGCCGTAGTCGCGCCACTCGATGGTGACGTCGGAATCGGCAGCGATCCACAGATCGAATGACGTCGTGGTGTGTCCCGATGGATGGCGGACGCGATAGACCAGGTGCGGGTTGTACGTCTGCTGCAGCCCCGGTGCATCGACGATCTTGACCGAGCGATTGCCGCCCGCGGCCCGCTCATCGGTCACGACGATAGCATCGCCCCGGTTCTCGACGTGCACCTCGGCGTTGGCCGGGACCTGTCCCACGGCCGTCGATTCGTAATCGTCCTCCAGGTCCACGGGCGGCGGAGGCGGCGGGATGACGCGCTGCCGCACGGGGAGCCGACGGGCCAGCGCGATCCAGTCCGGATCGCCGTATACGCCTGCTTGCGACGCATCGAATGGCACGAAGCCGACCTTCAGCGCCGGGCTGCCCGGCCGCAATCGAAAATCCCGCGCTGTGGCGTTCACGAAGCCCGGATCGGCCACGATTGAGTGCGTATCGTGGCCGGTCTGCTCCCGCCACTGCTCCAGGCTCTTGCCCAGGAACTCCACCGCCCCGGCGGTGTTCCAGTAACAGTTGCGGTCCATGCGCACCCGCACGCGATCCCACGCGCCGGACAGCAGCGTCCCGCTGTCGTAATACACGATGTTGTTCTCGAACGTGAACGACAGGTGTTCCTCGACCCGCGTGGCCTGCACCTGGTGCAGCTCGCTGAACGCCAGGATGTTATTGCGGATGACGTTCTCCTTGCCGTAGTGCTGGTGGAAGCCGCCGGTCTTGACGTCGTACACGAGGTTGTTGGCCATCGTGATGCCCGTGCTGCCCTCATCGGTGTACAGACCCCAGCCGCCGTAGGAGTAGGCGTACACGTCGTGGATCACGTTGTTGTTGACGGTTGTGCCCTCGCTGGGGCCCAGGGTGTAAACGCCGCCCATATCGCTGAGCACCCCGTAGCCGATGTGGTGCAGGTGGTTAAAGTCCACGTGGTTGCGCTGGGCCAGGCTGTCGGAATAGCCCCATCGCCAGCCGACGGAGACGGCCGTGTACATGAAATCCCCCACGTCGTTGTGCGTCACCCGGTTGTCGCCGCTCTGACCGATCCACACGCCGACCGCGCAGGGGAAGATGTGCCCCCCGCCGTGAATGATGTTGTTATCCACGGTGATGTGGCTCGTGCGGCGGTGCTCCTGGGAGGCGATGGAGGTCTGGCCGATGCGGACGCCGCCGGCGCCCACGTCGTTGACGAGCGTGCGTCGCAGCGTGCAATCCCGACAGCCCTCCCGAAACCAGATGCCGTACACGCCGGTGTGCTCCACGCGACAGCGGTCGATCACGATATGCCGGGCCCCGTCGGCCATGACCACGGCGTCGATGGGCGACGCGGCCTGCGCCGCCTCGAAGCCGCCGGGTGGCGTGAGGTGCTGCGCGTAGGCAAAGGACAGGCCCTCCAGGCGGATGTGCTCCACGAATCGCTGGCGGTCCAGATCGCCGCGAAACGCGATGAACCTCTCCAGCACCGGCGCGACCACCACCGCCCGCAACGGGTCCTCGCCGGCCAGGGGCCTGTAATACAGCGTGCCATCGGGATCCAGGAACCACTCGCCCGGCGCATCCAGGGCCGCGCGGAAGTTCTCCAGGTGGAACCGCGTCTCGGCGTGCCAGTTGTTCCAGGGCTTCATGCCCTTGCCCTCAGTGACCAGCAGGCCGCGGTCGAAATCGACGGCCGAGACGAAGCGACGCGTGGTGTCCCACTTGTGATAAACGAGCATGTTGACCCGCTGCAATTCCTGGCGCGTCAAGCCCTGAAGGCATTGCAGGTCCTCGCGTCGCACGCCGATTGTTTGTCGGGCCGCGCGATTATGGCCGCTGCCGGGCTCCAGAAACTCCTCCTTCACGCCAAGCATGTAGAAGTAGTATTCGTTCGGCGTGCGGGCCCGGGTCGCGCGGCGCCCGTTCACCCAGAGCTGCTCGAACGTCCATTCGCCTTGGGCCACCTGCGGGAGGCGGACCCCCCACAGCCCGTCACCGGCGGGTCGCAAGCCCTCGATGCGTCGGCCGCCCAGGAAGACAGGCCGGGCCCCGGGGGCGGCGGCGTAGGTGATCGGCGCGGCCTCGGTGCCGCTGTCGGCCTCGGTGAGCACGAGCGTCTCCCGCATGGTGTAGCGGCCATCGGCGACCTGTACGCGCACCGGGCCGTCGATCCGTCCGGCGGCCTTGAGCTTGCGGATCACGTCCCGCGCCGCCGTCAGCGAGGCCACCGGCCCGTCCGTCCCCGCGGCGTCGGCCTCGGCCCGCAGGCCCGACCACGCATCCCGCCCATCGGGCGCCACGTAAACCGTCGTGACCCCCGCCGCGCAGATCGTCCCCATTGAAAGCCACGCCAACACGGCGCCACGCAGTGTGCTTTTTCGAGTCATTCGACCGCACCTCCAGAATGAAAGCGGTTTCGCAGTACTCCCAGTATAGCGGCCGGGTCGATCTTCGCAATCTTGCCGCGATGGGGACACAGTCCGGCCATTGATTATCGGACAGTCACGGGGCCCATCGGGGAATCGTCGGCATTCCTCCGTTCGTCGAAAAGCGGACGTTACTGCCGTGCATGCGAACAGACCGCTTGGCGCGATCATAGGGATCATAGCGACGGCATCGACGAGGCCGGATTGAAAAGACTGCCATTATCGGATGTTTCGGATTCGGCTTTCTTGCCGATTCGCTTGACTTGGGGGTTTTTACTTGCTATGCTGCACTTCTCATTCAGTGGCAGCCCAAGGGATAGGGCGCATACCTGCACGGATCGCAGCAAGTAGCCGCGCGAGGCTTCGGTCAGCGGACCGGCCTTGCCGGAGGGGAGACAGCCATGCGGTCCACATTCAACAGGTGCGGCCAGGCCGCGCAGGAACAATCCGCCGGCGTGCCGTCGCGGGCGGTGAAGCGGGTCATCGTGCTGGGGGCCCTGGCGGGCGTATTCTCGGCGGCGTTATGGTTGCCGGGGGGCAGGAGCGAGCTGGTGTCGCTGAGCCGGCCGGCGACGGAGCCCGTTGCGCCGGCTGAGGAGACGTCATTGGTGCCGGCGGCTGAGCCGATGCACGAAAGTGCCGTGCTGCACCTGCTTGAGGCCAACCTGGCCGCCATGCCGGTGCCAGCAACCCCGCCGACCCCGCGGGAGGCGTCCCCGGGGAAGGATCCAGCGCCGGCCGAGGGCCAAGGCGAGTGGAAGACGGTGCGGATGCGGGTGACGGCCTATTGTGCGTGTCCGATCTGCTGCGGCAAGAACGCCGACGGCTACACCGCGTGCATGCACAGGATCCGACCGGGCGACACCTTTGTGGCCGCGGACAAGAAGTACGCGTTCGGCACGGAGATGATCGTGCCGGGTTACAACGATGGCCGGCCCGTCTTCGTCAAGGATCGCGGACGGCTCATTACGGGCGACCGTCTGGATGTGTTTTTCGACTCGCACGAGACCGCCCGACAGTGGGGCGTCCGTCATCTCGACGTCCGGATCCGCCGGCCCTGACCACTCCACCCCGCGGCGCAGAGCCAGGCGGCACTCGATGCGAAACCCACACTCCGCGTGCAAGGCGTCTTGCCTTCATGGTATGCCCAGCACAACCGGGGAGGGCAGGCTGTGCCCATAGCAGGTTGTTGAGAAAGTATCACCCCGGACCCCGGATCGAGTCCGGGACAGGCCTTGATCCCGGATCCACGCTCGACGTATGGTGTGCTCTCTGCAAGCGAAGCGTGGATTCCCGCCCGCCAAGGCGCGTCGACTTTCGCGGGAATAACAGGAAGGGCCTATTTTCGTGGCCCGTGCGTTCTTCAACGGATTGATGGGCCATCCACTTCACCCTTCGGGTTCAGTGGCTGCCACCTGGCGCACGCGGCGCGGGGCGCGTGCGGACGCGGCCGTACATGCCGACGCGGGTGGCCAAGAATGAAAAATGGAAGCCAAGAATCGCTTGACAGCCAAGACAGTCGCTACGCGCGGACGCGTCGCAGCCATGGAGTCCCGAGGGGTGGCAGCCACTGAGCGAAGCGAAGTGGATGGGTCTGCCCAAGAAGACCGCGCCTTGCTCAGGATCCACAGGATGCCATAGGGCCACAAGGCCTCTGCTTTCTTCTTGTGTCGGGCTGTGCGGCACGTATAGTGTTGGGTTTTGGCCATGTGTCGCCGTCGGCTCGCGGGCCGTGCCGGCGCGCATGGAAAGCTATCGGCACGTCGCAGCCACGGAGAACAGACATGAACAGCGACAAGGTGAAAAAGGGTCTGGAACGGGCGCCCCATCGCGGTCTGATGCGGGCCTGCGGACTGACGGATGCGGATATCGACAAGCCGTTCATCGCGGTGGCCAACAGCTTCTGCGAGATCGTCCCCGGCCACGTCCACCTGGACGAGGTCGCCCGGACGGTCAAGGACGCCATCCGCCAGGCGGGGGGCGTGCCCTTTGAGTTCAACACCATCGCCGTCTGCGACGGTATCGCCATGGGGCACGGCGGTATGCGCTACTCGCTGGCCAGTCGCGAGATCATCGCCGACGCGGTTGAGACCATGATCCGCGCCCACTGCTTCGACGCGATGGTCTGCATCCCCAACTGCGACAAGGTCGTGCCGGGCATGCTGATGGCCACGATGCGGCTCAATATCCCGACGGTTTTCGTCTCGGGCGGGCCCATGGCCGCGGGCAAGACCGCCGATGGCCGAGCCGTCGATCTGATCACCATCTTCGAAGGCGTCGCCGCCCGCAACGCCGGCACCATGAGCGACGAGCAACTGCACGAGTTGGAATGCACGGGCTGTCCGAGTCAGGGAAGCTGTTCGGGCATGTTCACGGCCAACAGCATGAACTGCCTGTGCGAGGCGATCGGCCTGGCCCTGCCCGGCAACGGCACCATCCTGGCTATCGATCCGAAGCGACAGAGCCTCTACCGCCAGGCCGGAGCGCAGATCATGGAGCTGCTCCGCCGCGACATTCGGCCGAAGGACATCGTCACGCGTGAGTCGATCGACAACGCGTTCGTCCTGGATATGGCGATGGGCGGCTCGACGAACACCGTGCTGCATACACTGGCCCTGGCCCACGAGGCGGGGATCGACTACGACCTGGACCGGATCAACGAGATCAGCGGCCGGTGCCCCAACATCTGCAAGGTCTCGCCGTCCAGCCCGTATCACGTCCAGGACGTCGACGCCGCCGGCGGGATCAGCGCCATCCTCAAGGAGATCAGCAAGGTCAAGGGCCTGCTCAACCTGGACTGCATGACCGTCAGCGGCGTGACGCTGGGCGAGCGGATCGCCACGGCGACGGTCCGGGACTCCGCGTGCATCCGTCCGGTCGAAAACCCTTACTCGCCGACGGGTGGGCTGGCGATCCTGCGGGGCAACCTCGCCCCCAACGGCTGCGTGGTCAAGAGCGCCGGCGTCTCGCCCCAGATGCTCAAGCATTCGGGGCCGGCGGTCATCTTCGACGGTCAGGAAGAGGCCTGCGAAGGGATCCTCGGCGGCAAGGTCAAGGCTGGCGACGTGGTCATCATCCGCTACGAGGGCCCCAAGGGCGGCCCCGGCATGCAGGAGATGCTCTCGCCGACGAGCTACATCATGGGCGCCGGCCTGGGCGAGTCCGTGGCGCTGCTCACCGATGGCCGCTTCAGCGGCGGCACCCGCGGCGCGTGCATCGGCCACGTCAGCCCCGAGGCCGCCGTCGGCGGGCCCATCGCACTGGTCGAGCCGGGTGATGTCATCCGCATTGATATCCCCAATCACACGGTCCGCCTGGAGGTGGACGACGCCGAGCTGGCCCGCCGCAAGGCCCGGTGGCAGCCGCGCCCGCCACGCGTCACGGAAGGCTGCCTGGCCAAGTACGCCGCCATGGCCACCAGCGCCGACACGGGCGCCGTCCTGAAATGGTCGTAGAAACCGAGCACCGAGGCAAGAACCTCATGACTGTCCGGGCCCATCCGTGGTACGCAGCGGGTCTGCACTTCACGTGCACCGGATGCGGCAACTGCTGTGCCGGGCCGGAGGAAGGCTACGTCTGGATCTGCCGGCGTGAGATCGAAATGCTCGCCGAGTATCTCCACCTGTCCATCGACGAGCTGCGCCGCAAGTCCCTGCGCCGCCACGGCCTGCGAACCTCGATCCGCGAGCAGCCGCGGACGAAGGATTGCCTGTTCCTCGTGCCCACCGCGACGGGCCGGGGATGCGCGATTTACCCGGTGCGGCCGAACCAGTGCCGGACCTGGCCCTTCTGGTCGAGCAACCTGACCGACCCGGACGCATGGAACCGCGCCGCCCAGCGGTGCCCCGGCATCAACCGTGGACGCTGGTACAGCCTCGAGGAGATCGAGGCCCTGCGCAAGCAGAAGCGCTGGTGGTCCGAGGAAGCCTAACCGTGGAACCCGACAGGGCAGCCCTTTGTCTGGACGTACGTGCGGTGGCCCCGGATGCCCGCGAGCGGGTGATCGCTCATGTCCGCGCGGTGTATCGGTGGATTGACGGTCGTGTCGATCGCGCTGCCCGGTCTGCGGAGGACAACGGCTGTCGCGCGTGCGGACGGTGTTGCGATTTCGAGGCCTACGACCATCGGTTGTTCGTGACCGCGCCCGAGCTGCTGTACTTTATGTCCACACTCACACCGGAGAACCTGCGGGCCATGCCCGACGGCGTCTGTCCCTACCGCGCGGGGGCCCGCTGCGCGGTCTACGAACATCGCTTCGCGGGTTGTCGCATCTTCGGCTGTCGCGGGCCCCTCGGCGTGGCCGAACAGGCGGCCCTTACCGAACGGGCCTTGCGGTGTTTCAAGGCGATCGGCCATCATTACGGGCTGCCCTACGTGTATACCGACTTGAAGACCGCCCTCAAGGGGCTGCACCAGGCCTGCAAGCCCTGACTCCGCCGCTCATCCCTGCACCCGCCAGAAGACCGCGTGGGTATGTCTTAGCGATGCAGGGGGGCGTTCATCGTCCCATGGCCACACAAGTGTGGCCATGCCACCCACCTGCATGATAGGAGTCATCAGCCCAGGGTGGCAGCCACTGAGCGCAGCGAAGTGGATGGGGCTTTGCAAGGGTGCGAGCACGGGCCATCCACTTCACCCTTCGGGTTCAGTGGCTGCCACGTGACGGATTCACAGGCCCCCACCATCGTCATCCCGACCGCAGGGCCGAAGGCCCGGAGCGGAGGGATCCGTTTGAACAGATCCTCCGCAAGGTACCTGACGCTATGCCGCAACGACATCAGCGGTGTCGCTGCGCGACGCTCAAGAACCGATTCCTCGATCCGCGCTGCTTCGCACCGCGTCGCTCGGAATGACGACGATGGGGCACTCCTTTGGGGAGCCGGGTGGCATGCCCACGCTTGCGTGGGCATGTGTGTATGTTGCTGGTATGGGGCCCGGACCGCATGGGCTTGGTGTCTATGAACCGATGCAGCGCCTGTCACGGCTCCAGCGGCCGCGGCGGCAGGATCTGGGCGATCCGCAGGTCGATGTACTTGACCGTTCCGTCGATGCGGCCATGCTTTTTGTAGAAGGTGTACAGCGAGGCGATCTTCTCCTGCTCGGTGGACTCGCTGTACGTCGCCGCCTGCCCAAAGGCCGCCCCCCACCGAATCTCCGTCCCGCCCGTGGTGTACACCACAATGTGCGATTGTTTGGGGTCCTTACGGCCGTTGAAATTGGCCACGTCGATGCGTGCGATATGGTCCAGCAACGGCTGATCGGGGCAGTTGAGTTCATCCATGCGCCCCAGCGTCGTCAACAGCTCGACGGTGCTGATGATCTCCTCGGCCTCCCACAGCGCCACGGCCCCCTGGGGTCGGGGCGGACGGGAGGCAAAGCCCGTGATCTCCACGAGGGGAATGCCCTCGATCGTCAACGCCGGCATCACGACCACGCGGCGCTGGTGCGGCGTGTAAAGCACGTCCGACGGCCCGACCCATGCCAGATGCCAGCTCTCCTCGCCCCGACGCACGAGCGCCCGCGGCCGACGATACCCGGCCCGCACCTTGACCGTCTGGCTGCCGGTCTGCACGTACACATTGTACATCCACGGCAGGGCCTCCAGCCGGCGGCCGATCGCCTCGGCGGTCTCTTCGACCAGGGGCAGATTCGTCCCCGCCGCCTGTCGGATGACCTCCTGCAGGGCCGGGCTCGTTCGCACCCACGGCGGCAGGCCATACAGCTCCAGGTGCCCCCAGCGCTGCAGGTCGGGCAGGCTCCTGACGTATCGGTCCAGCCGGACGAAACCAAACGCCAGGCCGCCGAGGATGACCACCACCGCAACGATGCGCAGCACTGTCCAGATGCGCCGGGCCGTTACCGTGGGGTCGGGCTTGCGGCGACGCCCCTTGGGCGAACGCGGCTTGAAGAACGGCAGCCGCGACCACCAGGATGACTGTTTTCGTTTGCGCTTGGCCAAGCGTCTCGACCTCGGTATCTTAGCTCGATGGCTGCGTCGGAGCGTTTTGGTCGGCCTTATACCAGACCCATCGGCGATTCGCAATCGCCCGCTGCAAAACACGCGGCCGCGCCGCCCGGCAGCCGGCCTTGCGACCCTTTTCTAAAGGT
>OMKS01000702.1_pt1 | contig 30876 bp, 28 predicted proteins | sample 1674721 | NCBI WGS metagenome assembly OMKS01 (sample SAMN06264996, study PRJEB25208) | sediment metagenome | isolation source: hot spring sediment | place: USA: California | collected 2014-09-02 | reverse complement strand
TCAGCCGGCTGATCGAAAACGTGCTGGATTTCTCGCGGATTCAGCGGGGCCGCAAGCAGTACCGCTTCCGCCTGGGCGATGTCAACGCGTGCATCCGGCAGGCGGTCACGATGATGCAGCCGTGCGCCCGACAGGCCGGCTTCGAGATTGCCGCCGACCTGGCCGAGGTGCCGTCCTTCTCGTTCGATCCGGATGCGGTGGTGCAGATCGTCGTCAACCTGCTCGACAACGCGATCAAGTACGCCCGCCAGGCCGCCGACCGCACGCTGCACGTCCGCAGCCGCTACGAGGGTCCGTGGGTGACGATCGAGATCGAGGACCACGGCCCCGGCATCCCCCGGCGACAGCGTGGCCGGGTGTTCGACGCGTTCTACCGCGTGGGCGATGAGGCCTGCCGCGAAACGACCGGTACCGGTCTGGGCCTGGCCCTGGTCAAACGCTTCGCCCAGGCCCACGGTGGCTCGGTCCAGATCCTCGCCGCCCGCCCTCGCGGCGCGGTCCTCCGCGTCCGCCTGGCCGCCCGACAACCCGCCTGATCCATCCCCCATCGGGCCGTCGGAGGCTGCCTGAGGCGTGTGCCGATGCCGCACAGGGTGCCGGGTGAAATCCGGCCCCATCGTGCTGGTCATTCCGCTCAGCGATTGTTATCATGAATATCGCGATATCTGCGAGGCGTCGCTATGAGAGCATCCATCCGGTCACGACGCTTTGCGCTCGCCTTGGCCACGTCGTATTTCGACGGCCACACGATGCAACCCCCAAGATACGAGGGGTGGCAGCCACTGAGTCCCGGCGCCTCCGGCCTTTCGCGAGCATGGGTATGTGATGCCCTGCCGCACAGCATCAGTTAGGCTTTACACGTTCTTTCGGCTCCATCCGGTGTAACACAAGTCTAACACAGGGCCAATCGGGACCTTGCGCGGGGGCCGTATCCAGTTATAGAGGCAAACCTTCGCAAGGAAAGGATCGAGCCATGAACGAGTGGATACGCATAGTGGCTCTCGTGGTTGGCTGGGTGTACTTCGTCTATTACCTGTGGGATCGGTGGACCCACCTGCCTCAGAATTGGGACAAGAGTCTGTAGGGGGCTTCGGTTTTCGTTTGAAGGCGCGCTAGCTTTCGATATCCTTGACGATGCCCGTAATCAGGCGTGCACACGCGGCGGGATTGGTTTGCAGCACGAAATGCGGACCCTCGACCTCCTCCAGCGTGAATCGCTTGAAATGACGCTCGAACCAGCGAGCCGCCCGGAGGGGCACGAAATGGTCCTGGCGGCCCCGCAGATAGCAGCACGGCACCTCGAAGGGCGTCTCCGTGGAGAAGCGCGTGGTTGAGACCAGCCTGAGCCGGTGCGTCAGCATCGCCGAGGGGACCTCTTGGACCGCGGCGCGCAGCAGTGTGAGCTGTTCTCTGCTCACTGGCGCCCCGAAGCAGACCCCTCGCAGAAGAAACTTCGGCGTCCACCGAATAAGCCAACCCACGTTCGGTACGAGCAGGGCAAGCCGCAGCAGCCACCGGCGGGGCGGTTCGGCGAAGGACCCGCAGAAGACAACCGCCTCAATCGACGGGGTCCCCCACGCCAGAAGGGTAAGTGCCACCAATCCGGAAAACGACTCCGCCAGGAGAACAATGCGCCCCTTGGGGAGTTGACTGGCGACGAACCGAGCGCACGCTGCGATGGACAGTCGCTCATTGGGCGGATAGGCAATGACTTGCGTGGGAACCTGGCCGGATAATGTGGATGCCAATGGCTCAAACAGCCGGCCCGTGCCATGCAGCCCGGGCAGCAATACGACCGTGATGTCTCGATCCGTGCTCACGCGGCGGTGCTCTTCCAGAGCCGTGGGGTACACGGTCCCGACGCTTGCCTTCAGGGCCGGTTCGGTTCCTTTACGAACCCCTGTGAAACCTACCTGCGGGCTCGGCGATCCAGCTCGCCGGCGGCCGCTCGGCGTCGGGCCTCCTGGGCCATCTCCCGGGGCACCGGCTTCTTGCCCAACGGCGCGAAGCTCACGCCGGCCAGCTTGAAATGCGCCAGCCCGAAGAAGATCGGAAGCACCAGAAAGAACGCCAGGAAGCACGTAATCCCGGCAAGAACGTGCCCGATCGCCAGCCACAGGCCCGCCAGAACCACCCACAGCACGTTGGCCAGCCCGGTCCCCGTTCGCCGTCGTTCGCCCAGCAGCCGCACGTCGACCAGCTCCTTGCCGAAGGGAAATGCCGCAAACCGGGCGATCCGAAACGCCGCGATCCCGAACGGAATCCCCACGATGGTGCAGCACAGCAGCGCCCCCAGCAGCACCCACCCCAGCCACGCGAAAAACCCGCCCCCGAAGATGAACCACAACAGATTCCCGGCGAATTCCATACAACCACCCCTTCATCGCGTTAGACGCGACCGTCCCGCCGGGCTGGCCCCCGCTCAGCGACCGGAGGCCCCGTCAGCCCGTCAGATACCACACCAGTACGTTCAAGCCCACGCCGACGGCGATCATGAACAGGCTGATCGTGATAAACAGGACGACCACCTCGCGGATGAACCGCTTCCAGAACAGCACCCGCAGCTTGGTGGCCTTGTAGATGATCGCGATGGACAGCAGCAGGGGGAACATCCACAACAGCGACTGCGGATTGGTGTGCACCTCCAACGGCGCGATAAACCCGGCCAGCAGCGAGGGCTCAGGCATGCTCATCCTCCTCGGTTCCGATGACCTCGCCGCGGCCCTGGTAGGCCATGTACACCGCGCTGAGGATGCACAACAGGTTCAGCATGCCCGCGATGCTCGTGTAGATCTGTCCCACGTCGGCGGCCCGCCCGTAAACGGCGTATTGTCCCGACCGCGTCACGTTCGCCAACACGCCCACCAACGGCGAGGCCATGATCTGTGCGATGTACCAGGGCCTGGCGTTGACCGGGTCGATCACCCCGATCGAGCCGACGTACAGCCCCGTTGCAAACGTCAAGGCGATCGTCACAAAGATGATGATCGCCCGCCGCCGCTCGCCGATCAGAAAATGCCCCGCCCCCGGGATGGCCCAGGCCAACAGCCCCACGGTGACCATGAAAAAGGCGTTTTCCGTCGGCGACCGCGGCTTCATGCTCCGGCCCCCGCGTTTGCATCGTCGGCATCCCTCTTCTCGGAGGCTTCGTCCGATTCCGCAGTCTCCTCGACGAACGACTCCTCCACGGCCGGCTTGAGCTCCATCCGCTTGGCGATATTCTCCGGCGTGAAGTGCACCACCGCCAGGGCGTTGGCCGTCTGTGCGTCGAGCTCCAGCGCGGTCAGTCCCTTGGCCAGCACGTAGCCCTGTCGGGTGACGGGCCGGCGGCTGACCTCCTTGACCACGTAGGTCGACCAGGACGCCGGGAACGAGAGAACCTCCTTGAGGTTCTCGGCCCTGTTGCGGTTGGGCCCCAGCAGTTCGACCAACCGGTCGAGCAACTCGTTGGTCCGTCGCATCTCGGCGACCCACGGGGCCGCTCTCGCATCACTCTCGGCCAACGTCGCGGCCGCCTCGATATCGGCCGGCGTCCGCCGTTCACGATCCCGCAATGAGTCGATGCGGAGAGGCGGCTTGGCCGGGTTGTCGCCCTCGGCCTTGGCGTACTTCTCATTATACGCCTTGATCGCCGCGTCCCAGTCGCCGTCCTGGATCATGCCGACGAATTCCTCGGCCCGCTGCGTGGTGAGCGGGGTGGCCTTGATCCGCTTGACGTCCTCGATCAGGCGGTCCTTCAGGCGAAAGACGTCGTTCCCGGTCGGCGAGTCGTTGAGCACCACGCCGCGCGTGCTGTACTCCACGTCAATGCCCGCGGGCACCTCGGCCGGCTTGACCGCCACGATCCGCACGATCGCGGTCATCTGCGTGTTCTCCGTAAAGCGATCCTTGAGCGGGCCGATGTTCGCCCAAGGCACCGGCGGCGAGCCCTCAAACCGATCCAAATGCGTCTCGGCCAACGGCTCAACGGCGAACACCAGCTTGGCCAGCCGAACCGGCATGCGGGCTTGCCCCTGCAGGCTCAATTGGCTCAATGTCGCGTCGGCCGCCAGATCGGTCGAGCTCAGGAGCCCCGTCTTTCCAGTGTGCATCTCGACACCGTGCGCGGCCCCCACCTGCTGCGCGATCACCCCATAGTCCGCCGCCCGCTTGGCCAGCTCCTCGGCCGTGACCGTCTGCGGGTCGAGCCCCACGAACGGCGCCTCGGCCTGCGTGCGGGCCTCGTTAATAATCATGTCCGCCGTGCGGTTGGCCTTGCGGCGATGCAGGATCGTCTCGATCTGCGAGGCCACCTCCGGATAGCTCTTGATCCGCGTGGTGGCGGCATCCGGATCGTTCGGATCGGCCGGAAGCGTCTCCTGGAAGATGTGTCGGTATTCCTCGGCGTTCTTGTTGTTCTGGTAGAAGGCCTCCATCTCCTCCGGACCGGGCGGCGCGACCACGGCGCGGACGTCGGCGTGGCGAACGAGCAGGTACTCCAATTGCACCCGAGCGGGCAGCTTGTAGCCCAGCCCGTGGGGGTTCTCCGGCGTGGGCCGGCCCGGCAGCACGTCTTTGAAGGTGTTTAATTGATCTTGCAGTTCCTTTTCGGTCGGTTCTTCGACCTGATCCAGAAAGTGGTCGGCCTCGAACGCGACAAAGGCGGCGCTGATCCGCTCGCCGGCGACCTCGACCATCGCCTGACCCTTGCGGGCCACGTGGGCCTGGATTTGAGCGACCGTCACATCCTCCCCGACCGTCACCATCCGGGCGTAATTGAGCACCGCCAGCAATCGTGCAAACGTGTCCAGGATGCGATCCTCGGGGATGCGATCGCGCTCGATCATCAGGCGAACCAGTTGGTCGGCGGTCACACCCGGTTGCCCCTCGGGTCCGGGATACAGTTGCGGCACCAGCACCTTCAGCGTCTGAGTCGCCTCGGCCCGCGAGACCACGCATCCGGCCTGAGCCGCCTCGGCCGTCAGCAGAATCCAGGCCCGGGGCCCAAGCCCGGTCTCCGTGGTGAACGCCTGATCCAACTGCTCACTGCTCAGCGGCACTTGCCCGCGCATCCGCGCCATCTGCAACTGTTCATACAAGTCCGCCGCGTCGGCCGCGTCACCGAACAAAAGGTGCCCCAGCATCAGGGCGCACAGATCCGGTCCCAGCGCCGAGCGCTTGACGCCCAGGAACAGGGGCATCTGTAACCGCTGCAGGATCAGAAGGTCCTGTTCGGCGGTCTGTATGTCACGCGGCGTGATCTTTCCGCCGCGATACGTCCAGATCGGTTTGGTCCCCGAATCGCCCAACTGCATCAGCAGCGTTTGCAGCGCATAGCCTCCCACGAACGAGACCATGATGAAGATCACGACGAAGGCCATGAGCTTGCGGTTGTTCTTGCGCATCCATTTAACGATGTTCATTCTCTCGGTTCCTTTCCGGAAGGACACCCACTGCACCCGGCGAAACCGACACAGTATAGGTCGCCGTCGGACCATTGCAAGGAAAATGCGCCTGCCCTACAATCCATCCGAAACCATCCTGTCAAGTGCGGAGAGGTGTCACAGAATGCCGTCATGCATCGAGCCCTCATCGTCCCGGCGCTGCGCCGCCTGCGTGACCACGGCCAAGGGGCCGGCGGCCATCGCGACGATCGAATTGCATGGCCGCGATGCGCCGGCCGTCCTCGATGCGGTCTTTCGATCCACCTCGGGTCGGGCGGGCCCGACCCCGCCCGGTCAGGTCGCCGTCGGCTGGATCATCGACGGTTCCCAACGCGTGGACCAGGTGGTCCTGGCCTGCGAGGACCCCGACCGGTGGGCGATTCACTGCCATGGCAGTCCGCTGCTTGTCGAGCGGATCGTGGGCCTTCTGATCCGCTGGGGAGTGCGCATCGTACCTTTCGAGGTCGCCCTGGCCGAGCGATTTGCCGCCGAGGGCCTGGACCCGATCGGCATCGAGGCCCGCTTGGCGCAGGCCCGTGCGGTGACCCTTGACGGGGTTCGGCGGATCGCGAGTCAACCGACGTCGGGGCTGGGCGCCTGGGCCCGTGGCCTCGTGAGCAGCCTGGACGAAATCGAGCTTGATGATTTGCGCCGCTGCTGTCGCGAGGTGCTCGCCCGGAGCCGCGTGGCCGCCTGGATGCTCCGACCGTGTATCGTCGCGATTATCGGACCCCCCAACAGCGGCAAGAGCACCCTCCTCAACGCCCTGGCGGGCCGGACGCTGGCCCTTGTTGCCGATTACCCCGGAACCACCCGCGACTACGTCACCGCCACGTGTCACCTGGGGTCGCTGGTCCTGGAACTCACCGACACCGCCGGCCTGGAGGTCCCGTCGCCATCCGCCAACGAACCGGATCAGGCGGCCCAGGAGCATACCCGGCGTGTCATCGAGCGCGCGGACCTGCTGGTATGGGTCGCCGATGCCGCCGCCCAGGGGCCGGCCCCCATCCGTCCGCCTGCAGCGGAGGCGCCCGCGATCTTGGTCTGGAACAAGACCGATCTTGTGCCCGCACCCGCGGGGGCGCCCAAAGCATCCGGCTGGGCCGAGACGGTGGGCCTCAGCGCCCTGACCGGGCAAGGCCTGGACCGACTCGCCGAGGCGATCCGGCGGATCACAACCGGCCCGGCCATCCCGTCGGATGCACCTGTTGTTTTTACCGATCGTCAGCGGCACCTGGTCGAGCAGCTCGCCGTCGCTCCGAGTCGCGCTGTGGCCCGCGATCTGCTCAAGACCTTGCTCGAAGGGCCGCTCGGGGGCGACGCAGACCGGTGCGACCCCGGCCCGAACCCCTCGGCTGGGCGGTTGTAAAACGACCCGCCACGCATATAATCGACGCGCCGTCCCACCGAGGGGAACCAGGCGCCGGATGCGTCCCGCAGGCGGCCACCAGGTGGGCCGACCGCGATCACAGCCGACACGGCGGAACCAACGATGACCCAGACGAACCAAAAACTGACCCCGGCGATGCAGCAGTTTCACCGGTTCAAGCAGAAGTACCCCGATGCGATTCTCTTTTTCCGGATGGGAGACTTTTACGAGACGTTTTATGAGGATGCTCGGATCTGCTCGCAGGTGCTGGGGCTGGCCCTGACCAGCCGCAGCAAAGGCGATGCGGCCATCCCCCTGGCCGGCGTGCCCTATCACGCGGTGGACAACTACCTCAAGAAGATGCTCCAGGCCGGCTACAAGGTGGCCGTCTGTGAGCAGGTCGAGGACCCCAAGCAGGCCAAGGGCGTCGTCAAGCGGGACGTGGTCCGCATCGTCACCCCCGGCACGCTCACCGATGAGATGCTGCTGGACGACCGCGAGGACAACTTCCTGGCGGCCGTCGTCACCGGGCCCCGTCAAAACGCCATGGCCTGGGTGGATATCAGCACGGGCCATTTCTTCGTCCAGGAGGTCCATCCCAAGCACGTCATTGACGAACTGCTGCGTCTGGCCCCGAAGGAGGTCCTCCTGCCCGAGGCGGGCCGCGAGTTGTTCGCCGCCGAGAGCCGCCGCTGGGCCGAGCAGGTCCGCACGCTCACCGGCGCCCTGGTGACCGAGCGGCCCGGCTGGTATTTCGACCCGCACACCGCCCGCAGCCGCCTGCTGCGGCATTTCGGCACGGCCACGCTCGAGGGTTTCGGCATCGGCGACGACGATCCCGGCATCGCCGCGGCCGGGGCGGTCCTCGAATACCTGGATGAAACGCAGAAGACCGCGCTTGGCCACGTCCGCACGATCCAGAAGGTCGAGCGGTCGCAATTCCTGCAGATCGACCCGGCCAGCCTCCGCTCGCTCGAGGTCCTGCGGACGATCCGCACCGAGAGCACCCGCGGCACGCTCGTCGAATGCCTGGATCAGACGCTCACGCCCATGGGCGCCCGCATGTTGCGTCGCTGGCTGTGCATGCCGCTGCGGGACGTGGGAGCGATTGAGCTGCGGCAGGACGCCGTCGCCGAATTGGCGGGCGACGAGCGGCGGTGCAACCGGCTGCGGGAATTGTTGCAGTCCGTCGCCGACCTGGAGCGGATCGCCGCGCGGATCAGCACCCTCCGCGCCGGACCCAAGGACCTGGTATGCCTGGGCGCGACGTTGCGACGGGCCCCCGAACTGCGCGGGGCCCTGAGCGAGTGTAGCGCGGATCGGCTCATGGACCTGTGCCGTCGGTGCGATGGGATGGACGACCTGGCCGATCTGCTCGAGCGGGCGATCGACCCGGAGGGCCCTAACCGACTGACCGATGGCGGCGTGATCCGGTCCGGCTTCGATCCGGAGCTGGACCGCCTGCGGGGCATCGGCCGTGATGGTCGCGACTGGCTGGCCGCCTTCCAGCAGAAACAGATCGAAACCACCGGAATCGCCAACCTCAAGGTCGGCTACAACAAGGTTTTCGGCTACTATATCGAGGTGCCCCGCTCGCAATCCGACACCGTGCCCGCCCACTACGTCCGCAAGCAGACCATCAAGAACGCCGAGCGCTACATCACCGACGAGTTAAAGATCTACGAAACCGACGTGCTCGGGGCCCGCGAACGGGCCCTGGCCCTGGAGCAGCAACTCTTCGAGCAGGTCCGCGGCCAAGCCGCCGAATACGTTGCTCGCATCCAGGCCCTGGCCGATGTGATCGCCACGCTGGATTGCCTGGCCTGCTTCGCGTACACCGCCCGCCGCCGTCGCTACACGCGGCCGCGGGTCACCGAGGACCGCACGCTGATCATCCGGGGCGGCTGTCACCCGGTCCTGGCCGAGGCGATGGGCTCGGAGTTCGTGCCCAACGACCTCGAAATCGGCGGCGAGCACGGGGACGTGATGATCCTGACCGGGCCCAACATGGCCGGCAAGAGCACCTTTATCCGCCAGGTGGCGCTGCTGGTGCTCATGGCCCAGGCCGGCTCGTTCATCCCCGCCGAGGAGGCCCACGTCGGCCTGGTCGACCGCATCTTCACCCGCGTCGGCGCGGCGGATGAACTGCTGCGGGGCCAGTCCACCTTCATGGTGGAAATGACCGAGGCCGCCAACATCGTCAACAACGCCACGGACCGCTCGCTGGTGGTCCTCGACGAGGTGGGCCGCGGTACGAGCACCTACGATGGGTTGAGCCTGGCCTGGGCCATCACCGAGCACGTCGCCAACCACGTCCGCTGCCGCACGCTGTTCGCCACGCATTATCACCAGCTCACCGAGCTGGGCCAGTTGCTGGTCAACGTGCGGAACTACAACGTCGCCGTTCGCGAATGGCAGGGCTCGGTCGTGTTCCTGCACAAGATCGTGCCCGGCGGCACGGACAAGTCCTATGGCATCCACGTCGCCCGGCTGGCGGGCCTGCCCCGCGAGCTCACCCGACGCGCCCAGGAGGTGCTGGAGGACCTGGAGAGCACCTTCGTCCGCGAGGCCGCCGGCGACCGGCTGGCCCGCGAACGCACCGCGCCGGATACGCTTTTCGTCGAACAGCACAAGTCCGTCCTCGACCGCCTGGCCTCCGTCGACGTCAACCAGCTCACCCCCATCGAGGCCATCAACCTGCTCAACGAAATCCGGCAGCAGCTTTCAAATCCGCAGACAAGGAGCTGATTTTTGGCCCTGGCACCTATAGCTGGCCTGTGGTATTGTGGTGCATTGTGGTCCGGACAGGATGCCGCGGCCGGGTTGCAGGCACATTGGAGCGTGCGCCGAGCAGGGGAACACGTCCACTGCCGATCAACCAACCTGATGCGACGTTGGAACCGGCACCTGTCCGAAAACTATGGTTTCCGTCCACCAGAGTGCTGAGGACGTAGAACGGCATGGGCACACGGCTGCATAACGGCATCGCCAACAAACTCCGTGCGACAGATCAGCCGATTCATGACTGGTACAGGTTTGTGCTGTCATTTCCGCCACATCTGGTACGGGATTTCCTGGACCGATTCGGCGTGGGGCCCGGCCACATGGTCCTGGATCCCTTCTGTGGGACGGGGACCACCATCGTGGAATGCAAGAAGATGGGAATCCCCAGTCGCGGCATTGAGGCGGTTCCGATGTCGCACTTCGCGTGTTCCGTGAAGACCGAGTGGACCGTCGATCCGGATGCGCTGCGTACGGAGGCACAGGCGATTCATGACCGTGCGCTGCGGCGGCTGGAGTCGGAGGGCCTGTCGGATGTGCCTCTGGAGTTGCGGCTTTCGTCAGAGCTGAAGCCGCTGCGAACGTTGCCCGCCGAGAAGATGCGCCTGATCCTGAAGAACTCCATCAGTCCACTGCCCCTGCACAAGGCCCTGTTGCTTCATGAGGAAATTGAACAGTCCCGCTCGCAGGCTGTGGGGCACCTGAAGCTGGCCTTCGCCAAGGCGGTGGTGGAATCGGCCAGCAATCTCCATTTCGGCCCGGAGGTGGGGGTCAGAAAACCCAAGCGGGATGCACCGATGCTCGACCCGTGGCTTCGGCAGGTGCGGCGGATGGCTGAGGACCTTCAGGACCATGTGGCCCAAGCGGCCGTCCCGGCGACAGTGGTGTTCGGCGATGCCCGAAGGCCCAGCGCGTACGTGGCCCCGGCGTCGGTGGACTTCGTGTTCACGTCGCCGCCGTACCCGAACGAGAAGGATTACACCCGAACCACGCGCCTGGAATCGGTGCTCCTGGGATTTCTGGCGGACATGAAGCAACTGCGTGACCTGAAGAAGGGCTTGTTGCGATCCAACACGCGGAACGTGTACAAGGAAGACGACGACGATCAACATATCGCGGAGTACAACAAGGTCGTCGATATCGCCGAGCGGATCGAGCGACGTCGCATCGAAATGGGGAAAACGTCGGGGTTTGAGCGGCTTTACGCCCGTGTGACGAAGTTGTATTTCGGCGGAATGTACCGGCATTTGGCGGATCTGCGCCGCGTGCTCAAGCCCGGGGCCGTCCTGGCCTACGTGGTCGGCGATCAGGCATCGTATCTGCGGATCATGATTCGAACGGGCCACCTGCTTGCCGAGATCGCCGAATCGCTCGGTTACACGCCCTTGGGGATTGACCTGTTTCGGACGCGTCTGGCGACGGCCACGAAAGAGCAACTCAACGAGGAGGTGGTCCTGTTGCGATGGGATGGATGAATCCAGGAGATCGGAATGGCGGGCAAGAACCGATATGAACGGCTGATCGAGGCGATCTTCTTCCATCATTACGAGCCGGGGTGCACGCGGTTCACGTTCGAGCGGGAGGAGCTCGAACGCTTTGCGGCGGAGTTGAACATCCGTTTGCCCAAGAACCTGGGCGACGTGGTATACACGTTTCGGTACCGTAGCGAGTTACCCGTACGAGTCAGCGAGACGTGTCTGAAAGGCATGACGTGGTATATCTTTCCTGCGGGAAAGGGCCGATATCGCTTTGAGATGCAGCCGGAGGTTGATTTGCAGCCCAACCCGAACTACGGCAAGATCAAATTGCCTGATGCCACGCCGGGAATCATCGCCAGCTATGCCCTCTCCGATGAGCAGGCCCTCCTGGCGAAACTTCGGTACAACCGACTGCTCGATATCTTCACGCGGATTACGTGCTACTCGCTGCAGAATCATCTTCGCACGGCGGTGGTCGATATGGGACAGGTCGAGACCGATGAACTGTACGTCGGAATGGACCGATCGGGAACCCAGTACATCCTGCCGGTTCAGGCCAAGGGTGGCCGGGACAAACTGAACATCGTGCAAATTCTGCAGGATATGGCCATGTGTGCCCAGAAGTTCCCGAACCTCGTCTGTCGGCCTATCGCGGCCCAGTTCATTCGGGATGATTCGATCGCGATGTTCGAGTTCGCAGACACCGAAGAGGGGGTCCGGGTCGTGTGCGAGCGGCATTACAGGCTCGTACCGCCCGATGAGATTTCGCCGGAAGAACTGGGGCGATACAAGCAGATGCGGGACGAATGACGAACGCCCGGTCCAAGCCACGTCTGGAACGGCTCGAACCCGGTCGTCACACCTTAACTCCGGGGGGAGCCTGGCTCTGCTGCTGAACCCATGCGGAATCTGTGATCCGTCGAGAACCATGCGCTAGAATTTCGAGGGGGCGCGGGTCAAACGCGGCAAGCGCATGGCCGAGCCCCGGCCCACGGCCGGATCGTTGCTGTTCGAGCAGGGGGCTTTTCGTTAGACCTCGGGCGGGGCCAGCGGGCCGGTCTCATCGGGCCCCTCGGCCACGGTTGTCAGTTGGTCGCGCCGCCGCAGCAGGTCCCAACCCCCGCACGCCAACCCCAACACGCCGATGACGACCAGACCGACCACACGGATAAACGCCGACATCAGCACGCCCCGCGCCATACCGAGGCCCATCTGCTCGCTCAAAAAGCCCCAGGCGATCTCCTGCACACCCAGGTTGCCGGGCGTCAGCATCACGAAAAAGCTCAGCTTGAACAGCGTATAGAACACCGCCAGCGCCGGCAGCGGCACCTCCACCCCGAACGCCCGGAAATACAGGTCGAACAGCCACACCGTGCGGGCGAACACCAGCAGCCCCAGCCCGAAGATCTTCAACAGGTACACCGGGTCGTGCAGGTTGGCCACCGTGATCCGCAGAACCTCGGACAGGCGGCCGTGGACCCAATCCAGCCGCGAGCGGCGAAAGTGCAGCCCTCGCAAAAGGCGCTCGGCCGCCAGCGGCGCGACGATCACCATCACCGCCAACACGGCGATCGCGCTCCACGCCCGCACCGTGCCGATCCGGAAGCCCGGCTCAAACAGCAGGATCACCGCGACCGCGACGAGCAGGTTCATGCACGTATCCAGCCACAGCATCGAGGCGAAGCCGCCGATGTACCGCGTGTAGGACACGCCGAAGTCGCGCTTGAGCCGAACGCTGCGGTAGACGTTGCCGGCCTGGCTGAGCATGATGTTCAAGAACCGGCCCAGGATGAACAGCCGCAGCCAGGGCCACATGGGCAGCCGCACCCCGCTGCACTTCTCCATGACGATGCGAAACCGCCAGCCCTGCAGGCCGTAATAGACCAGTTGCAGCAGCAAAATCCCCGCCAGCACGCCAGGCCGCAGCGAAAACGCCACCTCCAGCGTGTCCCGATTTCGGATGAAGAACCACGCCAGGTAGCCCAGACAGACCGCCATCAGACCCCATCGCGCGGCCTGGGCCCAGCGGTGACGCGGCGAGCGGACCGGCTTGGCGACCGCGCTCATCGCTCCTCCGCCGGATCGCCCATCGCCTCATCCGCCTCGACGGTGGCGATGCAGCGTTGCCAATGTTCCAGGTCATCGCCGAGTTCGGTCCGCCAGGGCCAACCCGCCGAGCCGTACTTGTGGACCACGATGGGCCGGCCCGCCCAGGTGAACAGCTCGTACTGACCCGCCAGGGCCGCCAGCGCCCGCTCCCGCGGCGTACCCGACACCGCGACGCCGTGCCCGGGCGCCACGACCGTCTCGAACAGCACCGACCGCAGGCCCTGTCGCCGTGCCTCGCGGGCGATCCGCCAGCCCGTATCCCGGCTGAAGACGCCCAGTTGCCGCTCCACCCACGCCGCCCACCGGCGGCACCAGCGGGACCGCTCGTAACGCCGCCGCGTCACGATGGGGCCGAGCCGTCCCACCTGGCGAAGCGCGAACGTCCCCATGTCCCCCAAGGGTCCCCGGCAGAACGGCGTCCAGTCCAGTCCGGTCGGCCGCAGGGCCTCGACGTTGAACAGGCAGAACGGCGGGCTGGGAAAATCGTGGTACTTGCCCACCTTCCATGGCGGGTAGGGGGCCCCGATCGCCGCCGCCCCGTGTCGGTCCAACTGCTCCAGGCAGAACCGATCCCACTGGGGCTCGAACACGTGCACATCCGGGTCCACAACAATGCAATACTCCGTCGCCACAAGCCCCATCGCACGATTAAGGGCCATCGCGTGGGCCCGTGAGCCCGTCCGGCCGGCCGTATCCAACGGTTCCACGTGGACTTGGGCCCGCAAGGCCGTCAATTCCCGAAGATCGCCATCCCGCCCGGCGGTGTTATCCATCACCAGAAACGCCAACGCCCGCGGATCGTGTGCCTTGGCGCAGAGATGGGTGACCAGATCGGCCAGATAACAGCCGCTGTACCAGTTGACCGTGACGATCGTAATCCGAGGCATCGCCGGAGTATAGAACCCCGGCGAGGGGCGGTCAAGGCCGTCGCCTCGTCCGCGCCATTCGTCCTTGACAGGGCGGGGGTCCGTCCCTAGGATACCGCCCCGGTGGTTGCCGGCGAGCGGCAGACCGTCGCAGGAAAGGATGGATTCATGGCCCGTGTCATCTTGCAAACGGATATTCCCGGTGTGGCCCCGCGACGCGGCAAGGTGCGCGACATCTACGACCTTGGCGACGCGCTGCTGATCGTCGCCACCGACCGGATCAGCGCGTTCGACGTGGTGATGAAGAGCGGCATCCCCTACAAGGGCCAGGTACTCACGCAGATTTCGCGATTCTGGTTCGACTTCCTGGCCGACGTGGTGGAGAACCACCTGATCACCGATCAAGTGGACCAATTCCCCGATCCGTTCGACCGGTATGCCGACCAACTGGTCGGGCGGTCCATGCTCGTACACAAGACCGACGTGCTGCCCGTGGAGTGCGTGGTGCGGGGTTACCTGGCCGGATCGGGCTGGAAGGAATACCAGCAGACCCAGAGCGTTTGCGGCGTGGCGCTGCCGTCGGGCCTCAAGCAGTGCGACCGGTTGCCCGAGCCGATTTTCACCCCGGCCACCAAGGCCGAGCAGGGCGAGCACGATGAGAACATCCCCTTTGACCGGGCCGCGGACATCCTCGGCGCCGAGGCCGCCGCCTACGTGCGCGACAAGAGCATTGAAGTCTACTGCAAGGCCCGCGACTACGCCGCCGAGCGCGGGATTCTCCTGGCCGATACCAAGTTCGAATGGGGGCGGATCGACGATCGCATCATCCTGATCGACGAGGTCCTGACGCCGGATTCGTCGCGCTTTTGGCCGGCCGACGCCTATCAGCCGGGCCGCGACCAGGAGAGTTTCGATAAACAATTCGTCCGCAACTACCTCGAAGCGGTTCACTTCGACAAGTCCGGTCCCGGCATCGAGCTGCCCGATGCCATCGCCGAGAAGACCAGCGCCAAGTACATCGAAGCCTATGAGCGCCTCACCGGCCAGGTTTTCAGTCCGGTCGGGTGAAGCATGGCCGAGGGGGTGGTGCATCTTGACGACGTGTCCCTGGTCCGCGATGGCCGTCCCATCCTGCGCCACATTACGTGGCGGATCGAGCGCGGGCGGCACTGGGCCCTGCTCGGCGCCAACGGATCGGGCAAGACCAGCCTGCTGAAGGTCATCCTGGGCTACGAATGGCCCAGCCGCGGGCGCGTGCGGGTCCTGGGGCAATCCTTCGGCCAGGCCGACATCCCCCGCTTGCGTCGCCGCATCGGCTGGGTGAGCAACGCCCTGATGACGCGTCTGAACGGGCGCGAACGGGCGTGGGAGGTCGTGGCCGGCGGGCTGGATGCGTCGTTGCAGTTGTACCGTGACGTGACTGATGATGAGCGCACGCAGGTCCGCCGGGCCCTGGCGATAACCGGCGCTCTGGCCTGCGAGCACCAGCGGTACGAGCTCCTTAGCCAGGGTGAACAACAGCGGGTGCTTATCGCCCGGGCCCTGGTGCAGGACCCGACCGTGTTGATTCTGGATGAGCCGTGCGTCGGGCTTGACCCCGCGGCGCGGGAGCGCTTCCTGCGGGATCAGGAGCGGTTGGCATGCAATACCGACAGCCCGGTCATCGTGTGGGTCACGCACCACGTCGAGGAACTCAGGCCCTGGATCAGACACGCCCTGATCCTCAAGGAGGGACGGGCGCTGGCCTGCGGACCGGTTGAGCAGGTGTTGTGCAGCGAGGTTCTGGCCCGGGCCTTTGATTGTGACTGCCGGCTGGTCCGGGAGAACGACGTGTTTCGACTGATCTGCGAGCCCGAAAACGGGGCCGCTGCCGATAGAAGGACCCGATGAGCGATGGCTCTTGAACGACGCACCCATGCCTGGCTGCATTTGTTCGCTCTCACGGCCGTTCACTTCGTGATCGATCTGGCCCCCGGCGTGATGCACGCGGTTCTGCCGGCCTTCCAGGACCATTTTGCCTGGCGGATCAACCTGGCCGGTCGCATGTTCGGCGCCGTGGCCGCGGGGGGCTGGCTGCTCGGCATCTATAACCTGACCTGCAACGGCGTTCAGGTGTTGACCGGGCACTGGCGGGCCGAAAACGACCGTCCCGTCTTCCAGCAGATCGGCCTGGCGCTATGCATGAGCATCTGCCTGGCCGCCCTCCTGCCGCAGAGCCAGCTTTCATACCTGCTGATGGTGGGCCTGGCTTTGCTGGGCGGCGTTGGCGTGGGCATCGTGCACCCTGAAGCCATGCGAGCCATCCACGCCCTGGACTGCATCAGCCCGTCGGTGAGCACGGGGTTTTACATGGCCGGCGGCGTCGGCGGGTTCGCCGTGGGCAGTGTGTTGGCCCCGGTCCTGGTCCGCTCTTACGGCTTGGCCGGATTGTACGCCTTCTTCATTCTCCCCATAGGGGCGATTCTGTTGATCACCCCCTTGCGGTTGCGGCTGGCACGCGATCAGGACCCGCCCCAGGCGCCTCCGACCGTCGCCAAAAACCATCCCTGCGTGTCCCCGTTCCGGCAGATCATGGCCCTGACCACGCTGGCGGGCATCACCTCGGCGGTGCTCACCTGGATCCTCCCCCAGCGGCTCTATGCCCATGAGATGGGCGGCTTGGCCGTCATGATGTATATGCTCGGCGGGGGAATCGGGGCGTTTGTCCTGGGGTGCCTGGCGCACCGATGGGGCGAAATCCGGACCGCCGTCGTGGCGATCGGATCGAGTCTGCCTCTGCTGTTCCTGGCGATCATGCATATCGAACGGACGTGGGCGCTATTTCTTCTGTTTGTCGTGGGCTTCCTGGGCTTCGGAGCGTATCCCCTGATGATCTCCCTGGCCCGTCGGGCTCCCGGTCCGGGCCTGGGGCGGCGTATGGGGTTGATCATCGGCGGCGTCTGGGGTCTGGCGTGTCTGTCGCAGATGGTGCTTGGCCCGGTCGCGGATCATTTCGGGCCGCACGTCGTCCTGCGATTGACCCCGGCGGGCTTCGCGGCGGCGTGGCTGCTGGGCCTCTATATGTGGCGGTCCGAGCACCGGGCCGTGCACGCCCTTGCCGTGGAAGGACTCGCTCAATGATCCACTATGACATGCACATCCACACCGACTATTGCGGCCATGCCGTGAACATGGACGTGGCCGCGATCTGCGCCCGCGCCGACGCCCTGGGCCTGAAGACGATCGCCATCACCGATCACATCTACTCGGCCGACGGCCTGCCCGTCGTGACGGCGATCCGTGCGGAACTCGCGGGCGTGCGGCATCGGTGCCGCGTGATCGTCGGCGCTGAGGTGGACGTGGACGGCGACTACGGCGACGGGCGACTCGTCACCGATCAGCTCGGCGCGATAGAATACGTCGTCGCCGGCTTTCACTACGTGCCGACGGCGGGCACCTATCCGATGAGTCCGGACGACTGCACGCTGCCGGGCGAGCGGTTCCTGGAGCTGTGGCGGACGGCGTTGCTGGGCATCGTCTCGAATCCGGCCGTCCACACGCTGGCACACCCCGGCCGGCTGGCTGCCGCGGCGGTGGACTTGGATGCGCACTTCGAGACGATCCTGGCCATACTCGCCGAGGCCGCCGAGGTCAGCGCCGCCCATCGCGTCGCCTGGGAGATCAACGAACTGACCGGCACCCGACTGAACGGCTATTACCAAAAGCAGTGGCACCGTCTCTACCTGCCGGCCCTCCGCGCCGGCGTCAAGCTCGTCTATGGCTCGGATGCGCACAGCCCCGAGGCGATCGGCAAGACCACCTTCGCGCAAACCATCCTCAAGGGCCTGCCTGAAGGCTGCCTGGCCGAACCCGATGACGTCCTCGACTGGAAAGCGGGCCTCTGACCGACCGCTACGGGCAATCCAGGCTCGTGCACACCAGCCACTGGGCCGCCATTTCCGCCAGATCAAGGACGTTCACGTGGCAGTCCTCGTTCAGGTCCGCGGGCGAGAGTGGAATCCCGGAGGCCTTGGCCGCCTCGCACGCCGTCGCCAGCACGTGAATCGTCATCGTATCCGACGCCGTCAACTCGGAATCATCGGCCGTAAGCTGCATCACGTAGGAACCCAAGGCCGTGATCGTCACCCATGCCTGCTCGTCGTTCTCGCCCGCGATTTCGATGTTGGCCGCGTCGGCCGGGACGGTGGACCACGTCAGGGCCAGTTCCCCGGGCGGGTCCGGTCGCCCGTCGTCGCTGACCGCCGGCAGCATCTGGACGCTCACCGACCCATCAGTCAGCCACGTGAAGACATCCGCCCCGGCGTCCACCTGCGGCGGGGTGTTGTCCGCCGTGAACCGCCATACGCGTCCGATCGTCGTTGCACCCATCGTCGGGTCCGTGCAGTCCACCCGCCAGAAGTAGTCTCGGCCGAACTCCAGGATAATGGGCTCAGGCAGTTCCAGCAGGTTCACCGAGTCGGCCGCTTCATCCGTTACGATGGCGGCGGCGTAGTTCAGGAAGTTCGGATCGCCCGGATACAGGCCGTATTCGGGATAGTGGTCGGTGAAGTACACGGTGCACGTCACCGGCTGGGCCGGATCGTTCGGGTCGGGGTTGACCCATTGCAGGGTGTCCAGGGCGACGGGCACCTTGGCCCCATCGACCGGCTGCGGCGACGAGGCCTGGTGCCAGTTGCGCGGATACGCCTCAACCCAAATGCTGTCGAACCAGTTGACCTGCCCGGCTCCCCCGGTCGCCAGCGTGGCCGTCATGTAGTTCACCCCGTCAGGGATGACGGCCTGATGCGTATATTCCTGCCATTGATCGGTCACCGGGGGATAGATCGGCGATTCGCCCCTCGGATCGGCCTTGTCCAGGCCGCCGTAGAACTCGAACTTCAACTCCGCGGACGCCGTGGCGGCCGTGCTCGTCGGGGCCTTACGAATCATCGCACTGAAGTAGATCGTCTCTCCCGGCGTGACGGGGACGTTGTGGTAGAACGCCACGGCCCAGGACACATCCTGCAACTCGGTGTAGCTGTTGCCCTCGAAGGCATTACCCGGGTCGTCCTGCCAGGGGAAGATGTAGCCGACGCTGGCCCACGCCCCCCAACCGACGGGCACGGCGTCGCCGCCGCGCTGCTCGAATCCGGGGTTGGCAATCCGATTCGCCGCCGCCGGCCCGGCCATCGCACAGAGGGCCGCCGCGCCCAACAGGACCACATGTTGACATGGCTTGTTCATGGTAGACCTTCCTCCACTTGAAATGAATGCCCACACGTCAGGGAACCACACACGGTAAGACTACAGATGTTGACATGGCTTGTTCATGGTAGATCTTCCTCCACTTGAAATGAATGCCCACACGTCAGGGAACCACACACGGTAAGACTACAGAAAGGTCGTGCGGGATGGCGCATTGTCCTGCCCACCGCACCGGCACGATCCAAAAACCGCCACTTGGCAAAACGGCCGATCATCCCACGCGCGAGCCAACGCTCGCTCCTCCACCGACCCGGCCTTGCCGCCGGACCGGTCTGTCACTCTTGTCCTCGCCGTCCCATGAACCGTCACGCCGCGCAGGGCGACGGATCACGCGTGTCCTCTACAGCTTCCACGCCTTGGCGAAGGCCCGGAAGCTGCGATCATAAGTCCTCTCGGCGTCCGCCGGGAAACAACAGCCCGGCAGCTCACGGTTCTTGAGATGGTATTGCAGACAGTCGCAGCACACGCCCTTGCGACTGCATCCCGGATAGGTGCAATTACAGAAGTCCAGGTTCCGTTCCTTCTTGCATTCCATCAGTCGCCTCTCCCGCTGCAAAGATGGTTTCCGTGTCCCGTGACGACTGGATTGTAACCTCGGCTCAGGCAAAATGCAATTCAATGATCTCCTTGTCGGTCACAACGTGGTCCCGGGGGATGTTTTGGCCATCGTGGGCCGTGGGACTGTTCCACGCACGGGCGCTCTTGAGCTTCTGGGCCAACTCACGGTGGATTTTGACCGCCAGGTCCATCACCGTTGCCCCCCGTGGCAGGGTGAACGGTTCCTTCATATCCGCCTCCTCGCCCGGCTTCTTGGCGTACACCCGCACAATGTCGAGCATCTCAAATATCCGCCGGGTCAGGTGCTCCAGGCCCTGGCCGGTCGTGGCGCTGACCTCAATGAACTCCAGGTCGCGATCGCACAGCTCGCGGAGCGTCTCGGTCGTTTGGGGTGGAGCCGCGTCGACCTTGGTGCAGATCACAAACGCCTTGTGACCCACGGGCTGGCCCGCCTCGTCTTGGGCTTCGGAAGATTCTTCCAGAATCAGCCGGTGTGCATCGAGATAGTCCAGGCACACCTGGAGCTGTTCGAGCACGTCGCCCGCCAGGTCCACGACGATCGCAATCAGGTCGCAGTGGCGGTAGGTGTTGACCTGCCCCGGCGCGGCGTAGTCGGCCGTGATCGGCGGCATGTCCACCATCTCGATCTGCACGTCTTCGTGACGGATCATGCCCGGCACGGGCTTGTCGCTGGAGAAGGGGTAATCGGCCACCTGTACCTTCGCATTGGACAGCGCCGCCAGCAGCGCGCTCTTGCCGCAGTTGGGCAGGCCGATCAGCGCGACCTGCCCGGCCCCGGTCTTGGGCACGTGAAAGACGTCCACGTGCTTGGCACCGCCCTTCTTGGCGCCCGATTCCAGCGTGGCCCGCAGCTTGCTCATCCGCCGCTTGATATCGGCGCGCATGTGCTCCGTGCCCTTGTGCTTGGGGATCGTGCGCAGCATTTCCTCCAGCGCCAGCAGCCGCTCGGAATCGGTGCCGGCGTTGCGATACCAATCTTCGGCCTTTTTGTATTCGGGCGTCAGGTTGGCCGGCATCGGCAAGCCTTTCCATGCTACGCGGCGCACAAAAACGGCACCCCGGTCCGCCTATCATACCGGGACGCCGTCGTGCGTCAATGCCGCAGGCTCAGCGGACGGTCAGGCGATAGAGCGAGATGCTCAGCGGCTCGCTGGTCAACGTCCGCGCCGCGTCGAGTCCCTGGGTGCGGATCTTGACCACGGGCGCCTGGCCGGGATCGTTGAAGAGCATCGGATCGTCCCCGGCGATGGTCCACGCCGTGCCCGGTCCCGCGAGGACCGCGCCCTCGACGTCCAACGTCAGGTCCACCGTGTCGGGCGTCGGGTTGACCACCGCCACCGTCAGGGCGGACTGGTCCGCCGTCCAGGCCGCCACCACGTCCAGCGGCGCCAGCTCGTGGGTCACCGCCACGGGCGCGACGCCAAACTCCTTGCGATAAAGCATCAGCGGCAGGGCGGTCGTCTCAAACGCCGCGCTCGTCTTGGTCGTTTTGATGCACCCGATCACGTTGACCGTCTGGGCGTAATTGGCCATCCAGTACAGGTCGCTGTGGCGGATGTATTCGTGCAGGCCGGCGGCGATGCCCAGCGCATCCTTGAGGAAGTACCGCGTCCCCAGCTCGCCGAAGACGTGCGGGCCATACCAGTAGTTCCACTCGTCCAGGGCGATCCGAATGTCGCGGTGCTCCAGCCCGGGAATCTCCTTGCGGTACCGCCGATGCGCCTCGGCGATCCGCCGCACGTTGTCGGGGATCTGTGCCACGTGTGCGGCGACGTCCGGACGCTCCTGGCAGTAGAAATGCTCGCTGATGTGCGTCATGTGATCGGCGCAGTTCTTGAGCGTTTCCTCGCTCCATCGCCCAACGGCTCCGACCGCGACCAGCACGATGTCCCGGTCGGCTTTCCACATCGCCTCGGCGACGGCGTTGTGCTTCTTGACGTACTCCTCCAGGGGCATGTGCCCAAGCTGCCAGCCGCCGTACATCTCATTGCCGACGGCCCAGAACTTGACACCGAACGGCTCCGGGTGGCCGTTCTCGGCCCGCCGCTTGCCCATCGGCGTATCGACGGAACCGTTGCAATACTGCACCTCCAGGCCGGCGTCCTCGACCTTGCCCAGGCCGGTGTTGACGGCGATATAAGGTTCGGCATCCAGCAGGCGGCACAGCGCCATGAACTCATGCAGGCCCACGTCGTTGGTCTCGATACCCGTCCAGGCCGGGTTGGTGCGGGTGGGCCGCTTGTCCGGGTCACCCAGCCCGTCCCGCCAATCATACCCGCTCACGAAGTTGCCGCCCGGCCAGCGGTACACCGGTGAATCAAGCTGCCTGAGCAGCCCCAGGGTATCGGCGCGGAAGCCCTGCACGTTGTCCGCGGGCATCAGCGAAACGGCCCCGACCCGGAACGTGCCCTGGCCTTGGCCGACGATTTCGAGCCGTGCGGTCTCCGTGGCGGCGCCGGCGCGGAACGAGAGCGGGTACTTGACGTAGTCCTTGCTGATCCGCTCGATGTGGACCACGTCGCAATCCTGGGCTCCATCGCCCCAGACCAGGCGCACCTCGATGGGGGCGGCCTTGGCCTCGCCGGCCAGGATCACGCGGCCGACGTAACCCTTGCCGGCGACGACGCCCAGGTCGCCTTGGGCGATTCCCGCCGGCTCGCCGCCCACGGTGATCTCGGGCGTGTGCTCGCCGACCCACGGATCATCCTTGGCCATGCGAACGGCGTCCTCCGGGCCCACCACCTTCCACGGCGAATCCCGCAGCACCCACGCCCCGGCGCCCGTCCGCTGCCAGGCCTCCCGTCTGGCCGGGACCGCGTAGAAGAACTTGCGGTCCTCGAGCATCTCGGCCCAGATGCCGCCGTAGATGCACCGACCCAGGTGCTCGATGAACTGTCCGTAGATATACTCCGAGACCGGATGGGCCGTCTTGCCCGCGTCGATCCGCACGTGGCCTTGGCGTTTCTGGCCGGGGTGCGTCTGGCGCCACGGCAGCGTCGGAACCTCCACCAGCGAGATATCATCGTACCACGCCGTGCCCGTGGATTGACCCCAGCCCCCGAACAGGCAGTTGATCTCGACCCGGTCGCTGGCGCCGGTATTGAAGCGGCACTCCACCTTCGTCCAGTCCTGCGTGCCGCTCACCGCGTTCGTCCGGGCCGACTGGATGTTGTGCACGTTCAGCAGGGCGCCCTGAGCCCCCTTGACCTCCTCGGTCTTTACCCATCCGCTCAGCACGTAGTCCGTTCTGGTCTTGACCGGCACGCTGGTCAGCCAGCCGATGTCCGCGCCCGCCGTCGAGCTGATCCGCACGCATCGCTCGCCCGTGCGCCCGGATGCCTCATAGCCGAACGATCCCGTGCCGCTGTACGTCTGCGGCCGCCAACCCACGGGCCGCTCGCCCCGGGCCTGCTCGAAGGAGCCGTTGCGGATGAGGTTGTCCGCGGCCGACGCCGGCGCGATCCCCAGACACAGACACGCCACCACCAAGATACTCGTGATTCCGGCTTTCATGCGCACCTCCCACATCATGCGACTCAAAAAAGGGGCGGGCCCCAAGCCCGCCCTATCTGCACTTGTTGATGAGCGCCCATCCCCACCGCGGGTATCATTGGCGACTATTGCGCCACCAGCTCGGCCACCATGTCCCCAACCTGGCTGGTCGAGCAGCCCATGCGGCCGGCGGCCAGGCTCTTGAGCTTCGTGCTCGTGACCGTCTTGACGGCCTCCTCGATCTTTATGGCCGCGGCCTCCTGGCCGAGCGTCTGCAGCATCATCTGCATCGCGCAGATCGCCGCCAGGGGATTGATCACGCCCTGCCCGGTGTACTTGGGAGCGCTGCCGCCGATGGGCTCGAACATGCTGACGCCCTCCGGGTTGATGTTCCCGCCGGCCGCGATGCCCATCCCGCCCTGCGTGATCGCGCCCAGGTCGGTAATGATATCGCCGAACATGTTGCCGGTCACCAGCACGTCGAACCACTCCGGGTTCTTGACCATCCACATGCAACAGGCGTCGACGTGGTAGTAGTCCCGACGGACGTCCGGGTAGTCCTTTTGGCCCATCTCGTGAAACGCCCGCTCCCACAGGTCATACACGTACGTCAGCACGTTCGTCTTGCCCACCAGGCCCAGCGTGTTCTCCTTGCCGCGGCCGCGGGCCTTCTTGCCGTACTTATGGGCGTATTCGAAGGCATACCGCAGGCAGCGGTCCACCTGGAACCGCGTGTACATCGCCGTCTGGATCGCCGTCTCGTGCGGCGTGCCCTTCATCGTGAAGCCGCCGGCGCCGGTGTACAGGTCGCCGGTGTTCTCCCGCACGACCACGTAATCGATTTCCTCCGGCCCCTTGTCCTTCAGCGGCGTCGCCACGCCCGGATACAGCTTGACCGGCCGCAGGTTGATGTACTGATCCAGCTCGAAGCGGGCCTTGAGCAAAATGCCCTTCTCCAGGATGCCGGGCTTGACGTCCGGATGCCCGATCGCACCCAGGAGAATGGCGTCGAACGCCCGCAGCTCCTCGACGGCGCTGTCGGGCAGGGTCTCGCCCGTGCGCAGATACCGCTCGCCGCCGAAGTCAAACGTCACTTGGTCCGTCTTAAAGCCGAACTTGGCGGCCGCGGCGTTCATCACCTTGACCGCCTCGGCGGTCACCTCCGGGCCCGTCCCGTCGCCGCCGATCACGGCAATCCTGTACGTGCTCATTAGCACCCTGTCCTTTCAATGTCTCAATTGTATGTACGCGGCGCATCCCACCTACGCCATTTTGCGTTTATCCGTCACCTCTTTGCGAATGCTTGGGCTCCTGGAATGACACCACCTCCCCTTCGATGGGCATGGAGCTGACCAGCAATCGCGCCTGACCACCTCCTTCGTCAGTGAGCTCCCAGTCCACAATGATTCGCCAGACATGCGGGTACATCTTGCACCGTCGGACCACCATGGCGTTGATGAATTCGCGGTACTGTTGTGCTCGCCGACCCGACCCCAGCTTGCTGAGAAGTTCCTTTTCCAGGAACGCCGTCGCTTCGGCGTCGGGCATATAGGACAGATTCCAGCAGAAAGCGGCTATCTGAAGGACATCGTGGTCCATCTCCAGACTCTCGGAGAGATCCAAGAACTCGGCGGCGTAAGCGAGCAGAATCTCCGACATTTTCGGGTCTATCTCGCCCACGTCGGCGTGCTTGCCTTTACGGTTTCGGCCCCTTCGCCGAACGGACTCGATCCCACCACGTGCCCTGTCCAGCGATCGCTTGATTGATCTAAGATGTCCCATAGCCATCCTCCGTGATCCGTTTTCCAGTCACTCATTCCAGCAAGAACGTCACCCGCTGGCAGGGTAACGCGTAATTCGATGGCCCGCAACCCGTCACTCGGCTTGGAGGAACCTAACGCTTTTCCTGTTGCTTCTTGATGTGTTCCAGCAGACCGCCGTCGCGGAGGATCGCCATCGCGAAATCGGGCAGCGGCTCGAACGTCAGTTCTGTTCCCTGCGTCCGGTTGTGGATCCGACCGGCCTCGAAGTCGATCTCGATCTCGTCGCCGTCGTTGATATGGCCGGGCGCATCGGGCAGCTCCACGAGCGGGAATCCCCCGTTGATGCTGTTGCGGTAAAAGATACGCGCAAACGACGGGGCGATCACGGCGGCGACCTTCGCCCCCTGCATCGCCCAGACGGCGTGCTCACGGCTGGATCCACAGCCAAAATCCTCCCCGGCCACGATGACATCCCCGGGGCGACACTTGCCGACAAACTCCGGGTCCAGGTCTTCCATGCAGTGCGCCGCCAGCACCGCCCGGTCATCCGTATTCAAGTACCGCGCCGGGATGATCTCATCGGTGTTCACGTGATCGCGGGGGTAAACATGTGCTTTGGCCATCTTCAATGGCTCCCAATGCAAACATCAAAATGGAAATATCAAAACGACAAATCAAAGATCAAAATCAGCGTCTACCTTTGAGCGTCAGGATGCTGGAAGCGAAAACCTTGGCTATCTCATCGAGTTCGTCAAGGAGCCATTGAACGTCCTCCGGTTTTGCCCGCCCACTGTCTCTCAACAGGGCCAGCCACAACTTGCTCTCGTTCGCGGATTTCAGGGACGTATTGAAGTAGTTCGTGAAGTCCTTCTTGCTGCTGGCCGCCTGGCCTTCGATATAGTTGCCAATGATGCTCGTACCGCTGCGCAAGAGCTGATCGCCGATTCTCCGCGAAACGTTGTCATTGGGCAGCCTGTCGATGAACTCAATCAGGCGGAGCGTAAAAGCATACAACCTCCGCTTGAACTCCTTTTTGAGTTTTTCCTTGTCACTTTGCATTTTGATTTTTGATTTTTGATTTGCCCAGGTAGTTCCTTGGGTCCGCCAGCTTCCCTTCCACCGCACTGGCCGCCGCCGTCGCCGGGCTGGCCAGGTAAACCTCGCTCTTCGGGTGGCCCATGCGGCCGACGAAGTTGCGGTTGGTCGTGCTGATACACCGCTCCCCGGCCGCCAGGATGCCCATGAACCCACCCAGGCACGCGCCGCACGTCGGGGCGCTGACGACGCAGCCGGCGTCGTCGAAAATGCCCGCCAGACCCTCGTCCACGCACTGCCGCCAGATCGTCGGCGTCGCCGGGACGATGATCGTGCGGATCTTCACCCGTCGGCCCTTGAGAACCGCCGCCGCGATCCGCAGGTCCTCGATCCGCCCGTTCGTGCAACTGCCGATGTACGCCTGGTCCATCGCCAGCCCCGCGCAGTCCCCAATGGGCCGGCCGTGGCTGGGCAGATGCGGAAACGCCACCATCGGCTCCAGCGCCCCGCAATCGATCTCCAGCGTGCTGTGATACGTGGCGTCCGGATCCGATTCGAACACCGTGTACTCGGTTCTGTCCTTGAGGTGCTCGTCGAGATACGCCCGCGTCGTGTCATCGAAGCCGATGATGCCGCTCTTGCCGCCGGCCTCAATCGCCATGTTCGTGATCGTCATGCGGGCCTCCATGCTCATCTCCCGCAACGCCGGGCCGACGAACTCCATCGCGCGATAGAGTGCCCCGTCCGTCCCGATCCGCCGGATCACCTCCAGAATCACGTCCTTGCTGTAGACCCCGCGCGGCAGACGCCCCTGCAGGATGAACTTCATCGAGGCCGGCACCTTGAACCAGAGCTGGCCGGTGGCGATCGCCGCGGCCAGGTCGGTCGAGCCGATCCCCGTGCTGAACGCCGCGAACGCCCCATACGTGCAGGTGTGCGAGTCGCCGCCGACGATCACCTCGCCCGGCCGGATGTGTCCCTGTTCGGGCAGCAGCGCATGGCACACACCCGCCCGGCCGACGGGGTAATAGTGCCGAATCCCCTTCGCCCGGGCCCACGTGTCCAGCCGCTTGTGCAGCTCGGCGCTGGCGATATCCTTGGCCGGCTGGAAGTGGTCCGGCGTCACCGCGATCTTCTCCGGATCGAACACCGCGTCGATCCCGTGCTCTTGCAGCATCGAGATCGCCGGCGGCGTCGTCACATCGTGACACATGATCATGTCGATCCGCGCGTTGATGATCTGGCCGGGCGTGACCGTCTCGCGGTCCGCCGCCCGCGCCAGGATCTTTTCCGTTATCGTCTGGCCCATGTCATACTCCTGGATCGTTCGTCGGCCCTGCTCCCGCGGTCCCACTGCGGCCGCGGCCGACGCGATGGTGTTTACAGACCGGCCTTTTCTTCCGCGGTCCGGCCGGCGCTCTCCAGCGAAACCATGCGGTTGATCGCGTCGACGTACGCCTTGGCGCTGGCCTCGATGATGTCGGTGGACACGCCGCGGCCCACGTAGACCCGCTCGCCGTTGCGAATCCGCACGGTCGCCTCGCCCATCGCCTCCTTGCCGCCGGTAATCGCGCGGATCGAATAGTGCTCGATTCCCGGCGCCAGGCCCGTGGCCTGTCGGATCGCCTCATACGCGGCATCCACCGGGCCGTCCCCGAACGCCGCCGCCAGGTGCACCTGCCCTTCCCGACGGATCTTCACGCTCGCCGTCGGCAGGGTCCCCGTCCCGCAGGCCACGTGCAGGTACTCCAACTCGTACACGTGCTCCACGACGCGGATCTCATCGTTGATGATCGCCGCGATGTCTTCATCGAAGACCTCTTTCTTCTTGTCGGCGATCTCCAGGAACCGCTGATACGCCGCGTTCAGCTCCTCGGGCTGCAGATGATAACCGAGCTGACGACACCGGTCGGCGAACCCCGCGCGACCCGAATGCCGCCCCAGCACCATCCGTGAGCCGCTCAGTCCGATGGTCTCCGGCGTCATGATCTCGTAGGTCTGCCGCTGCTTGAGAATCCCGTCCACGTGAATGCCCGACTCGTGCGCAAAGGCATTGGCCCCGACGATCGCCTTGTTTGGCTGGATCACAAAGCCGGTCACCTGCGAGACCAACTGGCTCGTGCGGTGGATCTCCGTCGTGCGGATGTTCGTCGTCACCTGCCCGAAGAAATCCGGCCGCGTGTGGATCGCCATGACCACCTCTTCCATCGCGGCGTTGCCCGCCCGCTCGCCGAGGCCGTTGATCGTGCACTCCACCTGCCGCGCGCCGTTGCGCACGCCGGCCAGGCTGTTGGCCACCGCCATGCCCAGGTCGTTGTGGCAGTGCGTGCTGATGACCACGCCGTCGATGTTCGGCACGCCTTCCTTGAGCTGCTTGATGATCTGGCCGTACTCGTAGGGCAGCACGTAACCGACCGTGTCCGGGATGTTCAGCGTCGTGGCGCCGGCCTCGATCACGGCCGTGAGCACCTCGATCAGGAACGGAATCTCGCTGCGGCAGGCGTCCTCCGGCGAGAACTCCACGTCGTCGGTGATGCGTTTGGCCAGCCGAACGGCCTCGACGGCCATCTTCACGACCTCATCGGGCTTCTTGCGCAGCTTGTGCTGCATATGGATCGGACTGGTCGCGATGAACGTGTGGATCCGCCGCTTCTTCGCCGCCTGCAGCGCCTTGCCGGCCGCCTCAATGTCCTCGGCCCTGGCCCGCGCCAGCCCGCAGATCACCGGCCCGCTGACCTGCTCGGCGCACAGCCGCGTGGCCTCGAACTGGGCCGGTGAGGACACCGGAAACCCCGCCTCGATCACGTCCACACCGAGTCGCGCCAACTGGTGGGCGATCTCCAGCTTCTCGCTGATCGACATCGCCGCCCCCGGCGACTGCTCGCCGTCCCGCAACGTCGTATCGAAAATCAACACCTTGTCCTGTGCCATGATGGTTCTCCTTAGCCGCCCCCACGCACGGGCGGTGATTATCACCCGAAGAGCGCGGAAATTCCACGTAAAAACCGGGAAGAGACTGTTAGGGATATGGGGTGTGGGGTATCGTGCGCCTTAGCGGCGCAGCAGCAGCCGCCCGAGCAACGCGGTTCCGATCGAACGGATTGACACCCGATCCTGCTTCATACGCTCTCAGTATATCGACCGAGACGACCGTTGCAAGAACCAATTCTCAAAAAACCCTGACTGGGGTATTTCAAGCGGCCTCCAGAACCTGCCGGACCCTCTCGGCATCTTCTGTTGGAAAATAGTACCGAACTACCTGTTGTGTGTCCGCTCCGATCGCCTTCAACCGTTCACAACCTCCACCTTATTCGGAGCCCAAAATGGTCTTGACCACGGGTAGGGGTTCAGGCTAACCGGGGCCTCGGCGCAGGGCGATCATGACGGCCATGCCGAACAAGATGCCCCCGGCGATGCAGAAGAAAGCCGTCCCCGGCGCCGCGAACGAGGGCTCCTCCGACGCCGGGTCCGCGGCGGGATCACCGTTGTCGGGTCGGGGTGGACGTGCCGCCGCCCACGGGGGAGGGCTCTTCGGCGATGTGTCATCGGGGGCCGGGGCCCGCCGTCGAGCCGCGTTCATCTGCCATGGCGGGACAACGGACTCCGCAGACGGCTCATCGGCAGGCCAGGTCAAGGCTTCTTCGGCCTGCACACGGGACCAATCCGGCTCATAGACCCGCTCGACCACGAAAACGGGCTTGGCCAGCCGGGCGCCCGTCGCTGGGTCCTGCCGGACGGCGATGAACCGGACAAATCCCCTGGTCGGCAGGCCGGTGATCGCCCCATTCTCGGCCCTCGGGCATGGATCCTGGTAACACCACGCCGCCCAGCCCGCCCGCTGGACCTTCTCCAGGGGCTCACCCAGCCACTGCCGGACCTGCCCCGGCGTCATGTTGGGCTGCACGTGCACCCAGTTGGCCCGCCGGGTCCAGCGTCGGGATCGATGGCGCGGGGCCGCCGATGGCCGGTCGTCCTGCTCGCTCGTGGGCACGCGCGACCAGTCCGGCTCTCGAATCCGCTCGACGACGAGCATGGGAACAGGAAGGGACCGGCCTGTGCGGGGGTCGCGTTCAACCGAAACGAACCGGATAAAGCCGTCGGCCGGCAGCCCGATGATCGCGCCATCCGGCGATTTCGGGCATGGGTCCTGGTAGCACCATACCGTCCAGTTGGGGCGTTCGAGCGTCTCCGTGGGCTCGCCGAGCAGGTGGTAGACCTCGCTGGTCGTCATGTTCGGCCGCACGCGCTGCCAGTTGGGCCGGGCGGCCCACCGGGGCGGCCGTTCCGATCCAGAGGCGAATACGCCGCATAATGCCCCAAGCGCGACCAGCCACATCGACTCCATCCTCCAATCCCGTTCTCTCACGGCCATGGCCAGGCTTCTCCCCGTGCGATTCTGCCCCATGAACGTCGCGTATTGTACAGGGGGAAACTTTTGAGGATCAAGGCCTAATTGCGTAAATTGAGCCGGTTCTCGCGGGGCGAGGACTCGATGGGGTCGTCCGGCCTTCAACCTGAGCCTGGCCGGTTCGGGCCAGCCCTTTGCCTTCGGCAAAAGGCTGCCACCCCACGATTCTGTACGACCCTCCCCAACGTCATCCCGACCGGAGGGCCGAAGGCCCGCAGTGGAGGGATCGGTTCGAACAGCTATTCCACAAGGCACCCGACGCGGAGCCGCAGCATGCTCTCCAATGCGAGTCAACGTTGATCTCCAGCCACTCAACGCCATGACGCGAC
>OMKS01000698.1_pt1 | contig 30954 bp, 27 predicted proteins | sample 1674721 | NCBI WGS metagenome assembly OMKS01 (sample SAMN06264996, study PRJEB25208) | sediment metagenome | isolation source: hot spring sediment | place: USA: California | collected 2014-09-02 | reverse complement strand
GTATATATAATATCCTTCAGGATTGTTCGGCAGGATGATCGCGATCTTTTCGCTGGAGCCAAGGTCCATCGTAATGGCGTACCTGCTGAGCCGTACCAGGGGAGCGAAACCAGCGCAGTTCGACCCCTCCAAGCAGTACTTCTTTGACGATGTGATCGACGCCAGAAAATCGAGCTGGGACGATATCTATTCCGAGTTCAGAGATAATAATGGCAAGATGGATTTCCTCGAGGACTCGAAGCTGTACGAGGTCATCAGCAAGGAGATTTTTTGGGCTCTGCGCGCCAGGGCGAGGGACCGAGCGGCACTGACTCTGGAGATATTGCGTCAGATAGAGCAGAGCGGCAGCAAGAGCTACCTGTCGGAGGCGACTCCGGAGGCGAAGGAGATGAGGCACAGAATCAAGAGAGTGCTGGCAGAGTTCAACCGGGCGCTTCAATACGTACGGTTCGTCAGGTCCGAAAAGCCTCCTCTCTCGATTTCGAAGGCCAGCTTCGACAGCGACATTGCGGATATGGTGCTGAGGGCAGAGGCGATGAGATGCCCCGGGAATACCGTCGCCGTATACGATGAGAAATCGGTGAGAATTCTCGCAGCTGGCATCCCGTATTTGGCCCGAACCAGAAAGGTCCCTCTGTCGCCGGACCGACGCAACTTCAATCAGTTCTGGACTGGCTTCCCCGAATCGGGTAGCTCTTTCATCGCCGTGGACGAGGTTCACATGATTCAGGAGATTCCGCCCATCGTATTTCCGATGGCATCGGATAACCGTATGACTGAGCCTGGCAAAGAGGTGGCCAGGCTGGACGATTTCGTCTGACCTCCCCGGGCGGCGATTTGTATAAAGTATCTCGGATGATTATATATAAAAAAAATGAGATACTTTGGCACCAATTCCCGTTGATCGGAATCAGAAGGCAATTCCCGGGAGGTCAATAAATGGTCGATGATGTTTCACCCGAACGTAAATTGTCAGCTACCAGGGAGTGCATATCATATCTCGACATAATGGCACACGATCTGCTCAATTTCAATCAGGCGGTTCTCGGATACTTGGAACTCGTCTCCAGCAAGAAAATGCTGGAGGGGGACAACAAGCGATACGTCGAATCGGCCATTGAGCAGGTAAAGAACAGCAGCCAGCTGATCGAGGACATCCAGAAGATGACACGGTTAGGCATGCTGGAGGAGCGTGAGATCGGCGATATCAATCTCACGAGGGTGATAGACGAGAGCATAAGCGATATTGAGTTGCTGTATCCAGATAAGAAAATTAAGATCGAATTCAGAAAGGAAGACGAAGAGGTGTACGTGAAAGGTACCGATTTCCTATACGATGTAATCATCAACATTCTGACCAACTCGGTCAAATTCTCCGGTTCAGATAAGGTATCGATAGATGTATCCTTCAGCCGGCCAGAGGCGGCGGAGCACCTTATAGATACGGTAGTTGAGGATCACGGGATCGGAATTCCAGACAAGGTCAAAGATGCGCTGATGGGCGACAGGGAGTCCGATGCGAAATCCCGAAGGGCCAGAGGTTTCGGCCTGGTCTTCGTGAGAGCCATTGCAGACCACTTTGGCGGAAGCCTGATCCTCGATGACAGAATCGCAGGCGATCACACCAAGGGCACGAGGATCGTCCTCAGACTCCCAGAGGTGCTGCATCGATGACAACGGTCATGGTCGTTGACGATGAGGTCTTCATCGTAGATCTGTATAGGGATATCTTGAAGCTGAAAGGGTTCGAGGTTATCGCGACAGCCTACGACGGAGACGAGGCGATCAGAAAGCTGAGCAATTCGGAAATTTTCCCCGACATAATAATCCTGGATCACAGGATGCCCGAGAAAAGCGGCATCGAAACGATGGCGGAGATACTGGAGATAAAAAGCGATGCGAAAATCCTATTCGTCAGCGCCGATATAATGGTGGAGAAGGAGGCAATCAGGAAAGGCGCTGTCGGTTTCCTTCCGAAACCGTTCAGGATGTACGAGCTCGTCGACGCGATGAACGGCATAGTCGACCTCGTAAACAAGAACCCCGGATCCGGTGGAAGGTCGCAGACCTAAAAAGATTTCGATAGGTTGAAATCAGTTCTCAATATTATGGAGCGAGAAAGAAATGGACGATATTTTCACCAAGTCCAAATCGATAAGCCTTCCGAGAAGGATACTGGCAGGACACGATGTACTGAACCAGTTGCCGGACGTATGCTCTGAGTTCGAGCTCAAATCGCCCGCGACGATAGTCACCGGCCACACGACCTTCTCCCTGGCCGGCAATGAGATAGTGGATTACCTCACCGATGGCGGCTACGATACTCACATTGCGGAGGTTGGGGAGGCGACGATCGAGAACGTCAAGAAGGTGGAGAATATCGTAACGGAGACGAAATCGCGCTTCTTAGTAGGCCTGGGAGGAGGCAGCAAGATAGACATCTCCAAGATGGCATCCACGGAGCTGAGGATACCGTATATCAGCATCCCTACTTCCGCCTCCCATGACGGCATCGCGAGTCCGAGGGCGTCCATCCGCGGCAAGGAGAGCCCCGTTTCTATCCAGGCTAAGGTTCCGCTATCCATCATCGTCGACACTAAGATCATAATAAAGGCACCTTTCAGGCTATTGGCCTCCGGTTGCGCGGATGTTATCAGCAACAAGGCCGCACTGTTGGACTGGAAACTGGCCCAGCGTCTTAGGGGAGAGGAGTTCAGCACGAGCGCCGCGACGCTATCTGATTTCGCGGCGGAGGCGATTCTGAACAACTCGACCGCCATCAGGCCGAACCTCGAGGAGAGTATCTGGACGGCGATAAAGCCGATCATAGTCTCGGGCTTATCCATGGCGATAGCCGATAGCTCTCGCCCCACCAGCGGCGCGGAGCACATGTTTTCCCACATGCTCGACATGATCGCCCCGAAGATGGCGCTTCACGGGGAGCAGTGCGGACTGGGAACGATTGTCATGATGTATCTCCATGGTGGAGACTGGATGAGAATTCGCGATTGTCTAAATTCAATAGGTGCCCCCGTTACCGCCCGGCATCTTGGCATACCCGATGAGACCATAATCGAGGCGCTCATGAACGCCCACAAGGTTCGTCAGGACCGCTACACCATTCTCGGAGACAGGGGTCTGACGGCCGCGGCGGCGGAACGCCTCGCAAGAATAACGGGAGTGATAGGGGAATGAAGGGAGGGAGGATGCTATGGTTATTGTCACGCTTGTCGGAGAATTACAGGCAAAGAAAAATGAATCGTTTATCTATTGCGGACCGATTTCTGAATGCCGAGAGTGCAAGCTGAAGACTGTCTGTTTCAATCTTGAAGTCGGCAAACGGTATCGAGTCACTTCGGTCAGGGATGTGCATCACGATTGCAAGATACACCAGGATGGTGTCAGAGTCGTCGAGGTCGAAAATACCTACATCCCCGCTGCGGTGCAGAGCAAGATGGCGCTTGAAGGGGCGTCGATTACATTCGATGTGCACAATTGTGAGAATCTATCCTGTACAAACTACAGACTGTGCAATCCGTTCGGCGTCGCAAGCGGTACCAAATTCAAGATAGCCATAGTCGAGAATGAGATCGACTGCGAGAAAGGACTATCACTCAGAAGGGTAATGCTTTCTTAACCACCGCTTACGGGAGGCAGTATGGAGACTTCGTCACCTTCTTCTACCTTAATTTCAGGTGAGACCGATTGCTTGTTTATCGTGACTACTACATGACCACGAAATCTCTCTAGAGAAGGGAAGGTCGTAAGCACCTCTTCTACGAGATCTCCAGCTGTCGATCCTTCGGGCATTTCGTATTCGACAGAACTGTTACCGAATGCCTCCCTGAATGACGCGAAAAGCTTCAATGTGAATTTCAATTTGTTCATCCCCATTTCAAACCGATTTCAATCCTTTCTTTCGTTTATAGAATTTTAGTCTTGAATATTTAATTATCTGAGCGAACATATCTTTGATTAGGTAGTAGAGGGGGTTTCAAAATATGATAATGAATCGGATAACAAACATGGTAATAAATATCTATTCTCGGGACATTAATTGTTACCAGACTGTATTCCAAAAACAGATTTATGCTCATAAGGACGTGCGGATTGTTACCTATAGAACAACTGAATGTATGTGAGGATATCACTCTGCCTGGATGGGATGATCCTTATTTGCTGGACCATCTACAGATATTTAAACCATGGGGGAGCCTATCTCGCTGTCGTCAATCACGGCGACCCCCTTCGCAGACATATAGAGTCGTCGGGAGAGTGTCTCGATAAACACGGGGAGGAAAGATACAGATGAACGAACAAGCAGCCTCTGAGACGGGCAACAATAACAGCAACATCGCAAACAAAGAATGGAATGGGGATCTCAGCTCTTTCGAAGAACCGAAGCTTACTGAGAATTCGATCAGAGTCCTTGAAAGGCGTTATCTCAAGAAAGACGCGACGGGGAAAGTCATTGAGACACCTAAGGAGATGATACAAAGGGTCGCAAGAGCAATTGCGTCCGCCGAGAAGAACTACGGAGCTTCAAAGGAAGAGATCGAGGTATTCGAGAAACGTTTCTATCAGATGATATCATCTTTAGATTTTCTCCCGAACAGCCCCACTCTCATGAATGCGGGCAGAGAGTTGGGTCAGCTATCCGCCTGTTTCGTTCTCCCGGTCGGGGACTCAATAGAAGAGATATTTGATGCGATCAAGTATACCGCCCTGATTCACAAGAGCGGTGGGGGATGCGCATCGGGGAATTCCCGCGTGTTCACTACATTCTGTGGTCTCGAGAAGTTCGAAGACCTGTATTCCAGGGTTCTAAAGAGCGGCTTAGAAGAGCAGAATTACGATGAAAATGGAAGATACATAGACGTGAGCGAGCTGGACATGCGGTGTTTCTCATTCGACGCTTCGTCAGGAAATTTCCTGCTTCAGAAAATCGACAGGATTTGGAGATATGATCTTTCCGGAGAGTCATGTGTCAGCGTGAGAGCATCTGATGGCACCAGTGTATTGACGAGCTGTTGGCATCCGTTTCTGGTGCTATCAGATGATGGGATTTGCGAGAGGCGAGCCGATGAACTGGCAATAGGTGACAAACTGATTGTACCCGGTGTCGACCTCACTTCTGCATGGCCGTTCTTGAACTGCCCGGCCGCGAACGGCGTACCGCTCGATGAAAATATCTGTCGGACGCTCGGCTATCTGCTCGGAAAAGTCTTGACCGATCAAGACGGCGGGACCGGCATAGATTTCGATGGGTGCTATTCCGCCTCTGCGGAAGATATTTTCGATGGTCTAATGGGCGGAAAGACGGTCCGTCTGGAAGAAATAGACCGACTGGACTCGAACGAAAAGGAGCTCCTGTTGCTTGCCCTTTACGAGAGGCTTTTCGGCATCCCGGATCTGAATGTATTCCCATACCTCGTATCAAAATCCACCCGGGAAGCGGTGGCATCGTTCATTGAAGGACTGATGGAGGCCTCGAATAAGAACGACTTGGGGGAGGGTCTCGAACTGATTATTCCAGTCGATCTTGCAAAGGATATCGCAGCGCTTCTGACACTGGTCGGCCTTTCTCCAGATGTTGAAGAGGCGGGCGAAAATGCGATGTTAAGGGTACGAAATTGGCCAGAGAAAGGATCAGACATATTGAAGAGTGGAAGACATCGACCGAACGAACAATATGCGGTCGTCGGGATAGTCGATGTCTCATCGGGCAACTCTGGAAATTCGAGGTTCTTCGACTTCACCGTTCGGGGGACAAATAATTATCTCGCGGGCGAGTTCGGCCTCACGGTCATCCACAACACCGGCTTCTCGTTCTCGAGGCTCAGGCCCGCCAAGGATAAAGTGATGAGCACGAAGGGCATCTCGAGCGGCCCGCTTTCGTTCATGGAGGTTTTCAACTCCGCGACCGAGACCATCAAGCAGGGAGGGACCCGACGCGGAGCCAATATGGGGATACTGAAGATAGATCATCCGGATATACTGGAGTTCATAACCGCGAAGAAGGACCAGAAGCGGCTCACTAATTTCAACATCTCCGTCGCGCTCACGGACAAGTTCATGAAGGCGGTCAAGGAGAAGACCAAGTACGACCTCGTCAACCCGAGGAGCGGCGACGTGACCGAGCAGCTCGATGCGAACAACGTCTTCGACCTCATAGTCAACATGGCGTGGAGGAACGGGGAGCCGGGGATAGTCTTCATCGACAGGATCAACCGGGACAACGCGACCCCGGACATTGGTCAGATAGAGAGCACGAACCCCTGCGGGGAGCAGCCGCTGCTGCCGTTCGAGTCGTGCAACCTCGGGTCGATAAACCTGTCCCACATGCTGAAGAAAGAGGAGGGCAGATGGACCATAGACTGGGACAAGCTGCGCGAATCCACAGTATGGGGCGTACGATTCCTCGACAACGTGATCGACATGAACAGGTATCCCCTGCCGCAGATCGAGGAGATGACCAAGGGGAACCGGAAGATCGGGCTCGGGATCATGGGGTTTGCCGACATGCTGATCCTGCTCGGCGTGCCATACGACTCGGATGACGCGCTTGAGATCTCGAGGAACCTGATGAAGTTCATCCACACCAACGCACGTAAGGCCTCTCAGCATCTGGCCGAGACGCGCGGAAGCTTTCCGAACTTCTCCCGCAGCACCCTCCGCGGCAAGTACCCGTTGATGAGGAACGCGACCGTCACGACTATCGCCCCTACCGGGACGATCAGCATCATCGCCGGCAGTTCGAGCGGGATCGAGCCCCTCTTCGCGATAGCCTATACCAGGAACGTAATGGACAAGGACGAGCTGTTCGAGGTGAACCCAGCCTTCGAGGCGGTGGCGAAGGAGAGGGACTTCTACAGCGAGGAGCTTATGAAGGAGATCGCCGCCCAGGGCTCCATAGCCGAGCTCCCGCAGATACCCGAGGATGTCAAGAGGCTGTTCGTCACATCACACGATGTGACACCTGAGACCCATGTCCGGGTTCAGGCCGCCTTCCAGGAGTACACGGACAACGCCGTGAGCAAGACCGTCAACTTCCCGCAGGACGCCACCCAGGAGGATGTCCGAAAGGTGTACCTAATGGCGTATGATCTGGGTCTCAAGGGGGTCACGGTGTACAGGTACGGCAGCAGGGACGAGCAGGTGCTCAACCTGGGCAAAGGGGTCAAGAGGCGGAAGGAGAACGACGCCTCAGGTGAGAGCAATACCGAACCTCCCGTAGCTCCAGGATCGAATGCGCAGAGGTCTCCCCGCCCGAGACCCTCGGTCACGCGGGGCACCACGCAGAAGATGGAGACCGGATGCGGAAAGCTGTACGTGACGATAAACGAGGACGAGCACGGGCTGTGCGAAGTATTCACCCAGATGGGAAAATCCGGGGGATGCACGGCCTCCCAATCCGAGGCCATCGGCAGGCTGATATCTCTTGCGCTGCGGTCGGGGATAGAACCGAAGACCGTAGTGAAGCAGCTGAGAGGTATCAGGTGCCCTTCGCCGCTCTGGCAGCCCGGAGGAATGATACTCTCCTGCTCGGATGCGATCGCAAAGGCTCTGGAGCGGTACGTGGAGAGCATGGAGTCCACCCGTCAGGCGCTCCCGTCCCTGCAATCGGCCGGGGGAGACAAGAAACAGAACCACGTGGACAAGGGGGATGTCTGCCCGGAATGCCCCGAATGCGGCGCCATGGTGGACTACGTGGAGGGATGCGTCGTCTGCAGGTCATGCGGCTTCTCCCGATGCTGGTAGCCCACGTGTTCACACTCCATCGACAGAATAAAGTCCGGTAATAGTCTAACTGTAGGCTGTGCGATTCATAATGTTGCGTGGCCTGGTCTGCCCACGGGGGCGGTCCGGCCGCGGCAAGGCGAATGAGCCCGCGCGGCGGTTCGCCTTATACCATCGGAATCGAGGGTGAAGCTTTGGCAGAGTACCAGAAGAAGTATATTACCGAGATGAAGACGGGCGACAAGATAGACTCGGTCCTTTCCGTACACTACAAGAAATCGCCGTCAGAATACAGGAACGGCGTAATGTTCGAGTTCAGGGTGGCGGACAGGACCGGCCAGATAACTGTGAAATTCTGGGGCGGCGAGGACGCGGAAGAGGTCGCCAAGATGCACTCGTCGATATCGAGGGATTCGGTGGTCAGGGTCAGGGGCACCGTGGGCGAATACCGGGGACAGATGGAGATAGCGATCAACCCCGCTGACGGAGAGGGCTTCTCGCTGCTTTCGGAAGGGGATTTCGAGCTGACCGACCTGATCGAGAAGAGAAAGGACATAGACGAGTCGGTCGCGAAGATGAGGGAGCTGATCGGAAGCATCGAGGATCAATATCTACGCGCCTTGCTCGACCGGGTCTTCGGCGACGAGGCGTTCATGAAGCGGTTCTCGGAATGCCCGGCATCGATCATGCTTCACTCGAACGAGATAGGCGGCCTCATACACCACACGATGAACGTGGCGGACCACTGCCTTATCGCCTGGAAGCAGTACGGGGAGATGGACAGGGACCTTCTTCTGGCGGGCGCGCTCCTTCACGACATCGGCAAGGTCGAGTCCTTCAGGGTCACGACGAACATCAACCAGACCGAGGAGGGCATTTTCCTGGGCCACCTGATCATCGGCATGACGATGGCGCAGAAGGCGATCGACTCGATCGAGGGGTTCCCCAAGGATAAGAGGAACAAGCTGCTGCACATACTGCTCAGCCATCACGGAAGAAAGGAGTGGGGCTCTCCCGTGGAGCCGGCGATTCCCGAGGCTCTGACGATTCACTACGCGGACGATTTCGATGCGAAGCTCGAGTACATGCTCATCCGACGGGAAGAGGCAACGACTGACGACAGCTGGTTATGGGACACCCGGTTCAGAAGGCACATCTACCTGGGGTGATCAGTAGCTCTCCCCTGTGATGCGCTCGAAAATATCGATATAGACCTGCCGTATCTTCTCGACGCTCTGCTCTGGGATCGGCGGGATTTCCGGTTCCGGAGCTCCCGTATCGCGGGCCTTCTGCAGCTTATCGTAGTATCCAGAGTTTCGGTAGTGCTGCCGGACATACTCCTTGCTCAGCTCGGCGAAGTCGCCATCCTTCCACTTCATCCAGTCCCACCATCTGTCCTCGTCGGCGGTGCCGAACGTATCGACGACTATGAGATTCCTTTTCTCGTCGAAGGCGAACTCCTTCTTTCCGTCCACATGTATGAGATCCCTCTTGTCGACCTCCGTCTCGATCGCCTCATCGATCCTGAGGACGGTTCCGATGATCTGCTGGTATTCCTCCTCGGAAATCGCCGAGATCTTCATCGCCTCTTCCTTCGTGATAGGCCTGTCGTACTTCTCGAGCTTTGTGGTCATCTCGATCATTGGCTCGGGGAGCTCCTCGCCGTAGCTGATGTTCTTCCCCTTGGGGAACCCGATTTCTTCCGGGGAGATCTTCCCATTTCGGATCCGGTCGTACAATGAGCCGGCGACGTAGTGCCTGCTGATAACCTCCAATGGGATCAGGTAGTTGGTAGTCTCGGGCGTGATCTTGCTGTAGTCGGAAATGACATCGACCTTCTTGACCCTCATGCGGTTCGGGGGGATGAACTCCTTGAAATGCGTCTTGATCCCGAGGCTCCTCAGCATCTGAAGCCAAAAAGCGCTCGACCGGCAGAGCGTCTCCCCCTTGTTCGGTATCTCTGTCGGAATTATCTTATCGAAAACCGATATCTTGTCTGTGAAGACGAACTCCAGCAAATCGCCGTCCACATCATAGACATCCTTCACTTTACCCTGCCTGAACAGCTTCAAGGAGACCACTTGGCTGCTCCTAACAAATAGCATAATTTATTACTTTTGGTTCCGGAACAGTAATTGATAGCAAGGCGATGATCGGATGCTGAGAGGGTGAACTCTTCATGAATCGTGACCTCAATAGGATACTCTCATCGACTGAAGATATAAAAACACGGGGAAGTGGTTTATTACGAACCCGCGACATGCAACATGTCGTGTTTAAATCTGCTGGGGCGGTTGCTGCGGCGGCTGTTGCGGTGGGTACTGAGGTGGCTGCTGCGGCGGATACTGAGGTGGCTGTGGATACCCGGGCTGCATCATAGGCTGCGGTGGCGGGTATGGAGGTCTGACGACCAGCCATATGATGATCGCTATTATCAACCCGAGCACGCTGAGGAATAATGTCAGCAAGATCAGTATGATAACCCAAAGTGCTCCGCTCTTTCCGCGTTTCTCTGCATCCTTATACATCCATATTGCGACCAATATTGCAATGATTATAGGAACGAGTATGCAGATTAACAGCGCTGTCGCGATCGCCATTCCAAACAGTTCCCAATCCTCCGTATCCCATGGGTATTCATCCTGTCCGAGTACCGCCGTCGATGCTATCGCAAACATCGCTACCGTCATGCATAGCGCGATGGATAGTGTCAGTGCAGCTTTCTTCTTTCTCTCGATCGAATCATTCATACCTGGGTCACTCCTGGCACTTTTCCAATTTGGAATGATATACGAAACAGTTCTATAATATTAATATTTTTAGATATTGGCGCATAAAAAACTGGTTGACCATAAGGGGCCATTTCTTAGTGTCTGAGAAAATCATATAATTCCGTGCGTAGTTCGTGGCGCGTTGAGAATAAAAATACCCCGGTTCATCGTGTCTAAGTTTAACGGCCTTTTCCTCATATTCATATTGTTCACATTATTGACGGTCCTGATTCTGATATCCCCGTTCTTGGTGCCAAAGGATACCCTGAATGACCTTTCCGGACGGGTGGGATTCATAGACAACAGTGACCAGTACGACGACCTTTCAATAATTCCCAGGGCGATCTATCTCTTCGGCGATATAGAGTGTCATCAGATAGCATCGAGAAGCTACTTCTTGAATGAAAACCAGCTACCGATTTGCTCGAGAGATGTGGGTATATTACTGGGAATTTCTATCGGTGCATCCATCGTGGCATACCGAAGGACGGTCATCAGACCTTTTCTACTAATCCTGGGGCTGATACCAGTTGGTCTGGACGGAGGTTTTCAGTCCCTCACAGCATATGAATCCACCAACACCGTCCGGCTGATAACTGGAGCGATAGCTGGAGTCACGATCTCCCTGCTTTTTTCCTGGGTGTATCATGAGGTCAACAGAGTGGAGAACGGCGTCAGATACCCGGAAAAAACCGAAAAATGAAAATAGTAAGAGACAGGTTATCGAAGGCCATCGATAGCGGATGCGTTAATTTGACAATATTCGGCAGTGAATTTCAAATGACAATCGATTTCACACATCTATATTCGTATAGAGCGCGCAATCTCGTCGCTTCCGAGATACGAGAGATACTGAAGCTCATGACCGATCCCGAGATAATATCGTTTGCGGGCGGTATGCCCAATCCTGACACCTTCCCGACATCCATAATATTGGAGATCACAGAGGAGCTGCTGCTTCAGCCGCCATCGGAGACGCTGCAGTACGGAATAACCGAAGGCCAGACCTCTCTCAGATCCACATTAGCTGACCTGATGGAAAAACGGGGCGCACCCTGCGAACCGGAAAACATCGTCGTGACGAGCGGTGCGCAGCAGGGCATAGACCTCGCGTCGCAGCTGCTGCTCGAGAGCGGCAGGACCGTGATAACCGAGTCGCCAACCTTCATAGCGGCGATAATCGGCTTCAGGGGCTACGGCGCCGATATACACGGTATTCCATTGGACCGCGAGGGCATCGTCATCGATCTACTGGATGACAGGCTGAAAAAACATGCCCGCTCCGACAGCAGGCCGACCATGGTCTATGTAATTCCGAACTTCCAGAACCCCAGCGGTGTCACCATGTCGGAGGGAAGAAGAAGGTCTCTCATCGATGTCGCGAACGAGCACGACCTCGTGATCCTCGAGGACGACCCGTATTACGACCTGCGGTTCGAGGGCGACCACCAGAAACCGGTAAAGGCGTTCGACGACGTAGGCCGCGTAATCTATGCCGGGAGCTTCTCCAAGATACTATCTCCAGGCCTTAGGATCGGTTGGATAACCGCAGCGGAACCCGTCGCGAGGAAGATCGCGATGATCAAGCAGACGGTCGACGTCTGCACCAATGTGCTCTCACAGGGGATAGCGAACGAGTACATATCGCGCGGGCATCTGGAGCGTCATCTCCCGAAGATCAGGGAGCTGTACGGGCACAAGAGGGATGTCATGCTCTCCTCGCTTGAGCAGAACTTCCCAGACGGCGCCACCTGGACACGCCCCGAGGGCGGCATGTTCCTCTGGGTCGAGCTGCCCGAGGCTATGGACACCGATAATCTCCAGAAGCATGCTCTGGAGCGCAAGGTCGCATTCGTCCCGGGAAGGCTCTTCTTCCCCGACGGATCTGGAAAAAACACCATGAGGCTCAGCTTCTCCCACCCGGCCGAAGATAAGATAAAGGTCGGGATAGCCCGGCTCGGCGAGATCATTCGTGAAGAGCTGAAGGAAGGCTAGAACATCTCCGCTCCGGCATGGACTGAGATGCCGTTCTTGCCGATCGTGTAGGGCTTGATCCGTCTGGAGTGCGCGCTCCTTCTCATCTTCAGCACGCGGAGGTTGAGCTTTCCCTCGCTGTCACCTTCCTTCTCATCGTACTGCAGGAGTATAACGCCGTCAACTGTATATTCCACGAGCCCGTACCTCGACCGGCGCTGGTTGTCGTCGTTGACCTCCGCGGTGAGAAGTGTAGTGCAATTGGTCGTCCTCAGCAGCTGGCACAGGTTGAAAAGCGTGGACCGCCTCTCCTGCTCCTTGTCGAACATCATGTTGAGAAGGGACACGGAATCGAGGACGACCCTGCTAGCCCCGAACTCCCTGATGAAGCCGGGAAGCTCGCTCTTGATCCTCATGATCGTGCTCCTCGCGTCGGCCGGCTCGAGCTTGTAAAGGCCTAGCCTGTTCTCGTCGAAGTGCTTCCTGAGGTCCCAGCCGAACATCTGAGCGCTGTTGAGGACGGACTCCGTATCCTCCTCGAGCGAGATGAATATGCAGTTCTCTCCCTCGGACAGACCCCGGTTGACGAACTGCAGCGCGAAGGTGGTCTTGCCCGTTCCGAAGGCGCCCATGACCACCGCGATGTGTCCTTTTGGCAGCCCGCCCCCTAGCATCTCGTCGAGCCCGTCTATCCCTGTCGATACCTTTTCTTCAGCCATGCTCATCCGACTCTCTCGGTGTTGACGACGACGAAGCCGCTCTGCGAGGTGACAAGAGTGGCAAATCGGGAGATCCTCTCCTGGTCCAGATGTGGAAGCACGCTCATGAACTTCTCCACATACATGTATCTCTGCCTTTTGGAGCTGTGATGATACTTCGCCCATTCGAACATCAGCACTCCGTCGACGCTGTCGATGATCATCTGCTGCTTCATCTTGTCCAGTATTCCATCGGTCATGATCAGATAGATGAGCGACTTCCATCTCTTCGCCATCCTCTGAAGTCCTCGCAGGACCGCGATCACCTCCGGAAACTGAATCGACTCGTTGAGCACGAGGTCCGTGAGCGAATCGATTATAACCATCGATCTCGAGGCATTGCCGTCCAGGTAGACGATGAGCTCCTCGAGCAGATTCTTGTTGCTCTTCGCTTTTGAGAACAGCACCTTCTTCCCGGAATCGCCGACCCAGTTTGTAGGGACCAGCGACCGTATGAAGTACTCCTCCGAGAAGTCCTTGAACAGAAGATTCCTGGCGAGTGAATCAAAATAATCGGAGTTGAAGGAGAGCCTGACCTCCTGCAGGATGTCGTCCTTAGATCTGGAAAAGGTGATGTACGATATATTTTCCGGGAGAGAGCAACCTCTCGACGCATGTCCCAGGAAGAAATCCGATGTTTCCGGATGGTTCTTGACGAGTCCGATCTTGGCGGCGGAGGTGAGCGCGAACTCTAGCTGGCCTGCCCCGACATCTCCGAGAAGAAGTACGACGGAGCCGGCGGGCAGACCTCCGTTGATTATGCTGTCGAAGTCTGCGACTCCCGTTGGCATCCTACTGATATTCCCTTCTGACATAGTGCGACGGTTAATCTCGATTCGGACTAATGAAATTTGTTGCGGAAGCCCCCGAAGCCCGCTCTCTCTCAGTTCTCCCCTAGAAAACGGAGCACGAGATCGAGTGCGTGAACAGACGCCTCCTCCTTAATGGATTCCCTGTCGCCGCTGAAGATGACCCGATCCGTGATCGTTCTGTCACCGTCCGCGACACCGAACCATACGAGCCCTACGGGCTTCGAGGGGGTCCCTCCAGTGGGGCCTGCCACCCCGGTCGTGCTGACCGCGATATCGCTGCGAAAGGCTCGCCGGCAGCCGACTGCCATCTCCTCCGCCACCTCGCGGCTGACCGCGCCGTGATCTTCCAGCGATTTCTCATCGACTCCGAGAAGAGCAATCTTCGCCTGGTTGCCGTAGGCGACGACTCCTCCCAGGAAATACGCGCTACTGCCGGATATGTTCGTGATATGGTCGGATACCCTGCCACCAGTACATGATTCCGCTGCGGAAATCGTGAGCCTTCTCTCCGATAGAATCTTTTTGATGGACTCCTCGGGCTGCGGCAATCATCTCACCTCACTCTTCGTCAGTCTCGATGTTCGCGGATATCCTGCTCTTGCCGTCGATACTCCTCAGGAAATCGACCATCTGCTCGGGAACGAGATCCTCCCAGGGAGCGTCATTCATCATCCTTTCCCGGATCTCCCTTCCAGAATACCTCTCCCTGTCGAACATAGGGGTCGGGAGCACCTTGTACTCCCACTCCTCGAAAAGGGATTTCGTGAGCGGATTGTTCGTGAAAACGACTTCGAACGGCGGTACCAGGGATTCTATGTGCGACACCCAAATGGCGTACCGGTTGATATCTGGTATAGGTATTATGAGCGTATTTGCCCTCTGCTCCCTGTCCAAACAGAGGCGGATCATCTCGATACGCTCGCCTGCGGTGAACGGATTCTCCTCGGTGTGCGATTCCTGCGCACTGCCGATCCCGATGATGAGCTCATCTACCTGGCCAATGGTTTGTATTAGCACTTCAAGGTGTCCTCTGTGAAAAGGCTGATATCTTCCTATTAGAAGTCCGCGCAACGCCGATCACACCCGGGTTTTCTATTGAGGTACAGGGCGGTCGGGGCTTATAATCCCTTTTTGAGCCTTGCCCCGGGGTACGAGTGCGGCCAGCTTTCTCAGAAGGCTTTCCTTCCTCGACCCGACCAACGCGTGCTGGAGCACATCCCGGAGAGTGTCTACCGGGATTACCTCGATCCTGCCGAGGTACTTGTCATCGAGCAGAACGTCCTTCATGTTCTCCCTCGGTATCAGGACTTTCTTAATGTCCATTTCGGAGGCCGCCTCGATCTTGGCGGTGATGCCGCCGACGGGAAGCACCTGCCCCCTTACCGAAAGGCTTCCGGTCATGGCCACGGTCTGGTCAACCTCGACATCCTCCAATGCCGAAATCACGGCCGTGGCGACCGATACCGAGGCGCTGTCCCCCTCGACGCCCTCGTAAGTGCCGATGAACTGCACATGTATATCGTGGTTGCTCACATCCTCTCCCGTGTACTTCTTGATGAGAGCAGAAACGTTCTGGACCGACTCCTTGGCGATGTTGCCCAGCTGTCCTGTCGCTATGATCCTGCCTCCCTGCTTCGTCTGCGCGGGGGTGACCTCGGCGACGATCGGCATGACGATCCCCGAGAACTCCGCCATGCTCGATTCTGCATTCAGGACCGCGAGTCCGTTCACTATGCCGACTATCGCGCCCTCGGTCAGGCAGGTCTTGTAGTCCTTCCGCCTCTCAATAGCCCTGTCGGTGACCTGCTGCTCCAAACTCCTGGCGATCTGTTTTGCCTTCATGACGTGACCGACGTCCACTATCGGATCGTTCATCTCCTGGGCAATGTCCCCTGCAACTCTTACCAGACCTCCCAGCTCCCTGAGCCTGAGTGTCAGCTGACCTCTCCTTCCCGCCCTTCTCTGGGCCTCCCGGATGATCTCCGCGACGGCGTTCTTGGTGAAGTGGGGGATCTTCTTGTCCTTCGCCACCTCCTGGGCGACGAATCGAATCAGCTTTTCCTTGTTCTCCTCGTTATCTGGCATCGTGCTTCGCATGTATATCTCGTAGCCGTAGCCCCTGATCCTCGACCGCAGCGCCGGGTGCATGCCCACGACCGCATCTAGATTGCCCGCGGCCACCAGAATGAAGTCGCACGGGACCGCCTCGCTCTTCACCATCGCGCCCGAGCTGCGCTCGCTCTGCCCGAGTATGCTGAACTTACCCTCCTGGAGCGCGGTAAGCAGGCTCTGCTGGCTCTCGATCCTGAGCATGTTTATCTCGTCAATGAACAGGACGCCCTTGTGCGCCTTGTGAATCGCTCCTGGCTCCAGACGGTCGTGCGCCGGGGTCTCGAGCCCTCCGCTCTGGAACGGATCGTGCTTGACATCTCCCAGAAGAGCGCCAGCATGCGCTCCAGTGGCGTCAATGAACGGAGGAAGGTCCTTCGTGGTGTGATGGGTCAGCAGCTTCGGGACCATCATCGATTCCCGTTTCTGGCCTGTGTATCTGAAAAGTATTACGAGGAATATCGCGGCTATCAGTCCGATCAATATGGCGTCGAGTGAACCGAAAATAAACGCTCCGACGATTGATAGCGAAACGACCATGAAGATGAGGAACATGAGCATGGAGTTCTTCTGCGCCTTCCTCTGGGCGGCCTCCCGCTTCTGCGCATCGACGATCTCCTTGCCCTTTCCGGCGGGCACGACCCGTATCTTAGGCTCGTTGGGATCGTCGGGATTGTGGTATGCTATGACGTCCTGAAGCTCCCCCATTGGAAGGAACTCGACCATGCTCTTGGCCAACATTGATTTTCCGGTTCCCGGGTCGCCTATGAGTATCAGGTGGCGCTTCTGCTCGGCGGCCTTCTTAATCACCTGGACCGCATCTTCTTGGCCAATTACCTGATCCACCAGACGCTTCGGGATCTCGATCTCGGCAGTGGTCTCGAACTGCTTTGTCGTAATCCAATCATCAATATCCGGGACTCCGAGATCGTAATTGTTCGATTTCTCGTCCGTCATTTCCAATCTCCAGCTCCGAGATTTCAGTTATCCTGATCAAGATTATCTATCAATTCTATATTATATGTTTGACTGACTTGAAGGCAATCACTTGAAGGCAATCTGTATCCGGCTTCATCCCGAGGACAGCCGGCGCCTTTCTCGCCCGCCATCGCGTTTTCTTTCCGGCCTTTCGATTATTATAGCAGACCGGTCCTATATAACCATATATCCTGATAAATTCAAAATCTGTAGTAAGAATTCCGGGATATTGATCGACAGATAAAATTCGCCAGCAAAATGCGCATTTTTTTCTCGGCGATTTCTTGCATAACGCGTTTAATCAGCATGTCGTGAGAGCAGGCGTTAGAATTGGCAAGGGGGGGATCGTCGATGCCGATCATCGGACATCTGACGGCTGCCCTCTGTCAATAGCTTTACATGGGTGCCCTGTATTCAACTGAATCGCTGGAGCCGTGACCGGTTGAAGTTCGACGACCTCGACATTCCGGATCGACTGAAATCCTCTCTTCGGAGTCAGGGATATACGGATCTGTATCCACCGCAGGAGGAGGCCGTTCCTCACGTGCTCGCCGGCAGGAGCACGGTCCTGTCGATACCGACGGCCAGCGGCAAGTCGCTCGTCGCTTACCTCGCGATTTTGAACTCGGTCCTGAGAGGAGGAAAGGCGATTTACATCGTGCCGCTCAGGGCGCTCGCATCGGAGAAGTACGAAGAGCTCAGGCGTTTTGAGGACCTGGGCGTGAGGGTGGCGATGTCCGTCGGGGACTTCGATGCCCCTGAGATCTCCCTCGAGAGGTTCGACATAATCGTCGCGACCTCGGAGAAGACCGACAGCCTGCTCAGGCATCGGATGAGCTGGCTGGAGAAGGTCTCGGTCGTGGTCGCAGACGAGATACACCTCATCAATGACCCTGGAAGAGGACCGACGCTGGAGGTCATTCTCTCGAAGTTCAGGATGATCAATCCGGATGTCCAGATAGTCGCTCTCTCGGCGACGATAAATAACTCGCCCCAGGTGGCGGAGTGGCTGGACGCGGAGCATGTCTCGAGCGACTGGAGGCCAGTCCCGCTGAGGGAGGGCGTCTGCTTGGACGGACGTCTCAGCTTCTCCGACGGGACCAGGCGGGAAATAGCCGATTCCGGCGATCCGGTGACAAGCCTGGTCGAAGACTGTCTGTCCGGTTCCGGGCAGGTACTGATATTCGTGAACACCAGGAGGGCGAGCGAGTCCTTGGCCAAGTCTTTGGCCCCTGTCGTCCGCAGGCATATTCCCGATGCCAAGGAGGCTCGGCGGATCTCCAAAGCGCTGTCCGCAGAGGAAGAGGAGCCGACCCTGATCGGCAAGCATCTGTCAACATGCATGAAATCCGGAACTGCGTTCCACAACGCTGGGCTCAGCAACGCTCAGCGAAGGAAGGTCGAGGATCATTTCCGGGAGGGGAAGATCAGGTGCGCCGTGGCGACCCCGACGCTCGCTGCGGGAATCAACCTACCGGCCAGAATGGTGATCGTGCGCGACACGGGACGATTCGATGCCAATTACGGATTTTCGGCGATTCCCGTTCTGGAGGTGAAACAGATGTCCGGCAGGGCGGGCAGACCGAAGTACGACAGCTTCGGCGAGGCTCTCCTGATCGCAAAGGACGAGGAGCACGCCTCGTTTCTGATGGAGAACTACGTGCTCGGGGAGCCCGAGGAGGTATATTCCAAGCTGGGAACCGAGCCCGCCCTGAGGTCGCACGTGCTGGCAGCGGTCGCTACCGGAACCGCGCGGTCGGAGGAGGAAATCGCGGGGTTCTTCGAGCACACCTTCCTTGCGGTCCAGACCGAGGTGGCGTATCTGAGGGAGATACTCGAACGGATACTGGACTTTCTGGAAAAGCAGGAGATGATCCGGCGCGAGGAGAAGGGCGCTCTGAGGGCCACCTTCTTCGGAAAACGGGTGAGCGACCTGTATCTGGATCCTCAGTCCGCGGTGACGTTCAGGAATGCGTTATCAAAGCTCGGGAAGAGATCGGACTTCGGCATACTCCATGCGGTCGCGGCGACCACCGAGATGCAGACTCTGTACCTCCGGCAGCGCGACTACGAATGGGTCGAGGAGCTGCTGGACGAGAGACGGAGCGAGCTGCTGATAGATGTCCCTGACGACCTGGCACAGTACGAGTTCTTCCTGTCCGAGCTTAAGACCGCCGCGCTCATCAGCGACTGGGCGGAGGAGAAGAGCGAGGAGTCGATCGAGAGACGTTTCGGGATAGGTCCTGGGGATATCCGGAACAAGATGGAGATCGCCGAGTGGATGGCATACTCGATGGACCAGCTGTCGGCCATATTCATGAAGGAAGCGCATCCGCTGATCGAGCCACTGGTCAGGAGGATCAGGTACGGGGTAAGGGAGGAGCTGCTCGACCTCGTCAAGCTGAGGAACATCGGACGGGTCAGGGCCAGGATCCTCTATGACGGCGGCTTTCGCAACATCGAGGAGGTCAGGACCGCCCCGGTGGAAAAAATATCCGCGCTTCCCGGGATCGGGAATAAGCTGGCGCTGCTCATAAAGAGGGAATTGGGGCAGGAGAGCGGGGCGAGGGAGAATATAGATACTGAAAACGGGCAGAGGCGGCTCTCCGATTTCCCGGAGAAACGGGCGAGGTAGGTCATCGGGCTCAAATGCTCCAAATTTTCATATAATCGGAATCGGACTAATGGCAATCAAGCGGGGGCGTGAAGAACGGAGACGATAGAACACGACGGCAGACGGCTCTTGATACTGACGGGAAAAAGCTCCGAGCAGGGGGCCGAGCTGCTGAACTCGATACCCTCGCTCGAGAGGGAGCTGCAATGCTCCATCCAGGTGATGAGGGCAGACCGGGTCTTCGGAAGGGACCATGTGGCATCTGCATTCATGAAGGCTGTCAGAGCTTTCGCGAACGACGATAATGTATCGGACTCCATCACGCTTGAGACGATGATATACATGTCCGGTCGCAGGCAGATTCAGGAGGCGCTCGCCCTGATGGGAGTCGAGGACGATACGCGGGAGATCGTCTGCATCTCAACATGCGACGGGACGGATGCTCCGGAAATCGCCAAAGAGCTCGGCCTCGAGATCGATGAGAGCATACTGGAGGATATGCAAGGGAAGGACGCGGATGCCTTCGTATCCGGAACGAAAAAAGGTGCAGATATCAAGGGCTCGAAAGTGCTGGACATGGTTCTGGAGCGGGTCTCGAAGGTGGATATACTGAAGCGTTAGACCCGATATGCAACATGATGCGATTTGAGCTAGAAATTGAAGGAAGGGTGCTGTCAATGACCGACTTGAAGGGGGCAATCGTCGAGTGCGTTCCGAATTTCAGCGAGGGACGCGACCCGCACATAATCAGATCGATTGCCAATGAAATAGGATCTATCAGGAATGTCAAGGTCCTGGACATTCATTCCGACAGCGACCATAACCGGTCGGTGGTCACCTTTGCCGGAAGACCCAACGCGGTTGCGGATGCGGCCGTAGCCGGCGTGAGGGCGGCCTCGCGCCTGATCGACCTGAACCGGCATACCGGGGTGCATCCTCGGCTGGGAGCGGCCGATGTCGTCCCTCTGGTGCCGATCAGGAACATCGACATGGACGCATGCGTTGCCCTGGCGAGGTCGGTCGCAAAACGGGTTTGGAACGATCTCGGCATTCCCACATACTTGTACGGAGAGGCGGCTCTCAGGAAGGACAGGAAGAGGCTCGAGAAGGTCAGGCTGGGAGGGTTCGAGCAGCTCAAGGGGCTCGTGAAAGGCGACCCCTCGAAAGCCCCGGACAATGGCGGCCCACAACTTCACCCTACCGCGGGGGCGACCATAATCGGTGCCAGATATCCTCTGATAGCCTACAATGTCGACCTCGGACCCGAAGACCTTGAGGCGGCCAAGTCCGTTGCCAGAAACATCCGTGAGAGCAACGGAGGACTTCCGGGCGTCAAGGCGTTGGGCCTGCATCTGGAATCCAAGTCCTGCGTCCAGGTGTCCACAAATATCACGCGGCCTGACCTCACCTCCCCTTTTCAGGTGTTCGATAAAATACGCGAGGAGGCCGAGAAAAGGGGCTTGACCGTACTTCGAAGCGAGCTGGTGGGCCTGATGCCGGCCGAGGCGGCGATCTCTTCTGTCCGCCATGCCATGCTCTTCGAGAAATTCGATGAGGGGAGGATAATCGAGTTCAACCTGTGAACTCATTATCGTTTTTGATGGAGTCCTGGCGGACTGAGAGAATCATCCAAGAAGCGGGTCGATCTCAGGATTTCCACAATAAGTAAGTTTCCCCCGTCGTCATTATCAGAAATGGGCGTCATGTTCGATATATTTATATGTACGGATATTGCTGGTTTTGAACACGGATAAGGGCAGCGTTATTACGCGCCAGACGGCATATTGCCGATGCACTCTCCCATGTAGATATCGCCAAACTGCATTGAATTCGAGATTATGAGGTCGAACTGATTTGGCTGGTAGCAATCTCTATGGCCTTCAGCTAGCTAAGCAGCTGAAGGAGAAGGCAAGAGAGGCCTCGATGAGGAAAGCAGAGGCCGAGTCTAGGCTCCAGAAGGCGGAGTCCATTTTGGAATTCTGCAAGAAGATCAATGCAGATACCGAAGAGCTGGAGAAGGCTATTGCGGAGGTTGTTGCTGCTCTGGATTCCAAGGATTTCACGCTCGCGGATTCGAAGGCCGAACAGGCTTCCGAACGTGCCAAGAGCACCTTCTCCGAGAAGATATTCGCGATTCTAGATGGAGCGGAATCGATCTCCAAACTGATCCTCGACCTCGGCGGCAAGACTGACGAGCTGGAAAAGCAAATATCGGAGACAAAGAGCGCCCTGGAGGGAGACGATTTCGAGGAGAGCATCAAGCTCGCAGAGAAGTCCTGGGACACATCGCAGAAGGCGCTTCATGAGCATTACGCAAACGCGTATTCGAGGGCACAGCAGATATTGATGAAGACGAAGGAGGGAGGCGAGGAGACCGCCGACCTCGAGAGGGAGCTCACGGGCACGAAGTCGATGATCGAATCACAGGACTATTCCTCCGCGCTGTCGACCGTGAAGAACGTCCTGGAGACCGCATCGGACATGCTTCGCTCCAGAATATCTTCTGATCTTGACTCCGTTGAGGATTCGATCATCACCGCAGAGGACCTCGGGGTCGACATCGGCAGGATCAGCGACTATGTCAAGAAGGCCAGGAGCCTTCTCACCTCGGGCGACTTCGATGAGGCGGTCAGCTACTCCAGGCGGGCGCAGAGCGAGTGTGAGAAGACCGTTTCCGGGAAGCTGCAACAGGAGATCAGGATGCTCAAGGAGGAGATCCGGACCTCCAAGAAGCACGGAGTCGATGTTGACGAGATATCGTCCATACTCGATGATGCTCAGAGATCCATAAAGGACAAGGAGGTCTCCGCAGGCGGGAGGCTGATCGACAAGGCGAGAAGCGCTCTTAAGGAGTCACAGTTCCAGATCGTCCTTCAGGCGATCGCGAGATCGAGGGACAGGTTCGTGCTCGCCAAGAAGATGGGCGTCGATATATCCGGCGCGATAGAGCTGCTCAACGAATCCCGGGAGAAGCTCAGGAAAGGGCGGTTCGAGGAGGCGCTGAACGCCGCTGAAGAGTCGGAGAGGGAGATCGAGAACGCGCTCTCCGCATTCAAGGAGGCCAAGAACCGCCTTGAAGAGCTGGTCAAGCTGAAGAAGGCGGCGGAAGAGATCGGCATAGATCTCTCCAGCGAGCAGGATTATCTGGCAGAGGCGAAGGACGCCCTTGCGGGCAAGGATTTCGCACAGTCCCGGAAGAGAGCTGAGACGGGCTTAGAGGCGATCAAGAAGCTTCTGAAGAAGTCGGCCGAGGAGAAGGTCAGCGAGGCTGAGGATGTCATCGCGATAGCCAACCAGATGGGGTTGAAGGTGCCGGATGCCGAGAAACTCCTGAAAACGGCGTACGACAGCCTCGGCGAACTCAGTCCCGAGGAAGCCCACAGGAGCGCTGGAGAGGCGATTGAAGCCACCAAGAAGAAAGCCCGGAAGCGTCTCGAGGACATCATTTCATCTCTGAGGGAGTTCCTGGAAGGAGTGGCCGAATCGATCGATGTCGAGGCATACAATTCTCAGCTGGAAACGGTCATGGACCTCTTCGAGAGCGAGAACTTCGTCGAGGCGTTCAACAGAGTCGACACGATCAAGCAGGAGCTTAGCCAAAAAGGCAAGGACGAATGCAGGCGCCTGATCGGTGATGCGGAGATAAGGATAGATTCGCTCGAGGCATCCGGGGTGGACGCTTCCGACCTCAGACTGATGATCTCGAAGGCCGAAGAGCAGTTCGGTTCGAATGATTTCGAGCATTCCGCCGCAACCGCCAAGGAGGCGATCAAGGACGCAGACGAGGCGCTTCAGAACCTCGCAAAGAAGACTCTTTTCACCCTGAAGAAAGCGCTGGAAGAGGCGCATTCGAACGCCATGAACACGACGAAATGGCGCGCGATCTTCAAGCAGTCGAAGAAGATGTTCGACTCGAGCGAATACGTCGAATCTTATCAGACCTCAAAGAAGACTTTGGATGAGATAGGCAAGACGGGAAAGGAACGCCAGAAAATAATCTCGAGGATCGAGCACTGCGAAGAGCTTCTCGTTGAAGCCAAGAAGAACAGGATCGGCATGGCCGCCCAGACAGATGAGATTGAGAGAGCCAGGAAGGCATTGGAGGCGCTCGACCTGGTGAACGCGCAGGCGTTATTGGACGAGGCGGAGAAAGGAATCGAGAACGCCATGGCCATGTATCTCGCGGCCAAGCTGATAATAGTCCTGAAATCATCGATTGAATACGCCAACCGGGAGGAGGTTTATGTCGATTCGGCAAAGAGCCACCTGGAGAATGCGAAGTCGCTCATGAAGGAGCGCAATTACGCGGACGCGTTGACCGCAGCCAAGCAGGGTCAGCAGGAGATGTCCGAGGCGTTCAGAGAGGTCGCGTTCCAGAGAATTTCCGACATTCAGTCCCTCATAGCGGACGCGAGGAATGTGGGAGTCGACATCGTACGCCCCCAGAAGTTGCTGGAGAAGGCGCAGGCGGAGTTCGAGGAGGGCGATTTCGAGACCAGTCTCAAGAGTGCGATGATCGCGGCATCGGAGATCGACCAGATCAAGGAGCTCAGCTCCAAGAGCGCCATCGAGATCAGAATTTCCAAGGAGAGGATAAGGGATGCCGAGGCGATCGGCCTGGACATGTCCGGTCCGAGATCGACCCTCGAGCAGGCGATCGATTCGCTCAACAGCCACAAATACGCCATCTCATTCGAGCTTTCCCGGAAGGCAGGCGCTCAGGCGCTGGAGAGCATTGAGGGCAGTCTCGGGAAGCTTTTCGAGAACATTTCTTCTAGAATTTCATCCGCCGGCGGATCGGGTGCGGACATTGAGAGGGCAGAAGCGCTTCTGGAAGAGGCGAAGAAGGCGTTCGACACCGTCGAAATCCAGGATTCGATCAGAATCCTGATGGACGCCGAGAAGGAGCTGGACAGAGCAGATCTGCAGTACGACATCGCCAAGAACTCGCTCGAAATGGCCAGCAGCAAAATCAAAGAGGCGACAAACGACAGCATCTCCCTCGGCAATGTATCGGATATTTTGGCAGAGGCGCAGACGGCGATGGAGGGCAAGGAGTTCTCCAAGGTCATAGAGCTGTCGATCGCCATCGGCGACGAGATCGACCGCAACAAGTCCAAAATGGACAGCTGCCACCTCGACATCAACTCGCTGTCGGAGAGGCTGGAACGGCTGAAACGCGTCGGCCTGGACCTCGATGTAGCCGAGGAACTGCTTCGAAGGGGCGAGGAGCATCTGCAGAACGGGGACTTCGTCTCCTGCAGGGAGACCTGCATAGAAGGCGAGAGGGCGATATCCGTCGGGCTCGAGAAGATCATCCGCGAGAAGATAGCAGAGGCCGATGGCCTGATAGAGACCGCGAAGAACCTGGGCGTATCCGAGCGCGAGTTCCGCGACATGCTCGCGGTCGCGAGCACCTCGGCTAAGGAGGGGCTGTGGGACTTCGCCATAGAGCAGACCCAGAAATGCAAATCAAAGACGGGGGATGCCATCAGGAGCAGGCTGCTCGACTCGATCGACGACATACGCTCCAAATCGCTCGTCGTAAAGAAGACCGGGGCATCCGTCGGCATGATAGAGGAAAGGCTGAAGAAGGCCGAGGCGGGAATGGACGCGGGGGCGTTCGACGAGGCGTTCAAGATAGTCCTGGATGCCGAGGAGCTCATCTCGAAGGTCGAGTCGTTGCACAGGGAGTATCTGGATTCGAAATACGCGGCCGAGAGCGCAATAGCCGTCGCGAAGAAGTTCGGCATACCCACCAAGGACAGCGAGCGGCTGATGGCGATGGCGGATATAGAGCAGGAGAAGGACTACGGCTCCGCCATCGAGCTCATCCGGGAGGCGACCGAGTCCGCGAGAAGCAGCCTGGACAAGTTCAACCCGGATATCGTGCTCTCCATCAAACCCACGGAGCTCAAGAAGGACCAGCCCGGGAAGATCACGGTGAGCATAACCAACAAGGGCAAGGCGCTGGCGAAGGACCTCCAGCTGGACATATCGAGCAAGTTCGAGGTCGTGAAGGCTCCCAAGATACCGCAGATACGGGGCGGGCAGACCGAGAGCATAGAGATCGAGGTGGTCCCGGATCAGGCGGGCGACAGCAAGTTCGGCATTTCGATCACCGCGAAGAGGCTGTTCGACGGCATGACCTTCGACTTCTCTTCCGAAATGCCAATGAATGTCAAGCCGGGCGAGCCGACTGCGAAACTGGCCAGGGCGACTTCGCAGGCCAAGTGCTCCTCGTGCAACGGCAAGATCAAGCCGGGATTCGATATCGTGATATGCAACCGCTGTAAGAACGTGCAGCACCTGGCATGCGCGAAGAGGAACAACCGGTGCGGCAACTGCAGCGCGCAGCTGTATTATGAATGAGTGGGCAGTAGCTATTCCCTTTCTCTTACGAACTTGTATCCGTAGTATATAGTCCCGGATTTACCGTCCTGTCCCAGCTTCCGGAAGGTGGATTTCACCTTCATGCCGATCTGCACCTCGTACGGCTCGCAGTCCACTATCTGTCCCAGAACCCTCGCGCCCTCCTCCAGCTCGATAAGGGCGATCGCGTACGGCTTCTGCATCTCGTACTGCTCGTGCGCCTCATGCACCACGGTATTTGAGTACACGGTGCCCCTGCCTGAGAACTTGAACTTGTCCATCTTTCCCATGCTCTTCCTGCCGCAGTCGGGGCAGATTATCCTGGACGGGAAGTAGACGGCGTTGCATGAGCCGCATTTCACGCCGATCAGATTGTATCTGTTCTTGTTCTCCCTCCAGAAGCGCGGAGTCTTTGTCACTGGCCCACCCCCAGTATATGCACGATGGCAGATGAACCGGTCCCTCCGACGCTGTGCGCGAGACCAATCTTCGCATCCTTGATTTGCCTCTTGTCCGCCTTGCCGCGCAGCTGCTCGACGATCTCGACTATCTGCGCGACACCGGTCGCGCCGATCGGGTCGCCCCTGGCCTTCAGCCCGCCAGAGGTGTTTATCGGGATATCGCCTCCAATCGTGGTCTTGCCGTCAAGAGTCGCCTTTGCCCCCTCCCCCTTCGGGAAGAAGCCGAGGTCCTCGACGGCCATTATCTCGGATATGGTGAAGTTGTCGTGAACCTCAGCCAGATCGATGTCCGCCGGTCCTATCCCCGCCATCTCCATGGCCTTCTTGCCGGCAATCTTCGTCGCGAGCATCTCCGTTATGCTCTTGCGCTGGTTCAGAGCGAGCGTATCGCTCGCCTGTGCGGAAGCGATCACCTCCACCGGGTGCTCGCTGTACTTCTTCGCGATGCCCATGTCGCACATGATCACGGCGGCGGCCCCGTCGGAAATCGGAGCGCAGTCGAGCATCCGGAGCGGATCGGAAACGACCGGGGAGCGGCTGATCGCCTCCGGCTTGATCTCCCTCCTGAACTGCGCTTTGGGGTTCAGTGACCCGTGCCTGTGGTTCTTTGCCGCCACGCTCGAGAGCTGCTCCCTCGTGGTGCCGTACTCGTGCATGTGTCTCCTGGCCATGAGCGCGAACAGGCTCGGATAGGTGGCACCGAACACCGTTTCCCATTCCTGGTCTGCGGCGGAGGATTGTATGTCGTTGACCTCGACATCACCGATATCGGTCATCTTCTCCGCACCGCCAACTACAACGATTTCGTTCATTCCGGAGGCGATCGAGAAGTACGCCTGCCGGATAGCCAGCGCGCCGCTCGCGCCCCCCGCCTCGACGCGGGTGGATGGTATGTTATTATGCGCGAGCCCTGCGTAGTCGGCGATGAGCGCGCCGATGTGCTCCTGGTCGATGAACCTGCCTGCGGACATGTTCCCGACGTATATCGCGTCGATGTCGTCGGATGAGATATTCGCATCGTGAAGCGCCTCGAAACCGGCCTTGATGCCGATCTCCCTGAAGGAGTCGTCCCAGAGCTCTCCGAACGGGGTGATTCCGATGCCGATGATCGCCACTTTTTTCATGCTCATTCCTCGCAGCTGAGCTTGATCTTACCGCGGTATTTCGCGTAGGTCGCGTAATCGATCGCCTTCATATTCGCCATGATCTCCCTGACGGTCGGTGCCGCCTTTCTATTGAATCTTGTAATCGCGTCTGTAACCGCTATGTCGAAGCCGTCTGATCCGGCCCCGGAGCCGTAGGCGATCGCGAAGATCCTGTCCCCCGGCTCGGCCTCGTCCAATATGGCTGAAAGACCGAGCGGGACCGCCCCGGAATAGGTGTTGCCTATCTGCGGCACCAGAAGCCCGGTCTCGATCTGCTCGTTCGAGAAGCCGAGCATCTTCGCGACCCTCTGCGGGAACTTTCCGTTGGGCTGGTGAAATACAGCGTATTTGTAGTCCTCCGGCTTGGTACCGCACTTACCGAGCAAATTCTTCGCGCAGGACACGATGTGCTTGAAATACGCGGGCTCCCCGGTGAACCTTCCACCGTGGCTCGGATACATCTGCCCCTCCCTGCGCCAGAAATCCGGGGTGTCGGTGGTATAGGAGAGGGTCGTGTTGATCTTCGCTATCACGTCCTTAGATCCTATCAGGAACGCGGCCCCTCCTGCGGAAGCGGAGAACTCGAGAGCGTCCCCGGGTGCACCCTGGGAGGTGTCCGACCCGATCGCGAGCCCGTACTCGATCATGTCGCTTCCGACGAGCCCCATGCAGGTCTGAATCGCTGCGGTTCCGGCCTTGCAGGCGAACTCGTAGTCGGCCACGGTTAGGTCGGGCGTGGCCTCGATCGCCTCGGCCACGATCGTCCCGGTCGGTTTGACCACATACGGATGCGATTCGGAGCCGACATAGATCGCCCCGATCTTCTCCGGGGACACATCGACCCTTTTCATCGCGTTCCTGGCCGCCTCTACGGAAATCGTCACCACATCTTCATCTGGACCCGCGATGGACTTCTGCTCGATCATCAATCCCTTGCCGAAGCCCTTGCCGTCGAGCCCCCAAACGCGCCCTATCTCCTCCGGTAAAATCCTGAATCGGGGTATGTAGGCGCCATAGCTCACTATGCCTATCTCCATTCTAACACCAACTATCCAAGAGTCGCCAACCTCTCGATTAATACGGGTAGGTCTATAGTCGACCTTATGAGAGGCAGATTCTCAATTTCGGCTAGCTTGATCGCCAGCTCGTCCACCTGATCCGGCCTCTGGTATACGACCATGGCCGGCTTGAGCGGGTGTGCCCGGACCGCAATCATGGGCGAGCGGCCGAACTTGACCCCTGTGAAGATCAGCGCCCTCTGGCTGCTCCAGCCGTATATCTTCAGGTAGTCGAACGAGCTGAGGGAGGTTATCGCCTTGATGCTGTCTATTACGGTGTAACCGTGCAGGTGCCTGTCCGTGGCGACCTGCGGTGTGAGGTTCTCTCCCTCGATGACCTTTATGAACTGGCTCATCGGAATGTCCTCGTGGAACTCGTGTATTGCCAGAATCGCCTCGGACGTGTTGGCCATTGAATACTGCTTCATGACATGGCCGCCAGTCATCTCGTCCATTGCGATAAGCGCGTCGACGATTTTCCTGACCGTCAGAATCCCCGGAGATTTCCTCCGTCCCGCCTCGTAGTCGCTAATCACAGAGGGGGAAACATCCAACTGCCTGGCTAAATCCTGCTGGGAAACCTTGAACTGCTCTCTCCACTTCCGGATCGTCTTGCCCGGTTCCTCGGAGAGGGCGATTTCGCCAGCCATCTTTTCACGGAGCTGGTCTTTCATCGATGGCAAATCCGGCTGTGGGTATAAAAATATGTCGTAAGTAGGCTCGGCAATTGACGAGATTAAGTGATTTGGTGGATGAGGAGATTCTCGAGCGGATATGGACCTCTGGGAATCGGGGACGGGAGAAGCATCATATATATTTACTAGATTATCGGCAGTTCAATCAAAAAGGGGTAGTAGTCTAGCTTGGTTATGATTCGTGGTTCGGGACCACGAGGTCGTCGGTTCAAATCCGACCTACCCCATTATCAGTTTGCTGGCTGATTTTCTATTTGCACTGTTGAAAATCCCTATTTTGCAAGTGCCCATACATATATGTTTTATTACGATATTTCCTCATAAGACATATATATTTAAATACTTAATATGTCTTAATAACAAATTAATGAATGAGAGAATATTGACAGAACTCAGAGATCATCTATTGAATCGCATATCATTCGATAATCTTCCCGAGAATGTCTGGAAACGTACGGGAGCTCTAAATACATGGGGGACGAACGCAGTCGAAGGCAATACGCTCACTTGGCACGATGTAGAGCGACTTCTCATTGACCAGCGCAGCATCGCGGATAGACCTGTTCCCGATGTGCTTGAGACTATTCAACACGAGACGGCTTTTCGAGGACTTATCTCAAGACGGTTGGCGCCGATGACCTTGATGACGGTCCTGGAGCTGCATGAACTTGTTTTCAGGGAGATCTTGAATGATGCTGGGCATTGGCGGAGAATCAATGTCAGAATTGCGGGATCAAAATATGTTCCACCGCGCATGGAAAAGGTCGTCGAACTCATGCAAGAGTATGTGCAAGAGTATGAACAGAGAGATGTCCGGGGGGATTCTATTTTTCAGTTGGGCGCCTGGATGCATCATAGATTTGAATCGATCCATCCCTTCTCGAATGGAAATGGACGTGTTGGAAGACTTCTGCTCAATCTCCATTTCTTGAAACATAATTGGCCTCCAGTACACATTCTGCCTGAAGATAAGGACGGTTATTACGAATGTCTTGAAATCGGTCATTCCGGAGATCATTCGAAATTGGAAGGTTTTCTCAAGGTGACTATGGGCAGATCATTCCTCGACCTCCTTGACCGAGTAGGAACCAAGAGAGACGAGCTCAAACGTCTCAAGCAACTCAAAAATTCGAAATCCTATTCCGCGAAATATTTATCGTTACTGGTACAAAAGGGTCGTCTTCCCGCTGTGAGGATCAAAGGCGATTTTTTCACGAGCGAAAGGGCGTTGGAACTTTATCAGAGATCTGTTAGGAGAAATCGTTGAATCCACTTTCAATTTTTTTCTTAGGAGGGTGACTGGGCAATGAACCCGGACTCATCAGATAATACATTTTTCCCCTTCTCCTCCTTTGATTGTATCTCTTTTCATTTCATTTTCGTCAAAATCATTATATACCTGTCTCTTATACACATCTCCGAGCCCACGAGACCGTACTAGATCTCGTATGCCGTCTTCTGCTTGAA
>OMKS01000697.1_pt1 | contig 30957 bp, 28 predicted proteins | sample 1674721 | NCBI WGS metagenome assembly OMKS01 (sample SAMN06264996, study PRJEB25208) | sediment metagenome | isolation source: hot spring sediment | place: USA: California | collected 2014-09-02 | reverse complement strand
GGATATGCTTGCTTCATTCAGGTTTTCTAAGAAAGAGTTTAACAGGATTTTGCTCATGGCTCTTGTTCTTGGGTTTTCTCTTGGGATGAATGACGGCAGGGATACGATTGAGATAGACAACTACTGGATTGCAAACTTTTTTGCTTCCTTTCTCTCTGCGATAATAATATGCTTTGCCTTTGTGGCTATTGGAAAGCTGGCTGCCGGCTACTATGGCTATAATGCAGTACATGAGTGGAACCCGATAACTTTGCTTTTCACGATAACCCTTGCATTTATTACTTACGGCTACCTGATTTTCTTTGTTCCTGGATGCCTGAGCATTCAGATGGACAAGCACAGAAGGCTTGGGAAGTTCAGGTATGGCCCAAATGTAATGGACAAGGCAATGATTAACCTGCTGGCTGTTCTTGGAATGATTGCTGTTGCTTTCCTTGCACTTCCATTCAGGGAACGGATACTTGGGGGAAACCTTTTTTACCTCTCTCTTCTTGTTGCAATGTACGCAATGCTGCCAATCCCTAAAAGCAATGCCGGGCTTTCGGTGATGCATGCTTCTCCAAAGTTCTTTATTTTCTCGATTCTCTTTGTGTTTTTCCTGTGTATAGGTCTGTTTATGTTCAACACTTTTGCAGGTGTGCTTGTTTCAGCCATAGGCGGGGTTGTGTTTTACTTCTACATCGTTAGCACTGGCAAGCTGGATAAGTGATAGCTAGGGAAAGAGCTTGGGTAAAAGCGAAATGTTTAAATATATGGCTAAAAACCATAATACTATGGTTGAAAACCATAAGGGGGTGTGGGAACTGAAATATGAAAAGCTGCATATATTAAAACTGCTTATTGAGAACCCAGATGAAAGCTTCAGCATAAGGCAGATAGCACTAAAAAGGAAAATAAACTACAAGTCGGCTTATCAGGCAATCCTTAAGCTGCAGGCAGAGGGCGCAGTCGAGATTTAACAAGCTTGGCAATACTTGCCTTGTCAGCTTTAGCTATAAATTCAACGACTCGGTTTTTATCGTGGAGTATGGGAGAAGGCTTGATTTGCTTAAAAAAGGGGATATAAAAGTTTTGTACAGGAGAATAAAAGAAATAACTAGCCCTTTTTTCATTTGCATTGTATTTGGCTCATATTCAAAGGGCACGAGCAGGAAAGGCTCCGACCTTGACTTATGTGTAATAGCTGATGATGAGAAACTAGAGAAAGAGATTGGGAAAATACTTGAAATTACACCGCTTGAAACCCATTTCTTGGCTTTCACACATGAGGAATTTCTCGAAATGATAAAGGCCCAGGGATTCAATGTAGGAAAGGAAATACTTAAAAATAAAGTTATACTCAAAGGTATTGAGCAGTTTTATGAGCTGGCAGGTCATCCTAAATGATAAAAGAATAGAAAAGATGCTTTCAGGAAGGAGATTTTTCAGACATACCTGAATAACTACAGGGAATCTATCAATCTTCTTAATATAATCCATAATAACAGGGTTTCTTTCCTTTGGGAGATTGTTATTGCCTACTACTCTATGTTTTATGCTGCAAACGCCTTTATCTACAAAACAGGATATAAGACAGGCGATAAGATTGTCCATAAGGTAACAGCTGATGCAATAATTTAGTTTTGCTGGCACTACCCTAAAAGAAAGATTTATAAAATCCCTTCCTGAATCCAGAGCCATGAAAATAGCAGTCATCTCTGACACGCATGACAACTTCTTTGCCATAGAGAAGATTGTTTCTTTTCTGAAAAAGGAAGGCATAAGCATTTTCGTGCATTGCGGAGATATTGCTTCTAAGAAAAGTGTGCAGGCACTTGCTAAGTCAAAAGCCAAAGGCTATTATGTCTACGGCAACATGGACAAGGAATTTTCCAGCCTGCAGATAGCCATAAAAGACTCTGGATCTGAGTTTCTCGGCTCAAAGGGAGAGCTTGTTCTTGATGGAAAGAAAATATTCATAGCGCATGGAAACTTTGCCCCAGAGGTTGAGCAGGCGATATCTTCAGGTGAGTATGACTTTGTCTTTTCAGGGCATACCCATAGGAAGGAGGCCAGGAAAGTGGGGAATACAATGTTTGTGAACCCTGGAGCCCACAATCCTCTTAACACACCGGAAGACTCAAGGACTTTTGCTGTAGTGGACCTTAATTCAGGAGAAGCAAGATTTGTTAAAGCTTAATCCAGGTCATCCATTTCTGCTTCTTCTTTTGGGACAACTTTTGTATAGTCTACGAGCTTCTTTGAGATTATTTTTATGGAAACTGTTGAGAAGACTACACTCAGGAAAAGCACGCCGATAGCCAGGTTTATCAGCTCTGTGCTCAGCAGGCCTGTCATCTGGACAGCAATTATTGCTACTGCTGCTGCTATGCCCTTTGGAAAGGAGAAAGTAAGAAAAAGCTTCTCAAGCTGAGAATAGCTTGAGTTCCTGAACACAAGAAGAACTGCCAGCATCCTGACTAGGCAAAGGACAGCAAACACAAGAAACAGCTTCAGCATAAAGGCAAGGCTAATCTCTTTGAATGAGAAAGCAAACCCTATCAGCACAAAAACCAGAATCTGCATTATCTCTGCCACAACAGATGAGTAATGCTGAAGTATATCCTTGTTCTTGAAGTAAACATTGCCGAAAAACAAGCCCAGGGTTGTGACTGCAAAAATTCCGCTTCCCTTAACAAGCTCAGCAAGAGAATAAGCAAGGATGGCTGCTGTAAAGATTGCGACAGGAGACAGCTTCTCTGAGTACTTGTTCCTCATAAGCTTAAAGATAACTATACCAACAAGAAAACCTGCCCCGATTCCTGCAACTACTTGGGCTATAAAGGAAACAAGGAATGTATCCATAAAGCTCATGCTTGCGCCAGGGACAAGCCTTACATAATCAACAATGATTAGCGGTATAACAACTGTTAAGGGTGAATTGAAAATTGACTCTATAAGAAGAAGCCTGAGTGCTTTATTCTGCTTAACCTCAATAAGGCTGGCTATTGCAGAAGGGTCAGAGCCGATAAGAAGAGAGCCAAAAATCAAAGCAACTGCCAGTGAGGACACGCCAAGAAAGAAAAACATAACCAGGCCTGCTATTACAATAAGCAGTAGGGAGCAGACAGTAGTTAGCTTTGTTGCATCGTAGGAAAGCTTGTCAAACTCCTTTAGCTTAATCCTGGAAGTAGAATCGAAAACTATCAGAATCAGGGATAAGACACCTATTGTTGCTACAACCTCAATTCCCATAGGGTTATTCTCAACAATGTAAGGGTGGATTGAGATAAGGAAGCCTGCTACAATGAGAAGAAGCATATTTGGAATTTTAAGCCTTGAAGACAAAATGGAGAGAGTTATCCCAACCAAAAAGATGACTCCTAAAAAGGTTATGCTTAAAGAGGGGTTCATTTATTTGTTTTCTTTGGTTAAGATTTAAAAGTTTTATTCACAATCATTCAATAACTAAAAGCAGGCCTGGCTGAAAAGAAAGGTTTAAATAATTAAATGTGCACATGCCCTGCCCTGGAGGCATTTCCTGAGAGTGCATCAGCGAGGTGGAAAGAATGGCTTTTGGCTTTGAAGATGAGGATTGGGGAGATGAAGACTACGATGACGATGAAGACAATAGTAATGAAGATAGTGACTAGGGCAGGGACTCAGACGAATAGGTTTTTCTATTTCTTTCTTTTTTTTCTTTTTCTTGGATTCTCAGGCTTTCTCAAGAAGGATTGCCTTCAGGCCTTCTTTTTCGCAAAGCCTCTTAAAGTTTTCTGCATCAGAAATGTCTCCCACAATCTTCCCGTAATGCATAGGAATTGAATACTCAGGCCTGACAGCCTTTGCCAGTTGAAAGGCCTCATCGCTGGTCATAACAAACTTTCCACTGACAGGAACAAACAGCACATCAATACCGTACAAGTCCTTAAAGTCAACAATAAGGTCACTGTCCCCTGTGTGAAAAACCTTTGTTGAGCCATCAAGTGTTAAAAGAAAGCTCACCCACTTGTTCTCTTTTGGGTGAAAAGGTTTGTTTAGGTTATAGGCCGGAAAGGTCTCTATCTTAATGTGATCCAGGCTGTAAAAAAGCCCGGGCTCAACTGTCATTTTCATATTCATAGGAACATCAAGGGGAGCAAAGATCCTTGTTTTGGGCATTGAAACCTTTTTTACATCTTTCTCGCTGAAATGGTCGTAGTGGGAATGTGTAATCAGTATAAAGTCTGCCTTCGGGGGGCTTGGATCCTGGATATCAAAGGGGTCAATGTAGATTATCTCATTTCTTGACAGGACTGTTAGCCGGAAACCGGAGTGGCCAAGCCATTCAATCTTAATGTTTTTTATAACGACTTCATTCATGATCTCACCTTGCTACCTGGTTTTTAACTGGAATAAAATATCTTCTATCCTGCTTAGGCTCCATTTTACTGAGTCAATTTTTTTTCTCAGCTCTCCTGCATAGCCTGTAAAGCCTAGCAGCTTTTCATAAAGCATTCTTACAAGCTCTTCTGTTTTTGCCACTCCTTCTATATTATTCTTAATCCCAAGCCTGACTGCCGTTCTAACAAGCTCTCCGGCTGTATCAGACACGCCCATAACATAATCCTGAGGGGAAACAAGGCCAAGAAGGCTTATCTCGAGCAGGCCGTCTTTTTCTCTTAGCTGCCTTAATGAGTTAAAAAGCGTAACTGACTCGACAAACTCCTGGCAGGATTCTGAGAAAGCTCCAATTCTCTGGAGAGCAGACTCTCCATGCTTCTGCCTTAGCCTTTTAACTGCCAGCTCACACGCCTCAATGAGCCTTTTTGCCTTAGAGAAACTGCTGTCATGTATCAGAAAAACTGCCTTTTTTGAGTCTTTGAGTATTTTTCTGGATTCCCTGATTACATCTTCCCTGGCTTCATCAAAAGAGGCTATTGCCTTGCCTGCTTCAGAAAGCTCTGATTCCAGGCGGGTAAAAAAATTCATATCAAACTAATTAAGAACTAAATTATAAAAAGGTTTCTAATTCTGCTTTTCTTCGGTCTCAGCAGGGATTTCTTCCTTCTCTTCGGGCTCGGTGCCTTCTGCCTGCTTTTCTTCGGGTTCCTCAGGGGCTTTTTTGGCTTCAGGCTTTGGCTTTGGCTCTTCTTTTTTTTGCTTGGGCTCTTTTTTGGCAGCTTTGCCCTTATTTTTCTTCTTGTCTTCCTGCTCTTTAGCATCGTCATTCTCAGCCTCTGAATCGTCGTCCGGGCCGCCAGACTGGAAAACAAGCAGGTCTTCTGTTGTAAGCTTCTGGCCTTTCTTCATCTTCTCCTCAATCTGCTTTTTCTTCTTTTCAATATCAACAGCTGTTTTTTTCTTTTCTTCTGCTTTTGTATCTTCCTTAATCTGATTCAGCTGCTTTGAGAGGCTGCCGGTCTGCTTAAGCATATCCTTCAGCTGGTTGCTCTTCTCAAGGAAATCCTTCTTTTTAACTGAAGCTTCCTCATTAAGGGCATTCTCCTGCTCTTTAAGCGACTCAATCTCCTTTGCATTGGATATGATATTGTCATGAATCTCTTTTGTTTCCATTGCTTTCTGCTGTATCTGCCTGTGGTGCTTATCTGCCTCTGCCTTAATCTCCCTGAGCTTGTTGTTCATCTCAATGATATCAAAGAATTCCTTCGACTGCTTTTTTGCCTCTTCAAGCTCCTTTTTCAGGTCTTTTATAACTCTCCTGAGCTGGCTTTCCTGGTTAAAGGGCATAACCTCAGTCTCAAGCTTAAATTCTATCTGGCTGATTTTCTTCTGAGTAAGCCTTGGGTTAATCTTTGGCTGCTCTGCATTGCCATCCTGATTGAGAAGGCTTTTAGACTCTCTTATTACCTGGCTGAGCTCTTTAATCTGAAGGTTTAGCGGATCCCTTTTCTTTTTTAGCTCCCTAATCTCAGAATTAAGCGCATCCCTCTTTTTCTTCAGCTCGCGGATTTCTCCGAATAGCTGCTTGATTCTGGTAGAAATCTCCTTCTTTTTGGCAAAGGTTTCTTCTTTATCTTTATTCAGTGCATTAACTATATTTCTTAAGTCAACAATGTCTTTCCTCTGCTTACCCAGCTTCTGAATTACTTCCTTAACTTCCATGAGCATCTCTCAGTTTTCCCAGGTTCCTGGTTGTTCCTGGGCATTGCAAAGACTAAACCTAAAAACAATAAAAAAACAAAAAATGGCTGAATTCGCGCTTTTAGCCAAACAAAGCTCCAAGCCCGGCAGCAGCCTCTTCCTCTTTTTTTGCCTTATCTTCTTCTTTTTTCTCTTCTTTCTTATCGCCTGCGCCTTCTGGAGCGGATGCACCCTGTGCAGCTGCAGCTGGTGCTGCAACCTGGGCAACAGATGCCTCCTTAATTGCTTCCTCTATGTTGACATTCTCTAAAGCAGCAAGCAGTGCCTTGATTCTGGAAGCTTCCGGCTTAACACCAGCAGCCTCAAGCACTTTCTTCATATTTTCTTCGTTTATTTCCTTTCCAGCTTTGTGCAAAAGCAATGCTGTATATACATATTCCATTTTTCTCCCTCCTATGCGAGTCCCTGAAGGGCAGATGCCCTTCTCTCAGCTAGGACTATAAGCTCTTTAAGTGTCTCGCCTGTGAAAATCTCTCTTGAAATTGAGAGGCCTTTTGCGTCTCTTACTGCCTGTGAAATGAGCAGGCTTATATTTTCTTCTGTCGGATATGCTATTCCAAGCGAGAGCATAAATGCATCCCTGTGGGCTACAATTAGTGAGTTGATGTATTCTTTTTCATCAACAGCGAGTATGCTGTGCTCATATATTACACCGTCTTCGTAGACTGCCTTAAGGTCAAGGCCTACTTCCATTGGCTCTATTCCAAGCCTTGTTAGGACTGAGGCAACCTTGCCAGATATTGCCTCTCCTTGTTTTACTACAACAGCATCCTCCTTAATCGCGACCTTGCCCTTGTCCACTCCTGTCTTGAGGCCGATTGAGCCAAGCTCGCTTATAACAGGCCCTGGGGCAAATGGGGTTACCATAGCCTTAATAACTATGTCTTTTGGGGCTTGCTGGCCTGGCTTTGCCGGTGCCGGAGACTTATTTTTGTCAAGCACCTTTGCCAGCCTGAAAGGGTTTTCGTTTGTAGCGACAATGCCAATCATGCCGTCAAGGTATTGATTAAGCTTCTCAACGCCTTTTTTGCCGGATTGCTCAAGCGCTATTTTTATCAGCCTTTTCTTGCTTATCCTGATAACTACAGAATCCCTTAAAAGCTTCCTCATCCTGTTAAACTGCAAAGCCGGAAGATTGTCTATCCTAACTATGCCTATTACATTATATGTATCAAGTGTCTTCTTAAGCTCTTCTACTGTTGTTTTTTTTGCTTCTGAAACATGCGCCATCTAAATCACCTTCACCGGCTTTCCCATCGTTTTCTTAATGTATAAACTCTTTAGGTTGTTATGCCCTTTTGGCAGGTGGTGCACAAGATGGTCAACAAGGGCATGCAGGTTCTCTGCAAGTTGCTTTTCATCGTCAGCCTCACTGCCAATAATGGTGTGAACCACTAAATCATTCTTAACCTGTATTCTTATCTTCTTAGAGAACCTCTCTTTTAAGCCTGCAAGGTTTCCCTTTGGAGGCAGCACACAGCCTGCTTTTGGGTTTGGCATCTTTCCCCTTGAGCCAAGGATTTTACCAAAAACCATAGCCATCTTTGGCATAATGTTTGCCTGTGCAACAAAGAAATCATGCTCTTTTGCAAGTTTCTTAATCTCTTTAACCTTGTCTTTGTAGCTGTCTATTTCATCTGCTGTTATCACAAAATCAGCATTTTCCCTAGCCTGGTCAAGCAGCTCAGGGCCTACAATTGCACAAACCTTTGCGCTTCTTACCGGGTGGGGCAAATCATCAAAGAAATCAACCTTGTCATCAGCATTCTTAAGGTTTAGGTCTTTTAGGTTAATTGCGACGTCAATTGTCTGTGTGAATTTCTTTTTTTCTTCACTATTGCTTAAAAGCCTGATAACCTTTAGTGCTTCTTCCTTATTTATCATAATTACACCTCTCCTCCTACCTGAAAAGGTAGTCTGTCGGAAATTGTTTGGTTTACCTTGATGGTTAAGAAAGGGGTTTATAAAGTTTTCTGAAAATCTGCTATGAGTTGAGAATCTCAACCTTTTATTATTTTTTTTGATTCTTATAATAGGACTAGACAACACTGCCTGAATAGGCAATCGCACATACAATAAAAAGAATATCATCAGCGTCAATATCTTTATCTCAAACGCCTTGCTTTTATGTGTAATTAACTCATCTAAAAAAACAATCGTTATTAAATTTTTTGGCTGGATTTATTAGATTTTATAGCATTGGCTTCTTAACCTGCCTCAAAAAACACAAAATATTAAAACAAAAGGAAATAATTAAAATTCTATGGAGATTGAGAATGCGATTGGGCAGAGGGTTTCTGTAAGGGACTACCTTGACAAGCCTATTGAGCGGGAGATGCTGGGAAAAATTCTTGAGTCTGGCAGGCTAGCGCCCAGCTCAGGAAACCTGCAGCCTTTGTTCTTTATAGTTGTTCAGGACAAGGAAAAAAGAGAGAAGCTTGCTGTTGCCTGCCTGGAGCAGTACTGGATGGCAAAGGCGCCTGTTCATATCGTGATTGTTTCTGACACTGAAAAGTGCAAGCAGTACTACGGAATCAGGGGGGAAAGGCTTTACAGCATTCAGAATGCTGCTGTTGCAGCTGAGAATATGCTTCTTATGGCTACCAGCCTTGGCCTAGGCTCCTGCTTTGTCTCTGCCTTCAACGAAGACCAGGTTTCAAGAGAGCTTGCAATCCGTGAAGAGTACAGGCCGCAGGCTATAATCACACTAGGCTATGCAAGAACCTCAAAGAGAACAGAAAAGGCAAGCCTTTACAAGCTGACATTTCTTGAAGTATTTGGCAACAGGGTTGAGAATGCTGATGTTATGATGAGAAACTTTAACTTTATAGGCAAGGCTGTAGAAAAGTCAAAGGGAGTGCTTGAAAAGGCAAAGGACAGAATAAAGCTTTCTGTTGAGCCTATTCTCAAAAAAAAAGAAAAGAAAAAAGAAGAAGAGAAAGAACCTGAAAAAGCCTAAATCCAGCTGTCAGAGAACTGAACATCCACGCTTCTTAATGAGTTTTTTGTAAGTTCCTTCATTCTTTGCTCAAAAAGGCTTTTTACAAATTCTGTGTCAAGGTCTTGTGCCAGCACAATTATCACCAAACAAGGTATAAGCGCCAGGGTTTATATAGGCTGGTTGGGGGAAAGTCCAGTGTCCAGTGAGCCTAAGAAACCCATATTGTTTCTTACAACAAAATAAAAGAGGCTATTTTCTGGTAAACCGGGCCGGATTGAGTGAGTTTGCTGCTCATAAGCTCGAAAGAGCCAACCTCCTGTTCTAGATTTAGCGGCAATTCTGACAATGCCTTAATCTCCTTAATAAGTGCGCCTGGGTTAAATGCCTGCTTTATCCTGAATAATGTTAAGTGCGGCTTTACTGCCCGGGTTTTTATGGCAAGCTTTGCTGTTTTTAAAGCTCCGGCTACAGCTGCTGATAGCTCAGAAAGTTCTTTTGAGGGAACACTAAGATAGATTACCCTGGGGGAATGTGTTGAGCCGAAAAAGCCCAGCCGGCTGATTATGATTGGGAATTTTTCCAGCTTTATTGAGCCAAGGGCTTTCTTTGCTTTTTCAGCTTCCGGCTCGGAGAGCTCACCTATAAACGCCAGGGTAAGGTGAAGGTTCTGCTCTTCTACCTGCTTGAGCTTTGCAAAGAGGCTTAGCCTTTCATAAGCTTCTTTCTGAAAACCTGCTAATGATTGCCTTGCTTTCTCGGAGAGCCCGACAGAAACAAAACACCTCATCATAACATATGAAATGCGCTGGCTATTAAAAGAATTTCTTTTTTCAGGGTTTTCTTCAAAAGATTTAAAAACTCATACGCTAAACCTGGGAGAATGGGAGTTTTTGGCAATATGCTGGGCGCTGATGAGACCTTGTTCAAGAATGCTATTGCACTTGATTACGACTATGTTCCTAAAATAATCCCTTTCAGGGAAAAGGAGCAGAAGCAGGTTGCTGCCTGCATTAAGCCTTTGTTCATGAAAAGAAACGGGAGGAATGTCTTTGTCCACGGGCCTCCTGGAGTGGGAAAGAGCGTCGCGATAAAAAAGATTCTTGATGAGATTGATGAAACCACTGATGAGATTATCCCGCTTTACATAAACTGCTGGAAAAAAAACACCTCATTTAAGGTTTTCTCTGAAATCTGCAGGCAGCTTGACTATAAGTTTATACACAACAAGAACACTGATGAGCTTTTTGATGTAGTTAAGAGGCTGCTTAACCCAAAGGCTTCTATGCTTGTTTTTGATGAGATTGACAGGGCTGAGGAGACTGACTTTTTGTACTATATACTTGAGGAGATTTTCCTGAAGAGCATTGTGCTTATTACAAATTACAAGGAGACTGTCGTTAGCTTTGACTCAAGGGTTAAATCCAGGCTGCTTCCTGAGATTATTGAGTTTAAGCCTTACTCTATTGCTGAGACAAAAGAGATTCTTACGCAGAGGGCTGAGTATGCATATTTCCAGGGTGTAATCAGCGAGCAGGCTGTTGCAAGAATTTCTGAGGCTTCTCATAAGATTGGGGATATTAGGATTGGGCTTTTTCTCTTAAGGGAAGCAGGGAACAATGCAGAGGCTAGGTCTGCAAAAAAGGTTGAGCCAGGGGATGTTGAGCTGGCGATATCGAAGCTGGACAAGTTTTCTATAAAGAGCTTTGATGTGCTGGATGAAGAGGAAAGAAAGATTTACGAACTGATTATGGATAACCCTGAAACCAAGATTGGAGAGCTGTTCAGGCTTTACCAGGGAAAGGGAGGCAAGGGCGTTTACAAGACATTCCAGCGCAAGATAGACAAGCTGGAAAAGAACAGGTTCATTACTGTTGACAAGATTGAAGGCGGGGCTGAGGGAAGAACAACCATTATCAAACCTAACGAGATTGACAAAAAGCTAACGGAATTCTAAAAAAGAAAGAAAAGCCTAGTTATAAACAACCATCTTAAGCACAGCAGGAATCCTGTGAATGATTGTCCTCATGTCTGTAACAAGCATTGTGGTTATGTGCGCTGAGTCTATTTGGGGGGTTGCACGAGGCAAATTAACTTGCCTTCCGGAGCAGCAAAAAATCGCTTGTGCCCCGTCAAAAACAATCCCGGGAGGGAACCCCTCGCAGTAGTCAAGGGAATTTCTTTGGCTTATTATATGGCAGTTATTGTAGCCATTGCACTCTTCCCTGCATTTGCCATCAATAGTGCAGTTGATTGTGCACAGGCTTGCAAGAGCAGAGTCCAAAAGGGTTATATCCCAGGTGATATAATCCTCTGCATCAAAATCAACCGTACGCGAAAGCAGGATTGTCTTGTCCTCAACCCCGTGAACTGGCGAGGCGTTCACAACAAGGAAGTATGTAAAGTTCTTGTTGAGGATTAGCTCATACTTGCCATCTGAGCCTGATTGTGTGCTGAAATACTTTGTGTCTACTTTATTCCAGCCAGAAAAAACATCAGCTTTTCTAAATATAGAGTTATCCCTTTCAAAGTAATGTGTCTGGTCTGCTATAACTACTGTAAGAGTTGCATCAATTGCTCCATCTGGCCCACGAACAGTCCCGCTAAGTGTTACTTTTGAGTGCATCTCTGCATCTATGTAACTTGTTGTGCCTATGCCAGGAGTGGGCATTTCATTTTTCCAGATATTCTCCCAATCAGCCTTTACAGGAGGAGCGCCGAAATCAATCCTGCCATTGCAGTTGTTGTCAATGCCGTCAAACATCGCCTGGTTGCGCCATCTTGGGTCCAGTTCCCTGGCACCGCATTTAAAGTCGCCAACCATCTTGCCAGTTACTTGGTTTCCTTCTAAGTCGCTCAAATTATCTGATTGAGGCAAATCATCCCAGGTAGCATACACAGCACTATTAATCCCCCAACACCCTGATAAGTCATTATCCAAATCATCATCGCAGTGCTTGTAGTTAGGAATGAGCGGAGCCTCATGAACATTATGGAAAAAATAGAAAAAATTGCAGTATTCTAAATCGCTTTCATTGAAACTGCTCCACTCACAGTCAGGATCAGGCCCAGGAAACCAGCCTTCTGCATGCACTGAGCCATCAGGCTTTTCAATATTATTTACAAAATCAAAAGAGCCGACTTTGCAGTTCTCATCTTCCCAGGACAATTTGTCGTTGCAGTCTGTGTCCAGGTAGTCAAAGCATCCATAAAGGTCTCCAAAGTACCTCTCTCCTCTACGATCATTTCTAATATCTTCCATCTGTTCTTCACTATACCATGCAAAACCAAACACTTCGTTCCCAGTACAGGTCATAGGTTGAGCATCAAAAGTGGTTTCTTTTCGGCATCCGTAATTTTCTCTTTTGGAGCACTCAATCTCTTGAGGCACTCCATTAATGCACCTGTAAAGGTCACCATCCCCCAGTTCAAGCCCATTGTCAAAAATATACTCTTCATGATCTACGCAAGTCTGGCCGTCCGGCGCTACACACTGGGTTTGATCGCTGCAACAGGCGATCTGCTCTCCTGCATAATGATAATTGAAATATTTCCTGAATTCATTTAAATCATCACCGCAGCACATTGTTTCGCCTCTTGGGGCGTTTCCGCCAAGATTCCAGTAACCAAAGCTTGCTGGAATTCCAGAAGTAGAGCCATCAATATTGCTTTGCAATATGCAGGAGATATCGCAGTAAGCCTCTGCCTGGTCTGCATCCCACCAGGTTCCGCCGGCAACATCGCCCTCGCAATAGCTGTTTCCCATAACTCCGGGGCCATGGCACTGGCTTTGTGCCCGGCAGACCCCGCCAGAATCTACACAATCAGTCTGGTCTACACAACAAGAAGGCGACTGGGCAAAGGCACCCTTAGCCATGATTAAGACTAAAAAAATGAAAACAAGAGTAACAACAAACGAAGCTTTAATGCTTCCATTTACGCATTTTTTTGAAATGAAGCCTTTCACTAAAATCACCTTTTTAGCATGAATAAAAAATTTCTTTGTATTTTTGGTTTTTTACTAATTTAACAACTTGCTTGATTATTTCCTAGACCAACCTTGCAGTGAATCACATGCTCGTTTGGGTCATCCTCGCAGCATGTTGTTGCGCCTCTTGGGGCGTTTCCGCCAAGATTCCACTTATTAGGACCAGCTATTCTCTCGCAGGCTTCAGGTGAGTCATCCCCGCCCTGCCAGGTTCCTGCATTGCAGTAAACATTTGTAAATATGGTTGCAGGTGTGGCTGTCTTGATTCCATTATTATAATTGTGGAGTGTGTTATGGGTATAGCACCTATTGTCAAAGGTGCACTTGTTGCCTGCTGTGCAGCAGCTTGGGGATGTTGAATCTGTTAAAGGCATTTTTCTAAGTTGCTCGCCTGCATCATCATCTCTCTGGTAATCAGTAACGTATTCGTTTGAGTCATCGCCACAGCATTCATCTGCTGCTGTTTCTCCGCCAATCCCATACCTGCCTTCGCCATCAGTAATGCACTCACAGGCTTCTTCATTTTCATCTCCATCTGTGATTGTTTTAGTTACGTTAGTATAGCAGCCAGATGAAGCACTGCAGAAGCCTTCATGAAGGCGATACTGATAATTCTCACTGTTTGGAGGGACTTCATCACAGTCCCAGCTGTAATGAGAGCAATCCTCATCATCCTGGTCATGTATGCAGGCATAACTTACGCAATCAAATGTGTGCTCCTTGTAGATTAGATTGTTAGCACCAGTACATTCCTGGTAATCTGGATTGCATTCTAATCTGGTGCAGCATTCAACTACACTAATATTATACACGCAATTTCCTGTAGAACGGTCACATGCCCCATTTGTATACCTTCTGCAAACTCCACCGGAGCAGGAACAATAGGGACCGCAAGTCTTGCCAGCGCATAAATCCTTATAGTTAGCTGTTACGGTTTTTGTTCCGCCGCCGGAAACACTGACGGTACAGCTCCTTCCAGATTTTGAAGAACAATCTCCGGTCCATTCCTGAAATTTTGCCCTGTTTTGATAATATGTAGGAGCAGTAAGGGTTGTGCTTATGGGTGTATCTGTGAATGTTATTGTATAATCGGTTTGCCCTCCTGTGTTACTCGGATTTCCTGAGATGGACACTGTTATTGCTGTTGATCCTTCCCTGGCGCGGACATTTAAGGTGTTGTGCACAGGACAGTCTCCGCAATAAAAAGGTTCTCCACATCTATTATAGACCGTCTGTCCACAAGACCCATCATATAATTCGCAACAATCTGTTGCTGTGTTACATTCAGGAACGCAATAGCAACCTATATTATGATCACAAGAATCGTTAGGAGATTCACATTTAGGGCAATTCCAGAGTTCATTGTAATAATCTAAACCTGGACAATCACAAGTACACATTGCCCAAGGAGCACAAGTGATATTATGACATCCTGAACCAGCAACATGTTTGCATTCTGCTGGACAAGGACAAGACCAATAATACCAATCTGCAAAAATCAATTCTAACCCTAAGAAGACAAAAATCCCAAAAACCAAAACCAAAACCTTCAAACCTGCCATTGCTGGCTTTTCTTTTGCAGGAAGGCATATTTAAATCTTTCTAAAAAAAGGGATTATTCTCCAGTGAGGAAAATACAGGAGACAGCGATGAAAAGACATTAAGCGCACGAGGCTTGAGAGTTGCCTTCTCCAACCTTACAAACAAGCCTGTGCTCATTCGGGTCATCCCCGCAGCATGTTGTTGCGCCTCTTGGGGCGTTTCCGCCAAGATTCCAGTTGCCTGAGCCTACGATCTCATTACAAGCCTCTTCTGAGTCGTCTCCTCCATGCCACAAGCCTTCCTTGCAGTAAACATCCTTAAACACATTTAGCGCGGTGCCAGCAGGATTGACTGAGCCATCAAAGGTATAAACGGTTTCATGCTGATAGCATGCATTGTCATGAGTGCACTGAGTATTTTCCACACAGCAGCTTGGAGAGGTTGAATCCGTTAAAGGCATATCTCTCTCATCCTGGCGCGTATCCAGCAATGCCTGATAGGTTTTTGCAAACTCATTTGGGTCATCGCCACAGCATGCATCCTTGCCTGTAGGGGCGTTGCCCTGAATCTGCCAGCGCCCTGTGCCGACAATAGCATTGCAAGCAGCCAGCGAATCATCACCCCCCTGCCAGACATTATTATTACAAAAAACTGCCAGAAAATTGTCAGAATTTCCTGATACCATTGAGTTTGTCGAGCTGTAATAAGTGGTCACAGCCCCGTTTGAATAGCACCTGTTTCTAAAAGTGCATTTGCTGTCCTGGTTACAGCAGCTCGGAGAGCTAGAATCATCATCAGGCAGGGTCCTAAGTTGTTCCTGAGTATCGTCTCCTATTGTGTAATCTTTAAGGTACTCTCCGGAATCATCTCCACAGCAGGTTAGCGATGCAATCTCCCCGCCCCTTCTCCAGTGACCCACACCAACAATTGAATCACAGGCATTTCTGGAGTCGTCGCCACCTTCCCAGTAGTTGTTATTGCAGTAAACATCCCTGAAAACATTTGTGAAATAGCCTAAAGCCCTCATAACAGGATTATCATAAGCATAAACCACTGTATGGGTAAAGCATTGGTTGTTGTATGTGCACATATTTCCATTGGGACAACAGCTTGGCCGCCACCCAGCTGAATCAGATGAGGGCATAAACCTGGCAGAAGCACGTGCATCACCTATCGCAGAATAATCAATTGGGGAATATCCTGCACTACATCTCCAGCCGCAGGGATTCAGGCTGCCTGAAGAAGTGTATGTCCAGGTCTTGGGGTTCTCGCTATCTGTGTAATGATTGCGTCCTTTTGTAATTCCTGGGCCTGTTGGCTCGGTTCCCCCGCAGTACCTCCAGCAGCTGCTTGTGTTTACCTGGCAGGTGTTTGTATCACAGCTCAGAGTTCCACCCTCGTACTCTGGGCTGCCGTAATCTCTGCAGGAGTTTTTGCTGTCTCTGTAGATAAAAGGGTCTCCAGGCAGGTAATAGTTCGGCTCACACTGGGCAGCTGGGCACTCTTCAATATTGCAATCCCTTCCAGGACAAGTGCCACTATTTACACAAACTGCTGCCCTGTATTTGCCGTTTGAATCACACTCCGGGCCGCACCAGTCGCACATTGGGTCGTTATTGCAGGGCGTGCCTGAATTATATTCGCTACAAAATTGTGCAAGTGCGTTTATTGTTGTTTCCCTATCATTCCCAGACTGACAGTTTATATTTGTATTAACAGAGCATCGCAGGGTCTGTGTGCCCATTGAAGTAATTGTACAGCTAAAGCTTTGCGTGTTTCCAGACCAGCTTCCAGCAGTGCATGCAACCCCGTTAATTGTGCCCCTGATGCTTGTAAGGCCTGCATAATTAGCAGTGCATTGCAATGTTACAGTGCTTCCTTTCCTGTATGGTGTGCTCCCAGAAACGCTGATTCCAGTAATTTGTGCACAGTTGCAGCCAGAGGTATCGACCTGGCAGGTGCCCGTACAGCTTAGGCTGCCCCCGGCATACTTTCCGGTTACTCCTGAGGGGCTGTAATCTGTGCAGGAGTTTTTGTTGTCTCTGTATGTTGTGCCTGCACTTGTTGTCTGGCATTGAGCCACAAGGCAATTTAAAAGACTGCAAGACCTCGAGGGGCAGCTGCCTGAAACACATTCTGCCTTCCTATACCTGCCGTAGGTATCGCAAGCAGGCCCGCACCAGTTGCAGTTCAAAGACGAGCCACCACAGTGAGCCTCGGTGGTGTGATCAGAGCAGGCTTCTTCAGGAACACAGGAATAAGAGGTACCATCCGAAAAACAAACCGTGCCTTCAGGACATCTATTTAGGTTACTCCAATATGAAGAGCCGTCAATGCACTCGTTGTTGTGACAGTAAACAGAAATCCACTTTCTCTGAGGACGTCTTTCATCTGATGGAGAACACCTATATTCATTTGTAGCCCTATCAGAACAGCCGCCGCACCAATAAGGATTCCCACAGCCATCATCAATGTCTCCGCAATCAACATTTAAACAGCATTGAGCCCAATTTCCGCAGTCAGGAACGCAAACACATTCTCCATTAACACAAGTTTGATCAGATTCACAAAAAATCGGATAGGAGGCAGATGTTACACACTCTCCGTTATTGCAATAATATTCCATCATAACATGATAATGTCCAAGAAGAGGACTATATTCACAAACTCTTCCGTCAGGGCCAGAGCAGTCAGTACAATGACGGATATAAGATGAATCTGGTCCACATTGAGAACCGGATAAATCATTTATCGTACATTGGCATGCACCTACACCATCAGGACCATGACAACAACAAGAATAAGAAGCAGAAAAAACATCTTTTGAGCCCAGGACAAGCAAAATCCCAAAAACCAAAACCAAAACCTTCAAACCTGCCATTGCTGGCTTTTCCTTTGGCTAGGGGTATTTAAAGTTTTCTTAAATATTGTTTTGGCTATAAATCAAACTGCAGAGTTTCCTCATAATGAAGTGTAAGGTAATCCTTTTTTGAAAGGTATTTAAGCAGGTGAGGCTCATTAACAACGAGGTAAGCATCCAGGTGCTTAGCCTTCAATTTGCATAACCTGCTGAAAAAATCAAAAACCAAAGGCTCAATAAAATCAAAAGCCCTGTAGCTATCTTCTTTTACTATTAAATAACTAAGATCCAGCCCGATTTCATCTGTCACGGATTCAAAATAGTCAGAAGAAGAGTATAACTGAAAAAAGTATCTATCCAAATCAGGCACTTGTTTTTTTCTTCCAATTGCTTTCTCTATTTCTAAAGCAACAAAGTCAGCAGAGTTCTCAATTAGCTCGCAGAAAAAAGCATTGTTTATCGCCTTGATTGCTTCCGGCAGGTCTGAGACTTCATTTACTCTAAAAGTAACCATTGCAAAGGAGAAAAGAATTTATTTTAAAAGCCTTTCTGAATGCTTCACTAGGCTATTCAAAGAATGCCAGAAGAAAGAAGAAAGTCTTTTAAGCTAATTATTCATATACCAAGAAGAAATTGCGTTTTGTTTAAAAGCCAAAATGAGAATAAAACACCTTCCTAAGCCAGAACACATGACTTTGCAGTGGCACATTACAGACAGATGCAACTGGAACTGCAAGCATTGCTATCAAAAAGGCGAGTATCTGAACAAAGAGATGAGTTTTGATGAGCTTTTAAAAATTTTAGATGATTATCTAAGCCTTCTTAGGCTTTGGGAAGTTCCTGGAAGAATTAATGTTACCGGAGGCGAGCCCTTTGTCAGAAAGGATTTCTTTAACTTGCTTGAGAAATTCTCTGAGCACGGAGACCTGATTAAGTATGCAGTTATGACTAACGGCAGTTTTATTACAAAAGATATTGCAGAAAGACTTAAAGAACTTAATGTTGAATTAGTTCAGCTCAGTCTAGAAGGCGGAGACAAAACAAATGATAACATAAGAGGAGAAGGCACCTATAATAAGATAATCACAGCAGCAAAGATTCTGGTTGAAGAGGGTATAACCACGTCTTTTTCATTTACATCCAATAAAACAAACTACAAGGAGTTTGATAAAGTTTCAAGAATTGCAAAAGAGATAGGAGTAAATTTTGTTTGGAGTGACAGAATGATCCCATATGGGGAAGGAAAAGCTCTGAAAAAGGATATGATGACTCCATCGGAACTAAAGGAATTTTACAAATCTATATTCAAAAGCTGCATTGAATCCTATTACAATAAAAGCAAGACTAAGATTCATGCATTTCGCGCTCTGAATTTCCTCGCAGGTGAAAAACGGGCTAAGAAAGGCTATATCTGCTCCGCTGGAGAAAGCATACTTGTTGTCATGCCTAATGGAGATGTAATGCCATGCAGAAGACTGCCTGTAGTTATTGGAAACTTAAAAAATCAGAGCCTAGCTGAGATTTGGTACAGCAACGAGTTTCTTTGGAAACTAAGAGACAAAAATGAAATCAGCCAGACATGCAGAAACTGCAAATACTTTGAGAAGTGCATGGGAGGAGCCAGGTGTATTTCTTATTGCTATAATGGCAATGCCTTTTCTCCAGACCCCCAATGCTGGATTGCTTTTGAGGATTTACCTTCACCAATTGAATTAAGAGAAAACAAGCCTGAAGGAAAGAAAGAATTTCTGCCAAGATTTCCTGAGAGTTGCGAATGCAAGGAGAATGCCCAAGAAGAAGAGATGCTGTCAGAACCTAAACGTGAAACAAATGACAAAACATTTAATGTCACTAGTAAAAACCTGCAAGAATTTAAAAAAAAAATAATCAAAGATAAGCCTGGAAAAGCAATTCTTTTTTTTGATTTGTATGAGGATGACCTTAACGAAAATACTGGGCAGAGAATTCTTGATTTTTTAATTGAGCTAAAAGAAGCAGAAATTAATTTTCTTGTGGCAAACCCTCTGCCTAAATGCCTTATTGAGTTTAGTAATTATAAGGCTATTGAAGCTCTTACACAAGCTAAATCCTGCAGAGATTGCCTGGAATTATTCAAAATAAATAACAAAAACGAGATTGAGCTCTGCAATGGAAAAAAAGGACCAAAAAAAAAGTATTTAAGCAATAGGAACCAAATATACGAGTTATTTTGCCTTTTCCGGAAAAAAACTGACCTTGTTAAAACATGCAAAGAGTGCATGTGGCTCTTAAAGGGAGAATGTGAAGGGCTTTGCATTAAAAAAAGATAGAAGCCTGCTAAAAGCCTTTCCAAATCTCTCTCCTGAAGTAAATCATAATTTTTATATATACGCTAGCAAAAATGATTATTTAAGATGGCAACCATAAAAGCAATAAGTGCAATGCAGGTGTTTGACTCAAGGGGCAACCCTACTGTTGAATGTGCTGTTGAGACTGAAGACGGCCTGTTCCGGTCAATCGTCCCTTCCGGGGCATCTACAGGCAGGCATGAGGCTGTTGAATTAAGAGATAATGAAAAAGAATACCATGGAAAAGGAGTTTTAAAAGCTGTTGGTAATATTAACAAGATTATCGCTCCTAACCTTGCTGGGATGAGCCCGGAAAGCCAGAGGGAGATTGACTTCTTAATGAGTGAGCTTGACGGCACAGAAAACAAAGGTAAGCTTGGCGCAAATGCCATTCTTGCTGTGAGCATGGCTGTATGCAGGGCAGGGGCTGCTGCTAAAGGCATTCCGCTTTACAGGCACATTGCTGGGCTGGCGGAAAATGATAAGATTCTTCTCCCTTTGCCTTTCTTTAATGTCATTAATGGAGGGAAGCATGGTGGAAATAACCTGGACATCCAGGAGTTTATGATTGCTCCCACAGGTGCTGAAAGCTTTAGTGATGCAATGAAGGCTGGCTCTGAAGTTTACCATACCCTGAAAGCAATAATTAAAGAGAAGTATGGGATAAACGCAATAAATGTCGGCGATGAGGGCGGTTTTGCCCCTCCCTTAAGCGATAATGAAGAGCCGCTTAGGCTCATCTGTGAAGCAGCAAACAGGGCAGGGTATGAAGGCAAGGTTAAGATTGGGCTTGACTCTGCGAGCAGCGAATTCTTTTGTGAAGGAAAGTATTCTTTTAATGGAAATCTGGTTTCTGGCAGGGAGCTGGCAGGGGTTTATTCAAAGCTAAAAGAAAAGTTCCCAGTTATATCTTTTGAAGACCCTTTTGCAGAGGATGACTGGGAGAATTTCGCTGATTTTACAATGGATATTAACACTCAGGTTGTCGGGGACGACCTGCTTGTAACCAACCCAAAAAGGATTGCAGAGGCTATTGAAAAAAAAGCCTGCAATGCATTACTCCTGAAAGTCAACCAGGTTGGAACGATTTCTGAGGCAATTCAAGCCTGCATTGATGCTAAAAAAGCCGGCTGGAATGTTATGGTAAGCCACAGAAGCGGTGAAACAGAGGATTCCTTTATTGCAGACCTTGCTGTTGGGCTGGGCAATGGCCAGATAAAGAGCGGGGCTCCATGCAGGGGCGAGAGGCTTGCTAAGTATAACCAGCTGCTTAGAATCGAAAAGGAAAGCAGTGCAGGATTCTGGAACGCATTCTGAATTGATTCTCCGGGATTTTCAAAACATTTAAAAACAAACAAGAACAAGAGGAAGTTCATGAAATACGATCCAGAGACCGCAGCATTGAATGCTGAGCCGGGGCAGATGGAAGCCATTAAGGTGAAAAACAAGTTTATAGGCTATGACTTGTTTATGAGAGTCGCCCTTGCAATTGTTTCAATGCAGCTCATCAACCTGCTGCTTTATGCCAAGACCGGAACACTCCAGAGCGTGATTATTGCAAACGCCATCCAGCTTCTGCTCATTTTCGCCAGCAGAAACCTGTACAAAAGCATAAGCACAGGGTTAAGGCTGTCATTTACATTTATTATTAATGCTGTGCTTTGCGTTCTCTTTGGCTACTCGTTGAGCAGAGACTACTTTGTTGCATCGATTATTCTTGCTGGAGCAATCCCGGCAATAGTTAATATCTCATCAAATTCACTAAGGTGCAGCCTAAACAGAATGCTTAAAGTTGAGAAGAGGGGATTTATCCTGAAGTTCATAAACCAGATTGGGATTATCCTGACCTCTGCCTCTATGGTGGTTGCCGGGTATATTGCTGACAAGTTTCCTGTTAAAGTCAGCCTCGTCCAAACAAACATCATTAATGTGTTTCTTTCCCAGGATGGTGTCTTTGTGCTCTTTTTGCTTGGAGGAATTTTTTTTGCTGTTTACTCAGTATTTTCTCTTTTCACAGAGAGAAGAAAGGAAGAAGAGAATAAGAAGCTTGGCTTTGCAATCTCAAAGGAAACGCTTGCCAGGATTACTGAGGGAAAGGTTATCTTATATTCTGTTTTCCTCTCATGCGTGAGTGTTGCATACATCTTTATTGCGCCTTTCTTTTATGACCTTGTTAAGAAAACCCCTTTTCCCTTTGCGCTGACTATGGGCATAATTGGCCTGGGAATCCTTGTGCCTATCTTTTCCCCAAAGATTGTTATGAAGAACCTTACGCGGTTTGGAAATGACTTCGGCTCTGCTGTCGGGCTTGCGCTTTTCATGGTTTTTTTGGTTTCGCTGGGGCTTGCGCTTGAGCCTAAGGCTGTTATAGTGAGCTTCTTTGTTGGTGTGCTTGGGATTTCTTTTGCTGACCTATCTTTTGAGAAATCAATTTTGTACAGGTTTGGAAAGAAAGACATTTTAGATGCAAAGAAAGCCTGCTCGCTGCTTTCTGTTGCGTTCAGCCTTCTTTTGCTGGGAATTTCAAGCATTCTGGTCCATGTAGGGAGAAGCAACTTTGTGTTTATTGTGCTTGCAGGCATAACATGCCTGCTGATTGTGGCAAGCATAATTGCGCTGATAATTTTCAGAAGGGAGAAAAGAGCGCCGTTTAAGGATTAAAATGGGTTTTTGGCATCTTAACAGGAAAGGGATTTCGCCGTTGGTGGCGCTTATTCTCCTAGTCTCTTTTTCTGTTGCACTTGGCGTGCTTGTAATAAACCTGCTTTCTCTGCTCTTTGTGGAGAACCCCTGTGAAAGTGTGGAGATTGAGCTTGTTGAACTGAGGGACTTTAAGCCCTTATGCGTGGATTATGTAGGGGGAAGGCTTATCAAGTTTGTGCTGAGGAATTCCGGGACTGTGGAAATCGACCACTTTAAGATTGGAATAATTACCTCGGAAGGCATTTCAGAGGGAGAATTGAAAAGGTCTGTTAAGCCGACTGAAAGAATGGATGTTAGGGATGGGTTTAGGTTTGACTCAAAAGGGGAAATAAAAGAGGTTACCATAACCCCTGTTGTAATCTCGGAAAACACAGACAAGGTTTGTGTTTATAAAGAGGTAATTTTCACGGATATACCTATATGCTGATGACTGATAAATATGATTGAGTCTAAAGAGATTATTGGATGGGTGCAAAACGACAAGACGCTTAGCTGGAGGGATATTCTCTATAGGATTGTAAAAGAGCAGAACCTTGACCCCTGGGATGTGGATGTCTCGCTGCTTTCTGCAGAGTATTTGAAAACTGTGAAGAAGCTGAAGGAGCTGGACTTTTATCTTTCAGGCGAGATTGTGCTTGCGTCTGCGCTTCTGCTTAAGCTGAAGTCAAAGAAGCTTCTGGAGGAGAACCTGAAGGACTTTGAGTCCCTGCTTGCCTACCAAGATGATGAGGTTTCGCCTGACGAGTTTGGGTTTGTGGGTGACTTTTTTGAGCAGGGCGAGCTTGGCGGGGCAATTGAAATCCGTGAAAGGAAAGAAGGGGAAGGTTTAGTGCTTAACCCAAGGATTCCGCAGGCAAGGAGAAGAAAGGTTTCTATATATGACCTGCTGGATGCGCTTGAGCATGCGCTTGAAACTAAGAAGAAGAGAAAAGCAGGCTTTGATGCTGATCAGGCCGGATTGAAGAGCCTTGCAAAAAAGCCAGGATTCAACATTAGGGAAACCATGGCTAGGGTGTATAATAGGATTGTTGACTTATGCAAAAGCATTGCCTCAAAAAAACTGGGCTTTTATGAGCTTGTGCCTGAGAACTTCGGAAGAAAGGAGCAGGTGCAGACTTTTGTGCCTTTGATACACCTTGACTACAACGGCAAGGTTCTTGTGGAGCAGGCTGAGCCTTTTGGCGAGATTTCTATTACCTTAAAAGGGAAGATTTAGGTTATCTTTTGAGCCTTTCGAGCTTTGCCAGTGCTGTCCTGGCTGCTATTGAGATTGGCTCTTTTAGCGGGCTTAATGCTGGGTTGTAGGCGAACTCTGCTTCTGCGAGCTGGGATAGCTTTACCCTGCTCTGTATTGCAAATGCGAGGAGGTTGAGCCTTGGGGCTGTTTCTTCCATGCCTGCAACCTGGGCTCCTATGATTGTGCTGTCCTGTGATGCTATGATCTTTACATGGATGGGCTTTGCGCCTGGGAAATGCCCTGACTTTGTGGTGGATGTGAAAACTGCCTCTACTGAGTCTTCTGCCTGCTCTCTGAGAAGGCCTGCTGAGCCTATATGCATATCGCCTGCTTTTGAAATCACTGGGTTGATGATGCCTGTGAGTTCTTTCTTTTTTCCTGCAAGTGTGGATGCGACTGCCCTTGCCTGTTTTTCTGCTGCTGTGGCTGTGAAGGGTGAAAAGGGCTTGTTCAGAAGCAGGTGGGTTGACTCTGTGCAGTCTCCGCAGGCGTAAACATCTTTTGCTGAGGTTTCCAAGTATTCGTCTACTTTTATGCCGAACCTGCTTGCTTGTATTCCTGAGGATTCTGCGAGACTTGTGCTTGGGGAAACTCCCACTGCGAGTATGATTAGTGATGGGTTGATATGGGTTTCCTTGTTTTCTTTGTCTTCTAGTATTAGCTTTTTGTTTTCTATCTTTTTTGCAAGGGTGCTTTCGTGGATGTGTATGCCTTTTTCCTTGAGATGGGCTGAGGCATGCCTTGCCATGTTGGCGTCAAATATTGTGGGGAGTATCCTGTCTTTTGCCTCTATGAGGTGGACTTCTGCGCCTTTTTTTCTTAGCTCTGCTGCTACTTCTGTGCCGATGAGACCTGCGCCTATGACTGCGATTTCTTCACCTGGCTTTGCGTAGAGGAGGATTTTTTCTGCGTCCTGTATTGTCTTGAGGCAGGTGCGGGGGAGGGTGTCCAGGCCTGGAATTGGCGGGATTGCTGGTGTGCTGCCTGTGGCGAGCACGAGCTTGTCGTAGCTTAGCTTGAGCTCTTTTCCCTGGCGGGATGCTGTGAGCGTTTTGTTTTCTGTGTCTATGGATTTTACTTCAGTGCTGAGCATAAGCTGTATGTTTAGTGCTTTGTAATCCTGCTCTTTCATTACTACTGCTTCTTCTGGTGCCTTGAGCTCTCCGCCTATGAGGTAGGGGAGGCTGCAGGGTGAGAACATGGTGTTCTGGGTTTTTCCGATTATGGCTATTTCGCACTCTTTGCTTAGCTTTCTCAGCTCAATTGCTGTAAGCGTGCCTGCGGGGCCTGTGCCTATTATTATTACTTTCATAGGGGCTTTGGGGGTGAAATGATATTTAAATGTTTGTTTCAGAAAACGAAACTTAAGAAGAATTAGCATAATGTTTATAAAAGAGGCTGGGCTTTCCTGGGCTATGAAGAAGGCAAGAAGGTACATGTTTGAGGATAAGATTGAGAAGGCTAAGAAGGCTGTGTTCCTTGAGCCTGCTGAGAGCCTGGAGGGCTGGCCTGAGATTAAGGGTTATGATTTCGAGGGGAAGTTTAGCTTTGATGAGTTCCTTAAAGCCTATGCGCATACTGGGTTTCAGGCGTCTGAGCTGTACAAGGCGATTGTGATTGCGAGGAAGATGAGGGAGGAGAATGCGCTGATTATCCTTGCTTACACTTCTAACATGGCTACCTGCGGTGTGCGGGAGCAGATTAGGTTTCTTGCGAAGAACTCGCTTGTGGATGTGCTGATTACTACTACTGGCGGCCTGGAGGAGGATATTATCAGGGGGATTAAGCCGTTTGTGCTAGGGAGCTATGATGCCAGCGGGAGGGCGCTGCGCGAGAAGGGGATTAACAGGACCGGGAATATCTTTATCCCGAATGACAGGTACCTTTACTTTGAGAGGTTTGCCAACCGGCTGCTTAAGAGGGCATATGCTGAGAAGAAGGTGTGGGGAGTTGGCGAGCTTGCTTTTGAGTTTGGGAGGGAGTGCGAGACTGAGATAAAGGAGAATAAGGAGTTTGATGCTGAGGGCACCATTGCTTACTGGGCTTACAGGAATAAGATTCCTTACTTTGTGCTTCCTATGGTGGACGGCTCGATTGGGGATATTATCTACTTCTTTAAGAAGAGCCACCCGGACTTTGTGGTGGACGAGAGCAGTGCTGTGACTGAGGCTGTTGACCTGTGCCTTGGGGCTGAGAAGACTGGTGTTATTGCTGTGGGCGGGTCTGTGCCTAAGCACCTTGCAGCAAACGCGAACCTTTTCAGGGACGGGGCTGACTATGCTGTGTATATTAATACTGCTGGCGAGTACGAAGGGTCGAATGCCGGGGCTAACCCTGATGAGGCTGTGTCCTGGGGGAAGTTTTCTGACAAGGAGAGCACTGTGAAGGTTTGTGCTGAGGCTTCGCTTGTGTTCCCGCTTTTTGTTGCCGGGGCTTTTGCTTTGGGGGGTGGAAAATGAGCCTTAAGCCTGTCTTGATATCGCTGAGCATTATTACCGGGTTTATTTTTGTAATTACTGTCTCGAGCATCTATATCTCTGACATGATTACTAATGGTGATGCGTACAGGTGCGTGATTCCTGTCCCGCTTATGATTCTGCTGCTTTCCTCGCTCGGGGTTTTTGTTGGGGGTGTGACCTCTTTTGTATTTATCGACAAGCTTAGGGAGAAGGAGCAGGAGATGGGCAGGATGAGCCTGAACTCCAGGGAGATGCTGCTGAGGATTCTGGAGGAGGATGAGGCGAAGGTTGTAAGAAGGCTGCTTAAAGAGAAGGGAAAGGCGGCTCAGGCTGAGATTACGAAGGAGCTTGGGAATGACAGGGTAAAGGCTCACAGGATTCTTAAGAAGCTCGAGGAGAAGAAGGTTATATTGATTGACAGGGCAGGAAAGAGCAACTCTGTGAGGCTGAGGAAGGACTTATTCAGGGCTGTGGGGGAACTGGAGTGATACCTGGCTTTTCTGCTTTTGCTATTATAATGACCCCTGCTTCGTTTATTATTTCTATGCTGTAGCTTTGCGCTTCAGCTTCTTCATAAAGCTGGTTTTTGTATATTGCTGGCAGGGTGAGCAAGGCTGTTTCCTGCCTGTGTGAATTAAGGCTTTCCAGGTTATCTATGCATAAGAGCCTGTAATCTGTGCAGGCAGAATTGGAATAAAGAAGCGGGGCTACGCTTGTAACCTCTTTGCAGAACCAGAAGTTGTAGAAGGCGTAGATGGCCTGGCCTGGCTCTGATGCCTGCTCAAGATAAGTGCAGTTAAATGATGTATGAAAAAAGCCTTCGGTAATCTGTCCCTGGTTGCCTGAAGACTGGATTAGGCTGGGGTAATGCATTGGGATAAATGCAAGGTGAGCTAAGAGAACTAATACAACTAGCAGGCTTTTTATATTAATCTGAGAGCGTATTCCGCTTTTTAGATTCATGCTGAATAATGTGTAAAGGAAAGCCAGGAGAAAAAAAATATAAGATGTGTAAAGGTACTTTGGGCTTCTGAGGCCTACATACATGTAAGATGAGTAGAAAAGCAGAAATGCAATTGGAAACAGGGCCCAGTATTTCCTTTTTGCTACTGCGAGGTATATGCAAAGTGCAGATAATGAGGCAATTAAGAGCAGGTAGGGTGTGTTTGGAAGCAGGAAGCGTGTTATCTCCTCGGCAAGGTAATGAAAAGACATAGGATTGTTTGCATTGAAGAAGAGTGTGTGGTATACTGCAGGAATAAGGAAAAAAGCAAATGCAGCAAGCATAGCCAGGGAAGCCTTGTCTTTTAGGGCTTTTTTTGGGGTGAACACAAAGGGCACGAGCACTATTGCGGCGCCGTACTCAAACTTTGTGTAGGTTAAGGCAAGTATTAACAATAAGAAGAATGCCTGAAAGAACCTTTTTTCTTTTTCTGGGGCTTTTTTATTTTTATCAAGTGTAAAAAAAGCATAAGCCAGGAGGATTAGCAGAAGGATTGAAAAGAATTCAGTGGAGAGGTAAAGTATGAGGTAGAGGTTCAGGGGGTTAAACATTATTAAGGCTGATGCCAGCATGGACAGCATATGGCTTCTGAGGCTTAGCCGAAGGAGCAGGTAGAGAAGCATGCCTGCAAAGATGAATATTAAAAGGGAGAATAATGAAAGGTATTTTCCAAACCCGGCTATCTTTGAGAAAAGGAAAAGCATAAAGGAGTAGCCCGTGGCGTGTGATGGATGCACTGCGGGTAGAAGCTCAAGCTTTTGCTCCGGCAGGATGAACTGGTCGCGCATAATCCTCACATGCTCAAGGTATGTCCAGGCCTGTGCGTCTTCGCCGTAAATTGGCTGGTACTGGTGAGCGTGGGCTTTAAAGAAGAAAATAGCTATTATGCTGAAAAGCAGAATAAAGGCTATATCCCTTTTTGTTATTGCTTTCCATTTTATTGTTTTTTTCAGGAAGAAGAAAAGGAAAAACATAAAAAGAACGAAAACGATTGAGACAATTGGGTACTCATACCTTGATATTGAGCTTAATACTGCTTCAAGCAAGGGAACAGGCATGAGCAGAAAGATATTGGTTTGTTTAAAAGCTTTTCCGGGGATGAAAGCAAAAAGTTTTTAAAAAGAAACAACTTCCCAGTAGTAAAATGAATACTGGCAATAGCAGGATTTTCAAAAAACTGGCGGAAAACAGGTTTACCACTCCCCTTTTTCTTATAAGCCTTGACGAGATTGAGAGGCAGTATAAGAGGCTTAAGGATGCTTTTAAGGGCAGGGCAAGGGTGTTTTATGCGATTAAGAGCAACCCTGACAGGGAAATCCTGGGGTTTCTGGCGTGGCTTGGGTGTGATTTTGAGATTAACACTTCTGGTGAATTGGGAAGCGTGGCTTCTCTTGGAAGGGGGTGCATTAACAGCGCTCCTGTGAAGGATATCGAGAGCATAAGGGTTATGCACCGGTGGGGCGTTGAGCATTTTGCCTTTGACACTGTTGGTGAGGTTGAGAAGCTTGCCCTGCATGCACCCGGGTGCTATGTTTACCCTCGGCTTTCTGTGTCTAATGAGAAGAGTATCTTTGAGCTTTCGGGCAAGTTCGGGATGAAGGGAAATGATGCTGTGCATGCCCTGGATATTGCGAAGAGCCTTGGGCTGAGGCCTGCAGGGGTTACTTTTCATGTGGGATCGCAGTGCAGGAGCGTGTCTAACTGGCAGAAAGGCATCAGGGAGTCTGCGAGGGTGTTTAAGGCGTGCAGGGAGAAGGGGATTGAGCTTAGCATAGTTAATATCGGCGGGGGCTTTCCTATTCATTACAGCAACAACCATATTGGCATTGAGAGCATTGCTGAGCCTGTGCTTAAGTGGGTGAATGAGTATTTTGGGAATAATGTTGAGCTCTGGCTTGAGCCTGGGCGGTTTATCTCCGGACCTGCCGGGGTGTATTTTACTAAGGTGATTGGGGTTAAGAACGGCAAAGGCGGGCACTATGCTTATGTGGACGGCTCGGTGTTTACCGGGCTGATGGAGGCATTGCAGGAGCAGGGTGAGTTTCCTTACAAGGCTGAGGTGCTTGGCAAGGCAGGGAAAAGCGCGAAGTATAAGGTTTTCGGGCAGTCCTGCGACGGCACGGACATTATCTTTAATGAGCTTTCGCTCCCTGAGCTTGAGGCAGGGGATGTGGTTGCCATCTACGGCACAGGGGCTTACAGCTATGCCTATGGCTCAAGGTTCAACGGGCTGAGGGTGCCTCAGATAGCATACCTGCGAGGCAGGAAGCTCATTTGGAGGAAGTGAGATGGGAAAGCTGGAGTTTACGGAAGTGCCTGAAGAGGGCCTGGAGGAAGTGATTAAGCTCGAGTATGATGTTTTTAATGCAAGAGGGTTTATTGATGAAGAAAGCCAGAATGAAAAGAATGGCCATTGCATTTCTTATTACAAAAAATTCAGCGACAGGTCGCTTTTCTATGGTGTGTATAATAACAACGGCAATAATAAGGAGCTTGTTGCCTGGTCAAGGATTATTTTTCCTTCGAAGGGCGTGCTGGATGATTTCAGGGAGAGAAAAAGAAACTACGCCAACAGCCAGATTTACCAGGGCAATGAGGGGAATAACAAGAAGATTAGCAGGAAATGCTTCCAGACCACGAGCGATTTTGAGGTTTTTGGCCAGTACAGGAAGCTGATTTATGATGAGATTAAGCAGAATGAAATTATTGAGATTGGGACCATTGGACCGAAAGAAGCTAACCTTGATGGGATTAGGGCCCTGCGCCTGCTTAATGCCGGTATGATTCATGAGCTCCATGAAATCGGCGGTTTTGATTATGCAATAGCAAGCATTGATGAGAAAGCCAAGGGCTTTTTCAAAGACAAGTTTTACCCAGGCATGCTTGAGATAGGAGAGAAGAAATACTACATGGGTAGCAACACCATCCCTATACTTATTGGCTTCAGGGACTATGAGCCCACAAAAGCAATAAGAAAATACTTCGACGAGGTAAGGGCAAAGTGAGAGGCGAGGGGAAACTTAAGAATCCGGAAGATGTAAAAGTTATTTCGCTAGATGAAATTGCTGAAAGCATACGCAGGAACGAAGAAAAGCACCCTGAGTTAAAGGAAGTAAAGTTCAGGGAAAGCAAAGGCTGCAAAGATGTCGAAGGTCTGTCAAGATTGATCGAAGAGGTATGGGATGATTATTACAAAGGAGAGAGCAGAATTGTTTTCTCGCCAGAGTACATAAATTATGAATTCGGAGAAGATTTACAAGTAATTTCTGCAGAAAATGAAGATACCTTATTAGGTGTGAGTATTGGAAAAGAGATAGAAGTCATTGTAAAAGGCAAGCCTTACAAAGGATTCGTTGCAACTGGTCTGAGTGTTAAAGAAGACTGGAAAAAAAAAGGGATTGGAAAGGGGATTCATTTTAATCAACAGAAACATAAAGAAGAGAATAATTATAATTTTATTTCTTATTGGTTTGACTTAAGGAAAACAAGTCAAGGCAGTTCTGCTAAATTGTTTCCTGATACAATGTTTAAATACAAGATTCCATATTATTTTAAAGTCATTGATTTAAATGAAGCAAAGGAAAACGAGAATCTGTCTGGGCTAAAAACTATAGGAGCAGAGCTGTCATACCTGCTTAATTCCAGAGGAAAAGAAAAAAGAAGAACCATGATCCAACCAAACAGGCCAAATGATGCAGAATCGGTTTGTGATATAATTTCTGAATACTCCAAAGACAAAGAGGTGCACTTTGTATTTAAGCCAGAGGACTTAAGAAG
>OMKS01000696.1_pt1 | contig 31003 bp, 23 predicted proteins | sample 1674721 | NCBI WGS metagenome assembly OMKS01 (sample SAMN06264996, study PRJEB25208) | sediment metagenome | isolation source: hot spring sediment | place: USA: California | collected 2014-09-02 | reverse complement strand
TCTACACTACCCTCTTCGTCGGCAGCGTCAGATGTGTATAAGAGACAGCCCCACCGCCGTATCTGAGAATCCCCCCACCGCCGTTCCATCTGGTGAACAAGAGCCCACCGCTGGCGGGGCGTCCATCTGCGTGCTGGCCTATCACGACCGGAATCAGAACACGATCCGAGACGATGCGGGAATCGAAGAACTGCTCCCCAACGCCGAATTCACGGTCGCCAGCGCTTCAGGCGTCGTGGCCCGGTACACCTCGGACGGCGTCCACGAACCGCACTGTTTCACCGGCCTGGCTCCCGGCGCATATCGCGTGATACTGAGTCCGCCGCCTGGCTATGCTCCCAGTGGCTACGCCGAGTGGCCCGTCGCAGTGGCGGAGGGGACCAGCCTCGACATCCAATTCGGCAGCGTGCGAGCGGATGACTCGGAAAGTCTCCAAGGTGACACACCCACGCCCGATACGGAAGAGGACAAACCCACCACCGGCAGGTCCGCCAGGAGCATTCTATCCACTATCGCCAGGGTCAGCGGCATCATCGTACTGGTCTTGGCCGCTGGTGTGGCGGCTCTCTTTGTGATCAATCAGCGCAGGATGTAACCTCGCCCACAGAAAAACCACGGAAAAGCGCCGCCGGGATCCGTTCTCGGCGACGCTTTTTTACACCCCCTGCCGGCTCAGTATGCATTCGGCGACCCAAAAAGATTAAAGAACGTGCGGATCAGGATTTTAATATCCAGAGCAAGTGTCCAATTCTCAATGTACCACAAATCGTACTTGGTCCGCTCGACGATGGATGTATCTCCCCGCAATCCGTTCACCTGCGCCCAGCCCGTCATACCCGCCTTCTCCCAATGCCGGTCCATGTACCTGGGAATGGAACGCCGGAATTGATTGACGTAAACTGGACGCTCGGGACGGGGGCCCACCAAACTCATATCCCCCAACAACACGTTGATAAATTGGGGCAGCTCATCCACGTTGATGCGACGAATGAAACGGCCCAAGCGGGTGGTGCGGGGATCATCCTCCACCGTCCATCCGGCCCCATTCGCCTCAGCGTCATGCCGCATCGAGCGAAACTTGAGCATTGGAAAGAGACGAGCATCCAACCCCATGCGATCTTGAACGTAAAAGACCGGTCCACGAGAATCCAACTTGATCAACACTGCCATCAACAACATCAAAGGCGAGAGCAAGACCAACGCGCAGGCAGACCCCACCAAATCCATCAATCGTTTGGCGGTGCGCCTCCAACCTCTCAGGGCAATGTTACGCACCGTCAGCAGCGGAAGACCTCCCAGGTCGCCGATGCTCACTTGACTGGCCATAATCTGGAACACGTCTGGAAAGACCTTGATGACCACCTTACCCCGCTCACACTCGGAAATCAGCATCAGGATTTCGTGATGGGTGGCTTCCGGCAGTGCGATAATGACTTCGTCAATCTGATACTCGTCAATGACCCGCGACAGGTCACCGGCCTGACCGACAATGGAAGCGGCCACTGGTGACGCCTCCTGTCCATTGGTCGCAATGAACCCAGAGACCTGGTATCCCAGCCCAGGATTGGATTGGATCTTTTGAAAGATCATCTGCCCCACATCACCGATACCGACGATGAGCACCCGGTCACGCCCCCAGCCCTGTTTTCGCAGCCTGACTCTGACTTGCGCGTGTACCAATCGTCCGGCCGTGGTGAGCAGGATAGTAAATCCCCAACCGTACACGATCATACCCCGCGAGTAATCCAGCTCCAGGAGGCTGTTCTTGTAGAGCAGAGAGGCGAGCGCGACTCCCACCAGGGTCCCCACGGTGGTGGATGCCAAAATGGAATAGAACTCGTCAACGCGCGAAGGCCCGCGAGTCAGGCGATACAGGCGAGAGAACGAGAACACGACCAAGATAGAGATGACATGAGCGACCACAATCCCAATGTAGGCCCAAAAACTGCCCATGTTCTGGGCCTCGTTCGGCCAGGGCAGCCAACGCCGGACCGAGTAGGCGAGGAAAAAGGCGCATCCGGCCATCAGCATGTCAGTGACGGCCAGGGTGAGCACAAAAATGGCTTGCGTCCAGGCTTTCGACTTCACAAACCGACCTCCGAACGCCGCCGCGCCGAGATCAAGGCGCACCGCAACTGCTCGATCCCTTTTCGCAGCGAGAGTGCACTGACGATCAACACGTGCAGCCAGCGAGGTGTCTGCGCGGCATAATGTTTGCGATAGAAAATGTCCATGGCGCGATAGAACTCGACCTGGGCTCGCAAGCTGTGACGGCTGGCCGCCCGTTTGACGTGCAGCACCGTCACGGCCGGGTTGTAGTAGACCCGCCAGCCGGCCGCTTTGATGCGATAGGCCCAGTCCAGATCCTCGCCATACATAAAGAACTGCTCATCCAACAGACCAACCTGAGCTATCGCCTCCGCTCGCACCAGCATAAATGCTCCCACCACCGAATCCACCTCGGCCACCTGGTCAGGATCCAGGTAGGTGAGGTTGTAGCGACCAAAGCGCCGGCTGTGGGGAAAGAGCTGCGACAATTTCAGCAAACGATACAGCGAGACCTCGGGGCTGGGAAATGAACGCCGACAGGCCAGGTCGAGGGAGCCATCGAGCATCACCAACTTGGGGCCAGCCACACCGGCCGCGGGGTACTCGTCCATAAATACCAACATCTGAGCCAGCCCGTCCGGCGGCAGTTCCGTATCCGGATTCAAGAGCAGCGCGAACCTGGGAACATCCCGGTCAGCGGAGGGCCGATCGAACCCGAACGCTCGCAGCCCCTGGTTGTTGGCGCGCGGATATCCCACGTTTTCCTCGTTGGCGATGAGGTGCACCTGGGGAAACTCGGTCGCCACCATCTCGGCGCTGCCGTCGGACGAGGCGTTGTCCACGACACACACATCCAAGGCAATGTCATGGCTGGCGTAAACCGAATGCAAGCAGATGCGCAGCAAATCGCGGGTGTTGTAACTGGTGATAACGATCCCCAAATCAAGCATCGTCTATAAAGTCCCGCTTACCAGAGACGACCTATCCGGGGAGCCGAATCGCCTCCAGAGGACAGCGTCATTCTATCACAAAGGACCAGGCAGGTCAAACAGACTGAGAACGAGGATTATAACACACTTGGGACAGGGAGAAAATGGGAAACGTGCTGCGGCAGCGGCTGGCGAGAGGACCTGGACGCCGGCGAGCAGCAAGAGATGCCGAGAAAAATGGGCTAAACGGTTTGACATCCCGTGCCGGGGATGATACAATGAAACCATCACCAGAATCTAGACCAACCGGGCGGCTCGCACCCCAAGATCGTTCCGCCGGTCCGAGACGTCCTCCCGGACACACACTATGCCTGAAAATCCAGAACCGATCCCCACGTCCTCCCCCGACCTGACCGCTGCTGCCGTCGAGCGGGTGCTGGGTACCCGCTGCCTCAGCCTCGGCCCGGAGCTGCAGGGGCAGAGCGTCGCACCAGGCGCCAGCGCGGGTGACCTGGTCATCACCCCCCCCTTCTCCATCGCCTCGGCCAACTGTGTGCTCTACGGGCGAGCCATCCCCCGGCCCTACTTTACCCCCATCCAACTCCCCTTTTACCGCCAGTGGTTCGGCTATCGGCGGGGCGACCTTTCCGTCACCGAACAACTGGGGGATAGATGCCTGGCCCTCCCCTTTTCCGGCGTGATGACCGAGTCTCAGGTAGAGCGCGTGTGCGACGCGCTGGCCCGCGCCCTCACTGCCCAAGCCTCGGAATACAATCAGCACAGAGGAGAACAGCCATGAGCTTTGCCAACCGCGTCCAACACCTGGCCCCGGAAGGAGCCTACCACATGCTGGCCCGCGCCCAGGCCCTGGAGGCCGAGGGGAGATCCATCATCCACCTGGAGATCGGGCAGCCGGATGCGCCCACCTTCGAGCACGTGGCCCAGGCGGGCATGCGGGCCATTGAGGAGGGATTTACCCGCTACACTCCCCCGGCCGGCATCCCCGCTCTGCGCGTTGCCATCGCCGAGGATGCCGGGCGGCGGCGGGGCATCCGGATCACTCCCGCCCAGGTCGTCGTCGGGCCGGGAGCCAAGCCGGCCCTGTTCTTCCCCACCCTGGCCCTGATCCACCCCGGCGACGAGGTGATCTACCCCGACCCCGGATTCCCCACCTATGCCGCCATGATCGGCGTGGCGGGCGGGATTCCAGTGCCCGTCCCCCTGCTGGAGGCCCAGGGCTTTTCCTTCGATTTGGACGTCTTCGACCAGGTGGTGAGCCAGCGCACGCGGCTGATCATCCTGAACTCGCCCGGCAACCCCACCGGCGGCGTGATCCCGCGTCCTGACCTGGAACACATCGCCGCGGCGGCCCAGCGGTACGACACCTGGGTGCTCTCGGACGAGATCTACCTCCGGCTGGCCTTTGACGGCCTGGACGTGCCCAGCATCGCCGCCCTGCCTGGTATGCAAGAACGGACGGTGATCTGCGATGGCTTTTCCAAGACCTATGCCATGACCGGATGGCGGTTGGGGTTTGGGATCATGCCGGAATCCCTGGCCGAGCGGGTCGGGCTACTGCTGACCCATTCCATCGGCTGCACCGCCACTTTCACCCAGTACGCCGGGGTGGAGGCCCTGACCGGTCCCCAGGAGCAGGTCGAAGCGGTAGTCGCCGAGTACCAGCGCCGACGGGACGTGCTGGTCGCGGGGTTGAACGACCTGCCGGGCGTGCGCTGTCACCCTCCGCAGGGAGCGTTCTATGCCTTTCCCAACATCTCGGCTTACGGCCGTTCCTCCGACGAGTTGGCCGACTATCTGCTGGACGAGGCCGGGGTCGCCGTCCTGCCCGGCACCGCCTTTGGCGCTGGGGGAGAGGGATACCTGCGGCTCTGCTTTGCTACCTCAATGGAGAACATTCACATCGCGCTGGAGAGACTGTCTGCGGCGCTGACGCGCCTCTAGCCCCCATACGTCTCTTCATAATCCTCCATCGCCGCCTGCACCACCTGCAGAGCATGTTCGAGACCATATATCCGCTCGATCGTCATCTGAGATTTCCCACCAGGCATCATCTTGTAAGTGCTGAAATAATGGCGCATGCGCTTGACCAGGATGTCGGGCAGGTCAGCCACGTCCTCGATCTCTTGCCAAAACCGATCGTTCTCCAGCACGGCAATGATCTTGTCGTCCGCCTCTCCCCCGTCGATGGCCTGGATGCCGCCGACCACCCGCGCGCCCAGGATCACCTCCGAACGGTTGATGGGCCTCTCGCTCAGGACGCAGATGTCGAGAGGGTCGCCGTCGCCAGCCCTGGCCTGGGGCGCCAGAGCGTGCACCCGCTGTCCACAGTAGGTGCGCGGGATGAATCCATAGAGGGTGGGCGGCTGCGACGAGGTCTGTTGAGGTCGGTCGACGCGGATGTAACCGGTGACTTTGTCGATCTCGTACTTCATCAGGTCGAACGGCGTGATCTCGATGTAGGCGTACACGACGCGCGGTGGGTCTGGGCCGACCTCTAATCCGTGCCAGGGATGGGGCCGCCACTGGTAAAACGGCCGGGGAAATGTCATCTTAGGCCTCCTCTACTCCCGCGGCCCGAAACGCCACCGCCACGATGGCCCGGGCCTCCCCCTGAATTCGCCTCAAGTGATCCCTATCCTTGAAACTCTCGGCATAGATTTTGTAGACGTCCTCGGTGCCCGAAGGCCGAGCTGCGAACCAGCCGTTCTCCGCGACAACCTTGAGTCCACCGATGGGCGCATCGTTGCCGGGGGCGCGGGTCAGCTTGGCGACGATCTCTTCACCGCCCAGCTCGCGCGCCTCGACCATCTGAGGCGACAGGTCCTTGAGAACCGCCTTCTGGGCCGGTGTGGCGGGCGCATCAATCCGCTCATAGACCGGGTGACCAAACTGGTCTGCCAGAGCCTCGTAAAGCTCGGCCGGGTCTCGGCCGGTCCGGGCCATCATCTCGACCGCCAGCAGATCGAGCAGCAGGCCGTCCTTGTCCGTCGTCCACACGCTCCCATCCTGCCGCAGGAATGAAGCCCCGGCGCTCTCCTCCCCGCCAAAACCGAGGGAGCCTTCTAGCAGCCCCTCCACGAACCACTTGAACCCCACCGGCGTCTCGCACAACGGGCGTCCCAGGCAGGCCGCCACCCGGTCTATGAGCGAGCTAGAGACCAACGTCTTGCCCACCGCCACGCCGCTGTCCCACTGGGGCCGGTTCTGGAAAAGGTACCAGACCGCCGCCGCCAAATAGTGGTTTGGATTCATCAACCCCGCCTCGCGGGTGACAATGCCGTGTCGGTCATAGTCGGGGTCGTTGCCAAAGGAGATGTCGAACCGCTCCCGCAGTTCGATCAGGCCGGCCATCGCATACGGCGACGAGCAGTCCATCCGAATCTGGCCGTCGTGGTCCACCGTCATGAACGAAAACGTGGGGTCCACCGCCCGGTTCACCACCTCCAGATCGAGTCCATACCGCTCGGCGATCGGGTCCCAGAACGCCACCCCAGAGCCGCCCAGCGGGTCCACGCCGATGGTGAGACCGGCCGCGGCGACGGCCTCCATATCGAGGACGTGGGCCAAATCCGCCACGTATGGCGCGACGTAATCATACTCGTGGGTGGTGTCCGCCCGCAGCGCCCGCGCCAGCGGCATCCGCCTGACCGCGCGCAGCTCCTCCGCCAGGATATCGTTCGCCCGATCCTGGATGCGTCGGGTCGTCTCGGTGTCGGCCGGCCCCCCCTCCGGCGGGTTGTACTTGAACCCCCCATCGCCGGGCGGGTTGTGGGAGGGCGTGATGACCACGCCGTCGGCCAGGCCGACCTTGCGGCCCTGGTTGTGGGTCAGGATGGCGTGCGAGATGACCGGTGTGGGCGTATAACCCCGCCCGGCCTGGATCATGACCTCCACCCCGTTGGCGGCGAACACCTCCAGCGCCGTGTACAGCGCCGGCTCCGACAGGGCGTGGGTGTCCATCCCGGCGTACAGCGGCCCGGAGACGGCCCGCGCCTGGCGCAGCTCACAGATCGCCTGGCAGATCGCCAGCACATGGCGCTCGTTAAAGCTGTGCTCCAACGAGGAGCCCCGATGGCCCGACGTGCCGAAAGAGACGCGGTGCGCCGGCTCGGCGGGGTCGGGATGGTGAGTGTAGTAAGCCGAGACCAGCCTCGGCACGTTGACCAGCAGATCGCGCGGCGCGGGTTTACCGGCCAGTTCGTGTATCGTCATACTGTTCCTCCTCTTTCAAATGACCGTGCCATCCGGGATGATCGCGCTCTTTGGCAGCACCACCAACCCCTCGCGTGCCATCCAATCATCCCCCTCCGAGTCTGGACGGTCCGGCAGGCTGCGGATGTGCACGCCGCGCCCGATGCGCGCGTTCTTGTCCACCAGCGCTCCCTCGATGACGGCCCCTTCCCCGATCCCCACGTGCGGGCGACCCAGCCGCTCGTTCTCCGCCCGCTGGGCCTCCGTCTCGTAATAATCCGCCCCCATGATGACAGAGGAACGGATGGTGGCATGCGGGCCGACGATGCTGCGCAGACCGACGACGGCGTTGGAAACATCCGAGTGGTGAATGTAACACCCATCCGCCAACAGCACGCAATCGAGCCGGGACCCATACGCCTCGGAGGGGGGTAAAAAGCGCGGGTGGGTATAGATGGGCCAACGCGGATTGAACAGATCGAGCGGTTTGTTCGGGGACGCCAATTCCAGGTTCACCTCATAGAACCGGCGCATCGTACCAATGTCGGCCCAGTACCCCTCGTAGACAAAGCCCATCACCCGCCGTTCGGAGAGGGCGCGCGGGATAATGTCCCTGCCAAAATCGTCGCCGGGCACCTCCAGCAGCTCACGCAGCAGGGCGGTGGAAAAGACATAGATGCCCATCGAGGCCAGGTAGGGCTTGTCCGAGTCCGGGATGCTCTCCCAACCGGCCAATGCCTCCGGGCGGGGTTTTTCGACAAAGCTGACGACCCGCCCATCAGCGTTTCGCTTCAGGATGCCAAAGGCCGGAGCATACTCGGCCGACACCGGCTGGACGGCCAGCGTGATATCGGCACCGGTCTCGACGTGGTACCCCACAAAGTCCCGGTAATCCATGCGGTACAGATGGTCGCCGGCCAGCACCAGCACGTACTCGGTACGGGCGTTCTTGATCTCGATCCACTGCTGGCGCACCGCGTCGGCCGTGCCCTGATACCAGTCAGCGCTATCCAACGTCTGCTCGGCCGCCAGGATCTCGACCCATCCCTGGGCAAAAATGTCCCGCCGGTAGGTGCGGATGATGTGCCGGTGCAGCGAGGCCGACTTGAACTGGGTCAGGATGGCGATCTTGTCAATGTCCGAGTTCAGACAATTGCTGACGGGTATATCAATCAGCCGGTACTTGCCCGCCAGCGGCACAGCCGGCTTGGAACGCTTCTGTGTCAGCGGATAGAGGCGCGTGCCCTGTCCTCCTCCCAGAATTAACCCCAAAACATCCTGCATATCTGCCACGACACTTCTCCTCTTGTGATAGATGGCACCCTACCGCATGCGCTTGTAGGCGTTGATCAACCCATTGGTCGAGCTGTCGTGCGTTTTGACCTCTTCGTCCCCCGCCAGCTCTGGCAGGATGACCCGGGCCAACTGCTTGCCCAGTTCTACCCCCATCTGGTCGAAGGAATTGACGCTCCATATCACCCCCTGGACGAAAATCTTGTGCTCGTACAGAGCGATAAGCGCACCGAGCACCTCGGGCGTCAGCTTGGGGTAGAGGAACGAGTTGGTCGGCCTGTTACCGGGAAAGGTCTTGGCCGGGACCAGTCGCTCCAACCACTCCCCCGTGTATCCCTGCGCCGCCAGCTCGGCCCGCACCTCCTCCGAGGTCCTGCCCCTCATCAGTGCCTCCGTCTGAGCGAAAAAATTGGAGAGCAGGATGGGGTGATGCTGGCCCAGGGGATGGTGACTCTGGGCCGCCGCCAGAAAATCGCACGGGATCAGCTTGGTCCCCTGGTGAATGAGCTGGTAGAAGGCGTGCTGCCCGTTGGTGCCGGGCTGTCCCCAGATGATCGGCCCGGTCGTATAGTCCACCTCCCTGCCGGCGCGCGTGACCCGTTTGCCGTTGCTCTCCATATCCCCCTGCTGCAAATAGGCCGGCAGGTAGCGCAGATGTTGATCGTACGGGAGGATGGCGTGGGATTCGGCCCCGAAAAAGTTGTTGTACCAGACGCCCAACAGCCCCATCACCACCGGGATGTTGCGCGCCAACGGCGCGGTGCGGACGTGTTCGTCCACCCGGTGCGCGCCGCTCAGCAACGCCTCGAACCGCTCCATCCCCACGTAGAGCGCGATGGAGAGGCCAATGGCCGACCAGAGCGAGTACCGCCCCCCAACCCAGTCCCAGAACTCGAACGTGGCGTCGGGGTCAATGCCAAACTCGGTCACGGCCGCTTCGTTGGTCGAAATGGCCACAAAATGACGGGCCACCGCCGCCTCGTCCCCCGCCTCTGCCAGGAACCAGTCACGAGCCGAGTGCGCATTGGTCATCGTCTCTTGCGTGGTAAAGGTCTTGGACGCGATCAGGAACAAGGTCGTCGCCGGGTTCAACCCCGCCAACGTCTCGACCAGATCGGCGCCGTCCACGTTGGAGACGTAATGCGCCCGCAGATCGGGCCGGGCGTAGGGCCGGAGCGCCGTCGTCACCATCTTGGGCCCCAGGTCAGAGCCGCCGATACCGACGTTGACCACGTCGGTGATGGGCTGGCCGGTGTACCCGGTCCACGCCCCGGAGCGCACCGCCGCGCTGAACCGCCGCATCCTGTCCAGCACGCGGTTGACGTCCGGCATCACGTCCCGTCCGTCCACCCGGATGGGCCGGTTGGAGCGATTGCGCAGCGCCACGTGGAGGACGGCCCGCTCCTCGGTAGTGTTGATCTTTTCACCGCTGAACATGGCCTCGATCCAGGCTTTCAGGTTCGCCTCGCGCGCCAGCTCCATCAGCAGCGCCATCGTCTCCTCGGTGATCCGGTTCTTGGAATAATCGAACAAGATGTCACCCATCCGCAGCGAGAACCGCTCGAACCGCGCCGGGTCCTGCGCGAATAGGTCCCGCATGTGCACGGCGGCTGTGTCGCGCTGATGCTCCTTCAATTTCCGCCAGATGGGCATATCAACGAGTGAGGTCATTTTCCCCCCGTGAGGTGAACTCGACCGCTCCCTGCGGAATCCGCCGCGCCGGCTCGAACTGGCTACGGGCCGGCGTGAGCAGGTCGGCGTAGGCCGCCAGGTTGCGATCCTCCAGGTGATCGAAAATCATGGGCGTGCGCGCGCCATAGGTGACGCACTTGATGGGGTCGGGGTCCAACTCGGCAGCGATGATCTCCTCGGTCCCTCGCGCCAGGGCCACCACCTGGGCGATGGGGGTGACGATCATGCTGTGGCCAAAGTAATAGTTCCCGCCAGCGTCCGGCCCGACCGCGTTGCAGGCCGCTACGTAGACGTGATTGTCGTAGGCGCGGGCGCGGTTGGTCAACTCCCAGATCTCGAAACTGCGCAGCAGGGCCGCCGGGCGGACGATCACCTCGGCCCCCCGGATCGCCGCGCAGCGATACAGCTCGGGAAAGTCGCCGTCGTAGCAGATGGTCAGGCCGATGGCGGCCAGCTCCGTCTCGACGACGACGGGCGCGTCTCCAGGCGTGGACCATCCGCCGCCGGAGCGCCGCTCGGTGGGGAAGAGGTGCGTCTTGCGGTAGACGGCCCGCAGCGCACCGTCCGGCCCAAAGAGCGCCGCGCTGTTGTAGACGATGCCCCGCTCCGGTCCCCGCTCGTAGGTGGGAAAGACGACGTAGACGCCGAGCCGCCGGGCGGCCGCGGCGACCGGGTCACTCAGCCGGCCGGGGAGTGTGTCCACCCGGTCCCACAGCGCGGCGGCGGGGCAGTCGGGCGTAAAGCCGGTGGTGACCGTCTCTGGCAGCAGGATCAACCGGGCGCCGGTCTCTTGCGCCGCCCGTTCGGTCCACGCGACGGCTTTTTCCACGTTCTCCCGCACCGCCATCGGCGCGACGGCGAACTGGGCACAGGCGATGATGAATGCTTGCACAGTTACCTCCTGAACTCGTAGATATGTCCCTCCTGCATCTCGAACAACGCCAATTGCCTGGGAGGCACTCCAGAGCCGCTGGCGGACAAGAATTTCAACAAGACATCTTCAGAGTCCAATTCTCTGGCAAGCGCCAACAAACTCAACCTGTTGAGGACACCAACCGTGATGGGCCTCTTGGCGTCCCAGAAAATGAATGCACGGAAAAATTCGGCTGCTGCTGTTGAATTCAATAACCCAGCCAGGTATCGAGCCTCATCCTCGCTCTGACAAGGAAGAAAATAGCACGTATCATCCAAGACGACAGGTTTTCCGGCAAATGGCCCTACAATAGCAAAGTGCAATCTCTTGTACAAACCCGATATGGCGACTTTCCAGGGCGCAAAGGAATATTCACCGACGCCGAAAATGGAGAAAGGGGGTTTTCCCTTGTAAACAGAGCTCTGCCTTTTGTCAAAGAGATCAGAATGTCCCATCAAATAGTCCCAGGTCTTGGGAGCGATGGATTTAATGCAGGTGGTGTCTTTTCCAATAAAGGTCTGCGTGACCAGCATCCATCTCGATGGAAGCGGCGCGCTCTCATTCGCGACGTCAGAGCTTTTGAGCATGGGATACATGTACCGGGTTTCCAGATCATACAACTCGCCAAACTTGTTCCTAAATCCCCCCTCTTCCCTTGCGAGTTCCATCACGCTGGCGCAATCGTGCTTTATGCCTGAACGCCATCTATACGGATTCACATCCTCAAGGTGCTTCCATCGCTCGTAACAGTCCATGTCTGCAACTAGACGAGCGTCCCTGTAGCCAAACGTTGTCTGATACCTACCGCCAGAGATCCCTTGATATACCTGGCAGATTTGACCCTCGCCCTTACTCTCTGTAGCGCCGCAGACCAAAAGACAAGCATCCACCGAGGCATCAAACACCTCTGCAGCATCAATGAGATACATGCGAGAGAATCCCAGCGGGAGCTTGCGCTTCCACGCATAGACGAGGACTTGGCGCGCGACGCGGGTCTTGCACAACATTGCCATAGTCGCGTCACGGCCGCTCAAGAGATCGAGAATATGAATCAACATCCACTCTGATATGTCAAAGTTACTCTTGCCCGTTCGAGCATCAAGTCCAGATAACCCGTGAAAGTTGGACCTGTTCGGTAAATTCGTGCTGTTGAGACGCGCCAATTCCGCACTCGTGACCCACGGGGGATGACCAATAACGAGAACAGGGTCAGGTAAACCATCGAGAATTTCACCCCATTTTATTTCAAAAAAGTCGCCTTGGAAAAGCTGGGTTTTGTCAGCATACGAACGAGTCGTCAATCTTTTCTGGGCGCGCTCAATGTGCTCGTGACTGATATCAACACCAATGACCCGCGCCGCAGACGGAAATCGCTCAAGCGCGGCCAATAACAGATTACCCTCGCCACAGGTGGGTTCAACAATTGAATAGGGTCTCAAACCCTTTCCGGATAACATGTCACAAATTCTGTTCGCCAGGTCAGTCGGCGTTTGAAAATCTCCAAACTCGATTTTGCGAGTGGAATTTCTCACATCCATATTGTTGATCCCGAGATAATTCCGGTTTCACTCCATCTTCCTCCATCCCAGTCTCCTGCCGTTACCGCGATCACCCGAGTTTCCTCGTCATAACAAGATCATCAGCCCCATCGGTAGACAGGGACACGCCATCCAGCAGCCTGAAACCGCATTTCTGGTAGAATCTCAGCGCCCCCTCGTTTCCCGGCGTGACGGCGGCCTTGATCTCGCGGAAGCCATTCGTTTCTGCCCACCGCAAGATGGCGTCCAACAGCCCGGTCGCCACTCCCGCGCCCCGGTATTCCGGCGCTACCCAGACCTGCAGGACCTCTCCCATGTCTGTCTCCTCCGCGTCTCGATACAACGCGGCGATCCCGATGGGCGAATCGTCGACAAACGCGATGCAGCAATTCCCGTTTTAGCATCGCCGTCACACATTTGACGTTCGTAGTGGCGACTTTAGTCGCTTCTATTGCGCAAACAGCGACTAAAGTCGCTACTACGAACTCCATAACGGGAATTGCTGACGACATACCTGGTGATAGGGTCGAGTCCATGTTTTCACACACTGATAGTATACTATCGTTTCGGTCGAGCGCAAATGGACCCTGCGTCAAATCAGACTTGACAGGTCCGCGCTTTCGTGGTAACCTTGCCCCAGCATCGAAAAGAGAGATACCCATGACCAGTATGAACATCGCAAGCCGACGACGAAACGAGGAGGAGCCGGACCATCCGTCTGGATAGTTTCGTGTAGGCTGCATCACTCCAGCTGAATCGAGCCAGTCTCCTGACGGAGGCTGGCTCTTTTTTACGCGATGGGCACACATCCATCGCGTTTTCGTTTGTCAACCATCTATCACATACAGGAGGAAATGAAATGAACGCTCAAATCAACAAAGTGGTCCTCGCCTACTCCGGCGGACTGGATACCTCGGTCATCGTGCCGTGGCTCAAGGAGAACTATGGCTGCGAGGTCGTCACCTTCACCGCCGACCTGGGCCAGGGCGCGGACGAGCTGGAGGGGCTGGAGGAAAAGGCCATCACCAGTGGGGCCAGCAAGGCCTATGTGATGGACCTGCGGGAAGAGTTCCTCACCGAGTACGCCTTCCCCACCATGCAGGCCGGCGCCATCTATGAGCGGCTGTACCTGCTGGGCACCTCCTTCGCCCGGCCCGTCACCGGCAAGCACATGGTCAAGGTCGCCGAGCAGGAGCAGGCCGACGCCGTGGCTCACGGCTGCACCGGCAAGGGGAACGACCAGGTGCGCTTCGAGCTGGCCGTCAAGGCCCTCAACCCACACCTCAAGACCATCGCCCCCTGGCGCGAGTGGGACATTCGCTCCCGCGAGGACGCGCTCCAATACGCTGCCGCTCACGCCATCCCCGTCAAGCAGAGCACCGCGTCCATCTACAGCCGCGACCGGAACATCTGGCATATGAGCCACGAAGGCGGTGAACTCGAGGACCCCTGGAACGAACCTTCGGAGGAGGTGTTCTGCCTCACCGTGGCGCCAGAGGCCGCCCCCGACACGCCGTTCTACCTGACGGTCCACTTCGAGCAGGGCACACCGGTGGCCGTGGACGACGAGCCGATGGGCCCGGTACAACTCCTCACTCACCTGAACGAGGTCGGCGGCGCCCACGGCGTCGGGCGGGCCGACCTGGTGGAGAACCGGCTGGTGGGAATGAAGTCACGCGGCGTCTACGAGACCCCTGGCGGCACCATCCTCTACACCGCCCACCAGGGCCTCGAGTCCATCTGTCTGGACCGGGACACGCTCCACTATAAAGAGATCGTCGCCAACCGGTTCGCCGAGCTGGTCTACTATGGCCAGTGGTTCACCCCCCTGCGCGAGGCGCTGTCCGCCTTTGTGGCCCAGACCGAGAAGCGGGTGACCGGCGTGGTGCGCGTCAAGCTTTTCAAGGGCGGGTGCACCGTCGTGGGCCGCCAGTCCCCCTTCAGCCTCTACCGGGAGGATTTCGCCACCTTTGGCAAGGACGACGTCTACGATCAATCCGATGCCGAGGGGTTCATCAACCTGTTCGGCCTGCCCCTCAAGGTCAAGGCGCTGATTGATATGGAGAACGGCTGGGCCGAGGGGCTGTCCGCACCGGATTACAGCCGGTTCAAGAGGGATTAGAAATGAAGATGTGGGGAGGACGATTCCAGGCCGAGACCGACGCGCTGATGCGCGAGTTCGGCGATTCCATCCGCTTCGACCGCCGGCTGTACCGGGCCGACGTGCAGGGCAGCATCGCCTACGCCGGGGCATTGGCGCGGGTCGGCCTCATCAGCGCCGAGGAGCGGGAGGAGTTGACGGCCGGGCTGGAGCAGGTGCAGGCCGAGTTCGACGCCGGCACGTTCCAGATCGAGCCCGGCGACGAGGACATCCACACCGCCGTCGAGCGGCGGCTGGGCGAACTGGTCGGGCCGGCGGCGGGCAGGCTCCACACCGGCCGCTCCCGCAACGATCAGGTCGCCACCGACCTGCGGCTCTACCTGCTGGACGAGATCAACTCGTTGCACAAAGAGCTGGTCGCGCTCCAGGAAGCCATCCTCCAGCAGGCCGAGAATCATCTGGGAGTCGTGATGCCCGGCTACACCCACCTGCAGCCGGCCCAGCCCATCCTCTTTAGCCACTGGCTGATGGCCTACTTTTGGAAATTCCAGCGCGACCGGGAGCGGCTGGCCAACACCGCCCGGCGGACGCAGGTCTGCCCCCTGGGGTCCGGGGCACTGGCGGGCAACCCCTTTGGCCTGGATCGCCGGGCGCTGGCCGCCGACCTGGGGTTCGACCGGGTAAGCGAGAACAGCGTGGACGGGGTCAGCGACCGGGATTTTGTGGTCGAGTTTCTGGCCTGGGCCGCCCTGACCCAGGTCCACCTGAGCGGCATGGCGGAGGACCTGATCCTGTGGTCCAGCCGCGAGTTCGGATTCGTCGAACTGGACGAGCGGTACACCACCGGTTCCAGCCTCATGCCGCAGAAAAAGAACCCCGACGCGTTGGAACTGCTGCGCGGCAAGAGCGGCCGCATAGTCGGCCACCTGACCGGCCTGCTGACGACCCTCAAGGGGCTGCCCCTGGCCTACAACAAGGACCTGCAAGAGGACAAGGAGGGCCTCTTTGACAGCATAGACACCCTCAAGCTGGAACTGGCCGTCGCGGCCGGCGTGGTCCGCACGCTCCAAGTGAATCCCGACCGCATGGAGACTGCCCTAGACGCCGGGCTGCTCGCCACCGACCTGGCCGACCACCTGGTGCGGCAGGGCGTACCCTTCCGCGAGAGCCACCACCTGGCAGGCCTAGCCGTCCGGCGGGCCGAGGAACTGGGCTGCGACCTGAGGGAGTTGGACCTGGCCGAGTATCGCGCCATCCATCCGGCCTTCGACGGGGAGGTTTACGCCCTCTTGGACATTCGGCGGTCGGTAGAGGCGCGGGTCTCGGAGGGCGGCACGGCCTCGACGGCCGTCAAAGCCCAAATCGAACAGGCGTATGTAAACCTGAGCATTTGACAGTCTACCGCTCCTGTGGTATAGTCTAACCACAATCGAATCACACATTGGGGCCACGAAGCCCTCTGGAACGGAAGATTCCGTCCCCAGAGGGCTTTTGTCTTTGTGGGTCAAAAACGGAGTAAATATGTCAGGACACTATCACATCTGCACCGCGCCAGCGCCGGCCCCGTTCCCCTACCCGGCCGCCTTCCGACTGCTGGAGCACGACGATTACGTCAAGTACGGCCACCCCGTGTTCGAGGGGCGGGCCGCCCGCGGCGATCCCCACTGGACGGCCGAGATCGTCACCCAGACCTGGTATCAGGCCGAGACGGGCCGCGTCCCCATCTCTGGCGCGGGGTACGGGGGCCCGTTCGGCGGGGAGGGGTTCGAGGGGATCTGGCTCGACATGTCCGAGATCGTGCGCCCCACCCGCGACGGCATCCACGGCCGCGAGACCATCTCCACCACCGTCCACCTGGGCCGCCGGCTGCCGGCCCTCACCTTCGACCAGGCCGGCCGGCTGACCTCGACGCTGCCCCCTGCCGTCGAGCTGCCCCTGCCAGTGCTCTTCAACCCGCTGCCGCTGGCGCTGCCGAACCAGAACGGGCTGCGGGGCGTGGTCGCCGCGGCGGAACGGCTGGGTACCCTGGCGCTGCTGAGGCCCGATCAGTGGGAGGATGATCTGACCACGTGCGCATCGTCCGTCGCCTTCCGCATCGGCGCAGATAAAGTCTTGGCAAAAAGCTCGGTTTCCACCGCCGGAGCACCACGCCTGATCGAAATTGAGGGCGAATCCCCCGCTCTGGAGCGGATCCGTGCCCGCTGGCCGGGAGCCGTCATCTCGCTGCGGCTGCCATTAGGGGAAAACGCCGGCCCCACCGTGGCAGAATGGGTACGTGCCGGCGCCGATGTCATCCACCTGTACGCCGACGATGTGGCCGACGCCAGCGGCGTCCCGCTCCCCGATGCGCTGCGGAGCGTCCACGCCCATCTGGTAGACGAACAGATCCGCGATCAGGTCAGCCTGATCGTCAGCGGGGGCATCGCGGCCGCCGAGCACGTCGCCAAGGCGCTGGTCTGTGGAGCCGACGCGGTGGCCGTGGATTGGATCCTGCTGGTCGCCTGGGGCTGCTCGCTGTGGGCCGACCGGGGACGATGTCCCGTCGAGGCGGGGGAAATCGAGAGTGCATGGGCCGCCCAGCGGGTGGTCAACTTGATGTCCGCCTGGCGCGACCAACTGTTGGAGGTGATGGGCGCCATGGGCATCCGCGAGGCCCGCCGCATGCGGGGCGATAGTGGACGGGCCATCTTTCATCCCGCCGAGGAGGCGAAATTCAAGCAGGCGCTCGGCGGCAGCGCGCCCCTCGTGACATTCCACACCTTGCCCGAGCCGGAGGAGCAGGGCGAGGGCGACATGCGCTGGACGACCGCCCTGCTGCTGACCAGTGCCGAGCAGGCCCGCACCGGCCGGCCCCCCAGCGGCGACCTCGAGTTCCGTATTGGACACTCGGGCGGCGGCTTTGATCGGCTAGCCTTCCCCTTCGAGCTGACCGACGGCCCGGCCCCGCCCGCCGACCCGACCGACTTTGATCTGAGTCTGAACCTCAACCGGCGCGGCGACGATCGGCCCGAGATATCGATCCCCCTGCCCTGGTATGGCTCCGGGATGTCCTACGGCTCCGTCGGCCTGCCGGTGATGCTCTCCCGCGCTATGGCGGCCGAGCGGCTCTCCACCCTCACCTCGACCGGCGAGGGAGGATACCCGGAGGCGCTGCTCCCCTACGCCGACCACGTCATCACCCAGATCGCCACGGGCCTGTTCGGCGTGCGGGAGGAGACGATTCAGCGGGCGCGGGTGATCGAGTTCAAGTACGCCCAGGGGGCCAAGCCGGGACTGGGGGGCCATCTGCTGGGGAACAAGAACACCGCCACCGTGGCCGAGCTGCGAGAGGCGGTAGAGGGAACCAGCCTCTTCTCGCCCTTCCCATTCCACAGCGTCTACTCAGTGGAGGATCACAAGAAACACGTGGACTGGGTCAAGACGGTCAACCCCCAGGCGCTGGTCGCGGTCAAGGTCTCGACCCCCACCGACGTGGACATGGTGGCGGTGGGCAGTTATTACGCCGGAGCGCACATCCTCCAGTTGGATGGGGCCTTTGGCGGCACGGGGGCCGCGCCCGAGATCGCCAAAAAGAACATCGCTATGCCCACCGAGTACGCCATCCCCAAGGTGCACCGCTTCCTGGAGGCAGAGGGGGTGCGGGACGAGATCGTCGTCATCGCCTCCGGCGGCATCCGCACCGCCTACGACATAGCCAAGGCGATCGCGCTGGGCGCCGACGGCTGTGCCATCGGTACGGCCGAGTTGGTGGCCCTGGGCTGCACGCGGCTTGGCAGTTGCGAGAAGGGGAGCGGCTGTCCTTTTGGCATCACCACCACCGACCCGGAGCTTTCCAAGCAGGTGGACGCCACCGAGGGTTGGCGGCGCATCGTCAACCTGTACCGGGGCTGGCTGGCCCAGATCGCGGGTATCTTGCAGGCGCTGGGAATGTCCTCGATCTCGGAACTGCGGGGCCGGAGTGACGTGCTGATCTACTTGGAGTAAGGAGAAGCCATCGCGCCAAAAAGTTCAACGAAAGCGGTAAATGGTCAAACCATCTATGTCGAAGTGGTCCAGCCCAAGATGCCGTTAGTGAACCGCTCTAGTTTGGGATGGCAGTGACTCACCAGATCGGAATGATCCTTGAAATAGTTTCTGGTCAAAGAGGTTCAGCAGTGGACTTGGCAAGATGTTCTGACAGCAAGGCAGCCAGGTGCTCGGCGCTGGCGGTATCGAGCAGCACTCGCACCCTATGCAAGTCGTGGTCCACCGCTGATTTGGGGATGAACTCGATAGCCAGATCGCCATTGGTCTTGTTCAGAATGACATCCTGGTAATGGATCTCTTGCTGAGACTTGATTCATTTCTCACCCCCTGGGTCAGGTATACTTGATTATGGTTCAGTGTCAACGTTCAGATGAACGAACGAGGTAGAATGAGGAGGGACGAATGAAGAGAGAAGAGCGTATCCGACGGCTGTTGACATCGCGGCGTCCGTTGATCGCCTCCGCACCGCCCCTCGACCGCCCGCCCGACGCCGCCGAGGGAGGATGCGGAGTGTTGGGTTTGGCCTGCAACCTGCCGGTCGCCGGGCGGCACGTGGTGCCAGCGGCGGCCCAGATGCACAACCGGGGCAATGGCAAAGGCGGCGGCATCGCTATGGCCGGGCTGAACCCCGTTCAAATGGGCGTCCCGCCAGAGACGCTGCGCGAGGCCTACCTGATCCAGATCGCCATCCTCGATCCATCGGCCCGTCGGGAGGTCGAAGAGCACGGATTGGCCGATTTCGACCTGCTCCAGGGCTACCGCGCACCGACGCTGGACGACTGGCGCGCGCTGCCCGGCCTGGAGGTCCGCCCCCCCGATGTCTATCGCTACTTTGCCCGCGTCAGGCCAGACGCGCTGGCCCGTTTCGCCGGACAGAACGGCCTGGAGGCGCTGCCGTCCCGCGCCGTCGAGGACGAATTCGTCTACCAGAACAGTTTCCGCTTGAATCAACAGTTCTACGCCAGCCTGGGGGAAAAGCGGGCCTTTGTGCTGTGCCACGGGCGGGATCTGGTCGTCCTCAAAATCGTCGGATACGCCGAGCAAGTGGTGCAATATTACCGCTTGGAGGACGCCACCGCCCACGTGTGGATCGCGCACCAGCGCTACCCCACCAAGGGCCGGGTGTGGCATCCCGGCGGCGCGCACCCCTTCATCGGGCTGAACGAGGCCCTGGTCCACAACGGCGATTTCGCCAACTATCACGCCGTCAGCGAGTACCTGCGCCAGCGGAACATTGCGCCTCTCTTCCTGACCGACACCGAGGTCTCGGTGCAGCTCTTTGATCTGTGGGATCGGGTCTATGGCTACCCCCTGGAGGTGACACTGGAAGCGCTGGCCCCCACCACCGAGCGGGACTGGGCGGTGCTGCCGCCGGAGAAGCAGGACCTCTACCGCGCCATCCAATCCACCCATCTGCACGCCTCCCCCGACGGGCCGTGGTTCTTTATCCTCGCCCGCTCCCACCCCGACCGGGGCGAGTGGCAGCTCCTGGGCATCACCGACACCAGTATGCTGCGTCCACAGGTCTTTGCGCTGTACGAAAACGACGGCCTCGAGCTGGGCCTGATCGGCTCGGAGCGGCAGGCGATCAACGCCGCCCTCCGCTCGCTGGCGACCGAGGATGCGCGCTTCCTGCCCCACGCCGACCGGTACTGGGTGGCGCGGGGCGGCAGTCACACCGACGGCGGGGCGTTCACCTTTACGGTACAGCGGCGCGGCGACTCGGTGCTGCACCGCAGTGAAAGGTACAAACTGCAAGCCGCCGACAAGTTCGGTGCGTCAGTGACGGTCGCCACGGCGCAGCGCCACCTCGACCGGCGCATAAGGACACCCCGCGTAGAGACAGCTTTCCTCGAGACGCTCCGCTCCCAGTGCTACACCGCCTTCGACAACGGTGGCCCGCGCTCAATGCTCCGCTGGGCAATCGAACAGATGCCGGCCTGGACCTACGATCAAGTCGCTGCCCTGGCTCAAGCGGTGCTGGATTTCGGGCAAACCGGTCCCGACGAGTGGGAGTTCGCCCGCCAGGCGCTGACTCTGCTGCGCGACCGGCGCACCGATCCCGGAGGCAAACGCCGCGCCTCCCTCCTCACCCTGCTCGATGCTGGCCTGCGCGCTTTATTCGACCGGGTCCTCTCCACGCACCACGCTCTACGCCTCGCCTGGGATACCCGCTCCACCCTCCGTCCCCCTCAACCCCACGAAACCAGCCTGTTGATAGAAGGCACCGATTTCCCGCCCGAGGGGGACGACAGCGCCGCGCGGCTGCTGGTGGCCGCCCACGCAATGGGTTGGCGGCGATTGATCGCCTACAATTGGCGCGGGGGCCGTTTCGCCGCCTGCGGCCTGGGACCGAGGACGGCGGGGACGCGGATCGAGCTGTACGGCGACGTGGGCGATTACGCCGCGTCGGGGCTGGACGGCGCCGAGGTCCACATCCACGGCGACGCGCAGGACCAGGTGGGGCAGATTCTCAAGGCCGGCAAACTGGTCATCCACGGGGACGTGGGTCAGACCTTTTTGTACGGAGCCAAGGGTGGCTCCATCTATGTGCTGGGCAGCGCCGCTGGCCGGCCGCTGATCAACGCCGTCGGGGGGCCTCGGGCGGTGATCAACGGCACCTGCCTGGACTATCTCGCCGAGTCCTTTATGGCTGGCGACCCGCTGAACGGCGGCGGTTTCGTGATCCTGAACGGCGTCACCTTTGACGAGCACGGGCAATTGATCGAGTTGGAGACCCCCTACCCTGGCGGCAACCTGTTCTCGCTCGCCTCGGGCGGGGCTATCTACCTGCGCGACCCCCACGGCCGGGTGGACCCGGACCAGCTCAACGGCGGGCGGTTTGCCCCCCTCGCCCCGCAGGATTGGGCCCTCATCCAGCCCTACCTGGAGGAAAACGAGCGCCAGTTCGGCATCGCCATCCCGGCGCTGCTGACAGTGAACGGCGAGACGTGCTCCCCGGCTGAGGTTTATCGCAAGGTGGAGGTACGACCCCTGACGGCGCTCACATAAGGCCAGGGATCGAGATTCTCTCCCAGGGAGTCATCACCTGACAAAATTTGGAACAGCTCTAAAGTGCTCTGAGACTCTAACAATCCAGGCTGAGGCGTTGCCTCAGGAGTTGATAATTTGCCGGGCTGTGGTATCATTCTCTTTCAACGGATAAATCGTGGTGCAGCACGGCAATCGCGCTCCAGGTGACCTTATGCCCAAGTTACGCCTCGCCCTGGCTCAAATCAATACCACCGTCGGCGACATGGTCGGCAACGTCAACAAAATCATCACCTATCTGGAACGAGCCAGAGAGCTCGCGGCCGACCTGGTCGCCTTCCCCGAACTGACGGTCACCGGCTATCCGCCGGAGGACCTGCTCCTCAAACCGGCCTTTATCGCGGCCAATCGGGAAGCGGTCGAAGAGATCAGAGCCGCCACTGCCGGGCTGACAGCCGTGGTCGGATTCGCCGACGTGGACGATGACGTCTACAACGCCGCCGCCGTGCTTCACGATGGCACGCTGGCGGGCGTCTATCGCAAGCATTACCTGCCCACCTATGGCGTCTTTGACGAGGACCGCACCTTTCGGGCAGGGGAGGGAAGCCCCCTCTTTCTGCTGCGCGACGTCGTCATCGGCATCAGCGTGTGCGAGGACATGTGGTATCCCCAAGGGCCGCCCCAGGTGCAGGCCCACGCGGGGGCGCAGCTCTTGATCAACATCTCGGCCTCGCCTTACCACGCCGGCAAGGGCGCCGGTCGGGAGCGCATGCTCGCCACCCGCGCCGCCGACAACGTCGCCATCGTGGCCTTTTGCAACCTGGTCGGGGGGCAGGACGAGCTGGTCTTTGACGGCAGCAGTCTCGTCTTTGACGAGCGGGGGGAGCTGATAGCCCGGGGAGAGCAGTTCGAGGAGGACTTTGTCTTCATTGATGTGGACGTCGGCAGCGTGTTCCGCCAACGTCTGCACGATCCCCGCCTGCGCAAAGAGCAGTCCCCCAACGTGGCCCGCATCCCCCTACCCGCTTTAGAACGACCGGGAAGCTATCCGGATTTGCCCTCCTCCCCCATCGCCGAGCCGCTGCCACGCCGGGAGGAGATCTATCGGGCGCTGGTCCTCGGCACGCGGGATTACGTGCACAAGAACGGCTTTCGACAGGCGGTCATCGGCCTCTCCGGCGGCCTGGACTCGGCGCTGGTGACCTGTGTCGCCGCCGATGCGCTAGGCCCAGAGAACGTGACCGGCGTGGCTATGCCCTCCCGCTACTCGGCCCAGATGAGCGAGACCGACGCCGCCCGTCTGGCCGATAACCTGGACATCAACTTTCTCGTCATCCCCATCGAGCGCGCCTTCCAGGCCTACTTGGATACGCTGGCGGAGCCTTTCGCCGGGCAGGAGACGGACGTGACGGAGGAGAATTTGCAGGCCCGCATCCGGGGCAACCTGTTGATGGCCCTGTCCAACAAGTTCGGCTGGCTGGTGCTGACCACCGGCAACAAGAGCGAGATGAGCGTCGGGTACGCCACGCTGTATGGGGACATGGCCGGCGGCTTTGCCGTCCTCAAGGATGTGCCCAAGACGCTGGTGTACGAGCTGGCCTACTGGCGAAACGAGCAAAACGGCAGCCCGGTCATCCCGGAGCGCACTCTGACGCGGGCGCCGTCGGCCGAACTGCGCCCCCATCAGAAGGACACCGACAGCTTGCCCCCTTACGAGGTGTTGGATCCTATTCTGGAGGCCTACGTCGAGGAGGATCGTTCCGCAGACGAGATCGTCGCTCTGGGCTTTAAACGGCCGCTGGTGGAACGGGTGGCGCGCATGGTAGACCGGAACGAGTACAAACGTCGCCAGGCTCCGCCCGGGGTGCGGATCACTCACCGGGCCTTTGGCAAGGACCGCCGACTGCCCATTACCAACAAGTTCGAGGGCTGACGTGCACATCCGCTACCTCAGCCTGACCAACTTTCGTAACTATGCCCGCCTGGAACTGACGCTACCGGAACGTCCGCTGCTCCTCTATGGGGCCAACGCCCAGGGCAAGACCAGCCTGCTGGAGGCGATATACCTGCTCGCCACCGGCGCATCCCCCCTCACCTCGCGCGATCAACAGGTCATCCGCTGGAACGCCGAGGCGGAAGGACTGCCGTACACCCGCGTATGGGCGGAGGTCGTGGGCCGCCGCCGCGTCCAGGAGCTAGAGGTCGTCATCGAGCGGAAATCCTTGCTCAACGGCTCCGTGCGGACGCAGAAAACGATCCGCGTGGACCGCAATCAGAAGCGCCGCTCGGACCTCACCGGACGATTGAACGTGGTGCTCTTTATGCCCCAGGACGTCGAGTTGGTCTCGGGACCGCCTGCGGGCCGCCGCTGTTACCTGGACAACACGCTGTGCCAAGTGGACGCCGCGTACTGCGAGGCCCTGGAGCAGTACACCGAGGGGCTGCGCCAGCGTAACGCCGTGCTGCGCCACCTGCGGGACGAGGGGGGCGACCCGGTCCAACTGGCCCCCTTCGAGCAGGTGTTGGCCAGCCAGGGGATCATCGTCGCCAGCGGCCGCCGCCGACTGATCGCGGCCCTTTCGCAGCGCGCCCATCGCATCCACCAACAGCTCACCGGTGACGCGGAATGGCTGCGGCTGGCCTATCAGCCCAACTTTGACCCTGCCGCTCCCCCCCAGGGGAAATATCAACTGGGGTTGGGGTTCCACGACCAGGGCCCACCGCCGGGCATGGGGGCCGAGGAATTGACCCAGGCCTTTCAACAGGCCCTGCTGGCGCGGCGCAAGGACGAAATTGCCCGCGGGATGACGTTGATCGGCCCCCACCGGGACGAGTTGCGCTTCATCGCCGGCAGTCCCACCCACGGCACCCACGAAGTGGACCTGGGAGTCTATGGCTCCCGGGGACAGCAGCGCACCACCGTCCTCGCCCTCAAACTGGCTGAATTGGAATGGATGCGCGAGCAGACCCAGGAGACGCCGGTGCTGCTGTTGGACGAGGTTCTGGCCGAACTGGACGCCACACGGCGCAACTTTTTGTTGACCCAGGTGGACAGCGTCGAACAGGGATTGCTGACCGCCACGGACCTCGAGATGTTCAGCCCTGAATTCCGGCAGCAAGCCGCGCTGTGGAACGTGCAGGCCGGGGTCGTGACAGAGGGTTAAACGAGGGGGTGCTTCTTCGGCATGCCGGAGCGGCGGGGGTATTTTTCTGGCGTGGCAGCCACCTTGTCCATCACCACCAGGTAGCGCGTCTCGGCCAATCCGCGCAGTTCCACCGGCACCAGGTAACGCACCCGGCCGCCCAGCTTTTGGATCGCCTCTTCCGAAGCATGCACCTCGACGGCAGCGCCCTCCCCTTTTTGAGCCAGAGCTGCGCCCCCGATCCGCGCCAGCGGCAACAGATATTCCGCCAACGGCGGGAACTCGATCACGGCCCGGGCCACAACCCAATCGTACCGCTCGCGATGGGATGGGGACTGTCCCAGTTCCTCCGCCCGGCCGTGAATCACCTGAACGTCCCGCAGTTCGAGTTGGCGCACAACGTGTTCCAGAAAGGTCGTCTTTTTGTGCGTCGCTTCCAGCAGCACCAACTGCATGCCAGGACAGACGATCTTGAGCGGCAGCCCTGGAAACCCGGCCCCGGTTCCCACGTCTATCACCCGCGCTCCGGCTTCCAATGCCTGCCGCGAGATCGCCTTGAGGCATGAGAGGGAATCCAAAAAGTGACGCACCAGCACTCCCTCCCAATCAGTGATCGCCGTCAGGTTAAAGCGTTGATTCCAGGCCGTCAACTCGTGGTAATAGACCTCCAGGCAGGTCAGGTGACGTTCGGTGAGCGAGATGTTCAACTCGCGGGCGCCTGAAAGCAGCAGATCCATCCGTCCTCTACTCCACCTCTACCCCGTCGTCCGCCAGGGAAAGCCCAACCATGACTGTCGTCCCCACGGTCACCTCGCTCTGCACCGTGATACATCCCCCGTACAGGTCCACGATTCCCTTGGCGATGGACAATCCCTGCCCGGTCCCAGATATGGCATATTCCGCGGCCGTTCCCCTCGCAAAAACCGAAAGATGTCCATTTCTTTGGCGTAACGATGCTGGGACATTACTCGAGGATCAACCTCGTAGCCTCAAGGCCATCCATATCAGGCATCCTTATGTACCAAACGACTCCCTCCAGGAGGGCAGATCGGGCAGTTGCCCGTATCGCATTATAACCCAGCCCACTGTGCAGGGCAACCCACCGTATTCCGAGATTCCGCAACAAGTCCCCATGGCGATCCAGGACACCGACGAAGCGGGCCGCTGCGCTGTGAAGACAGTCTGCCACTATCGGTGTCCGAGACGGTCATACAAAGAGTGCCGTCTGCTTTTTTGAACCGTTTCGTTGGTGCCTCGTGTGATGCGGATCGGCGATGATTTTGATTTCTGCGTGCTGTTGGCCCTAGTCATGGAGTAATGCGCGCTGGGGAAAGTGCGGAAACCCCTCCAGCGCCCAATTGATGCCCGTTCCTTGACAGGCCGACCAGGTTCCTGTAAGATAAGCCCATCGAACTGGAGCATCCCGATCTCGTTTACAGCCCGTAAACAGAATTTTCCCCTACCGCAATTCGTGGTATACTGTGTGTGGCGCCCTCTTGCAGGGTTGAAAATCGGTCGGGGGCGGGATAGACTGGATAGGGGAACATGCTTTTCGCCCTAATTGCGCCCAGGCCTGCAAGTGGGGAAACAGTTGCCCCAGAATGGTATGGATAATATGAACGATCAACCTCCAACCAGCGCGGCTCTCGACGATGCCGAGGCGCTCATCCGCACCGACACCCTGCCGGAAGGAGCCCTCTTTGTCAGCCCTGAGGGCGTGCTCTACCAAGTAGTCATGGCCGGAGAGGCCGGGTTTCGCAAGGCAGAACCATGGCCGTGGCTGCCCCACGGTTGGAGTGGGGACACCGAAAGGCCCAACGCAGTGGCATTGGTGCCCGGTTCACTCCTCGCTCGTAACTATCCACTGGTATCCCAGGGAAGACCCCTGCCGACCGTTAACCGCTCCGAACTGCTGGATGCCAACGACCAACCGGAACAGTACATCTTTCCCACGGAGCAGCTGGCCAAGCTGGCCTCCCAGTTGGATGAAACCCTGGCTCATCGATCGGGCCTGGGAGCACGCAAAGTGAACCACCGCTGGATACTGAGTGACGGGAAACAACCGTTCCGCGTCTATCATTACCAACGAGACAATCTGGACCTGTCGGTCGATTTAGAGGCCCGTTTTGCCGAGGAGCAGACCCAAGCCCGATGGTGCACCCAAGGACCACCCTACTGGAGATACATACCCGCCTGGCAGAGCGCCCTGGATGCCCTGAGCAGAACAGCAGACACCCCAGAGCCGATGCTTGAGACAGAGGCGGCAGAGGCAGCCAAGACAACACAAGAACTGGCGGCGTCAGAACCACCCCCTTCGCTGGCAGAGAGAGAGCTGTCACCCCAATCTACTATGGAAATACCCAGTTCTGAGATCGAACCACAGGAACATCCCGTACTGGCGACACCAGCAGTGTCACAAACAAGGAGGTCCCCCGCAATGATTCTATCTATTGACATCGGATATGGTTACACCAAGGGAGCTGGCCCTGATGATCTGCGCTTTTCATTTCCCAGCGTCATCGGCACAGCCGAGGAGATCAGCTTTGCCACCGATTTGATCCGAGGCGGGGAGGAACGGCCCATCAAGTATGGTGACTGGCGCTTTTTCTACGGCGATCAAGCGGTGCTTCAGAGCCGCATTCAATCCGCGATTTTCGACCGTAGTCGGGTGCACGACCACACGTACAAGATGCTGTTCGTCGCCACATTGGTGGAATTGTCCAAGGTTATGCCGGATATTCATCGCCTGAACGTGGTCACCGGGCTGCCGGTGGATTTCTTTGGCGACCGTCCCCAAGTTGTTCAGTCGTTCGAGGGCACCTACCGCATCACCGCCGACCACACCATGGAATTTATCGTTGATTCGGTGATCGTCGTCCCCCAGCCCTTTGGCTCCCTCTTCCGAGAACTGCTGAGCGAGAATGGCAAGATATCGAACAGTGAAATCGAACGAGGTCAGATTGGCATCATAGACGTTGGCACGTTTACCACCGATTTTATCGTCTCGTATGAACTGCGCTACATCCAGCGCTTGAGCGGATCGGCCCGCGTTGGGTGGAGCACAGTCGTCAACCGGATCCAACAAGTCCTGGATGATCAGTATATGCTGGAACTCGGGCCCCACGAAGTGGATACCGCCGTGCAGACCAAAGAGGTGCGCGTGCGCGGCGAATCGGTATCCCTGCAATCATTGATCGCGCCAGCCATCACCGATCTCGAGACGGCCATCATCGCCCGCGCCCGTGACTTGTGGGGATCCGGGACCCATCTGGATAGGATCCTGGTCACCGGTGGAGGTGGACCGCATCTGTATGATGCCATCCGCGCCGCATACCCTCACGCGGTGCTGCTCGAAAACGCATTTTGGGCTAATGTGGAGGGATTCTACCGCTTTGGGCAACGCCCGGCCAGCTTTGAAAAGTAACCAACGTATGGCTCTGACCATTCACCTGGATTTTAACCCCTACAACGCCGACCATCGGCGAGCGGCCAAGTGGTTGAATGCCCAATCTGACCCGGCCGAGGCCATCGTGCGCTTGATCCGTGCGGCGAATGAAGGAGAACGCCGCTTGCAACAATGGGAAGAGATGGCCACTCTACTGGCGAATGACCTGCAGGCCGTGCGGAACCAGATGTCCCCTCACTTGCACACCCCCCAGCCCCAGCAGGAGATTCAGGAGAACCCAGAATCGGCCCACCGGCTGGACACGCTGTTCAAGTAGCGCCCGCCGTCTCGGGAACCCAGGCGACGGGCGCTACAGGGACAGCACTCCCGTCTCGATCTGACCCCACAGTTCGGCCAACGTTCCCTGGCCCACCAGCGCCACATCGTCGGTTGGCGGCGTGTGAGTTGGCTCTGCGATCCAATAAGCGGGAATGCCAACCGAGGAAGACTGGAGAATATCCCACTCCCAATGATCTCCGACCATCAGACACTCGTTGGGCCGCACATCCAGCCGCTCCAAAATCTCGCCATAGTAGGCCGGGTGTGATTTGGTGGCGTGCATATTTTCGTAACACGTCAGCAGCGCATAGTCGAACTCGTCCGCCGGCACTCCGGCCCAACTCAGGCGATGTTCGATGGGCAGGCGGGGAAACAGCGGATTAGTCGCCACCACCACCCGCCACCCGCGCTCAAACGCCCACTCGACCAATGGGCGAGCCTCCTCCCGCTGCTGCGTCAGGTGCTGTAAATTGGGGAACTCGTGCAGATAGAACTGTCGAAAGAGCGGTTCCAATACGCTCTGCTCGTAGCCAACCGCGGGGTAAAAGACGTGCGCGAATACCTCCTCGTTGGTCGGACCGCTGCCGTCGTTCTTCTCCATCGCCCTGGTCCCGCGCATCAACTCGGCGATCAAACGGTCTTGAGGAATCAGGTGCGCCATGTAGCGAGTGAGGGCCTCAAAATAGGCCGGCACGAAAACCTCCATCGAGTTACCCAGCAACGTGTCATCCAAATCAAAGAGCACCGCTTTGAGCATGCCGTTACTCCTTCAGCTCCCGCCCGTCCAGGACCGAAGCAGCTCGAGGATGGCAGTGACCACAACCCACGTAGGGGTCCTGCACTTCGACCTGGTATTCTGTACAGACGGCATAGACCTGGACGCGCCGCACCAGACCCAACCAGCGCCGGACGACCTGCGCCTCCAGCACCATGTGAGGACACGAGTTGGCGCGCAGGATACCGGGCACCGGACAGCGGGCGCACAGGCCAGGCGTCCACGGTGTGGAACGGGGATTACGCCCAATCAGGCGGCACTCTTGGGTAGAGTGACCGCGATGAAAATCCTCATAGTAGAAGGTACACTCGGCGCCGGCTGGAGTACGCATCATCACGCCCGCGTGACGTACTCGCCGTTCCGGGTATCCACGCGGATCACGTCCCCCTCTGCAATGAAGAGAGGCACTTGCACCTCCAGCCCTGTTTCCAAGATCACTTTTTTCATCGCGCCGGTCGCAGTATCTCCGGCGACGGCCAGGGGAGCATTCACCACCTCCAGCTCGACCGTCGTGGGCAGCTCGACATCCAACGGCTCCTGTTCATAGGTCGACAATACCAGTTCCATATTCTCCTTGAGATACGGAATGTGCTCCTCCAAGACAGAGGCCGACAGTGTGGTCTGCTCGTACGTCTCTGTATCCATAAAATAGTAAAAGTCACCATCGTTGTACAAATACTGCACCCCTCGCCGCTCAACCCGAATGTCCTCCACGCGATCACCAGAGATAAAGTTGTGCTGAAGCGTGGCCGCGGTGCGCAGATTGCGCAGAGTGGTCCGAATGGTCGCCTTTCCCCGGCCGGGCTTGTGATGCTGGTACTCGAGTACCTTGTATAGCTGACCATCCATCGTGAAAGTGATCCCTTTACGCAGTTCATTGACGTCGATCATTATCCCATCTCCTCATTAAATGTTGCTCCGATTATACCCGTTCTGCCCGCACCGTCAACCTCTCGCAGGAGATCGTGCTCTGTAACCAGGTTGTAACCAGGCTGTAACGCCTGTCCCGGCAATAGCTCGGTACAATAAGTCTGTAACCACACACTTTGGGAAACAGCCATGCCGATCACCGATACCTTACGCCAGGGAATGCGCGCCGTCCGATTGGGCCACAAAGCACAAGCTCGAGCGGCCTTTCAATCCGTGCTGGACGAACACCCATCCAATGAAACAGCACTGCTGTGGCTCGGCTACCTGGCCGACGATCCCCAGGAAAGTCTCAGCCACATCACCAAGGCCCTGAACAACCATCCCCAATCCCCCCGCTCTTACACGGCCCTACAATGGGCCTGGCAACGTGTGGCTGCAACACCTGCTGACACCCTCCCTGCCCAACAGTTCGCTCATTCCGCGCTTCCCCCATCCCCACCCCAGCATCGGCGAGAGACGCACCGATGGACAAAACTTGGCCTACTGCTGACGCTGTCCCTACTGATCGCTATCACCAGCTGGTGCATCAGCGTTCCGACCCTTTCCAGCCCATCTGCCGTCGCCGCTCTGATTCCTATCTTTCCCCAAACCTCATCCCCGACCGTGACATCAGGCTCCCCAGTGGAGGCGACCCTGCTCATCCCACCCACAAGCCTCCCCACGCCGACGACCAGTCCCACTCCCAGC
>OMKS01000694.1_pt1 | contig 31007 bp, 31 predicted proteins | sample 1674721 | NCBI WGS metagenome assembly OMKS01 (sample SAMN06264996, study PRJEB25208) | sediment metagenome | isolation source: hot spring sediment | place: USA: California | collected 2014-09-02 | reverse complement strand
TTTTCAAGCAGAAGACGGCATACGAGATCTAGTACGGTCTCGTGGGCTCGGAGATGTGTATAAGAGACAGCCACTCAACACTGCAGAAAACTGTCGAAATTCTTTACAACTTCCAACTCATACCCACGTAGAGCGTAACATCTTACTTTTATTATCTATTCACTTAACACTCACCACGTATCATTTAACACTCCCATAAAACTGTCGGAATACTTTACAAACAGCGTATCGGGAAAAGAACACCCGGATCATTAAGGGCATCGCATACACGTTTTATTGCTCCATATTATCAGATAGTTACATAATATCGCGCAGCGACCGACCTAAAAAATGATTGCTGGCACGAGCCTTGCTAATTATAAAGTCAAACGCAATAAAACAAAAAACATACTAATGAAATTAGAGAAAGGGGGATTAAGATGAAGAAAGTATTAACGGGATTGCTTGGAGGATTGCTGGTACTGTTCCTGACATCAGGCATGGCCATGGCGTATTCGATAACCTATACCTATGCGGATACGGTCAAAGATTGGCCGGGGCATGAAACAGCATTTAATGATCAGATCGGTTCGCCAAGAGTGGAGACGATGTACGTTACTGTCACTGATGGTTATCTCGACAAGGTTGAAATAGAGGTAAGGAACCGCATATTGTGGGATACGTTATTTATCAATGCAAAGGATGCAAGTGCTGAAGGTTACAGCTATGAACAGTGGGATTATTACGTCCTTAGCACATCAGGTGGTTCTTCCATATTCGAAGTAGCCGAGGATTATGAGTACATAAAAGTAAAAGATACTATGAGCGGCCAGAGAGCCGGTCATCCATCGGGCATCAAGGATGATTATCTGACCGCTGCGGATCCCAGCATTTTAGCATCCGTGACGTGGATCGATGATCTGCTGGTGTATGACTTCAGCGCCACCGGTATCTATGTCGGCAGTTCATTCGCCATCGGATACTCCCAGTACTGCGCCAATGATGTCCACCTGGCCCAGTTGACTCCGGTTCCTGAGCCGATGACCATGCTGCTCCTGGGTTTCGGTCTCCTGGGATTGGGTCTTGCCAGAAGGAAAAGCTAACGAGTCGGTCGTTTCAATGACACAATGAACAACGCCTGCCGGAATGCTTCGGCGGGCGTTTTTCATTGTGTCGCCACGATCCATCAGGACATGCTGCTGTTTTGTCACAGCTCCGATCTGTTCCATGCCCGTCATGTTTCTTGAGCCTGTTTCCTCGAACCTTTTGTAACTTATACCTTGTATTTTTTTAACTGTTTGTTTATAGGAGGAAAGATGTTATCATTCATGAGTAATTCCCGCGGGGAACGGAGATGGGGAAGAAAGAGAGCATCATCATGAAATATATTCGCCGTATGTACGTGTCTATCATACCGCTTCTGTTGCCGGGGTCGGCGCTTGCCCGTAAAGAGGCGACGGCCGTACCCGAACCCAGCACTATCCTGCTTCTCGGCTTTGCCATCATCGGTCTGGGAGCGTTTTTATTCTGGAAGGCAAGGAAGGGGAGGAAGTGAGGGGTAAGGGGTAAGGAGTAAGGTGTGAGGGGTAAGGAGGAAAAGATCTTAAGAGCTCAACAGCTTACCAGCTTATGCGCTAATGCAATGCGTGAGGCTTTTGCCCCACCTCACCCTTCACGCCTCACCCCTCACGTTTCCCTTGTGGAGCGATCATGGATTATTCATCAGACGTGGTCGCGCTGACCCGGCGATTAGTATCATTCAATACGATCAATCCCCCCGGCAACGAATACGACTGCGCCCGTTTCCTCTCGTCGATCCTTGAAAAGGGAGGATTTCGGATTGAGTATCACGATCTTGAAAAGGAACGTCCCAACATTATCGCGCGACTGAACGATGACCCGGAAAGCCGCCCTCTTTGTTTCTCAGGCCACATCGACACGGTTCCGCTGGGGGCTTCTCCCTGGAGCAGGGACCCGTTCAACGGTGAGATCGATGGAAACAAACTCTACGGACGGGGTTCCTCCGATATGAAAGGCGGCGTCGCAGCCATGATCATCGCATCCCTGAGACTGGCTGAGCTGTCCCGGGGAGAGGCCGACATCATGCTGATCCTTTCGGTCGGCGAAGAAATGGGGTGCCGGGGGGCGGAACATCTCGTTAAATCGGGAGCGCTGTCGTGTCATGCCAGCGCCCTCATCGTGGGAGAACCGACATCGAACTATCCGCTGATCGGCCACAAGGGCGCGCTCTTTCTCGAGGGACAGACACATGGAATCTCCGCCCACGGATCGATGCCGGAGAAGGGTGTCAATGCAATCTACAGGGCGGCGCGGGGAATCATGAAACTCGAGTCATTCGATTTCGGCGGCTCTCCTCATCCCATCTACGGAAAACCGTCCCTCAACGTAGGAACGATCGCCGGCGGTGAAATGGCGAACATCGTCCCCGACAAAGCCATATTCGGCATCGATATCCGGACTGTTTCCGGCCAGGATAATGCCGCTGTCCTGGAAACGATTCGGACTGTCCTCGGCCCTGATGTAACGGTTACCTGCATCACCAGCGCTGAACCCGTCGCCACGGACCCTGAAAATGAATGGGTTCAGCAGGTTTTCGATATTATGAAACCGTATCATCCCGCCCGGCCGGTCCCGCGGATCGCCCCGTATTTCACCGACGCATCGCCCCTTGTCCCGGCCCTGGGGAATCCCCCGACACTGCTCCTCGGCCCGGGTGAGCCCGGCATGGCCCACACAACAGACGAATTCTGCTACATTTCCAAGTTGGAAGAAGCGGCGGAAGCCTATTGTGAAATCGGTAAACGCTGGTGCGGGTTATAAAGGCGAAAGGTATAAGGCAAAAGGCGCAAGGGGGAAGACAGGTTTCCGGTTCCAGGTTTCAGGTTCCCGAACTCAACAGCTTAAGAGCTTAACAGCTTACGAACTTAACAACTTAACTGCTCACCAGCTCAACAGCTTAAGAGCTCACAAATTCATCTACTTGCAGCGTTTACTTCTGATATGCCGGCGCCGTATTCTTCGGGGCGTTCGCCGGAGAGGGTATGTGGATATGGTTTTCCCTGCGGGTCATAGACAACGCCGATTTGATGGTCGTATATAATGCAGTCCATGATGATTTTTGCCAGTTCCAGTGCTGTATGGTAGCATTCACGATGAGATTGATCGTTCCGGTCGGACTGGAGAACGATCTCGGTGAGCGGGGTATACCAGATCGCTTCGGGAGGATTGTCTATCCAGTACGATTCGTTTTCCGGTTCGGATATTATTAAAATATCAATGAAAATATCTTCCCGTGCACTGTAATACCCATACTCGTCACCTCGAAATCCATGGTCAAGCAGAAACGAGTGAACTGATTTTTTATCCCGGTCGGTTATCTTTGAATGCTGTAAAATTGATAAAATCAATGCCATCGTTTTCTCCGTAACGAATTCTCCACTCACCACTTACGACTCAATGTATTTAATATAACAACTTATTCGCAATCTCCCCTCCCCACGTGGGAGGGGTCGGGGGAGGGGGAAAGCCTCACGATAATAACATGTTTCACCCCCACCCAACCTCCCCCATCAAGGGGGGAGGCGACTTTAGGCAATCGTTATGTTAATGACATTGACATACCACTTATAACTTATCCCTTTACTCGCATTATAAATCCAGCAACTTACACCCTGTCACGAATTCTCATCACGCCGGCTTATCCAGTTTGTACCGTATCCTGAGGACACTGCCGTCGAAACTCGATGAAATGATCCGGAACGATCCGATCTGCCCTGTCGTCGTTACATGATCGCCGACGCAGGGTACCGCATCGTAGTCACCCATCCTGACGACTCGCAGGGTGTCGCCTGCTTCGCCGGGCAGTCGTTCCAGGTTGAACGTGATCCTGGCTTCGTCTTTCGATATGAAGGCTGTCTCAACCGGCAGATTTGATGCGATAATGCCATTCACCCGTGTTTCTATTTCCTCGAGTTCCTTCCCTGAAAGGGGGCGATCGAAGCGGTAGTCGCACTTTGACTTCTTTTTTTCAATGTGGGCACTGAAACAGCGCCCACAGTCGAACATCCGTACCATGGTCTGGTTCAGAATGTGTTCCGCCGAGTGCATTCTCGTTTTCGGATCGATGTCCTGCGTCATATTACTTCTCCGCCACGTCCAGATCTTTTGATCTGTCGATACTCGGATCGATAGTCCCGAAATCGTGAGTACCTTCCGGCAGAATCATAAGAAACCGGTTGCACTCATCGATCTCAGCAACACCTTTCGTCATGGAAAAAAGGGGGAGGCGATGCATTGGACCTATTCATTTTTCCTCCTCACCCCTTACACCTTACTCCTCACACACGTGCCCTTGCCCCTTTATCCCGTCTTTTCCCGGGAACCTGAAACCTGGTACCTGAAACCTGTCTTTTCCCTTGTGCCTTGCCTCGCGCCTTGCGCCTGGACCCTATACCTTTTATTTCCGCTTCAGCCATTCTTTCATTTCCGCAGCCTGGTAGGCTTCCTGCTGCAGAGTCAGATCCATCTTCATGACGAGACCGCCGTGGGAGGCGAACTCTTTGTTCTTTGCCAGCCTGGAGTGACGATCAAAGGCCTTTTCCACATCATCCAGCGCCTTTTCCAGGGCGATACCGATTGCCATGCTCCGGTCGATTTTGCCGAGTTTGAACTCCGGCAGCGCTCCGTCCTCAGCAACCTCTTCTGCAAAGAGGGCAAGGTGTTTCATTTTTTCCATGGCCTGGTCCATGAGACTCCATCCTCTCAGTCCCTGTTTCTGAAATGTCCAGGAGATGCGGAGATGCTGAAGCATCTCATTATACTTGGAGGCAAGTTCCTTCTGAAGTCTTTTCAGAAATGCTTCAGGAAGCTCATGATCTCCCGCAGGCACGGCCGCCTTCCTGTCTTTGTCGCTCAGCTTATCGAGCAGCCGTTGAAACCGCCGGGCATGGATGGCCGACTCCCAGGCTTCCCGCTGGAGGACTCGCTTTATATGAGCGTCTTTTACTTCATCCGCCTCATCGTTGTAGTGGGGAATGAGTTTTTCTTCATACTCGATGTACGACTGAAGAATTGTTTCCCTGTTTGTAGGGTCAAAGGGATATGGTCCGGGTTTGAAATCCGGCTCGCCGCCCAGCCGGCAGATAATCATGCCGAGCCAGTGCATATGCCACATCTCTTCTCTCGACCGTGACAGGAGGCCGGCGCCCATGACGGTGTCCTCACCTTCCTGATAGGCATGGATGAGATACCGGAGAACTGCGGCATGTTCGTCTCTGAAATCACGGTTCAACATTTTGATCAATGCTTCCTTGCTCATGTCGTTCCTCCTTCTGATTTTTTATTCGGAATGCGTTTCAGCATAAAGATACTTCAGGATGTAGCCGCGTTTGCTTTTTTGCGCTTATATTACAGGAATTTCCCTATTGTGTCCAACATCATATACGCTGGGAAAGGTATCGGGCTTCTCTTTTTCCCCGTTCTTCATCGACAAAGAAGAACAGAATGCCTCCGGCAATAAAGAGAAGGGCGACAGAGGCAATGCTGATGCGCGAGGCCAGGTGATCATCATACCCCAGGGACCGTGCCAGAACTGCCACGGATCCCATGAGCAGTGGTCCCAGCACGATGGAGAATTTGCCGATCATGTTATAGAAACCAAAATATTCAGCGGAGCGGTTTGCCGGGATGATGCGCGTGTAAAAGGACCGGCTCAATGCCTGGATCCCTCCCTGCACCAGACCGACCATTACGGCAAGGATATAAAACTCTCGTTTCTCGTCCATATACGCTCCCCAGATCGTAATGAACAGGTACACGGCAATGGCGAAAAAGATGGCCCGTCTGGTTCCCGCCTTTTCTCCGAGATAGCCGAAGCCGAGCGCCGCGGGGAAACCGATGAACTGGGTTATGAGCAGCGCTTTGAGCAGGTCTCTGTAATCAAAGCCGATTGACATGCCGTAATCCACAGCCATTCTGATAATCGTATCGACGCCGTCAATATACAGCCAGTAGGCGATCAGAAACAGTCCGATCATTTTGAGGTGGCGTATTTCCTGAAAGGTGCTTCGCAGTTGATCGAAACCCTCCCGCACCGCCGTCTCGACGGTGGCGCCCGTCCCCCGGGCAGGCTCCCTGACGAAGAGGAAGACGGGAATGGAAAAAAGAGACCACCAGATTCCCACCGTCAGGAACGACCATTTCATCGCTTCGACCGGACCGGCCAGTCCGAAAATCTCAGGTTTGAGAATCATCATAATGTTCAGCGCAAAAAGAATTCCGCCGCCGAGGTACCCGAGAGAGAATCCCAGGGCGGACACGACGTCCAGCTTTTTCTCGGGGGCAACGAAGGGAAGGAGCGAATCATAGAATATGTTGCCACCGGAAAAGCCGATTGTCGCCATGATATACAGGATTATTCCGAAGATCCACTCACCCTGCGCCACAAGATAAAGAGCGCACGTCATGATAACGCCCATGAAGAGAAAGAACGCGAGAAATTTCTTTTTTGCGCCGCCTCGATCGGCAATGGCGCCGATGATGGGGGCGGACAACGCGATCAGGATTCCCCCGAAGGAATTGGCGAAACCCAGCCGTGCCGTGCTGGTGACCGGATCTGTTCCGAAACAGCAGAACTGCTTGAAAAAAACGGGGAAGAATCCCGCCATGACCGTTGTGGCATAGGCGGAGTTGGCCCAGTCGTACATGGCCCAGCCGAATACCGCTTTCTTGTCGATCGTTTCAGTTTTCATCTCTGGAAATCGTAAATCAATCGTATATCATTAAAAAACAGGCGTAAGGAGAAAGGCTTGAGGCATAAGACATGGGATTGTGAAATGGGGTCATGGGGGTATTGGTTCTTTTTTCCTTTCACCCTTGACACTGTCTTTTAATTCACCATTAACCATTCAAAATCAATCTCTCTCTTCACCCCTCACCCCTCACGTTTCTCAAAAGCAGGCGTAAGGAGAAAGGCTTGAGGCATAAGACATGGGATTGTGAAATGGGGTCATGGGGGTATTGGTTCTTTTTTCCTTTCACCCTTGACACTGTCTTTTAATTCACCATTAACCATTCAAAATCAATCTCTCTCTTCACCCCTCACTCCTCACGTTTCTCCGTTAATACCACAATCTTCTTGACAAAGATATTTCAATCATTGAAGATTTTGATCGTCAGATCGCGGAAAAACGACTCATACAGCGCAACGTCATAAAAATAACACGATATGCGAAAGAACCCCGCGGAGCGGAACAGATCCCCCCGTCGGGGTCAAAGAAGAAGGCCATTGACAAAATCAGGCCTGAGAAACTGCCGTTGAGAAAAAAGGAAGGGGGGAAGATCCATGAGATATTCCGAGGCACAACGGGGTCGAACGTTTGTCATCCGTCTTGATGACGGAGATGTCGTTCATGAAGAAGTCGAACGGTTTGCCCTGGATCAGGGCATCACGGCGGCCGCCCTGATCATCCTGGGAGGCGCCGATGTGGGGAGTACCCTCGTTGTCGGACCGGAAAAAGCCCGTGTGAGTCCAGTGGTCCCCATGGAGCACGGATTGAATGATGTACACGAAGTGGCCGGGACGGGAACGATCTTTCCCGACGATGAAGGAAATCCCATTCTCCATATGCATATGGCCTGCGGAAGAAAGACATCCACCGTCACCGGATGTATCAGAGAAGGGGTCAGGGTATGGCATGTCATGGAAGTCATTCTTTTTGAGCTGGTCGATACCACGGCATCCCGTGCCTTTGAACCGGCGTCGGGATTCAAACTGCTCACCCCGTGAGCACAATCGATGAAGGGGCTCAGGCCGGTAAGGCATTCACCCCCCGCTTTTGTGCATTCGCATTTCGTTGAACAGCATGGCGAAGCCGATCAACTGTTCAGCCGTTCTTCGAAGAATTTAACGTCAAAAAAGTGTTCAACCATATCGCGGGTAAAGAGCATGAATTCCTGATTGCAATGTTCGCACATAATAAAAGGCCAGCGGGTGACCACCAGCTTGTGCGACCCGTTTACGGCACAGGATCCATTTATTTTCATATATTGCTGTAGTTCCGTCATTTGAATTTCATCCTTCCACGGCAGTCTCACATCGGTGCGGCCGCCGGAGAATTCGTTGCAGTATCATGAATACAGAGCACCATGCCTCTTATATATATTACCGGATGCCCTTTGACGATCAGGGGTATCCTGATTTGTCGGGTTCGAAATGTATTATCGTACATCGGGAAACGGAGGATAAAATTTACAATCAACAATGGGCCCTCAAAATGTTTTTCTCATCATGCTGAATGTGATATGAACGATCATGAACGTATCAGGCAGAAATGATCCGGATAATTCTGTTACGGCCTGTCGTACGTCGCGGAGTCTCGGTATGGACAATTATCTTGTGCGTGTTGTCGGCAGTGAAGCCGATGTTATAGGACTCGCCTGCGTTACAACGACGCTGGTGGCTGAGGCGTGCCGCCTCCACGGAACCTATCCCACTGCCTCGGCGGCACTGGGAAGGGCATTGACCGGGGGAACCCTGATGGGGGCCCTGCTGAAACGGAATCAGCGACTTGCTCTAAAATTTGAGGGAAATGGACCGCTGAAGAAAATCATTGTTGAAGCCGACAATAATGGAGTTGTTCGAGGCTTCGTGGGAGATCCGAAAGTCGATCTTCCCCCGAAAAACAATAAGATTGATGTGGCAGGCGCTCTTGGACAGGCCGGATTTCTCACCGTCATCAAGGATCTGGGCTTGAGGGAAGAACCCTATAAGGGAATCGTTCAGCTCAGGACGAGTGAAATAGCGGAGGACCTGGCATATTATTTCGCCGAATCGGAGCAGGTACCATCAGCGGTGGGACTGGGAGTTTTCATCGAAGCACAGGGCGATATTTCCGCCGCGGGGGGATTTTTAATACAATCGCTGCCTCCCTCAGATGAAGCGGTTGTGGAACAGGTAATAGGTCACATAGAACGGATGCCCCCGCTGTCGGAACTCATCCGCGGCGGCACTACGCCGGAAGGATTGATAGATATTCTTTTTAACGGTATTTCCTATCGCGTTCTGGAAACCCGTGAGATCACCTATCGGTGTACCTGCAGCAGAGAAAAGATTGAGAGTGTACTCATAACCCTGGGACGAGAGGAGATCGAAGCGCTCACCAGGGAACTGGGTGAGACGGACGTGGTCTGCGAGTTCTGCCGTCAGCAGTACCATTTCGACGGATCACAACTTCTACATCTCCTGAAATCAATGGAAGCGGTACGTTAAAAAAAGTGGCGGAATGGGAGGAAAGCGGAGAACGCATCTCCGCGTTCTGTAACTTCAGCATGTAACTCAATTTCGGCATTACACATCAGGACGGTCGGAACATGGATGATTTTATTCCCGCAATCGTCAGTCTTATAATCGGGGTTGTCATTGCAGCCTGGGTCGTGCGTCAGCTCAAGCTGGGTTCCATGAGGACCCATACCGGCCTCCATCACCTGGGGGGCAAGGACGGAAAATGGATCAAACGGGAAGATGCCCCGTCCAAATACTGGATGACGATTGTCATGGAATCCATTGCCGCGTTGGCCTTTATCTTTTTCGCACTTCACGTGCTGTTCCTGAAGTAATGGGGCACAGTGGATAACGGCATGGGGGCGCCGCGTGAAAGACGGCGGCTGTTCACGGCGCACGGCACACGGCTGAGGGCGGAAAGCATGGAAGGGATGTCGGGGATGGGAAAAGTATCGGAAGAATGCATCAGCCGTGCCGATGAGAAGCCGCTGAAATTATATCCCGCAGAAGCCGATTAAGATCACCACTGTCATAGGTGAACCCCTTTACCAAATCCCTGTGGTCCGGGGAGATTCTCCCGTACCCCCAGAGACCGCGCCGGATGGTCATCTCTCTGCCGCACCGATCATAGTAGTACGGCATGTTCACATGGAAAAATGAAATGCTGTCGGCGTCCTTCAGAAGATCGGACCTCGTGTCGCCGCCTGTCTCATGGTTCACTACCAGCCGATAAATCTCAGATGCCCGTGCCTCGGGAACGCTGCATTCATCCATGATATCCCGCAGTATGTCGGCGCTGTTTCGGGCGTGCGCGGCTTTGAAAAGCTCGAAATCGGTGAAGTCTTTCTTCCGCAATCGCCGGCTTTCCACGGCCCTCTCTATATCATGTCCCAGAGCGGCGATGCGGAGGGTTTCGTCCGCATCGGGATCAAGCTTCAGGAGCCACATGAGTGTATTTTCGGCGTGCGGCGGATCTTCCGGAACACGTGATTGCGCAATCAGATACCTGATTCGCCTGTTCATGCATTCAAGATAGTCCATCGTCCCGTCAGACATCATCGATTCCCCGGCGGGGCCGGACATCCTTCCTCCAGGGGTTCAAATAATTTCGGCATCCCTTGCCCACCCAGAGCATATACCGGTAAAAATTTCCGTCTTTTCCGGGCATCATCACCAATCGGCAGATATACCTCTCGCCATTCCACTCCAGGAGAGGACAGATGGAACCGTCGGCAACATGCTCTGGATACATTATTTTACAAAAGGAACACGGCTTTTGAATGCAACAGTAACCGCATCCGACGCATTCTTCCTTCGGCCTGATTCTTCCCATCATACGACATTACCACCGGGAGTGTCATTCTTTGAGGCTTATAAAAACCCGCGCGCAGCGAACATCCTCTATTCCTCTGTTCCCCTGATGAACGCTTCAGTCATTCGATATGCTTCATCATCGGTGTACTGTTGCGGCGGATGTTTCATGAAATAGGCGGACGGGGCATAGAGAACACCGCCCTTCCCCCGATCAAGGGCCATCTTACAGCAGCGTATGGCGTCGATAACGATGCCGCCCGAATTGGGCGAATCTTCCACGGAAAGACGGAGCTCCAGGTTCATGGGGACGTCTCCGAAAATCTTTCCCTCCATCCTGATGAAGCACACTTTATTGTCTTTCTGCCACGCAACGTAATCAGACGGCCCGATGTGGATGTTTTCATCGGAAAGCCGACGGGCGGCGACGGACTGAACCGCTTCCGTTTTTGATTCTTTCTTTGAAACCAGCCGGGACCTGTTGAGCATGTTGAGGAAATCGGTGTTCCCCCCCGTATTGAGCTGATAGGTCCGGTCAAGCGTCACCCCTCTCTTTCCGAAAAGGTCGGTGAGCATGCGGTGAATGATCGTCGCGCCGATCTGTGATTTCACATCATCTCCGATGAGGGGAAGATTTTTTTCGGTGAAACGGCGCCCCCATTCGGGATCACTGGCAATAAAGACCGGAATATTGTTAATAAACGCAGTTCCCGCATCCAGCGCGCACTCGGCATAAAAACGGGTGGCCTTTTCCGAACCCACGGGAAGGTAGTTCAGGAGGACCTCCGTCTTTGTCTCCCGCAGAACGCGGACGACATCGCCTCTGTCAGGTTCCGGATCATCAGCGGGAAGAAAGGTATATTGACCGTCGTAATCCCTCATGTGGTCGGAGAAACCATCGAGTATTTTCCCCATCCTGACGACGATGCCGGTTTCGGGAACGGGCGTACAGAATTCGGCGGTACAATTCGGCTTTTCAAAAACAGCCGCGGCTGCATCCCTGCCGACTTTGCGCCGATCGATATCGAAGGCCGCGACAATCCGGATATCACCGGGTTTGTACCCACCGATCTCACGGTGCATCAATCCCGTGAGATCTTTCTCTCCCCGATCACGGTAGTAATGAATCCCCTGAAGGAGCGAACTTGCGCAGTTTCCCATACCGATAATGGCTACATTGATCGTTTTCATCCCGCGGATCCCTTCACCAAGTGTTCTCTGTCATAAGTCCGGTAATGTATTGTTGATCATCTTATAGACAAAGGACAAACCACAGAGCACGGAGGACACAGAGTGTGTATATTTTATAACGTATTTTTTCTCGGTGTTCTTTGTGGTTATAGTTTCAGCTTCACAGTATGTATACCGACAAGTACTTAGTTCATGAGCTCTTGAGCTGATAAGCTGATGAGTTCTTGAGCTTTTAATATTCCCTTGCTCCTTTATCCTTGCACATTGTTCCTCACTTTTCCTGGAAACCTGGAACCTGGAACCTGGTTCCTGCTGTTTTATCCTTCATCCTTGTACCTTGTTCCTTCCTTCGGGTTCCACTGGGGTAAACCTTTTGCCCTTCGCCTTTGGCCATGTGCCTTGTACACTTACCACTCAACACTTATCACTTCCCTACAGGCTGCTATTCCAGATCATACAATGTCTCATCAACCCGCGGTTTCCTTACGTGGGCGAACGCTTTGGACTTACTTCCCCCCATGACAAACGGGTCCTGCGATTCAAGCAGATCGCCCAGTTCCTCCTCGATTTTATCGGGGTCCTCTCCTTTCTCCAGTCGACTGAGGGCTTCTTCCATCCCGGAACTGAGATTGAGTCCCGTTGCATCTGAAAGCTTCCTCATCAATGTAGCCGCCTGCCGAGGATCGTCCTCATCAATGCCGCCGGCTTCCCTGGCAAGCATTTCCATGGCTTTCTCCATTTTACTCTCATCAATGGGGGGCATATCGTCGGAGGATTCCTCGGTTTTCCCCGAGAGCTTGGAAAATATCGACATCTGTCGTTTCAGTTTAACTCTTTTACAATGGGGACAGGAAGGAGTTGCATTCGTGTTTACGGATTTTGAAAAGAAATTATAAATGGTGTTACATTTCCTGCAATAGAATTCATATATGGGCATACCGTTCAACCTCTATGGAATATGGTCAGAGAGTTGTGCATACTATCCGCAGATATTCTCAATGGTCAGTCCCGTTCAAACGGGCATCCGACATATTCAATTCTTTACGGATTCCCTTTCGCGAGAATGACGAAAAAGGTTTGTTGTGTAAACTGTTGATTCCTATCATAATCGATTCATCGATAAAATCAAGGTTTCTTAAACAGCCCCATCCATTTCTCTGAGCGCCGCAATCCGATGGATCAGCGGGGGATGTGAATAATAAAACCATGCATACAGCGGGTGAGGGTAGAGATTTGCGAGGTTATCCTTTGCCAGACGCTTTAACGCGCCGGCGAGAGCCTGTGTCGATCCCACGAGCCGGCGGGAATAACGATCCGCTTCTATTTCGAATTTCCGTGATATTGTCGACATGAGCGGCGTGAAGAAAAAGGAAACCGGCTTGAAAAGCGCCGAGAGGAGAAAGAGACCCACATAGGCAATGTTCTGATCGAAGCCGAAGGTCCGGTACATGAAGGACCAGTCGATCAGGAGATAGGCGCTGTAAAACAGCAGGAAGGAGAATGTTTCAATGAGAACCAGCTGCTTCAGAATATGTTTCTTTTTCCAGTGTCCTATCTCATGGGCAAGAACGGACAGTATTTCATCCTCAGTATGAGAGGCAAGGAGGGTGTCGTATAGGACGATCCGCTTTGTTTTACCCATTCCCGTAAAGTACGCATTGGTATGTTTGCTCCGCGTACCCGCATCCATCTGGTACACACCCTCGGTTTTAAGCTCGACTTTTTCCATAATGGCAATGATGCGTTCCTTCAAGCCTTCGTCCTGAACCGGTTCATACTTGTTGAACAGGGGAGCGATGATTACAGGGTACAACCACAGGATCAGCAGTTGGAATGCGGCAAACAAAAACCAACCCCACAGCCACCAGGTATTTGTCGCCCACTGTATGAGCGCGAGGAAGGATCCGAGCAGGATGGTGCCGAGAATTATTGAAATCACGACGCTTTTGGCAAGGTCGATCAGCCACAGCGAAATGCTGATCGTGCTGAACTCGTATTTTCTTTCGATACCAAAGGTTCTGTAAAGGCTGAACGGTATTTCCGTGATGAATCCGACAAGAGCGGGACCCGCAAAGAAAATGAGACCGGAGAGAACAAAGTTCAACTCGAACGAGAGAATCGTCGTCACAAACCATGGAAGAATTCCGCTGAGGAGAATGATCAGCAGGATGACGTCATCCGCGAAGTTTGCGATTGTTTGAAATCGCGAGGAATCGATTGAATAATCCGTTATCCTGGAAAGGGTGTCGATATCGATTTCATCCTTGAAGACGGCAGGAACGGTATGGCCGAATTTCTTCAGGTAATTCATATTGATCCGAGTCAGGAGCCACCGGCAGAATGAGCTGGTGAGAAACAAGACGAGGAATGTAATGAGAAGAAAATTACACTGAATCATGATAAATCCCGTGATTGTGACCTTTACACTATTGAAAAGACGTACCTGCTTTCGAGGTTACGGGCCGATCGCAGACAAGCGTCAGGTGTGTTCCATCGGCATCAGAATAGTTCGTTGTAGAGTGCGGCAAACGTATCTTTCCCCGTGGCAAGCATAAGGGTGAGCGGCATAACCTTTTTTCCGAGCCGCACCATTCTCGCTGCTGTTTCACGGATGTCCCACTGGGCGTGACGATCTTCCCGGAGACGTGAAATATGATAGAGCTCACGGGCATTCACTTTCATGGTTATCCGTTTTCTGTGGGCATTTGTCAGGATATATCCGGCCGCCGACGGAGCCGCTTCTTTCAATCGACAGTATACATCCTCTGTCTGCCGCACCGTATCGAGAAACGGACGATCTATGCCGATCTCCCTGACGGCATGGGGTATGGTGACTCCCAGTTCAGGATCATATTCCTGGCAGACCACGGTGGCCATTCGATGTCTCTTAAGCTGGGCGAAACAGCTTGCACTGACGACGATTTCAAAATGAAGATCCACGAGTTCGAATTCCCTCAGAGGACTATCATATGACTGCATGCGCCTGCAGGCTGTCATGATGATATCTTTTTTTTCTTTCATCGATAATCTTTTGACCAGTGATGTGCAGTCGGCCATTGAAAGTGAAGACGACGAATGAATGAGTGAGGCCACGACCCTGTCATCGGCATCCGGCGTCGCGTAGAGGAGTGTAACGTTGTGATCTTTCATAATCGGCGGTTCGTCCTTCATCCGATCATGTTCGTATTTCCGCACCATGCCGGACGATATGCCTCTGAGATCGCTTCGCGTGTGAACATCATACGGGGTCGCATCGGTATACCGGACGAGAGACGGCGCGATGTTCTTCGTAGCGTTATACAGGCGATTGCCGAACTGGTTCACTTCTTTCAGGGGATGGGCTGCGCAGCGCCTCAGCATCAACTCAAGGTTTCGTGCGTTGACGGTCATGCCGAGCTGGGTTTCGGCAGCCAGAGAAATAATATACCGTGCGTCCTCCTTCGCCCACCCCTCCAGGGTTGATCGGTTCGACGCAATCTCCGCCATTTCAGGATGTTTTTCAAAGACATGAACCCGCAAAGGGCTGTACAGTTCCCGATAGAGCCGATTCTGACGTTCAATGATTTCGACGTACAGACGTTTCATGTTGGCGGCTTCAATTTCTTCGGGGATCACGAAATCACCATCGAGACGGATATACCGCTGAGATTTTTCCGTGTACGAACAGAGACGGAATTTTTCGATTTCTTCAACGATGAAACGGGAGACGCCGATGACATCGATGTTGAATACGGCATGCTCCGCTATGGAGCTGTGACCCATGTCGAAGACAATACTGCGATTTGATTTCCGCGCCTTTTCAATCTCTTCCCTGGCTATTTTTCTCAATTCACTGACGGGCAGAGGGTTTCTGCTGATTCGGGCGTACGCGGCGGATACGGTTTCCGGTGTAAGATTGTTCATCTCAGGGAAGGCGGCCTGCATGGTCTTGATTGTTTCATAATCAAGATTGTAACCCGCAAGAATAATTTCCACCGATATGTTCCCCCTGATTGAACGGACGCATTGATAAGCCGGCGCCCTATAGATGCATAAAAGACGGTAAAATCGAAAATCTTATAGCAGGATTTCTAGAGCCGGTCAAACAGGAATTCCCGTGGGCATGCCGCGGTATTGTCCGATTATTAAGGGAAATACCGTTCATTCCCGTGACGGTCGATCGTTCACGCGTTGTGTATTATTTCAACAGTCTCATCGTGGGAGCTTTTCAGGAGTTATTTCAGCAGCCGGTTTATCGTTGACATATATCGCCGTATGATTTAAGCGAGAAGAGGTGACAACTTCGAGACATGGAATCCGGACCCGAGGTTGGGTTGGTCATATTAAAGTATTTTCACTATTGTGCCGTTAGTAATGACAGCTTGACAAGGAATGGAACCAATGAACAATGACGATAATCCTGAAAGTCGATCTTCCGGTGAATTGACGGGCCTTCATCAGCAGGCTGCAGAACGTGAAGCGATACCGGGTCAACGAAACGACACCGTTATAGCGCTTCAAGCGGACCTGGAAAAGCTGAAGAATGTTCTGAAAGAAATGATGATAACCCTTGCGTCAACCGCTGATACGAAGGACCCGTATAAAGCGGATCATCAGCGACGGGTAGCGCGTCTCAGCTGTGCGATCGCCGGGGAAATGGGTTTTTCAGGGGAACGCATTGATACGATCGAATTTGCCGGAACCGTTCATGATATCGGGAAAATAAGCGTGCCCACACAGGTTCTGACCAAGACGAGCCGACTTCTGAAAAGTGAGTACACCCTGCTGAAAAATCATCCGGTCATCGGTTGCGAGCTCCTGGAAAAAGCCGGATATTCCGAACCGCTTACCACGATAGTTCTTCAACATCATGAACGGATGAACGGATCGGGATATCCTCAGGGACTTTCGGGCGAAGACATCCTCATAGAAGCGCGAATACTGGCAATAGCCGATGTAGTCGAAGCATTGTCGTCACAACGATCACACCGCCAGGCGCTCGGCATTGAGATGGCATTACGGGAAATCAAAAACCACCGCGAACGCCTGTATGATGCGGATGGTGTTGATGCCTGCGTTCACATTATCACCAAAGGCGGTTTCAGCTGGGATGAATGAAGAAGGCTGATGAGTTCTTAAGCTCGTAAGAGGCTGTTGAAAAACGCCCATCTGCGGCGTTACCCTCATTCTTCGTCACTGCGACGTACTCATACGTACGACTCGTTCCTTAAGATTTCGGGTGCCTTGCATACGGACATTTTTGAACAGCCTCACCATGGGACTTTTTCAATTGCCTGTTAAGATATTAAACTCCCTTTCCTCCTCACCCTTTTCACCTCGCTCCTTCCCTGCCCCATCCACCCTGACTCCTGTCCCATTGGATACCACGCTCATTCCGAAGCGCTGCGGTGATATGACGGGCACGGACAGGCGGCGGTCGCCGGGTCGGCATCCATTCATTTTTCTTTACAATTCAGCAGAATGCTGTTAGTTACGAGTACCCATATTACGGAAGAGTTATCCCATGGAAAGAAAAAACGTACATCGTCTGTCTTTTGCCGACAGAGAGATCATCCTCATCGGGACCGCCCACGTATCACGGGAAAGCGCGGAACTTGTCGAACGGATAATCGATGAGGAGAAGCCTGACACTGTCTGTGTGGAGCTGTGCACATCCCGCTACGACGCGATACGGCAGAAGGATTCGTGGGAAAACACCGACATTTTCAAGGTCATCAAGGAAAAGCGAACGTCACAGCTCCTGGCACAGCTTCTGATGGCGTCATTTCAAAAGAAGCTCGCCGAAAAATTCGGCATCAATCCCGGCGAAGAAATGAGACGGGCGATCATGAAGGCCGAAGCAATCGGCGCCGATGTCGTCCTGGCAGACCGTGACATTCGAACCACCATGACCCGCACCTGGAGGACGATGAAGTTCTTCAGTAAAATCAGACTTATGGGGGAAATCCTTCTCTCTCTCTTTTACAGCGATGATATAACGGAAGAGGAAGTCGAAAAGCTCAAGGAACACGATGCCCTTGAACTTGCCTTGCAGACGTTCGGTAAAAAGGTGCCTGAAGTCAAGAGGACGCTCATCGACGAACGGGATACCCATCTGGCTTATAAAATCTTCCGTGCGCCCGGGTCCAAAGTCGTTGCCGTCGTAGGAGCGGGACATGTTCCGGGAATACTCAGACAGATAGGAAATGAGATAGATATTTCCCCCGTTCTGGCGATTCCCCCGCGAGGCATCTTCGGACGACTTTTCGGATGGGGCATTACGGTGGGTGTCGTCGCGCTCATTGCGGCAGGGTTCTATAATTCCGGCGCCGAAGCCAGCCTGAACATGATTAAATGGTGGTTTGCCGTCAACGGGATTCTTGCCGGCACAGGAGCCCTGATCGTCTTTGCCCATCCGCTGACCGTTGCCGCGTCGGTGGCGGCGGCTCCCTTTACCTCCCTCAACCCCCTGGTGGCTGCAGGGTGGGTTGCCGGGCTGGTGGAGGTATCTCTCCGGAAACCGCAGGTGAAAGATTTTATCGATTTAAGGGATGACATTGCCACCTTCCGGGGATTCCGGCATAATAAGATTACCCGTATATTGCTGCTGGTCGTTTTTGTTAATCTCGGAAGCGCCGCGGGCACGTTTGTGGCGATTCCTTTAATGATGAGATTCCTGCATATCTGATGTGCCGAAACCGTCACACTGATACGGTATGACTGAAAGATGTCCTATGGGTCGCCTGGATAAAAATTCAACACTCTGTCCCAACTGTCGAAAGCTTATCAGCATTGATGAACCGAAGTGCCCCTACTGCGGGCTTTCAAAACCGGGAGCGCCGTGGAAACGGACCTTTGCGATCAGGCTGTTGAGTAATCCCTATGATGTGATCACGTATATTATTTACATCAATGCGACGCTCTTCATCATGTCGATCCTGTTACATCCCACGTCTCTGGGGTTTTCATCCAATCCGTTCACGTTCCTTTCACCTTCGAGCAAAAGCCTCCTCATCCTCGGTGCAACGGGAACCTTGCCCATCGACCAGTTTCACCGTTGGTGGACGCTGATTTCCGCATCATACCTGCACGGCGGAATCCTCCATATATTTTTTAACATGATCGCCCTCCGGCAACTCGGTCCGTTTGTCGTCTCCGAATACGGGATGAACCGGTTTTTGATCATTTATGTGATAACGGGAATATTCGGATTTTTTATCTCGTATGTTGCGGGCATACCTTTTACCATCGGAGCGTCGGGAAGCGTCTGCGGCCTGATCGGCGCCATTCTGTTTTACGGCAAAAACCGGGGGGGTTATTATGGAGAGGCAATATACAAACAGACACTCGGATGGGTCATCGGACTGGTGCTTTTCGGCTTTTTCTTCCCGGGCATCAATAACTGGGCTCACGGAGGCGGACTCTTTGCGGGAGCCTTGACAGGATTCCTGCTGGGATACGACGAGAAAAAACGGGAAACGCTGGTCCACCGGGCGCTGGCATGGGGATGCGTCGGACTGACCGTCATCACCCTGCTATGGGCTGTCCTTCAGGCGCTGTATCTCAGTTTTACCTGATTCGACAGGCAGAAACAGGAAATGGAAACATGTAAATCGGAGACCACGTCATCTCGTAACCCCTGAAGCTGATGAGTTCATGGGCTGATAAGTTCATTACCTCCCCACTTTTTCTGCCTCACATCTCCCGGCACTCGTTGCTCATGGCCCATCGTTTATATTTTCCGGATGACTTTCACCCGTGCCTTCATATGTTGCTACGTTTAATATAAGACTTGAAACTTGTTCCGTGAAACTTTAAACTCAGTTCAACAACGATAAGGAGGGCCCACATGTTCAAGAATATGCTCGCCGGTTCAATCATTGCCGTCTCCATCATCATATCGGTCGGCTGCGCGATCCAGGTAGGAGATTCGGTAATGGGAGTCAAGTCGGAGGGATTTTTTTATACCGACGGAATTCTGAGGACGAACTATCACACCGACTTTGAAAGAGTATGGGATGCAAGTATCAAGGCATTGAAACAATTAAACATACAGTCTATTACTGAAGACAAGAAGATTTCGAAAGGTACCGTCACCGCCATGACATACGATGAAGAAATCCGTCTTACCGTGGAATATCTGGAAAGAAATATAACACAGGTCGGTATTCGCGTCGGCGTTTCGGGCAGCGCCTTTTCGTCCCAGATCATTCATGATAAAATCAAGAACATTCTTCTTGGTAAAGAATAGCCGCCGACAACGGTTTATTACAGAATGAAAAGGCACGGAATCTCGGGCCCGTATCGTATCATTTCATAATGGTACTCATTCAGACATGATACACTTCCGTTCGGCATTTATTTTCGGCCATGATGCCGACGGACACGCTGCAACATCCAGGTGACGCACAATTTTATGGAAACAACACCCAATTCCGCGCTGACCCTTTTCGCTGACCCGCAAAAGGGACGTTTCGTAAAGAGACTGAATCGGTTCGCCATAGAATGCATGATAGACGGAATCATCGTCAGGGCCCACCTTCCCAACCCGGGCCGCCTCTGGGAACTGCTTCTGCCGGGAAGAACGGTGTATCTCACCAGACAAAAAGGGGTGGGCAATAGAAAAACGGAATACACCGCCGTTGCGGTCGAGCGGGACGAAACGCCGATTGTCCTGCATACACATCGAACAAACGATGCGGTCAAATGGCTTATCGAAAAAAGAGCGCTTCACGGCCTGGAAGATTGTGAAATCGTTAAACCGGAAGCAACGGTCGGTCACAGCAGATTCGACTTTCTCCTCACAAGAAATGGAAAGCCGCTCCTGCTCGAAGTCAAATCGTGTACCCTCTTCGGCAACACCATCGCCATGTTTCCCGATGCAATAACGGCACGGGGGAGGAAACACCTGAGAGAACTGGCGGACCTTTCCCGCGGGGGAACGGAAACGGCAGTGGCTTTTCTCTGTCACTGGAAGAGAGCCCGCTGGTTTCTCCCCGATTATCATACTGATTTTGACTTTGCCCGCACTGTCTTGGAGTCACGTAACCATGTGCTGATGAAGCCGATCGCCGTTGAATGGAGTGATACGCTTTCACTGTCACCGCAGACCCGGGAGCTCTTCATACCGTGGGATCTGATCGAAAGCGAGGCCAGGGACAGGGGAAGCTATCTTATTATGCTCCACCTTCCATCGGACATGTCCGTAACGGTGGGAAAACGAGGAATGGTTCATTTTCAGAAAGGCTACTATATCTATGTCGGATCCGCCCGGAAAAATCTCACGCAGCGGGTACAGCGACATTTGAGAAGACGAAAGTCTTTCCACTGGCATATTGACTATCTTCGGGAACATGCCGATCGATGCACCGCCCTTCCCGTTCGGTCGAGCACATCTCTCGAACATGATCTGGCAGCGGCCGTCAGCGCCGTTGCGGACTGGTCTGTGCCGGGATTCGGTTCATCAGACTGTTCGTGTGACAGCCATCTGTTCGGAATGCTGCAGAACCCGATTGAAAACAAACGATTTATCGATCTGCTGCTCGAGTTCAGGATAAATCGTCTGGAAAAACAGTTGTAGGAAAGAAGAGGATCACGCCCAAAGGGGTGGTGAGTGGAAAGTGGGAAGTAGTTAGTGGTGAGTGACAAGCGGCGACGCGGTGAGAATGGGATTATCAGCTTATGAACTCATCAGCTGACGCCGTAAGGTGTGAAGAGCCGGTTTCCGATTTTCCATTTCCCGTTGACTGCCCCCCGAGCAACGATTTCCAACGGATTGTCTCTTTTGAGATCTATCAATCACCGGCGAAAGGATACTACAGGTATGACAGATATATGGGTCAGGCAAAAACCGATCATCATCGGTATCATGGGAAGTCATGAGGATGGCTCTCCTGCAGTGGATGACGCATTCGTTCTGGGTAAGGCTGTTGCTCAGCGGGGGTATGTTCTCCTCACCGGCGGAGGGCGGGGCGTCATGAAAGCCGCGTCCGAGGGCGCCTGCCTCGCGGGTGGTCTCGTCATCGCCGTTCTGCCGAGCGAAAGGAACCTTCCGTTGAACGGCTACCCCAACGAATTCGTGGATATTCCCATTTATACGGGGATGTACGACGCCCGAAATGTCATCAACGCCAAGACACCCTCTCTTATCATAGCGTTGTCGGGAAGCGCGGGGACGCTTTCGGAGATTGCAATCGCGCTCAAAAGCGGGACTGCCGTTATCGGCCTGAATTGTCCCCGCTTCGAGCTTCCCGGGACTGGTGAATATTATCCCGTCACGACGGTTGAAGAAGCAATCAGCAAAATGGATGAGCTTATGGCGCAATGTGGCGGAAGCAGGAGTGAACCGATGAAACATCATCATGTGGCCGTTGCATGCAGCAGGAGAGATCGGGCAGAGCAATTCTATGGAAAAATTCTCGGTCTGTCACTGATTAAAACCACGTCCATCGGCGGTGATCTGGCTGAACGTATTTTTGACGCACCGGACACATGCGACGTTATCTTGTTCGGTAACGAACATTGTGCCATCGAAGTGTTTGTCACCGGCACAGCCGCACCGAAGGTCGGCACATATGCTCATGTCTGCCTGGAGGTTCAGGACAAACGACACTGTGCCGACGTCTGCGAATCACAGGGCTTTGATGTGAGAAGAATACCCCGCGGTGACGATCTTATGATTTTTATCAGAGATTACGACGGTAATCTTTTCGAAATAAAAGAGGCGCCACGGGCAGCGAGGTGAGGGGCGAGGCGGGAATGAGCTTGCCGGCCTGCCGGCTTATGAGCTGACGGCTTCTACCCTATGTGGGCGCATAAACAATCAGAGGGGTCTATTCGTGAATGTCGGAGATGTCATAGAACTTGCCATTGATTCGGTTGCCTTCGGCGGCGAAGGAGTCGGCCGGATCGACGACAGAGTCGTGTTTGTTCCCTTCACCGTTGACGGCGATGTTGTAAAGGTCAAGATCAGCGAGGTCAGAAAGCGGTACGCCCGCGGCGATGTCGCGGCGGTCACCGTAACGTCACCCAAACGCACCGAGCCGCGATGCCGGCATTATTATCGGTGTGGCGGCTGTCAATATCAGCATATCGCCTATGAACATCAGGCAGCCATGAAAAAACAGCAGGTTATCGATGCCTTTATGAGAATCGGAAAGATTCCCCTCCCACCCGTCGCCGACACTGTTCCATCTCCCATGATCTATAACTATCGTGGAAAGGCTGAATATCACCTGGAATGGACCTCACCGGAGAAACCGGTTATGGGATTTAAAGACACAACAGGCGCCACGGTTGTCGATATCGATCGGTGCGAGATCGTTCATGAATCGATCAATGGCGCCGTCGACCGGTTTCGAAACGACATTTCCGCCGGCGGACGACACATCCGGAGAACAAGGACAACATTCTGGTCCGCGTCGCACAGGACGGCCGAATCCGCGGATATTCGCCGGTCACTCACATTTGCCGTCGTTGAAAGACCGGTCAAAGGCAAGGTGCTGTACGTTCCCGCAGGCGCTTTCTTCCAGGCCAATCTTTCGCTCATCGATACTCTGGTCGACATGGTTATCGGCAGAAGCGCCGGATCGTCATCAGACGCGCTTATCGATTGCTACTGCGGGTCCGGTCTGTTTGCGCTTTTTTTGTCGTCCCATCTCGAAAGGATCTACGGCATCGAAATGGATAAAAGGGCCGTGCGATGCGCCCGCGTTAATATGAAGCGCCATAATATGTCAAATGTAATCATCGTCCAGGGACGGGTGGAAGAGGTGTTGCAGTCCCACGTCTTTGATAATGAAAAGATCGGTGTGATTCTTCTCGATCCGCCGAGAACCGGGTGTGCCGGTGAAACGCTGTCGCAGATTGTCAGTCTGAACCCCCGGCGCATCGTCTATGTTTCGTGCAATCCCGCGACACAGGCCCGGGACGTGCGGACAATCATCGATGCGGGATTTCGCCTTGTCGAGCTCCAACCCATCGACATGTTTCCTCAGACAAAACATATTGAAGTCATTGCCCTTCTTGATCGATTGACATAAATGCGGCATTTGACCGGCTTATTGTTTTGCAATTATCCGATCCTTCTATTATAAAAGTACGTGGTGTATCCCCCAGCTATTATCCCATGGAGATGCCGACAATTTAAACGACAACGGAGGATGGATAATCATGACGGCAATGCCGAAGGACGCGGCGACGGTCATTCTTTTAAGAGACCACCCCGATTCCGAAGGATTTGAGATATTAATGGTTTTGCGGCACCCGAAGAGTGTCTTTGTTCCCAATTCATTTGTATTCCCCGGCGGTGTTCTCGAAGAGAATGATTACGCACCGGATATGGAGCGACTCTGCATCGGTCTGACGCGGCAGACCGCTGAGGCCCAGCTTGAAAACCTCTCATCGCCTGAAATCGCTCTGGGCACCTGGGTGTGCGGGATAAGAGAGACTTTTGAAGAGGTGGGGCTTCTGCTGGCACACCGGGATGACGGGAGACTTTTAGTGTTCGATTCCGATGAGACGGCGGCACGATTTCATACGCACCGGCGTCTTCTCTTTGAGGGGAAACGTTCTCTTGACGACATCCTCAGAGAGGAAGAATTGAGACTTGCAACGGATCGTCTTCACTACTTTTCTCACTGGATAACCCCCGAGTTTCTTCCGCTCCGGTACGATGTGCGTTTCTTTGTGGCAATGGCTCCGGAAGAACAGGAAGCGCGGCATGACGGCGTCGAATTAACCGGACATGTCTGGATAACGCCTCAAGAAGCACTTGAACGGTTTCGGAACGGAAAATGCAACATGGTTCTTCCGACGCTTATAACCATGGAGGAGCTTTCGGGCTATGAAACCGCGCATGAGGTGATCGAATCCACACGACAGAAAAATATTCAAGGAATCCTGACACGGATGGTCGAGGAAGACGGCGAAATCGTCGAGTACATGCCTGATGGGCGCGGTTTCAAAAATCTGCCACCGTCGTCTTGACTCCGGGGGCGGTTGAACATGATCATTGGGATGTCTTAAATTTTCCATACCGTCGTCAGTGGCGGCCGGTTTTTGCCTGAACGGCGGTATCGGCTTCATGACACGCACATGCAGATAAAGCCGGCATCATTCGAGGAATGGAACAGTGACGTGAAAGCGCTTTTCTTCCCCTAACCGCTTTCTGAAATCAGAATGTTGGATGCGGCATTGCCGCACAAGGAGGTACTGTATGAAGTTATTTGATTTATTCAGACTTGACGGAAAAGTAGCGGTGGTGACCGGCGGCGGCAGGGGCATCGGAAAATTTATCGCCACGGGACTTGCCGAGGCGGGGGCCGACCTTGTAATTTCATCGAGAAAAATAAAGAACCTCGAAGAGACAGCCGGGGAACTTGAAAAGGAATTCGGCGTAAAAGTCCTTCCGGTCGCATGTGACGTGGCAAAAGAGGAAGAAATCGACAATCTGCTGAAGAAGGTGAAGGAAAAATTTCCCCGGATTGATATCCTCGTCAATAATGCGGGAGCAACCTGGGGAGCCCCGACGCTGGAATTTCCCCTGGAAAAGTGGGATCAACTCTTCAATGTCAATGTCCGCGGCGTCTGGATACTTACCCAGAAAGTTGCCAACATTATGAAAGCACAGGGCGGCGGGACAATCATCAATATTTCATCGATTCTGAGCTTCAGAGGATCAGACGAGAAGGTCCACCCGGCCATACCGTACAATTCGACCAAGGCGGCTATTAATGCCCTGACGATGAACCTGGCGGTAAAACTGGCGCCTTACAACATCAGGATAAACGCCATCGCTCCCGGCTTCTTCGGCACAGATATGATGGCTTATATTGAAAAACCGGAGTTCAAGGAAGCACATGATATGGTACTCGATTCGATTCCTATGCGTCGGGTGGGCGGTATGGATGACATGAAGGGCGTGGCGGTCTTTCTGGCCTCGGATGCTTCAGCGTATATAACCGGTCATGTCCTGCTTAACGATGGCGGATTTCTTGCTAAGTAGAAACGGCTGTAAAGGAGAACGGAAGGGCGGCGGTCCTGAAGCCTCCGGGCTCATGGCGCCCGGCATGAAAAATGAGGGCATGTCGTGCGGACATTGAGTGATCGAATACCGCTTCATGCGCGCATGTTATATTCCCATGGCCATTCTGAGGGATGCTTTTTCGAAAGTTCCCTGAAACCTCCGCTTATTATCCCGGAGTCTCACGATGCCGGCATTCATGATGTCGTGATCGATCTCCAGGAGACCGTACGTCATGGGACATCCCCTGCATTCATAGCTGGTCAGGTGTCCCGGATTGAAAAAGATGATGTTGTCCCGTCGCCGCAGTTCCGCCAGGTGGGTGTGACCATAGAGAAATACATCGGCCGTTCCCTCTACGATAATTGATTCGGGTTTAATATCGCCGGCAAGGTCATTGTAATGGGATTCCGGGGTATGCGTCAGAAAGATCCTCCACCCTGCAACGTCGATAAATTTTCTGTTTTCCACATTCGGATCGGGATAATATGAAGTATCCCATGTCCCCGGAACACGAATGAGATTGTGTCCGTTCGACGCCAGGATATCCGCATCATCGTAATAATCACCAAGGTGGATAACCGTATCGATTTTATGAGTTTCCAGATAACCCAGGGTCCATTCCATGGCACTCGGATCATCGTGGGTATCTGAAATAACAAGAATCGTAACCATTGAGAATAACCTGCCGTCACCGCATCCGACTCAGGCGCCCGATGAGCATTCCCACCAGCGTCGTTTCGATCAGTCATCACCCTTTATTCAGCCCCGTGCTGACACACCCGGCGGCGGAGTATAGAAAAGGGATAGTGATGTGTCAAGAAAAAACAATGATTCCACCTTCCAAGGCGGGACGCGGAACGGAAATGAGGGTTGGGAGGGAAGAAAAGCAGGAACCAGGTACCAGGAATCAGGTTCCCGGTAAAAGCAAGGAAAAAGGTTCAAGGTCAACGATGTGAGGAGTAAGGTGTGAGGGGTAAGGAGGGAAAAGACAGGTTTCAGGTTCCAGTGTTCAGGTTTCTGGGAAAAGTGAGGAACAAGGTACAAGGATAAAGGGGCATGGCAATATTAACAGCCCAAGAACTCATCAGCTTATCAGCTCAAGAGCTTACGAACTTACCAGCTTATGAACTCACGAGCTCAAGAACTCATCAGCTCATGCAGCTCATGCAGTATCCGATTTTCTATTTGGACCCTGTTACAGGTACCGTCCGAACTCGAGGGTTTTTTTGTGGATGCCGGTCGGTTTGTGTTCCTGGATTATTTCATGTCCCATGTCGTTGAACGGAAGGTAAACAAGCATTGACTCGCCAATGGTGAATGCGACCTGAGGGAGTGTGGGAAAGAGGCTTTTTTTGTTCATAATCGAATCGGCTAGAATCAATTTCAAACTTTGGCAGGCTTCGCTGAGGGGCAGTGTCACGGGATAAAGAGGTGCCGATGGAACATCCTCTGTCATAGTGAAGTTTTCCTGTGAAACGGTCATCTGCTTTGACAGATGTAAAAATATGTGCGGTCTGACTTTAAATGCCGGTGTCCAGAACGACATGCCCCATTCTTCCCACTGATTCTTAACAACTTTCGGCTGATTGGTCGTCCTGATGAATTCTGCGTAGCTGCGGATGACAAGCCCCTGATCCGATCCGGCCGAAATTTTCCAAAAAGGCAGAAAGACTGTCTTTTTTCGGCCGCCGGGGACGATTTTGAAGGCCACTTCGCTTAGTTTCCCTTTTGACGCATTCCATGCCCTGCAGCAGTTGGGACATGTCAGGACCACGCTGTCTCGTTCTCCCTGAAGATCATATCCGCAGTCGGGACACACGGTCGCCAGAAACGTAAGGCGCCACTGCGGCATTTCGTCGACGATATCGGTCATGCAATCGTCGCTTTTCTGCACGGGAATCAGAGGTTCATTCGTCACGGCATCAAAAAGTCTGTTTTTTTCACGATAAAGGGGGAGGTAGATAATGCTGAATGTTTCGCCGATGTAGGCACGGTGATAAAATTTCCTCGCCATGAGGGTCGATGTCACTGAGCCGACGGCGTCAAGCGCCCCTTCGACAGTCATCATACGCTTCAGGATTCGCCCTCCCCTGTCGGAAGTCATGAATTTCATCTTCATTGCCTGCGGCCTGAAACCGAGAGAAACGGGTAATCCGTCAAGAGCCGAGGCACAGCGGGTCATATCGATAATGCGATGTTCGATTGCCGCATCCCTGCAGAGATATGCCGCTCCCTTAAATCGCACGTAAGGTGCGTACATCATGTCCTTTCCGGAGATTTTAGCGGGAAGAACATATCGAAAGCAATCATCGGTAAAAAGAAGGCTTTTAACGTCGCAAAAAGGACAGCGAAACAGGTGATGGGTTTCTTCCATCTCCGCGGGCGCACCGCACTGGGGACATTCATATTCGATGACAAAAGCCATCTACCGCATCCTCTCACCGCACTGATTGCAGAACACCGAATCAGGGAGATTCTCGCTCATGCAATGGGGACAGCTCTGAGGCTTCGGCTTGATGTCCGCAGGCGTCCCGCACCGGGGACAGAACCTGGCATTGGGCGGCAGATTCTTGCTGCAGTTCGTACATTGATCAAAAACGAGCTGTTGATGACCGCAATGGGGACAGAATTTCGCTTCTTTGGAGATCGGGTGACCACAGTCGGGACAGTTCAATGCCGGTACGACGTCCGCAGAAGACCGCGGCCTGAACATGTCGGCAAACATGGCGGGCATCATAAAGCCCATTCCCATTCCCATACCGGAACCGGCTTCGCCCGTTGATTCAGCAGCTTTTTCCATCGCCATGGCGGCCTTCATCTTAACCAGTTTATCGAGATCACGAATGACGCTGAGCCGGCTCTTGTCGTCAATCGCCTTCTGCACGTCCCGAGGCGGCGTGATGGAATTTATATAAAGGTGATCCAGTCCGAGGCCGAAGTGTTTTAAATCTTCCTTGAGCCGTTGCTGCAGCCCCTGCGACAGTTCGTCATACCTGCCGGGAAGGTTAAAGAGTGAATCAAGGTTTTCTCCAAGGTGGTCATTAAACCGCGACACGATGACCTGTTTCAGATAACCTTCAATCTCATCGGTGGAATATTTCCCCATTGTTCCGACCAGCGTGTTGATGAAAAGCATGGGCTGGACAACCCTGATATTGAACACCCCATGAGCACGGAGGCGAACGAGGCCGAGTTCGGAATCCTTGAATGCGACGGGGTCCCTGGTTCCCCACTTCAGGTTCGGGAACACACGCATATTCACAAAATAAACTTCCGCTCTGAGGGGGCTGGTCATACCCCATGGCAGGGCAAGGACTTTCGTCAGCACGGGAATATTTGCCGTTGTCAGCGTATGCCGGCCGGGACCGTACGCTTCATATGACTTTCCCTTGTAAAACAACACGGCAACCTGGCTGTCTCGAACGATCAGCTGAGCGCCAAACTTGATTTCACCGGAACCGCGCTGGGGAATCCGGTGAACCAGTTCCTGTTCGCCTTCATGAAACCATTCGATAACCTCTAGAAAGAATATATTGTCCGTTCCCATGTTTCCCTCCCCTGATGATGTCTGTAATTCCGGGCCGCCGTATACAAAGGATAATCGGATCAGGTGAGAGAAAACTTAAACACCTATGACTGAAGTCGGTTGCTCGTCATAGGTAAATCAGAATCTTTTTCTTCACGCCTGGCGGCGGCTCATGAGTTCGTAAGCTGTTGAGCTGGTAAGTTCTTAAAATGATGTCTTCCATTTTTGATGGACTCGCAAAAAGTCCTCATCAAATAACCAGTTAAAATAATTTACAAATATGTCATATATTTCTTGCATTACACCCTGTAATAATGTAGATTCTGCACGTAATATCAATATGTTGCAGGGGATACACATGATTCATACCAAAGACCATAAAACCGGCTACCTTATCGATCCATGGCGCCATCTCGGCCCGAAAAGAAGAAAAATGATGGAACACTCATGGGCCGGTCTGTTTCGTAAACATATCCTGTGTGAGCTGCCGGTTCATAAGCTTGCCCCGTTCTTCACGGAAGGCTTCGGTCGACCGACCAAAGAACTCTATACGGTCCTCGGGGTGCTGATCATCCAACAGATGATGGATTTTACCGACGAGGAAACCGTCGCCCACCTGGCATTCAACGAGCAGTGGCACTATGCTCTCGATATACCCGACGAGACTGACGAATCCAAGTATATGAGTCCTCGGACGCTGTGGGCTATGCGCAGGATCGTCATGGACAACGAACTGGATACGCTGTTATTTGAGCACACGAGTGATACCCTGGGTCGCGTATTCAAGGTCGATACCAGCACGCAGCGGATCGATTCCGTCCATATCCGATCAAACATGCGACGCCTCGGCCGTATACGGATCTTTGCCGAGACGATCCACACGTTTCTGACCAATCTCAAACGGCGGCACCGAGCGTGTTTTGAAAGCATCGCCCAGGAGTTGCGAGACCGATACCTCTCGAAAGAGGTGCTCGCCTGCTTTTCAATGGTCAAGCCCTCGGCGTCGGCCAAGACGCTGACGGAAGTCAGTGCCGATCTCTTTGAACTCGTCCAGGCGTTCAAAGATACCTCGGATGTCGTTGCCATGCACAGTTATAAGCTGATGACCCGGGTTCTGCAGGAACAATGCACCGTGACGGAGGCGCCCGATACAACGCCGGCAGTGGTGTCGCCGAAGCCGCCGCGCGAGATTCCGTCCGATTCGCTCCAGAATCCCTCCGACCCCGATGCCGCCTATGACGGTCATAAGGGACAGGGCTATCAGGTACAGGTCATGGAAACCTATTGCGATGACGAAGATAAAAACGTCAGATCTCAAACCCTCAATCTGATCACCCATGTTGACGTCGAGCCTGCCTGTGCGAGCGATGCGAATGCTTTGATTCCGGCACTCCAATCGACGAAGGATCGTCACTGTGCCCCGAAGGAAGTTTTGGCCGACTCTCTGTACGGCAGCGATGATAACGTGAGGGATGCCCGGGAGATGGGTACCGAGGTGATCGCGCCTGCCATGGGTGCGCCGAAGGAACGTGACGTCATGCTCTCCGATTTCACCTTTGGTCCGAATGGCAAGGTGCTCGCATGTCCCCAGGGGCATGCACCGGTGATGACAAAACATAAGAAGACCCGGCATAGCGCGGCGTTCAAGAACGAACACTGCGGCAACTGTTCGCTCCTTGCGGGCTGTCCCGTCA
>OMKS01000693.1_pt1 | contig 31017 bp, 27 predicted proteins | sample 1674721 | NCBI WGS metagenome assembly OMKS01 (sample SAMN06264996, study PRJEB25208) | sediment metagenome | isolation source: hot spring sediment | place: USA: California | collected 2014-09-02 | reverse complement strand
TGGGAACTGAGCCTGGTCGATCCGGACAATCGCCGGCCGGTCGATTACCCGCAGCGCAGAGCGTTGCTCGATACCCTTATCCGCGACGGCCAAAGCAATCGCACGGCGCTGCTCAAAAACCTGATTGAGACACGCACCCGGGGCGGGATTAAAATGTTTTTAATTCATACGATCCTTCAGCAGCGAAAAGTGTTTCCGAAGTTGTTTTTACACGGCGCGTTTGTGCCGTTGAACGTTGAAGGGCGCCGCCGCCGACACCTACTGGCGTTTGCCCGCTGCTTTGAGGACGCCTGCGCCATTGCCGTTGTGCCGCGATTTGTCAGTGCGCTGACCGAGCCGGACGTACTGCCTTTGGCAGAGGCCGTCTGGGGCGACACGCGCATTTGTCTGCCGAACGATTTGCCGACCCGATGGGACAACCCCTTGACCGGCGAATCGGTCGCCGCCAAAGACGGCCTTTTGGCCGGCCAAGTCCTGAAAACATTTCCGACGGCGTTTTTAACAGCGCCATAAGAAAGATGGGACAGGTCGATTCAACCTGTCCCATGAGTTGATGAGTTATTTTTCTGGCTTCCGGTCTTTGTCGCTACTCGGCGACTTTTTGGGCGACCAGATCGCCGACTTCGCTGGTGGTGTAGCCCATTTTGCCGGCGGCCAGGGATTTGATTTTGTTGGCCGTAACGAATTTGACGGCGCTGTCGATTTTGGCGGCGGCCTTGTCCTCGCCCAGCGTTTCGAGCATCATCTGCATCGCGCAGACCGCGGCCAGCGGATTGATCACGCCCATGCCGGTGTACTTGGGGGCGCTGCCGCCGATGGGTTCGAACATCGAGACGCCTTCGGGGTTGATGTTGCCGCCGGCGGCGATCCCCATCCCGCCCTGCGTGATTGCGCCCAAATCGGTGATGATGTCGCCGAACAGGTTGCCGGTGACCAGTACGTCAAACCATTCCGGGCTTTTGACCATCCACATACACGTCGCATCGACGTGGTAATAATCGCGGCGGATGTCGGGGTAGTCTTTTTCGCCCATCTCGTGAAAGGCGCGCTCCCACAGGTCATAGATATAGGTCAGCACGTTGGTCTTGCCGACCAGGCCGAGGGTGTTTTCTTTGCCCACGCCGCGGGCCTTCTTGCCGTATTTTCGGGTGTATTCGAAGGCGTACTTCAGACAGCGATCCACCTGGAAGCGGTTATAGACGGCGCTTTGCACGGCCACTTCCTGCGGCGTGCCCTTCATCGTAAAGCCGCCCGCCCCGCAGTAGGCGTCGCCGGTGTTTTCACGCACTACGACATAATCAATCTCGGCCGGGCCTTTGTCCTTCAGCGGCGTCTCGACGCCGGGAAACAGCCGCACCGGACGCAGGTTGATGTACTGATCCAGCTCAAACCGCATCCGCAGCAGCAGGCCTTTTTCGAGGATGCCGGGCTTGACGTCGGGATGGCCAATCGCGCCGAGCAAAATCGCGTCGTGCTGTTTGAGGTCCTCGACCGCACCGTCCGGCAGAATCTCGCCGGTGCGTTTGTATCGCTCGCCGCCGAAGTCAAAATCGGTCTTTTCGACCTTGAACCCGAACTTGGCCGCCGCCGCATCCATCACTTTGACCGCTTCTGCGGTCACTTCCGGCCCCGTGCCGTCCCCGCCGATGATCGCAATCTTGTACGTCTTCATTCGTTGACTATCCTTTCAATATGAGTTATTTTTCATTTGCTTAAGTTAAAAGGCAAAAGGCAAATGGCAAAAGTACACGGAAAAAGGTAAAACTACCGTTTGCCTTTGCATCTCAGGATGCTCGAAGCCAGTATTTTCGAAATTTCATCCAATTCGCTCAAAAACCATGCGGTTTTTTGCGGTGTTGAGCGTTTACTGTCGCGCAGAAGAGCCATCCACATTTTGCTTTCGTTGGTGGATTTGAGCGAAATCGACAAAAAATTAGTAAATTCTTTTTTACTGCTTGCAGATTGCCCTTCGACATAATTGGCCAAAATGCTGCTGCCGCTTCGAAAAAGCTGGTCGCTGATGCGTCTGGAAATACTGTCATCGGGAAGCACATCAAGAAACTCGATCAGTTTTAAAACGAAAGCGTAAAGTCGTTTCTTGAAAGCGGCAACAAATTTTTCCTTTTCACCTGTCATTTTGCCCTTTTCCTTTTTCCTTTTGCCTTTTGATATGTTCCAGGAGTCCGCCGTCGTTGACGATTTCGATCGCAAAGTCCGGCAGGGGGGTAAAGGCAATCGTTGTGCCCTGGGTCGTGTTGGCGATGGTCCCCCCTTGGTAGTCGATCTCCAGTTCGTCGCCGTCGTTGATTTTCTCCAGCGCCCCGTGCAGTTCGATGGGGTAAAATCCGCAGTTGATGCAGTTGCGGTAAAAGATGCGGGCAAACGACTGGGCGATGACCGCGCCGACCTTGGCGCCCTGAATCGCCCAGACGGCGTGCTCGCGGCTGGAGCCGCAGCCGAAGTCATCCCCGCAGACGATCACATCGCCGGGTTGAACCTTTTTGACAAACTCCGTATCCAGATCTTCCATACAGTGTTTTGCCAGATCGGCTGCATCGTCGGTATTCAAATACCGCGCCGGAATGATCTCATCGGTATTGACGTGATCGCGTTGATATACATGTGCTTTTGCCATAAAATCCTCAAGAAATTCTAATATCTAATCCCTAAACCCTAAAAAAACCCTAATTTTTCAAATTCAAATTATCCGCTTTTTGTTACTATTGCACCAAAAATGTGTGTCAGTTCAGAGGCCTCTTGTTCCAAAACACTTCTTTCTTGTTCAAGTTCTTTTTTGTCTATGTTGATCAACTTCAGCCAGTACCGGCTCTCTTTAGCTTCTTTTCGACATATTTTAATGCGCATCAGGAAATCTTTTTTGCTTAGTGCCTCGTTGGCCTCAATATAGTTTGCTCCTACCGAACCGGACGACCTTATGAGTTGCTTACAGTCTTCAATGTTTGTCAATGTTCGATTGAGCTTTCTTATGAATTCTCTGACGCGTCTGGCGAAATCAAGCGTTCTGTCCTCAAGATCATACTGTTTTCCATTTTGAGATTTTGTCATTTGTCTTTGTTTAGGGTTTAGTAATTAGGATTTAGAGCTTCCCCTAAAGGTAGTTTCGACAATCCGCCAGTTTGCCTTCCACGGCGCTCGCTGCCGCCGTGGCGGGATTGGCCAGGTACACTTCCGATTTCGGGCTGCCCATGCGTCCGACGAAGTTGCGGTTGGTCGTGCTGATGCACTTTTCGCCGGCGGCCAGGATGCCCATAAAACCGCCCAGGCACGCCCCGCAGGTCGGCGCACTGATGACGCAGCCGGCGTCATAGAAAATCTCGGCCAGCCCTTCATCGACCATCTGTTTCCAGACCACCGGCGTGGCCGGCACGACGATGGTGCGAATCGCGACCTGTTTGCCCTTCAAAATCGATGCGGCCACCCGCAGATCCTCGATTCGTCCGTTGGTGCAGCTTCCGATGTAGCACTGATCCATCGCCAATCCCGCACACAGACTGATCGGCTGGCCGTTGCTGGGCAGATGCGGCAGCGCGACCATCGGTTCCAGCGCCGAACAGTCAATCGTGTCTTTGTGGACATACTCGGCGTCGGGGTCGGACTCAAAGACGGTATAATCGCTTTTGTCCTTGAGCCGTCCGTCCAGATAGGCCCGGGTCGCGTCGTCAACGGCGATGATGCCGCTTTTGCCGCCGGCCTCAATGGCCATATTCGTGATGGTCATCCGCGCTTCCATCGACATTTCCTTCAGCGCCGGGCCGACGAACTCCATCGCCTTGTACAGCGCCCCGTCGGTGCCGATTCGCCGAATCACCTCCAGCATCACATCCTTGCTATAGACGCCCGTCGGCAGCGAGCCGGTCAGTGTAAACTTCATCGAGGCCGGGATCTTGAACCACAAAATCCCCGTCGCAATCGCCGCGGCCAGATCCGTCGAGCCGATGCCCGTCGAGAACGCCCCGAACGCCCCATACGTACACGTGTGGCTGTCGCCGCCGACGATCACTTCGCCGGGGCGGATGTGTCCCTGTTCGGGCAGCAGGGCGTGGCAGACGCCGGCGCGGCCGAGCTTGTAATAATGGGTGATCTTTTTTTCTTTGGCCCAGGTGTCCAGCCGCTTGTGCAGCTCGGCGCTTTTGATGTCCTTGGGCGGCTGAAAATGATCCGGAGTGACGACAATTTTGTCCCGGTCGAACACCTTGTCGATGCCGTGCGCTTTGAGCATCGAAATCGCCGGCGGCGTCGTGACGTCGTGGCACATCACCAGATCAATCTTTGCATTGACCAGATCGCCTGCCTGAACCGACGGCTTGCCCGCCGCCCGTGCGAAAATCTTTTCCGTTATTGTCATTGCCATAAGAAAGTCCTAAATTCTAAGCACGAAATCATAAACAATCGCTAAATTCCAAGCACTAAGCCTTTTATTAAATTAAAGCTCAAAAATAAAAAATCAAAATGACAAATCAAAGATTAAACAGGGCCCTGCGATTCAGGTTCAAGTTCTATTTAATTTTTAATCTGGATTTTTGCTCTTTAATTATTGATTTTTAATTTTCACAAATTCGCTTTTTCGCCGTGATTGGTCCCGACGCACGCCGCGATCCGATTGATGGCGTCCAGATAGGCCTTGGCGCTGGCTTCGACGATGTCGGTCGATGCGCCGCGTCCGATATAGGTGCGTCCGTTGGCGTCTTTAATTCGCACGGTGGCTTCACCCATGGCCTCTTTGCCGCCGGTAATGGCGCGCATCGAGTAGTTCTCCAGTTCCGGTTTTTGGCCTGTCGCCAGACGAATCGCCTCATAAGCCGCATCCACCGGGCCGTCGCCGCAGGCCGCGGCCTGATGCACTTTACCGTCTTCGGTGCGGATGCGCACCGTGCCGGTCGGAATCGTCCCCGTGCCGCTGGTGACGTTCAGATACTCCAGCACATACGTCTGCTCCACGGTGCGCACCTCGTCGTTGATGATCGCGGCGATGTCCTCGTCGAAAATCTCTTTCTTCTTGTCGGCGATCTCAAGAAACTTTTCGTAGGCCGTCTGGATTTCCGGCTCGGACAGATTGTATCCCAACTGCCGGCAGCGGTCGATAAAGCCGTGCCGACCCGAATGCCGTCCCAGCACCATCCGCGAGCCGCTCAGACCGATCATCTCCGGCGTCATAATCTCATACGTTTCGCGGTGCTTGAGGATGCCGTCCACGTGAATGCCCGACTCGTGGGCAAAGGCGTTCTTGCCGACGATCGCTTTGTTCGGCTGAATCACAAAACCGGTCAACTGCGAGACGAGCTGGCTGGTGCGGAAGATTTCCTGTGTCTTGATATTGGTCGTTACGTTGCCTTCGAAGAAATCATGGCGGGTATGAATCGCCATAACGACCTCTTCCATCGCCGCGTTGCCGGCCCGTTCGCCGATGCCGTTGATGGTGCACTCAATTTGGCGGGCGCCGTTTCGCACACCGGCCAGCGAGTTGGCGGTCGCCACGCCCAAATCATTATGACAATGCGTGCTGAGGACGGCCTTTTCGATGCCTTTGACGTTTTTTCTGAGATTGGCGATGATCTGTCCGTACTCATACGGCATGATATAGCCGACCGTGTCGGGAATATTCAGCGTCGTGGCCCCGGCCTCGATGACCGCCGACAAAATCTCATATAAAAAGCTCATCTCGCTGCGGCAGGCGTCCTCCGGCGAAAATTCCACATCATCGGTGTATTGCCGCGCCATCTGAATCGCCTCAACCGCCATCTTCAGCACTTGGTCAGGCGTCTTGCGGAGCTTGTGCTCCATATGGATGGGGCTTGTCGCAATAAACGTGTGGATGCGTCGTTTGGCCGCTGAGGCCAGGGCCTTGCCCGCTGCGTCGATGTCTTTTTGGTTGGCTCGCGCCAGTCCGCAGATCACCGGTCCGTCCACCTGTTCGGCGCACAGCCGCGTCGCCTCAAACTGGGCCGGCGAGGAGACGGGAAATCCCGCCTCAATCACATCCACGCCCATTTTCGCCAATTGATGGGCGATTTCAATTTTTTCGCTGATTGACAAGGCCGCACCGGGAGACTGCTCGCCGTCCCGAAGCGTCGTATCGAAAATAATCACCTTTTCCGCTGACATAGTCATTCTCCGATCATTTCAAAAGAAGCGGCTATTATGCCCCAAATGGGCGCATATTTCCACTGGAAACTGAAAAAACGAGGGGTTCTGGGAGGTTATTTTGGGGAATTTATGCGCCGCAGGGGCGCAGAATAATCCGACCGACCAAGTCGGTTTTTGAAAAAACACAAACTGTACGACTCTGTTTCATAATTTGTAATCTATCGATAACCCCTTGCCATTGCAAGCAAAAAAATCTTTTTTATAGCCCCGGTGCGACACAACAGATCGAATTGAGGTTTTGAAATTCCTGCGATAGTGTCATAATATCGGCATACCGCATTGTCATTCAATCTACCTCTGTCCTTAAAGGGGCAAACCGGGCGAAATAGGCATTGGGGAGAATTTCAAAATTTTTTTATAAATTTTAAAATTTTTAATTTTCCTCTCCGGACGTACGGCGGGGTTTTTATTGGACGTAAGTCTGGCTCGCCGCGACGACTTCCTTTATGTAGTGTTTGGGCTTATCGCAATTCATACATCTTGTAGCAAGCTCCGGTTTCGCCGATAAAATCCGCGATTCAAGATTTTCGCGTCGGCTATCCGATATGCTTAGCGTTAACAAGGACGTGAAACGAACGCCGACAGGAGTTATCGTGGTATGAGCAAGCAGGAAATAATCGAGTGCATTATCGAGATTAACCGAACCGCCAAGCCGGAGTTTTTGGATCAGTTCACGATTGAGGATCTTGATCTGTATCTCGAACATCTGATGGAAGTGGACCTCGAAGAGGTCTGCATTTGTGCCTGACGCGCCGGTCGCGGAGTTTGGCTCAGACCGTCTGCGATGTCCTTTGTCGGTGTGTCATCACCCCTCTACGTGCCATCCAGCATCCAAGCCGTTTTGAGCATCCTGTCAACGCTTGCCGTATTGGGACGCGCTGCCTGGCAAATCCCCTTCTCCAACGGCTATGGTCGGTTTTTTTTCGTTTATTCGGCGTGGCATTTTGGCTTGACAGGTCGGAGGAAGTTGGTATTGTAGCACATAAAAGACGAGAATTACGACTTTCTTTCGAAAGGAGTTTCGTATGGCCAGGATGAGTTTGATTGCCGTTGTTGCCGCGTTGCTGTTGGCGACCGGCTGCCGGGATCCGCGGCGCGACCACGCCCATTTGCTGGTGGAACCGGCCCCGATGGAAGCGGTTCGTGAGGGCTTTTTGATCCCCGGTGCGGGCGAAGCGGACTATGTGGAGCAGGTTGCTGCGACCCGTCAGGCCTATCGCGAGGCGCTGGAATCGCTGATCGCTTATTATCGGTCGGTCGGTAATTACACCAAGGGCCAATGGGCGCAGACTGAGCTGCGAACGTTCAACCAGATGGTCAAATACACGTATCTGGCGCCGGCCGAGACGGCGCCGGCCAATCTTCAGGCGCGCGATGTGATTGACCAGGCCGAGCAACTTTACGCCGACGGGATGAAGCTGTTTCGTGAGGCCGGCGGCGGGCTGCTGATTGTTGATGAGGCGAAACTCCGCGAGTCGCTTCAGTATTTCAACCAATTGATCGCCGAGTATCCGACCAGTACGCGGATCGACGATGCGGCCTATCGCGCCGGGCAAATCTATGAGCATCTGAAGAACTATGAACTGGCGGCGGTCTATTATCAGCGCGCGTTCCAGTGGAATGACAATACCCCCTATCCGGCACGCTATCGGGCGGCGATGATTCTGGATCATCGACTCAAGATGCGGTCCGAGGCGCTGGCATTGTATCAGTTGGCGGTCGAACGGGAGGCCCGCTATTCGGACAATGTGGAAAACGCCAAACGCCGAATTGCCGAGCTGACCGGCGCCGGACAACAGCCGATGGAGTAGCTGACAATCGTCATGCGCCGCAGAGGCGGCTTTGCGGAGGGCATGTACTGATGGAACAGACGGCCAGAGAAGTCATTTTTCGCGGACGAGTGCAGGGCGTCGGCTTTCGCTACACGACATGCGGGATTGCCGGTAAATACGATCTGACCGGATTCGTACGGAATTGCCCCGACGGCTCGGTCGAGGCGCTGATGCAAGGCTCGGCCAACGCCATTGACTTGTGTCTGAAAGAAATCACGGATCACTTCGGCGGTTATGTGCGCGATGTGACGGTTAATCAAGTTCCTGTCAATCCGCGCTATACAAGTTTCCAGATTGCCTATTGACGACGGGCGTTCTGTTCGGTCTGCCTGACCTGACGGGGCGAGCCGAAGAAGATGAAGGTCAGCATCGCCAACGCCGCCCCGGCCAGAAACAACGCTCGACGGATGTTGGGCTGGATGCACCGCTGGAGCCAGGCCGGCAAGGGCGGGGAGGTGTTGTTTTTCGCTTCGAGCATATCAAACAAAGCTTGCGTTTTTTGACGCAATCGCTGATTGTCGCCGCGCGGAAAGACGGTGTCCTCGCGTTCCAGCGGCTGATTAAACGCCAGAACCCGAATCCGTTCAAGCACCGCCGGTTCCTGTTCAATGAGCTGAATGCGGGCGATGTACTGGTCGGTCAATTCTTTGATTTGCTCGTTCTGGGCGTACACCTCCTGCAAGGCGCGTCGGCTCATATAATAATTCATCAGCTCCGGCTCGGCCAGAATCGCCAGCGTCATCGCCCCGGCCCCGACGGTAAAGAACAGGCAAAACCACAGAAAACGGATTGTCAACGCCAAACGAGTCAATGGAAAATTAAAGATTCAATATCAAAAAGCAAAAGTAAGGAAGTTCAGCCTGCAGGGCTGTCCACATTTTTTATCTTTGATGGTTGATATTTTATTTGATGAAAAAAGGCACAGACGCAACGATTGCGCCTGCGCCTTATGTCAAGTATCGGGCAAATTAACGTTTGAACTTGAAAATTTCCCCGCCGTAGCGTGCCGCCGAGCCCAGCTCTTCGTGAATCCGCAGGAGCTGATTGTATTTGGCGATGCGGTCGGTTCGACACGGCGCGCCGGTCTTGATCTGTCCGACGCCGGTGGCGACCGCCAGGTCGGCGATGGTGGCGTCCTCGGTCTCGCCGGAGCGGTGGCTCATCACGGCGGTATAGCCATTGCGGGCGGCCAGATTGATGGCGTCCAGCGTCTCGGTCAGGGTGCCGATCTGGTTGACCTTAATCAGGATGGAGTTGGCACAGCCCTTTTCAATGCCGGTCGCCAGCCGCTTGGTGTTGGTGACGAACAGGTCGTCGCCGACCAACTGGCAGGTATCGCCGATGGCGTCGGTCAGGGCTTTCCAGCCGGTCCAGTCGTCCTCGGCCAGGCCGTCTTCGAGGCTGACGATGGGGTAATTCTTGACCCAATCGGCCCAGTATTCAGCCATCGCCTTGCCGGTGATTTTCTTTTTCGGATCGGATTTGAAGAAAGAATACTTCTTATCGCTCGTAAACATCTCGGTCGAGGCCGGATCCAGCGCGATGGCAATCTCTTTGCCGGGTTTGTAGCCGGCTTTCTGAATGGCTTCCATAATCACATCCAGCGCCTCGTCGTTGCTCTTGAGCGACGGAGCAAAACCGCCCTCATCGCCGACGGCGGTGTTGTAGCCTTTTTTCTTGAGCACACCCTTGAGCGTATGGAACACCTCGGCGCCCATCTGCAGGGCGGTCGGAAAGTCCGGCGCTCCGATGGGCATCACCATAAATTCCTGAAAATCGACGGTGTTGTCGGCGTGTTTGCCGCCGTTGAGGATATTCATCATCGGCACCGGCAGGATATTGGCGTTGCAGCCGCCGATGTAGCGATACAGCGGCAGATCGGCCGAAATTGCTGCGGCTTTGGCGACCGCCAGCGATACGCCGAGGATGGCGTTGGCCCCCAGCTTGGACTTGTTGGCCGTGCCGTCCAGTTCGCACAGAAACGCATCCAGCTCTTCCTGGGCCGTGGCGTCCATACCCAGCACTTCCGGGGCGATCACTTCATTGACGTTCTTGACCGCGGTCTGGACGCCCTTGCCCATATAGCGTTTCTTACGGGTGTCGCGCAGTTCGCAGGCCTCATAGGCCCCGGTGCTGGCGCCCGACGGGACCGCGAACCGTCCGAACGAGCCGTCGTCCAGCAACACATCGACCTCTACGGTCGGATTGCCGCGCGAGTCCAGTATTTCTCTTGCCGTTACATCCACAATTGTCGTGTACATCGTTACGTCCTTTCTCATTGGCGTTCATCGTCCGCGGCTCAGCCGCTGCGGCCGCGCACAGTCTCCCTGATTCAACACTACAAACAGTCGCATAAGCCTACCGCATACGGTCGATTCCGTCAAGGACGGTTTTGTGAAATTTCCACTTCCAAATCGCCCGCTTAAGCGATGCGTCGCCGGTTCGGAGTGATTTTGCAACATTGCAAGACTGGCGGTAAACACTATAATCTCAACGCCGTACGGCCGTGCGGACGTATGGCCGTTGCGGCCGTTTCCTGAGACACGCGCTGCATACCTTTGGGCCGGTTGCGGTTATCCGATTCTTTGCCGAGCATGATCTGGCCTGCGCCGTTGAAAAGGACGGCAGCGTCTTTCCCGCCGTCCATCAAGCGTCGGATATTTGCCGTATCCTGCACGAAGTCGATCCTGGGACGATGCAGTCGCGCAAGTGTCCGGGGGCGTTCTTTGCCGGCGAGACGCTGGACGCCGACGGCCCCTGCGGCGGGTACAATCTTCAAATTGCCTGGTGCACCGCGGTTCTGGCGGCTCGATCCGCTGCACAGGCTGCCGCCTTGCATTGAAGAACCGGGTAACTTGGCAGGTTGGGAATTTGAATTTGCGGCACGGCCATTTCGGTCGTGTTGACGTCAAGGTTCACGGATTGCCAAGTCCGTGCCGCAAATCGTCCTATGGGCTTGAGATTGCCGGTCGGGTTTGTTATGATACCTGCCGGATGACAGAAAAGACGACAAAACCGATTGTGATTACCATTGACGGCCCGGCCGGGGTGGGCAAAAGCACCGCCGCGCGGGGTCTGGCGCGTCGGCTGGGGGCGACGTTTCTGGATACGGGCGCGATGTATCGGGCTGTGACGCTGGCGGCGGTCGAACGCGGGATTGACCCGGCTGAGACCGCGCGGGTCGAGGCGATGATGGACTGCTGCCGGTTTGAATTCATTCCCGATGACGACACCATGCACGTCCTGATCGACGGCGCCGACAAAACCGCCGATATTCGCACGCCCGACATTACCGAACAGGTTCGGCCTATCGCCTCGTCGCCGGCTCTGCGCGATCGGCTGGCGGCGATGCAGCGGGCCTTTGCCGCCGGGCGGACGATGGTCGTTACCGAAGGCCGCGACCAGGGGACGGTGGTCTTTCCCGACGCGGCAGTCAAATTCTTTCTGACGGCCGATTCGACCGAACGCGCCCGACGCCGCCACACGGAATTGTACGCCGCCGGAAACGAAATGACCCTCGAAGTCGTTCTGGCCCGACAGCAGCAGCGCGACGCAAGCGATCAGGGGCGAGCCGTCGGCCCGCTGAAATCCGCCGATGACGCCATTGTGGTCGATACCACCGCAATGACTGCCGAGCAGGTCGTCGAGCAACTGGAAACCTTCGTACGTGAGAGGATTCATGACTGACGATCATCCAAAAGAAAATTGGCTGCGCCTGCTCTGGCAGCGAATAGGGCATATCGTTTCAGTCGGCGTCTTGTCCATCCTGTATCGGGTAAAAATTTTCGGCAAAGAAAACGTGCCCCAAGACGGCCCCTTGCTGGTCGTCTGCAACCACCAGAGTTTTTTTGATCCGATGTTTTCGCAGACATGGGTTTGGCGGCCGTTTTATTTTGTCCCGCGTCATACGCTGCTGCAAATTCCGTTATGGGGACGTCTGATTCGCTCGTTTTTCGTGATTCCGATTCGACCGGGACAGGCGGACGTGGCGGCGATGAAAACGATTATTAACTATCTCAAACAGGGCAAGGCGGTGTGCCTGTATCCCGAAGGCACGCGCACCTATGATGGACGCATTGGACAGGTCAAACCGGGTTTCGGACTGATGAGCCGCCGCAGCGGGGCGTGTGTGCTGCCGGTGGTCATTGACGGGATGTTTGAAGCCTGGCCGCGCACACAAAAATACCCCCGTCTGGGACGGGTCGGCGTGATGTACGGCAAGCCCTTCTCCGCTGAACAGATCAAAGCCCTCGGCGATGAGGCCTTCGCTGAAGAACTGACCAGGACGCTTCGCCAAATGCAGGCCGAGCTTCGCGGCAAAATGGGTCGCGAACCGTTTGATTACATCGAATAATCATGCCATGTACACTACAAGACAATGTGTATAACGCGCGTCAGCCGCGGAGTGCACGCAAATTGAAAGTCTGGCGTTACGCGGGGCTGATGCTGACTTATCGCTGCAACGCGGCCTGTCGGTTTTGCTATTACTACTGCGGTCCGCAGGCCGATGGGCTGTTGCCGACAGAATTGGCGGTGCAGGCCTGGGCAGCCCTGCGGCGACTGGCCGGCCCGTCGGCCAAAATTCATTTGACCGGCGGCGAACCATTTCTGGTGTTTGATCGCTTACTGGAGATTTGCCAAGAGGCTCAGCGCCGCGGGTTGGGCGGGGCCGATTACGTCGAGACCAACGCCGGCTGGGTCGGCGACGAAACCGAAACGCGCCGTTGTCTGCGGGCGCTGGATGAAACGGGGCTGAAACGACTGAAAATAAGCTGGGACGTCTTTCATGCCGAATTCGTGCCGGCCGACAAGGTGCGTCTGCTGGTTCGGCTGGCTCAAGAGGAACTCGGCCCCGACCGGGTGCTCGTCCGTTGGCAGCACTGGTTGAATGCACTTGACGATACGGCCGCCCTGGGCGAATCCGAACGTCTGGCCGTGATGCGACAGGCCATGGCCGAAGAGGGGGGGCGTTTCACCGGACGAGCCGCCGAGACGCTCGGGACGCTCTTTGCCGATCAATCCCCTGATGAGCTAATCGGACGACACTGCCAAAGGTCCATTCTCGGGGCCAAGGGCGTGCATATTGACCCGTACGGCAACGTCTTCAGCGGCCAGTGCAGCGGTATGGCCGTCGGCAACCTTCATACAACGGGGCTGGATGCCCTCTGGAAGGGCTTTGATCCGGATGCCTCGGATTTCTGGAAAACCCTCTGTCAGGCAGGCCCCGGCGGATTTCTGGAGCCGACAAGGGTTCTCGGCTATGAGCCGCAAGCTCGGTACGCCTCAAAATGTCATCTTTGTACCGATATTCGCAGGTTTTTTTTTGACAAAGGCCGATATTTGTCGATAATTTGTCCGAATGAATGTTACGGAACGCAGGGCGTCTGAACCTGTCGGTTTGGTGGTATCGGGATTCAGTCGCCGAAGGGAATATACGCGGTTAATGAAAAGGTAGTACGTTTTGGCCAACAGTGACACGACCAGTTTTGATACACTTTTAGGGCGGATGGCAATCGACCAGCGGCTTTGTACCGAAGAAGAGCTCCGTCATTGCGTCGAAGAAACCAAACAAAAAGCCGGAGACAGTCCGGTCACGCTGGAGCAGGTTCTGCTGCAAAAACGCTATATTACGCCGAACCAACTGAATCGCCTCAAAGCGAATATCAAGGAAAGCCGCGACACGGCGGGCCAGATTCCCGGCTACAAGATTCTGGGCAAGCTCGGCTCCGGCGCGATGGCGGTGGTGTATAAGGCCAAACAGCTTTCGCTGGATCGTACGGTGGCGATCAAGGTGCTGCCCAAAAAGTTTGTCCAGAAATCCGACTATGTCGAGCGTTTTTACAAAGAAGGGCGACTGGCGGCTAAGATGAATCATAACAACATCGTTCAGGCCATCGATGTTGGTGAGGTGGGCGGGCTGTATTATTTCGTGATGGAGTACGTCGAAGGCAAGACCCTGTATGACGATCTGTCGCGCGGCAAAATCTTTGATGAACGCGAGGCCATTGACGTAACCATCCAGGTGGCCAAGGCCCTCGGCCACGCCCATGCACAGGGGTTGATTCACCGCGATGTCAAGCCCAAGAACATTATGATTAACAAAGACGGCGTGGTTAAACTGGCCGATATGGGGCTGGCCCGCGAGACCTCCGACATCAAGGCGGCCAAACACGAAAAGGGCAAAGCCTTCGGTACGCCGTATTATATCGCCCCCGAACAGATTCGCGGCGAGGTGGATATCGACGGGCGGGCGGACATTTATTCGCTGGGCGGCACACTGTTTCATATGGTCGCCGGTCGGGTGCCGTTTGAGGCCGGCACGCCGTCAGAAGTGATGCGAAAACATCTCAAAGAGCCGCTCGTTCCGCCGGATCATATCAATACCGTCCTGTCAACGGGGATTTCCGAGGTCATCGAGGTGATGATGGCCAAAGACCGCAACGAACGCTACAGCACGATGGACGAGGTCATCGCCGATTTGGAAGCGGTTCGCGACGGCAAGCCCCCTCTGCGGGCGCGCCAGAAATTCAACTTCGAGGCCCTGCGCGAACTGGAAGAAGGCGCTGCCATTCAAGTGTCCGAAGACGGCGTCAAGATGTACCCTGAAGAAATCGTCGCCAAATACCGCATCGCCGTGATCATCCTCGGCGCCGTCATTGGTGTGCTGCTGCTGATTATCCTCTTCATGGCGATGTCCTGACCGACCGCCATTACCCCGTTTTTATTGGGCTTTTTCTTTGGTTTTCATTTGGCGGTCGATGTATCGTGTATATCGCCAGCCCATTGGTCCCAGTGTCCGGTCGATCAAGTCATAGAGGTCGGGGTCGTATTCTTTCAGTTCTTCTGGAGTGTTGACGTGGTTGTGGACGCCGTCGGGGCCTGGCCGTCTGCTCTGCTGATTGCAGTCAAAATAGCTCTGTACACCCTCGGCCCAGTACTCAGCCGCGTTCGTGCCGGCGTAAGTTCTTTCCCACAGCCCTTTGGCTCTGGCTTGGCGGTACAGCCGATCCAGCGTCTGCTGAAACTCAGGCTCAAGCCGTCGCACGTTTGAATGGATGCTGTGGGCAAACTCATGGATAAAAATGTTTTCGCCCCGGTATCGGTCGCCGCGGTAGTTGAGCAGATTTTCCTCGCCGCAACTGACCAGCCGCCGTCCGCCGTAGCCACGCACACGGCGATTTTGTCGGGCCGCTTCCTGCGGATCGGTTTTGTAATACTCGGGAATTTCGGAAACTTCTTCGGTGGCGCCGATCACGATGATGCGAGTGGTGTTTTGGCCCATGAACTTTAACATATCCGGCCGGTTCTGCAACACGTTGCGGATCAGATATCGCACTTCATACAGGGCTTCATCGGAAACATTTTCCGAGCTGGTCACGGCGATGCCATCCGCGTCCAGATATTTTTTGTAAAATGGGTTGAGGCGATACCGTTGAACGACCGATTCCGGAGGAACTGTTACCGCTTTTTTTGGGATATTGATTTCCTCAGGCTCGCTGTCGGCCGCTCCAAGTGGAACCCAAAACAAAGAAATCAACACCCATAATCCAAAAATCCACAGCATTGTGCATTTGATCATAACCGACCTTTCCGTTGACATTGTTTGATGCGGTCGCCCGCGGTGGCGTCTGGGTCTCCAATTCAACCTCTGATGGGCCATAAGTCAATTGCTTTTCTGAAAAAACCGCTCCGGATAGAGTACAACTTCTTGTATTTTGTACACTTATCGAAATCCAGATGCCGGCGTCTTTGGGCTGATGTCAAGTCATCGAACTGGTTTTTTCCCATTAAAACGGCAAAAACTGTTTACAGACTCTTCCGGGCCGGATACCTTTTAGCATTATAGACTCGACAACCGAATGACCTTAGAAAAATACAGGACAATGCGAGACGACAATACCCACAGACTGGATTGGTTTGCGATTGCCAGAGAACTCAAGACGATTTCGCAGGCGGGCAAGTTTTTTGCCAAGGACGACTACGAGCGCAAGCGGCACGAGGACATCGAGGCGATTTGTGCCCGAATCGTCGCCGGCCATACCGAATCTTCGGTCGGCGATGTGCTGGGGCTGCTGCAGCAGGACAGCGGCTATCCGACGCCGAAGGTCGATTGCCGCGGCGTGGCCTTTCGCGACGACAAGGTGCTGCTCGTGCTCGAACGCGAAGACGGCGGCTGGACGCTGCCGGGCGGGTGGTGCGATCAGGGGCTGACCCCCGCCCAGAACGTCGCCCGTGAGTTTTGGGAAGAAAGCGGCTACGAGGTGCGCGTCATCCGTCCGCTGGCGGTTTACGACCGCGATAATCAGGGCCACACGCCGCCGTATTTGTTCAGCATCTACAAGCTGTTCTTTTTGTGTGAGATCACCGGCGGGTCGCCCCAATCCAGCAATGAGACCAGCGATGTGCGGTTCTTCGGGATGGACGAAATTCCGCCGCTGTCCAAGGGCCGCACGCTCGAACGTCAGCTTCACCGCTTTTATGAACAATACAAAACCGGCGATCTGACCGTCGATTTTGATTAGTCCGCAACGGGTGTTTAATCAGGAGTTGTCCTATGATTTATCGCCGTTCAAACCTATGGAAGGTCGCAACCCTTCTGGTTGTCGGCATCAGCGCAAGTTGGACCGCGGCTGAAACCGACTTGCCCGAAACCATTGGTCCGTATCTGCAACATCCCGGTACGGATCGAATGACGGTGTGTTTTCTGACGCGCCATGCCGAATACGTCGAGGCCCATTATCAGCCGACAGTCGGCGGGCAGAGACGACGGGTTCAGCCTGCGGCTCAGGCGATTGACGGGACGCCCTGGACCGTCTGGAAGGCCGCACTGACGAATCTTGAGCCGGATACCGCGTATGCGTATGAGCTGGTCTATCGTACCAGCGACCGGCAAGGGCAGACGCCGTCTTTGCGTTTCAGGACGCTGTCTGAAGAATCCGAGACGGTTAAAGCCGCCTTCTTCAACGACCTGCACAGCCGGCCGGATACGCTCAAGGCCCTGATGGAGCACGTCGAGCCGGAGGATTTTGAATTTTCGGTATTGATGGGCGATTGCTGGCAGGACCCCTCCTCGGCCAATGGCGCCGAGGCGGTGTTTGCTGTATTGAATGACTATATCCGTCTGCTGAAAGCCGGTGAAAAGCCGATGCTTTATATTCGCGGCAATCACGAGGTACGCGGGACGTTTGCCGCCTCAATGGCGTTTTTGTTCGATCTGCCGATGCTGGATCCGACGGCCGCACTGGGCGAGCAGGCGCATCAGTTTGCATTGACGGCCGGGCCGATACGGCTGATCGCGCTGGATACGGGGGAGGATTTTGATAAACGCGCTGACCTCTTTGAGCCAATGCGTCGTCGGCAGGCCGGCTGGCTGAAGCGGATTGGGAGCACCGATCATGCCGCGACCTGGCAGATTCTGGCAACCCATCAGCCGCTTTACAACAATAACATCTGGTACTCCGAGGCGTCCCGCGTGCTGTGGGAGCCGATGTTGACCGAGACGGAGATTGATATCGCGCTGGCCGGGCATGATCATCGCTGGAAACATCTCCCCGCCGGCGAGCGTTTCGAGGTTACCCTGAGCCGAGAGGACGCCAAACGGCATATCGGAACTGCCGGCGTCTTTTCTCTGCATGTGCCCTGGCCGATTCTCATCGGCGGCGGTCCGGCGGTCGATGAGGCGACCGTGATGCTGCTCAGCGCCGACAAGAAAACACTGCAAATCCGTCTGCTGGCCGCCGCTGACGGAAAGACGCTGACCGAAATCACCCTGAACAAATAACAGCGCTGCCATCCGGTGCGACAGATTGATCAATAAGTCAATCGGTTTTTGACTTCGATTGCCCGGTAATCAACGGTTGTTCTTGTTCTTCATGTTCCGGTTCCAGCATGTCCAGCGGCCAGAAGACGATATCATCGAAATTGTTTTGGGGATCATAGCGGCCGGCGTCATCGACGGCATTGGCGCCGATACTGTACAGCATAAATCCTTCCTCGGTCAGACGATAGGCAAAAGCAGCCTCGCCGACCGGGTCGAACAATGTCTCCGACGCAAGTTTGCTTTCCACTTGTGACAGATGCGCCGGCCAGCGGTTGTGTTGCAGAAAAAATCGCCTCAGCTCGGCGCTGAGGGCGGTGATTCGGCTCAGTGCGATATGCCGTTTATACTGGCCGTTCAGTGCGATGTAATAACTCATCTGCTGTCGCGCCAGCCAATCAACCGCTCCGCCGGGGTTCAGCCCGAACCGCCAGGCGTGTTGAACCGGCAGCACCGGCGCCGGTGTGCCGCGACGGGCCAGGTCGGAAAACCGGTCAAAGCGCCGTTCAATCAGTCGGGCCGCACTGTCCGGCGAAAAGGGGATACTCAGCCACAAGATCAGTGTCGAGGTGCGTCCAACGATGTCCTGATGCAGCCCGGCCGGTACCGGATAGCCCAGCCCCTGTCCGAGCGACACAATGGCGCTGCGATGGATTCGCGTTCGTCCGTTTTCATCGATTTCGTACAGCAGGGCGGCGATGTTTTTGGCGATGAGCTTTTCATGCTCGACTACACCTTCCCAAATGTCAGGCCAGTTCGGCTCAAGCCGCTCCATGGCCGCAAGCGCCGTATTCAGATCGTTCGGGTCTTTGGCATAGTCGAGGATATACCGCCGCAGCGCGCGGGCGGCGCCGACTTCGACGGAAAACGCCGCGGCCTGATCAAACAGCGTCTGCTGCTGGTACAAGTGCCGAGCTATCCCGACAACCGTCAGCATTTTGTCCAGGGCCTCATCGTGCCTGTCGGCCTGAAGGTCCCGGTTGGCCGAGCGAATCAACAGGTTTCGCCAGCCTTTGAGCTGATTGAGCCGCCGCAGTTGCGTTCGCACATCCAGCACATCCGAGGCCACCGGAAACCGGCACTGATCCATTGCCGCCGCCTCGGCCAGCACATCAAAGGCCGGCTCAAACACGCTGAGCCAGCCGGCAACTTCGGGAAATTCTGCGGCGCTCCACGGCACTGCAAGCGTTTGGCCGGCAACTTCATCACGAAAGGGACGAGGCTCGAAAATATCGTCATCGTATTCGGATAAAACCCGGCTGTACAAAATCGCCGCGTTGGGCGCTCCTTCGATGCGGCGCTGCTGCAACAGGCGGGCAAAATCCGTATCAAATCGATAGGTTCGCCATCGCGCCGCGTCCTGTTGCGGCAGATGCACCCACACGGCCAATCCGATGACCACGGCCGTCATCGCCGCCCAGCACCACGGCTGAACGCGGCGGGGGACGAAGATGCCCACGAACGGAACCACCGCCAAACACGCCAGAATTTTCCATGGCAGCGAAAAAAACAGCCCCGCCAAAAACAAAATAGTAAAGACCGCCACCGCCAGCCACCGCAGCCCCCACAGCAGCCATTTCCAGGCGTGATAGACCGACTTGACGAACCGTTTGGCTGTTGTTTGTATGGTCATCGGGACACGGCGCTCCTGTCGATTGGGCTGTCATTCCATCCGAATCTTGACGACGATTTTTTTGACGCGGCAGGGGGTGTCCACTGTCCGGCAGGGCATATGCGGCTCATGAGGCCAGAAGATCGCAAACAGCCCCGGCCTGAGCGCCAGTCGGCTGTATTGCGGCGGCGGCTGATAAAACGCAAGGTCTTTCTGTTCGTCGTAAGGCTGCGCCTCAATCAGCCTGTCCAGCGGCGTATAGCCGATATACTCTGTCCCGCTGACAAGAGCCTGAATATCCAGATACGCACGGTGAATCTCGAACTGTCCGTCCGTGGCCGGCTTGGTCTCGTATTCATCCACGACAAAGAAAAGGTCGCTGCCCTGGACCTCATACCGCCCCGGCGGCGATTGCAGCACACGCTCCTCACTCAGCAGCGCCAGCCCAATCGCAACCCGCTCGCCCAATCCGCCATACATCAACGCACTGTCAATCTGATCGAGTAGCATGAATCTGCCTTGCCCTGCGATTACAAATCCAGTTTTTCCCGCAGGAAGTTTTTCACCTGATCCAGCGCCACGCGGGATTGCTGCATACTGTCGCGGTCGCGCACCGTTATCGTGCCGTCGTCTTTGGTCTGGCCGTCAATGGTTAAACAAAAGGGCGTGCCGGCCTCATCCTGACGGCGGTAGCGGCGGCCGACGGCGCCTTTTTCGTCGTAGAAGCAGTTGAAATGCGTCTTCAGGTCGTCGTACAGCTTGCGTCCGATCTCCGGCAGGCCGTCCTTTTTGACCAGCGGGAAAACAGCCGCCTTGATCGGCGCCAAGTGCGGATGAAACCGCAGGACATTTCGCATCTCGCCCTTGACTTCCTCCTCGTCATACGCATCGACCAAAAAAGCCAGCGTACTGCGATCGACGCCGGCTGACGGCTCAATCACGTACGGCACAAAACGCTCGCGCGTCTCTTCCTCGAAATACGACAGCGGACCTTTGAGGTAGTCCTCGGCTTCGTCTTTCAGCGTGATCTTGCTCAGGTCGCCTTTCTGCTCGAACCAGTCGTTCATCGTGCGCATTCCCCGCTGGTGCTGCCGCAGGTCGTAGTCGGTGCGGTTGGCGATACCTTCCAGCTCCTGCCAGTCGCCGGAGCCAAAGGGAAATTTGTACTCCACATCGACGCAGGCCTTGGCGTAGTGGGCCAGCTCGTCCGGATCGTGGTCGCGAAAGCGCAGGTTGTCTTTGTTGATGCCCAGGTTCAGATACCAGTTGAACCGCTGCTGTTTCCAATGGTCGTACCAGTCCTCGTCGGTTCCGGGCTTGCAGAAGAATTCCAGCTCGGCCTGTTCGAACTCGCGGGTGCGGAAGATAAACGCCTTGGTCGTGACCTCATTGCGGAAGGATTTGCCGATCTGGGCGATGCCGAAGGGAATCTTGACGCGCGAGGAATCGAGTACATTGCGAAAGTTCACGAAAATGCCCTGGGCCGTTTCCGGCCTGAGAAACAGCGTCATCGTATCATCGACGTTGGCGCCCATCTGCGTCTCGAACATCAGCCGAAACGCCATCGGTTTGGTAAACTGCCCCACCGCCCCGCAGGCCGGGCAGACCTTGCCGCTCAGGTCGTGTTCCTTGCCGGTTTCGATGTCAATATCGACATGTTCGGTGTGTTCGGCGGCTGCAGCGCCGTCGTCGGCCAGATGATCGACGCGGGTTCGCGTGTTGCACTTTTTGCACACGGTCACCAGATCGGCGAATTTGTCGGCGTGGCCGGAGGCCTTCCACACCATCGGGTGCATCAATATGGCACAGTCCAGCCCCACGACGTCGTCGCGCATTTGCACGACGGCCTTCCACCATGCGGCTCGGACGTTGCGCTTCAGCTCCACCCCCAGCGGGCCGTAATCGTAACAAGCCGCCAGGCCGCCGTAGATTTCGCTCGATTGAAAAATAAATCCCCGCCGCTTGCACAGCGACACAATATCATCCAGTCGGGTCAATTTCGCCATAACCAATTTCCTGTGAACAAATAAGCGTCTGTTGTTTGTCGCCTCGTAAAAATACCCATTATAGCCAGCTCAGCCCAAAATACAACCTCTCCTTTCTCACGCCGGACACTTCGGTCCGGGCATCAATAATCGGCCTCGATTCATCATCCAGCTCTCGACCGGTTATCTAATCCTTGACCGGATGAGTCGTTGCAAAAAGGATTCGTTATTTCGTTGAAATACCTATTGATTATTTTGGAGCCGACAAATTTCCTTTCTGATATCCTCAATAACCTCTCTGTTGTAAATAATCTTTTTTTTCCCTTCTGCGACGGAAATAATATAAAAAACCTGCCCTGCGTATTGGGCGCTGAATTTTTGATGAGTTCGTTTCTGAAATTGCAGTTCATTGATAATCTGAGGAATATAGGCGTATCCTGCCGGTTTGATCTGCAGGCCGATGTATTTTCCGTTGACATCAATATAAAAATCGACATTGTAAGTTCTGTCCCATTTGTCCGGTGCGGGAAGGATCTCAACCCCCAATTCGTGCTGCAGTTGGCCATAAATGGTCTGGATTTCGGACTGGTATCCGTCAAATGTCCGATGTATTACAAGATGAACGATAAAGTCGATGCAATCCTGTTCTTGAATGTTGTCGATTTCCGCACGGCAGATTTCCGAGATTTTAATATAAAGCGTTCTTCCCAACTGTTCGAGGTGATCTTTGGGATAGACGTTTTGATAATAAAAAAGTTCCCATTCTTCTTTTGTTTTTGGGGCGCACTTCCGGATCAATTCCGAAACGGGGCCAACTTTGTTTTTTTCTGGTCAGCCCCCATCGCATATTAGCTCCGTTCAGTATCCACTCTTTTGCCATATTGCGGAGTTCCTTTGACTGAGAAATTTGGCTTTATACTTAAAATCAATTGACAGATCAACGTCAGCCAGCCCCAACTTGATCAAATGGGCATTCAGAAATGTTTTATTGGACAAATACAGGTAACCGAGGATGTTGTTGTCTCGGTCATATTTGATATTGTCGTATTTCAGGAAAACCTTTTGCCCCCTGGTTTTCTTATCGAGGAATTCAATCGCCGCGTTTCGCGTTTGGTCCTGATCTCTGACGCCGAGTAAGCGAACGGAAAGACCGTTATCGAGAAGAACCAGAGAGGGCGAGAGAACCTGTTTGATCCGGTAGAACTCTTCTCGTTTGTGTCGATTATTGTCAATTTGTGAACCAAATCTAAATTTCCTTGGATCGATTTTTTTATCAAACTGCACCGGATCTTTGAATACATAGGGAAGGGCGTGTATGTCGTGCTCATAATTTCTTTTACGGTTCGGCTGATGACTAAATTCGATCGCGTTATGTTCAAAGAGTTGGTTCTGATCCACCTTTAACTTGTCTCGAATGATCGGTTCAAAATCGGTATTGATTTCATAGCCGATGGAATGGCGACCCAGATTCAACGCCGCCAGACTGGTTGTGCCGCTGCCCAGGAACGGGTCCAATACGGTATCGCCGACAAAACTAAACATTTTGATCAGTCTTTTCGGCAACTCTTCCGGAAACATCGCCAAATGTTTATCCTGTTTTTCGCCGGCAAAGTTCCAGTGCCCTGCAAAATATTGATTCCATTCTTCGGTGGTCATTTTGGATTGGTTTTTAATTTCACGGCTGACCTTGGGCCCAATGCCCGGTTTTTTGAAAATCAGAATAAATTCATAATCCAGTTTGATGATCCCGTTTCGCGGATAGGGAAACGACCCCATAATCGTTGCGCCGCCGGTGGTGTTGCAGGTTGTTACCTTCTGCCAGATGACAGCGCCCATATAGTCAAATCCGAGAGTTTCACAAAATTTGATGATTTCTGTGCGTATGGGAATGACTTTATACCGGCCGTAATAGACGGAACGGGCAAATTGGTCGCCGATGTTGACACACAATCGGCAGCCTTGGTGTAAAACGCGATGGCATTCATTCCAAACAAGATTCAGATTGTTTATATATTCTTCGTAGGTATGGTTAAAGCCGATCTGGTTGTCACTTCCGTAATCTTTCAGTTGCCAGTAAGGAGGAGACGTGATAACCAAGTGGACGGATTTGTCGGCCAAATCGTCCATTTGTCTTGAATCGCCGATAATGATTTTATGGTTCGTTTTCATGGTGTTTTTAGTGTTTACATCATTACAGCGAAGCATGTTACAACGAAAAAAGATAAAAGGCAACATTAACGACGGCACAGCAGTTTTTTCAGGAGTCCGCGCTGGAAGTGCAGTCGGTTTTCGGCCTGATCGAAGATCACCGAGTTGGGCGATTCGGCCACGCCGTCGGAGATTTCATAGCCGCGATACGCCGGCAGACAGTGCATGACCTTAGCGTTCGGGGCATTCCGCATCAGGTTTTCATCAACGGCAAAGCCGGCAAAATCCCGCACTCGCTTTTCCTTTTCCGCTTCCTGTCCCATACTGACCCAGGTATCGGTATAAATTACATCGGCGCCCTTGACCGCGGCGACGGGGTCGTGCGTTTGCTCGGCGCAGCCGGGCCAAATTCGATTGGCCGCGTCGATGGTCTCGGCGTCCAGTTCGTATCCGGCCGGCGAGGCAATGGCGTAGGTCATCTTAAATCGGGCGCAGGCAAACGCCAGCGAACGGGCCACGTTGTTGCCGTCGCCGACATAGGCCAGCTTCAGCCCTTCCAGTCGGCCCAGGTGCTCCTGAATCGTCATCATATCGGCCATCGCCTGGCAGGGGTGCGACCAGTCGCTCAGGGCGTTGATCACCGGCACATGGGCCCAGCGATCCAGTTCAATCAGCGTCTCGTGCGAGAACGTACGAGCCATAATCCCATCGACATAGCGGGCAAAGACCCGCGCCATATCCCTGGCCGGCTCGCGCTGACCGATGACGCCGATGTCTTCGGGCTTCATGTACATGGCCATGCCGCCCAGATCATACATCGCGACCTGAAAACTGACGCGCGTTCGCAGACTGGTTTTTTCAAACAGCATGGCCAGCACCTTGCCGGCCAGACACAAATCGCGTCCGCCGTTTTTATACAGCTTCTTCAGATCGTGGCTGATCGTCAGCAACTCATTCAGTTGATCGGTCGTGCAGTCATTGATGGTCAAAAAGCTTTTCATATCTGATCTCCTCGGCCAAGGACGTCGTCAAGAATCGCTGCCGCCTGATCAATCTCCTCGGTCGTTACGATCATCGAGGGCATAAACCGCAGTACATTTTCCTGTGTGCAATTGATGCGCAGGCCCTTGTCAAGGCAGGCACTGACGATTTCGGCGCCGGGCGTGGTCAACTGGAGACCGATCATCAGCCCTTTGCCGCGAATGTGGTCAATGACGGGATACTTGTCTTTGAGCGCATCGAGTTTTTGCCGGGTATAATCGCCCATCTTGACGGCGTTGTCGAGCAGGTTCGCTTCCTCGATGGCCTCGATGACGGCGATGGCCGCTGCGCACGCCAGCGGGTTGCCGCCGAACGTGGAAGCGTGCGTGCCGGGGATCAGCGAAGCGGCGATCTGCGGCCGGGCCATCATCGCGCCGATCGCAACCCCGCCGCCGAGGGCTTTGGCCATAGTGATGATGTCCGGCGTGACCTCATAATGCTGATAGCCGAACCAGCGTCCCGTCCGTCCCAGACCGGTCTGCACCTCGTCGAGAATCATCAGCGCGCCGTATTCGTCGCACAAATCGCGAATGGTCTGCATATACTCCGGCGTCGCTTCGCGGATGCCGCCTTCGCCCTGAATCGGCTCTATCAGCACCGCCGCCGTTTCTTCGCTGAAGGCCTCATGCAGCGCGTCAATGTCGTTGAACGGCACATAGTCAAACCCCGGCAGCATCGGCAAAAAGCCGTCGTGATATTTCGGCTGGGCGGTGGCTGTAACGGAGGCAAACGTCCGCCCGTGAAAGCCGCGTTCGGCGGTGATGAATTTGTATTTTTCTTTCGACGTGTGCCGGCGCGCCAGTTTCATCGCCGCTTCATTGGCCTCGGCGCCGCTGTTGCAAAAAAAGCATTTGCCGCCGAAGGCGCGCTCGCTGAGCAGTTGGGCCAGCTTTCCCTGCGGGATGTTATAAAACGTGTTGTCCATATGCAGCAGCTCGCCGGCCTGAGCACGGATTGCCTCGACGACTTTCGGATGGCAGTGCCCGATGCCGCTGACCGCCCAGCCGGGGAACATATCCAGAATCTTGTTGCCGTCCAGATCCCACAGCCAGTTGCCCTGACCTTTGGTGATGACCCGAGGCAGCCGACCGTAATTACCGATGACATACTCGTCAAACAGCGCGATAACCTCTTGTGTATTCATAGCAATCAACCTTTTTTCGATTATTTATCCATGTTCCGCCAATCAACCCATAACTACGAACTACGAACCGGAAACTACTTGGTAATCTGCGTCCCGATGCCTTTGGACGTGTAGATTTCCAGCAGCAGCGAATGCGGAATACGCCCGTCGATGATGTGGGCTTTGCGGGCGCCGCCGTCCAAAGCGGTCAGACACGCCTCGACCTTGGGCATCATCCCTGTGGTGATGGTTCCGTTATGAATCATCTCGGCGATTTCTGCCTCGCTGAGGCTTGAAATCCAGCTTTCCGGGTCGTCTATCTGACGTCGAATGCCGTGAGTGTCGCTTAGGACGACCAGTTTCTCGGCTTGGACGGCTGCGGCAATGTGCCCGGCCACGCTGTCGGCATTGACATTGAGTTTGCCGCCGGCGGTTTTGGACCGGGCCACCGGGGCAATGACCGGAATCACGCCGCTCTGGCACAAGGTCGTCAATAATTCGCCGTTGACTTCGGCTACTTTGCCGACCAGCCCCACATCCAGCTTCCGGCCGTCGCTGTTTTCAAGACGCAGCGGCTCGGCAAAGACCACGCAGCTGCTCAGCGAGTGCAAGCCCATAGCATTGCAGCCGAACTCGTTAAGCGTTTGGCAGATCGGCTTGTTCAGGGCGTTGACCAGCGTATGCTCGGCGATGGTCAAGGTGCGTTCATCCGTATAGCGGCGTCCCTGTACCCAGACCGCTTCCAGACCCGCCTCGTTCATCGCTGCGGTGATGGCCTTGCCGCCGCCGTGCACCAAAATCGGACGCATTCCGACCGTGGACATAAAGACCACATCCTGCAGCAGATTGCGACGAAGCTGCGGGTCATCGAGGATACTGCCGCCCAGCTTGATAACGACCAACTTGCCCTTGAAGTTTTGGATATACTCCATCGCCTCAATCAGGGCACGGGCTTTTTCAATTGCCTGTTCCATAGCGGACCACTCCGGGGACTAAACCCATAAAAAACAACAACTTAACAAGCTCGCCGCACACTGTGTTCGGGGGGAATAACCGTCTTTGGCGGCCTGCTGGTTTGACCGGCTGTGTCGAACCTGAAATACAAAAAAGCCAACGAAGGGAATCGAACCCTTAACCGCTGGTTTACAAAACCAGTGCTCTACCGTTGAGCTACGTTGGCGTAAGTTTTTATTTTATATAGGATTAAGTTATCCGTGCAGTGAAAATAACAGATCTTTTGTCATAGAACGCAAACAAAAAAAGTCGGAAATCCTGTTCCGACAAATCCCCACTTACTTTACATAAAGCAGGCGGATTTTGCAAAAAAATTTGTGGTAAAATTCACTATTTTGGAACAGACACAAAAACAGGGCTCTTCGGGATATATCTCAAAACCGTTTTTGAGGGCGGTTGTACAGTTCTGCATACGGCTACAGAGACGAGCAATACTTCAACCTCCGAATCTTCAATCTCCACAACCCAAACTACGCATTAGTCGGATGAGGTCGGATGAACCCGTTTTCTGTTGTCATTGGGGCGGTTTTATGGTAGCGTTAAGGTAATTATTAACAGGAATAAGCCTGATGATGACACGCAAGAAAACAACCGGTAAAACCCCGTCCTCCGGCCGGGTCGGCAAGCCGATCCGCCTGCAGAAGATCCTGGCCTCGGCCGGGATCGATTCCCGCCGCGGGTGCGAAGAACTGATCCTCAGCGGAGCGGTGACGGTCAACGGCGAGGTGGTGCATACGCTGCCGGCGTTTGCCAATCCGGAAACAGACGATATTCGCGTTGAGGGTAGCCGCATCCGACCGGAGCGGAAGGTCTATTTTCTGCTGAACAAGCCCAAAAACGTCATCTGCACCAATCGCGACCCGCAGGGCCGGCCCAAGGCGGTCGATCTGGCCCCGTGTCAAGAGCGCGTCTTTTGCGTGGGACGGCTGGACGTCGAAACAACCGGCCTGATTTTGCTGACCAACGACGCCGAACTGGCCAATCGTCTGACCCATCCGCGGTATGAACTGCCCAAGACCTATGAGGTGACGGTTCGCGGGCGGATGGACGGCGAGGCGATTGACAAGCTCAAAAAAGGCGTCTGGCTGTCCGAAGGCAAGACGGAACGGGCCGCCGTCAGAGTCCTTCGCCGGACTCATGTCGAGACGATTCTTGAAATCTCGATCCGACAGGGGCTGAATCGTCAGGTTCGCCGCTCGTTCGCCCGGCTGGGCTACAAGGTCAGGGCATTGAAGCGCACCCGCATCGGCGATATTGAACTGAAGGGCATTCCCGCCGGCCAATGCAAGAAGCTCTCAGGCGCCCAACTGGCCTACCTGCGCCGCGCCACCGGCCTGAAAAACGCCGAGCAAAAATCCACACCGGCTGCGAAAAACACCAAGAAAAAATAGGGACGATTCAACCCATTGTTTTTTTTCGTATGCGCAGGCTCAGCGAATTTCCGCGTGGACTTCCTGCAGCGATTTGACCTCGGCCTCGCCTTTGCGTTTGGCCTCGATACCCCGCACCGTCGCCGCGGCGGCCGCAGGCGTGGTGATATAGGGAATCTTGTGTTTGATCGCGGTCTTGCGGATGTAGGAGTCGTCGTACTGGCTCTGGCTGCCGGCCGGGGTGTTGATGACCAGATCAATTTCTTTGTTGGTGATCGCGTCAAGGATATGCGGGCGGCCCTCGTGCATTTTCTGGATTTTTTCAACCGCGATTCCCTTGTCATTCAAAAAGCCGTAGGTCCCGCCTGTCGCCAGAATTTTAAAGCCCAAATCGGCAAAACGCCGCGCTGTATCCAGAACCAGCGGCTTATCCTCGTCGGCTACGGTAATCAGGACCGTTCCTTCCAGCGGCAACGGCAGTTGGGTCGCTTCCTGGGCCTTGTAAAAGGCCAGTCCGTACGAATCGGCCAGTCCCAGTACCTCGCCGGTGGAGCGCATCTCCGGTCCAAGCAGCGGATCGACTTCCTGAAACATATTGAAGGGAAACACCGCTTCCTTGACGCCGAAGTGCGGATAGGCAACGTGCTTTAGCCCGATCTGTTTGAGTGTTTTGCCCATCATAATCTCGGTGGCGATACGGGCCATCGACAGACCGCAGACCTTCGAGACCAGCGGCACAGTACGCGAGGCCCGCGGGTTGGCCTCCAGCACATAGACGGTATCATCGGCGATGGCGTACTGCATATTCATCAGGCCGACGACCTTCAGCGCCACGGCGATTTTGCGGGTATAATCGGCGATGGTATCCCGATGTTTTTTGTCGATGGAGACCGGCGGGATGACGCAGGCTGAATCGCCCGAATGCACGCCGGCCAATTCAATATGCTCCATGACCGTCGGTACAAACGCATCCGTTCCGTCAGCGATGGCGTCGGCCTCGGCCTCAATGGCATTGCTCAAAAAACGGTCAATCAGAATCGGCCGTTCCGGGGTCACCTCGACGGCCGCGGCGATATAGTGCCGCAGCATTTGTTCGTCGTGGACGATTTCCATCCCGCGTCCGCCGAGCACATACGACGGGCGTACCATCAGCGGATAGCCGATCCTGGCGGCAATCGCCAGCGCCTCGTCGGGCGTACTGGCCATGCCGGACTCGGCCATCGGAATATCGAGCTGCTCCATCATCGCACGAAAACGGTCGCGATCCTCGGCCAGATCAATCGCGTCGGTGGACGTGCCGAGGATGTTAACGCCGGCCTCTTCAAGCTGTTTGGCGATGTTCAGCGGCGTCTGCCCGCCGAATTGCACAATCGCGCCGAGCGGTTTTTCTTTCTCATAGATACTCAAGACATCCTCCACCGTCAGCGGTTCAAAGTACAGCTTATCTGACGTGTCATAATCGGTCGAGACGGTTTCCGGATTGCAGTTGACCATAATCGTTTCATACCCCAGATCGCGCAGGGCAAAAGCCGTATGCACGCAGCAGTAATCAAACTCGATGCCCTGACCGATCCGATTCGGGCCGCCGCCGAGCACCATGATTTTTTTCTTGTTGTCGCTGACGGCCACACGGTCGGGCGCGTTGTACGTCGAATAATAATAGGCCGCGTTTTCCACCCCGCTGACCGGCACCGCATCCCACGCTTCGACAATGCCCAGGCCGGTGCGCTGGGCACGGATTGCCTCTTCGGTGGTCCCCAGCAGTTTGGCCAGATAGCGGTCGGCAAAACCGTCCTGCTTGGCCTGCTTGAGCAGCTTGTCGGGCAGGCGTTTGCCCTTGTATTTGAGCATCTTCTCTTCCAGTGCCGCCAATTCGGCCATCTGCTCGATGAACCAGCGTTTGACATTGGTTTTTTCATAAATCTGCTCAATGGTCGCGCCTTTGCGAAGGGCCTCGTACATCAGGAAATGCCGTTCGCTCGACGGCGTGGTCAGCCGCCGCATCAATTCGTCCAGCGACAATCGGTTGAAGTCTTTGGCAAACCCCAGACCATAGCGTCCTGTTTCGAGGGAACGAATCGCCTTCTGGAAGGCTTCTTTGTAATTTTTTCCGATACTCATCACTTCGCCGACCGCCCGCATTTGCGTGCCGAGTTTGTCCTGGACGCCTTTGAACTTCTCGAACGCCCAGCGTGCGAATTTGACCACTACATAATCACCCGACGGCGTGTATTTATCCAGCGTTCCTTCGCGCCAATAGGGGATTTCATCGAGTGTCATACCGGTCGCCAGCATCGCCGAAATCAGCGCGATCGGAAACCCCGTCGCCTTGGACGCCAGTGCTGAGGAGCGCGATGTGCGCGGATTGATCTCGATGACCACGATTCGCCCGCTGACCGGGTCGTGGGCAAATTGCACGTTGGTGCCGCCGATGACGCCGATGCCATCAACAATATCATACGCATGCTTTTGAAGCCGTTGCTGGACTTCCTCGCTGATCGTCAGCATCGGAGCGGTACAGAACGAATCGCCGGTATGCACGCCCATTGGATCGACGTTTTCGATGAAGCAGACCGTTATTTTTTGTCCTTTGGCGTCGCGTACGACCTCCAGCTCCAGCTCCTCCCAGCCGAGCACCGATTCCTCGATGAGTACCTGGCCGATCATACTCGCGGCCAGCCCGCGTCCGGCCACAAGGCGCAGCTCGTCCACGTTATAGACCAGTCCGCTGCCCGTTCCGCCCATCGTATAGGCCGGACGGACCACCACCGGAAAGCCCAGTTCCATGGCAATGGCCTCGGCTTGTTCGACGGTGTAGGCCGGTTGGCTGCGGGGCACTTCCACGCCCAGTCGTGCCATCGTCTTTTTGAATTCGATCCGATCCTCCCCGCGTTCAATCGCGTCAAGCTG
>OMKS01000692.1_pt1 | contig 31031 bp, 32 predicted proteins | sample 1674721 | NCBI WGS metagenome assembly OMKS01 (sample SAMN06264996, study PRJEB25208) | sediment metagenome | isolation source: hot spring sediment | place: USA: California | collected 2014-09-02 | reverse complement strand
TCCAGCCGGTCCGCCCAGAAGACATCCTCGACGGTGACGTGGTTGAACGGCACCGGTGCGATGTTGTAATCCCGACCCGGCTGCGCCCCGGCGGTCTGGACGGCACAGGTCAAGAGCAGGATCGCTGCCGTCACCCCGTATACTCTCCTCTGGATGTACTGCATGGTTCGCCCTTTGCTATCAGCTTTCGCGAGTGCTGATTCCTCACCGCGTGCGTATCGGGTTTTGTCCGTTCGTTTCAGCCTCGCCGTTGTGTTACGCCACGTCATCGACCACATCCTGCGCGCCACCCTTCACCGGGAACATAGAGGGCCCGAGAAGCAATCTCCTCCCGGGCCCTCGTTGAACGCGACACCAAGGCACACTATCTCATATCCACACAACCCGGTTCATGGGGCGTCGTGCACAGCAGCCAGTCCGCCGCCACCTGTGCCAGGTCCCCGATATCGACCACACAGTCCCTGTTCAGATCGGCCCAATGGACGCCCCACGCACCGCAGTCGTTCTCCGCGATGGACACCTCGATGCTGTCCTCGAGCCCGTCGTAACCGGCATCCGCGCCCGAAGCCGCCGTCAACACAATCGTTGTCACGTGCGGATCATCTTCGGGCGCGTCGTCGTCGACCGCACTGACGGTAACGGTCTTCGGCTGAGCATAATCGTCGGCGGTGAACGTCAGCAGGCTCGAATTCACCACCGTCTGCGCCGGATCGGACGCGTCAGTCACGGAGATCGTAACCGTCCCCTGCGGCAGGGTCAACAGCGACACCGAAAACGTGTCCATGTCCCCGTTTTCGCTGACGGCGGTCGAATCCTCCGTCTCCGTCGCTCACCCACTCGCCTGCGGACTTTGGCCTACCACCAGAACCACTGGCCGAAATCCAGACGGTAATCCATCCTATTGAAGGCCCGCCATTCGCAATGCCCGTCCGCATACCCGATGTTGCCGCCGCTGGGTTCACGGCTTGTGCTGTTGCCCGCGGGATTGACCAGCGTGCGACGGCTCAGATGGTTGGTGGTGTCCGCGATGCCGAAGGCCGGATATGCGCCACCCGTCTGGATCTCCGTGAAGTTCCACCGATTCCGGTCGCTGATCACGGCGTCCATAATCATGATCGTCGATGGGGCATTGGTCAGGTCCGGTATCTTGCTGATCCATACCGCATCCTCCCCCGTCTGGAGCTGCTGCGGGAGTCTCGATGTGCCATTCGGGTTCAGTCTGTCTAACATGTAAATATAGGAAAGCACGCGGTAGTAGTTCTTCTGCTGGGCTTCTGTCAAGACCGACTCATCGCGAAGGGACAGCGGTGCGTTCAGGGGGACCCCCCAACCAAATACCCACTCGTACTGCCAGTACCGGGCGTCGTCCGATTTCTTCCTGGGGTTGCTGGGGCAGAAATACACCTTGTGATCAATCCCGGAGGCCTCCGAAATCTGGTTGGTGCACCAGAAACTCACGTCCCAAAACCAGTACCCGTCGCCGGGATCGGGGACCTTGCCATTGTTCTCTTCGGCGAAGAGGATCACTCCAAGGCACTGCTGGCGGATATTGTTTCGACAGATGATTCGATAGGCCTGCTCCTTGGCGCTGCTCAAGGCAGGGATGATGACGGCCAGCAGCAGTCCGATGATCGCGATCACCACCAGCAACTCGATCAGTGTAAACGCCCGCCTCATAATCCTCATAATACAATTCCCTGACAGTCCCTCATCACTTTCCAGCGGCGAGGCAACACCATCGAACGATACCATTATAAGCGCCATCGAACGCCATTTTGCGTTTTATTCTAACCATTTCGCGAACTGCATGGCAACGCCCGGCGACGCAAGGCCCGGCTGTGGAGGTGCCGACCGGCCTGGCGGTTTAAGGCATTCGTCCCGGCGAACTAAGGACTTTCCCGATATCGTGCCCTGCCTCTATGGATTCTCATAGTCCGGCGTAACGGCGATGAACGGGCCCCTCGGCCAGGCCCGACGCGGCCGAACGTTGCTTCTGGTTTTTCGGAGTCGGGGAGAAAGGCCGGCAGGTGGAGACCGCGTCAGGTCTCCACCTGCTTTCACACGGCGCGGAGGTCGTTTCGAGCGTGGGCTCCGGGCACGGGGCGTCGGCGGCGTGTCTCCCGAGCCCGGCGACCCGTTCAGGGGCAAAATGAGCCGTCCGCGCGGGTTGCCCGCGATTGACGCGGGGCCTGGCCGGCGGTACAGTATAGGCTCCACCTTGACCGGGTCGCGACGGCTGTCAACAGGACGATCGAGCCGGTATCCTTCATCGGGTGCCAAGGTGGTGTTGGCACGTCGAAATGTCGTGACTTTCATTCGCGAAGGCGTTAATGACAGACGACACGATGCCACAGAGGGGAAAGACCGGCCGTGGGAAGAACCGCCGCAAGGGGCCCTCGGGCAAGGCCCCGCGGGTTCGGGTCTCCGCTGCGTCGGCCGGCCGGACGAGGACCCGTCGGTTTTCCGTGTCCTGACCACGCGCGAAAGGGAGGTGCTGCAACTCATGGCCGAGGGCAACACGACCAAGCAGATCGCCCTGAAGCTGCACATCAGCCCCAAGACGGTCGAGGCGCACCGCCGCAACATCGTCGAGAAGGTCGGCATCGACAACGTCGCCCAATTGACCAAGTACGCGATCCAGGAAGGCCTGACCGAATCGGATATCTAGCCCGCCGCGCTGCCGCGGCGGGCGATCCGCGTGCCCGTCGAAGAGCCCCGTCTCAGGAAATTCCGGCAGGGAATCCAGGACTTCCCCTATTCCTGCCACGTGTCTGCTCCGCTTACCATCCGCGTGGTGATGACCTCTGGTTTCGCCCCATGGGGCGGCGGCGTGGGGCCGCGCGAGGCAATGCTTTGCCTCGTGGATCATTCGGTCGGTATCATCGCCCGCCCGACCGGGCCGTCAGGCGGTCGTCTTTATAGGCAACGATGGAAGGAGACACGCATGCAGGCCAAAGTGAGCGATGAATGTATTTCCTGTGAATTGTGTGTGGAGACCTGTCCGGAGGTGTTCGAGATGGGAGACAGCATCGCACGCGTCACGGTGGACCCGATCCCGCCGGAACATGAGGGCGCCGTGCGAAAGGCGGCCGAGGATTGTCCGGTGTCGGGTATTTTCATTACGTAGCGGGCTCGAAGCCGGCCTGCTCGATCCGCAGGGTGCGACCCTCCGAGGGCAGGTCATATAATGTAGAATCGTTCTTCAGGAAGGAGCATTGGAATGACGACGACGGCAACGGCGAAGGTGAGCGAGATGATCCGCCAGGCGGACTGGAAAACGGAAAAGCACGTGCCGGTCATCGAGTGCCCGGACACGGTCCGGCCCGATGAGATGTTCGACGTGACGGTCACGCTGGGCAAGGAAGTCGCTCATCCGAACACGACTGAGCATCACATCCGCTGGATCGATCTGTACTTCCACGAGAAGGATGCCAAGGCGCCGTATCACGTGGCCCGTTTCGGCTTCTGTGCGCACGGGGAATCCGTGGAGGGGCCCAACCAGGGCCGCGTCTACACGCACCACTGCGGCGCGACCCGTCTGAAAATCGGCAAGCCCGGGGTCCTGCAGGCCCTGGCGTACTGCAATATTCACGGCCTGTGGGAATCCACCCGAGAGGTCAAGGTGTCGCAATAGCACGTCTGGATTTGTATAATGCGCGGGCCGGCGGGGGGCCGGCCGAAGCGCGTGAAAGGAGCCGGGATGGCGAACGCACAGCCACTGGAACAGCAATCCTGTCGGCCCTGCCAAGGGGGCATCGAGCCGCTGCGGGGACAGGCCCTGGAGGACCTCCGGCGGCGACTCGGACCGGGCTGGGAGGTCAAAGAGGGGCGGCGCCTGAAGAAGGAATTCAAGTTTGATGACTTTCAGCAGGCCTTGCAGTTCGTCAATCAGGTCGGGGCCTTGGCCGAAGCCCAGGGACACCACCCCGACCTGCATCTGGGGTGGGGCCGGGTGAAGGTGATCCTCTGGACGCACAAGATTGGGGGGCTTCACGAGAACGACTTCATTCTCGCGGCCAAGATCGACCGCATTGAATGACGTCGCCGTCCGTGAACCCCCCGCCCTTGTTGGCGGTCACGCCTTTTCCACCACGACGTCCACATCGACGCCCCGCGTCAGGGTATTGAACACCGGCGAAAACAGGGCCAGTCTCCGGAGCTTCTCCATGTTCTGCTCATCGGTCTTGACCCGGAACCTCACGCGGATATCGGTGTAGCCCTTGGGCACGCTGCTCTCCAATCCCAGAAACCCGCGCAGGTCGATGTCCCCCTCAAGCTCCAACTCCACCTCTTCGATGTGAATGCCCCGCACGGTGGCGTGGGCGACCAGGCTGGTCGTCAGACACGAGGCCAGGGCGTTGAGCAGATGCTCGACGGGATTGGGGGCGCTCTCATCGCCGCCCAGCGCGGGAGGCTCATCGGCATCCAGTTCGAACACCTCCGGGTGGGCATGATCCTCCCCGGCGCTGTAGAAGTGCGAAAGCGCGGTCCGGTTCTGGCAGCCGCTACGCCACCGGTTGTGGGCATAGAACCGACTGACGGCGAGACTGGGATTCTCGCGCAGGGCGTTGATCGTCTCATTGAGCTCGTCGATGCGCACACCATTGGTGACTCGAATTGTCTCTGGCTGTCCCATATCAGATCCCATCCTTTCCGGTTCACGAGGTATTCTCATGTGCCGCTCACGGCGGATACGTCTCATGGTGAACTACCCCCGGAAGCCCCGGCGGTTGCCTAGGGAAAAACCTGAATGCGCGTGAGGGGATTGCTTACGGCGCCGTCGACCCAAGGCGGCCAATCGCACCGGTCGATGCGTATCGCAGATGGAAGCGGATAGCCACCCTCGCATTTTCAGGTTATGCCCACGCCGAGCCCCGATAGGGCTGGACAGGCCGTGGGCATGCCACCCGACTGTCCAAAGGGACCCCATCATCGTCATTCCGGGCCCCGGTGCGGTGGGACGAGGAATCTGTTCAGCATCGCGCAGCGATTCCGCTGATGCAGATGCGGGATTGCGTCAGGTGCCTTATGGAATGCTGTTCCAATGGATCCCTCCCCTCCGGTCGAGATAACGGTGGGATGTGGCGGCATGGTGCCAGGTGCTTATGGAAGGACTGGATGAACGGATTTCTCCACTCCGCCCCGAGCCGGGCAGCCGACTTGCGGACCGCGTGAACCCGTGAAGGTGTTAGGCATGATTGCGGTTCGAATGCGGGGCTCCGGTCGAAATGACATTGGGCGGGGGGCCGCGTCTCATGCTGTCCACGTCCCGGCCCGGCCCGGCAGTCCTCCGCCATGCAGGCCGCCGAACCCATCTGGCAGGACTGTCGATGACCCGGCTTATATCGCACTTGACACCTCCCGGCGGGCCCGTTAGGATGCGGTGCGTCAGGGGGCCGAATGTAAGCGGCTTGACCAGGACAGGGAGCGGCCAGGAAGAAAGGACAAACCATGGCAGGTAACGTGATTGAATTGACCGATGCGGAATTCGACAAGACGCTCAACGAGGCGACGGGGCCGGTTCTCGTGGACTTCTGGGCGCCATGGTGCGGCCCGTGCAAGATGATCGGGCCGGTCATTGAGGAGTTGGCCGGCGAATACGCCGGCAAAGCCACGTTCTGCAAGGTGAACACGGACGATCATCGCGATGCCGCGATCGAGTACCAGGTCAGCGCGATTCCCACGCTTATTCTCTTCAAGGATGGACAGGTCGCCCACCGCTGGACGGGCCTGACCGCCAAGAAGGACCTCAAGGCCAAGATCGACGAGGTGTTGGCCGAATAGCGTAGTATTTGGGTGAATCCGCGGGGAATCTCATGCGTGGGATTCCCCGTTTTTTGCGCTTCGTGGGGGCATCTCAGGCCGCTGGATCGGACGGCGGCGGATCGGCGTCTTCTTCTTGCCGTCGTGCGGGAGGGTCCTGCGGTTCGGGCTGGATGAACTCGTCGATGGTGTGGCCGGCCAGCAGGTCCCGGCGGGCCCGCAGGATGGGCTCCAGAGGATCGGTGTCATGGCCGGTCTGCCCAAACGCGGCCGCCGCGATCGCATCGGTCACGTCGGACAGTCGGATATTGCGGCCCTCGGTCGTCGGCGCATAGCCGACGCGGGGCTCGGCCGTCTCAAACAACAGGCCGCGCGCGACCAGGTGATCGAGCATCTTCTCGGTGAAGTCCGCCGACATGTCGAAATGCGCCGCCACGGCCTCGGCGCTGACCGGGCCTCGGCGGGCCTGGAATTGCTCGACGATGTACATCACGACACGGATCAGGGTCATCTCATCGGCCAGGAAGAGGGGGGCATCGGTCTTCTTCTTCATCCGAGCCAGCTCCGCGGCGTCGAGCGTCTTGAGGTGCTGCGTCGCGTAGGTCAACTGCAGGCCGAACAGCACGATCAGCCACGTAATGAAGATCCACATGACCGCCAGCGGCACCAGGCCCATCACCCCATAGAGCGCCCGGTAGGGAATAAATCGCGTCAGGTAAATGCCGAACAGGGCCTTGGCCCCGCTCCAGATCAGGGCCGCGACGGCCGCACCCCACAAGGCCGACCGCACACTGACGCGGGTGTTGGGCATGACGAAATACAGGAAGAACAACCCCACGGTGCTGATGACATAGGGCAGCAGCATCCGCCCGTACCGCGTCAGGCCCTCCTGCAAATGGGTCTGCGCCATGTAGTGCGTGCTGGCCCAGAAACCCAGACCCAGCAGCAGCGGCCCCAAGGTCAGGAGCGCCCAGTAGTTGACGATCCGATGCACGAAGCTGCGGCTGCGGGGCACGTGCCAGATCTGATTGAACGACCGCTCGATCGTGCCCAAGAGGCCCAGCGCCGCCCAGACCACGAAGGCCCCGCTGACCAACGTGATCGTACCGGTGTCGAGCCGCTCGATATAGCGTTCGGTCAATCGATCGATGTGATCGGTGAGCCTGACGGTCTCGGTGGAACCGTCATCGGGCGATTCGACGGGGTATTCGATCTGGTCCAGATGCGCCGTCTCGTAAAGGAAATCGCGCATCTTGAGCCCGATCTGGCGATACGCCGGAAAGGACTGGAAGACCATCAGCATCACGATGGCCAGCGGCACGATGCCGAAAATGGTGTGGTACGACAGGGCCGCGGCCTGGGTGCCCATGCGGTTTTGCTTGAGCAGCCGCCCACAGTGCCGCCAGAGCCGAAGTTGAAACACCACGAACCGCGTCCACCGGCCCAACTGGTCCGTGGGTCGCGTGAACAGCTCCCTGGCGGATGTGAACATATCAACGGCCTTTCCCCGATCTTGCGGGGTTCATCGGCCCGTGGCGCGGCCGACTTGAGTGCATAACCCGAAGCCCGATAATCCTGGCGGCCCGGACGCTGCGGCGGGAAGCTCCTATCGAAAGAGCCGTTCCAGTCCGCGGCGAACCCCCTCCTCCAGAATATCGCGCCCAATGTTCTCCAACATCCGATCCAGGCGTACCTGGGGGTTGTCGACCGTCCCGTCCACCGCCAAAACGAGGCGGCCGGCGAGATCGTCGCCCACGTGAACGGTCGACACCGGCGGCCTCTCGTAGTCCACGCGATACGGCAGCCGAACGTTCAGATCCAGTTGCTTGTCCAGGCCGACGGCCCCGAAAAAGCCGACCGGATAGCGGTCCACGTGCCACTCCATCGAGTCATATCGCAGCACGCCATCCTTGAGGGTGATATCAGTCGGCAGCAGTCTGGCCGTCACGTCGCCGCGCTTATCGGTTTTCGAGAGCACTTCGGCCAGGAACCCGCGGGACTGCAAGTTCACCTGCTCCATGGCGATCGTGCCCTCCAGGACGGCCTTGTCGGCGTGGCCGCTGCCCAAAGGCACGGCCAGCCGTCGCGATTGAAAGTCCAGCGTGCCGCTGAGCGTCCCCTGACCGGCCAGGAGGGGACCAAGGTATATCAACAACTCGCGACCCATCTCTTCATTGATCTGAACCCCTTCGACCAGGTGCAGCGGCTCCGCGTATTCGAGCATGCGGGGCGAGGCGGCCAGGTCCACCGTGCCGTCGAATCGCATCGTGCCGCCGTTGGCCTTGGCCTCGGGCACGTGGATTCGCGCGCGGCCATCCGTGATCTTCAGGTCCGCCTGGCCCGATTCCACCGCAACCCCCTTGTAGCGAGTGCCGGCCAGGTCCATCGCGGCCTCGGCCTGCAAGCCCTTGATAAATCCATCGGGCTCGTCGGCGGCATACGTCGACTTGAACGTGGCCCGACTGGTGCCGGCCATGTCCAGGCCGTCGGGAACCACGCCCGGTAGCAAGGGGCTATCGCTCCGCAGGGCGTACTCGGCGTCGAACCGCCCCTCCACCCGGTGCTCCTGCTCGGTTTCGGATTGCGCATAGGCGCCCTTGGTGACGTGAATCTTCGATTCGCCGCGCTGCGCCAACACGTCCACGTCGTGGACGTCGATGCTCTTGGTGGTGGTGTCAATCACCGCCTTGCCCGCCACCGCAACGGTGTCCTGGATGAACGGTTGAGCGTCAGGCTGCCGCAGCACGAGCCCCTGAATCGTACTCGGGGCCACGGAGACCGTCCAGGCCTTGCCGTCGTAGGTCCCTTCGGCCTCGGCCCGCAATTGGCCCGCGAGGCCCATCCCCTCGGGCAGCGGATGGACCACCGAAATAAACGGCATCGCCTTGGCCAGATCGGCCGTGCCGTTGACGTGCCAGTCCATGGGCGTCGTCACCTCGCCGCCGAGCGGCACGTGCGAGGCCGTGAGCTTCACCGTGGCCGGGTCGCTGGTCCACTGCAGCGATTGGACGCTCAGCGCCGTCCAGTCGGCGGCGAACCGCAGATCGAAGGCGGCTTGTGCCTCCGTGGCCTCGGTCCGTGTTTTATCGTTGGCCACGGTCAACCGGGCGAACTTGCCGGTCCCGGTCACGGCGGTGCCGGCCTCGTCGAACCGCACGAGCCCCGATGCCTCGACGTTTCCACCGACCGCCATATCGCCCAAGGGCACAAACTGGGTGACGAACTCCTGGGTCCGCGCCAGGTTCGCCGTCAGCTCAAAGGCCAATCCATCGTCGCGGGCGGTGCTATGCAACGTACAGAAGGGCGACTCGATCTGGAGACGGTCGACCTGGTACCGCTGGTCCTGCCGCGCGATCTCGGCGTCGACCTTGACGGGTTGCTCCAGCACGATTTCGCGGCCCTGCATCGCCCCACGAAAATCCACCAGGCGGCTCTGCACCGACACCTTCTCGGGCCGACCGCGATCGAGCACGATGTCCGCGTCGGCGTCGAGCACGCCGGCGGCCTTGAACGCCTTGCCCAGCAGGGCGGTCAAGGGTTCCAGCGATTCCAGCGAGAGCTTCTCGATCCGGACCTGCACCTGCCCGCTCGTGCCGGCGAAGGTCCAGGCATCCGTCTCGCCCTCGTCGCGGAGCTCGCCCTCGGCGCGGATCGAGGAGCGGTCCTGCCCATCCACGACGGCGGCGGCCAGTTGAAACGCGGCGGTCTTGCCCCGCGGCTGAAGCGTGACGCGGGATTGGACATCCTCGAAACCGACCGAACGCTCGGCGGCGTCAGGGGTGATCATGTGCAGGGCCAGGCGGCCGTCGCGGACCGACACATCCACCGGCCCACCCAACAGGGCGGCGGGAACGGCCGCGGGGCCTCGGGCCGTCGCGGGGGAGGGGGTGTCCTCCTCTATCGGCTTCGGGGCGGCAACCTGAATCCGTGCATCGGGGCCGTCCACTACCGTCGGTCCCAGGATCACCCGGCCGCGCAACAACGCCAGGTAATCAGGCTGGAGCGACAATTCCCGAATGGACACCTTGTTCGACGCATCGGTATACGTCAGGCCCGAGAGCCGAAGGCCGTTGAACCAACTCATACTCAGCGTCTGGGCCTCCAGTTGGCCGTCCAGACGCTGGTTGATCTGTCCCAGCACGAAGCGCTTGCCGGCCTGGGTCGAGATCAGGCAGGGTAACAGCACCACCGCCGCGATCGCCAGGACCAGCAGAACGATCACAATTCTCAGGGCGCGGCGGCGGAACCTTCCGCGGCCGGCGCCGTCGACGTGGGATTCGGGCGCGTGCATGTTCGGTCCCTCCCGTGCAAAGTGTCGAACTGAACTCAGGTGAGCCGACGACTCGGCCCGCCACGTTGGCAAACAGGCACCAGAGCCCCCACGCGGCGCCCCCGGACCGCCGTGCGGCGGTTACTCTTCCAGAATCTCCTTGCTTTTGGCCTTGACCATCGTATCGACGCGAGAGACGCAGTCTTTTGTGAGGTTGTCGATGTCCTTCTTTCCCTTCTCGCGGTCGTCCTCGGAGATCTGCTTGTTCTTTTCCATCTCGTCCAGCTCACGGTTGGCGTCGCGACGGATGTTCCGCAGGGCCACCTTCGTCTGCTCGCCCATCTGCTTGACCTGGCCGACGATCTGTGTGCGGCGCTCCTCGCTGAGCGGCGGGATATTCAGACGGATCATCTTGCCGTCCACGATCGGAGCCAGGCTCAAGTCACTGGTCTTGATGGCTCTCTCGATATCTTTCAGGCATCCCGGGTCGAACGGTTTGATGACGATCATCGACGCATCGGGCACGGCCAGCGTCGCCAACTGGTTCAACGGCGTCGGCGAGCCGTAATACTCCACCCTGAGATTCTCGATGATTCCCGTCGAGGCCCGGCCGGTACGCACCTGACGCAACTCGGCCTGGAGGTGCTCCAGGGCCTTGTCCATGCTCTTCTTGTGTGTCTCAATGATCGGACGTATTGGCATCGAAAAACTCCCATCCCACGAACTGCACATTGACGCGGCCTCGCTCGGCCCGGACGGGCGGCCGCCGATCAGCCGGCGTCTTCATCCCCGTCGTCGATCCGCGTACCCACGGCTTCGCCATGAAGCGCTCTTTCTATGTTGCCCTCCTTGAAGATGTTCAGAACGATCACCTCAATACCGTTGTCGCGACACAGGCTCACTGCGGCTGGGTCCATCACCTTGAGATTGCGTCGCAGGACCTCGGTGTAACTGATTCGCTCGATCAATCGCGCATCGGGGTGCTTCTTGGGATCGGCGGTGTATACTCCGTCGACCTTGGTGGCCTTGATCATCAGCTCGGCGTCCAGCTCGGCCGCCCGCAACGCCGCGCACGTATCCGTCGTGAAGAAGGGGTTGCCGGTCCCCCCGGCCAGGATCACCGCGCGCCCCGACTCCAGGTGGAACAGGGCCTTGCGCCGGACGAACCGCTCGCACAGGGCCACCACCTCGATCGCGCTGAGCACGCTGGTGGGCTGGCCCATCTTCTCGAGCGTCTCCTGCAGGGCGCAGGCGTTGATCACCGTCGCCAGCATGCCCATGTAATCGGCGGTGTTGCGCGGGATATGGCTGATCCGGGCGAACTGCTCGCCCCGCAGGAAGTTGCCGCCCCCCACCACGATCGCCACCTGCGGCCCCAGCGTGCAGATGCGGCGGATGCGATCGGCGATGGCCTCGATCGCCGGGCCCTCGATGCCGAACCCCCCCGGCTGACACAGGCTCTCACCGCTAAGCTTCAGCAGCACCCGTTTGTACTTGATCCCGGCCATAGGCTCCGTCCCATCTCCACAAAAAAAGCACCGAAGAATCCTCGGTGCCTTATTCTATTCGACCGGTCAGCCGATTTCCAGTCGAACGAATCGTTTGATTTTGGCCTGGCCCCCCGCCCGGCCCGCCGCCGCGTCCAGGACCTGTTGCACCGTCTGGCCGTCGTCCTTGACGAACGCCTGATGCACCAGGCAGTTGTCCTTGAGGAACTTGCCGATCTTGCCCTCGACGATCTTGTCCACGATGTTGGCCGGTTTGTTCTTGACCTGCTCGCGGGCGATCTCCTGCTCCCGCTGGAGCACCTCCGGATCGACCGCGTCCTCGTCGACGGCCACGGGTTTCATCGCGGTCACGTGCATGGCGATATCGGCCGCGATGCCCTGGACGGCCTCGGCCGTCGCGGCGTCCGACGCCTCAATCTCGACCATCGCGCCAACCCGGTGGTTGAAGTGCACGTAGGCCCCGATCACGCCCGTCGGACCGGCGGCGTAACGCACGTAGTCGCCGATTTCAGTCTTCTCGCCGGTCTTGCTGACCGTGTCCGTCATGCACTGCTCGAATGACCGTCCGTCGGTCGTCGCCTTCAGCAGGGCCTCGGCGCCCGTGTCCTCCGGACAGGTCAGCAGGCAGCCGCCCAGCGTCTCGGCCAGGGCGATGAAGTCGTCGCTCTTGGCGACGAAGTCCGTCTCACAGCACAACGTCGCCAGGGCGACGGTCTTGCCGTCGTCGCTGCGGACGCAGACCACGCGCCCTTCGGTCGTGTCCCGTCCGGCCCGCTTGGCCAGCGTCGCCAGGCCTTTCTTACGGAGCAATTCCAGCGCCTTGTCGAGGTCGCCGTCGGTCTCGGCCAAGGCCTTTTTGCAGTCCATCATGCCCTGCCCGCTCATCTTCCGCAATTTCATGACCAATGCCGCAGAAATCTCGCCCATCTGTCTTGGCTCCCGAACTGTCGAAAACTATGGTTATTCGCGCCCGTTCCCAGACCTCCGTGCAGACGACCGACCGACGGCCCGATGGCCGGGTCGGAATCAACGGAGACGAAGAGCCGGCCTACTGGGCCGAGGTCTCTTCGGCGGGTTCCGGCGAGGTGGAATCGGCGTTGTCCTGGTCCGGCGTCGGCTCGGAGGATGAGGGTTCGGACGAGTCCGGTTCCGAGGTCGGTTCCGGGACGGGGATGTCCGAACCCGTCGCGCCTGCGTCGGCGGTCGGGACCGGAGGCGGCTCGGTCGCACTGGCCAGCGCCCGGCGGCGCGATCGCCCCCGAGCCGGTCCGACCGGTCCGGCGGCCGGCTTGGCCAGCGTCTTGGCGATCGTCACCGCCTCGGCCAGCTCGGCCAGCAGGATATCGATCGCCTTGAGCGAATCATCATTCGCCGGAATCGCCACGTCCACCATGTCCGGGTCCGAGTCCGTGTCGATGATGCCGATCGTCGCGACGCCCAGCTTGCGGGCCTCGCGCAGGGCAATGTATTCCTTGCGGGCATCGATCACCACGACCGCCCCGGGCAGGCGGCTCATCTTACGAATCCCCTCCAGGTTCGTCCGAATCTTGCGCATCTCCCGCCGCAGCCGGGAGGCCTGCTTCTTGCTTTCGGCTTCCAGCGTGCCGTTGGCCTCCATCTCCTCCAGCTCTTCAAGTCGCTGAAGGCGGGCGCGGATCGTGCGGAAATTCGTCAGCGTGCCTCCGAGCCATCGCTCGGAGACATAGTGCATTCCGCACCGCTCGGCGGCCTTCTGAACGGCCTTCTGGGCCTGCCGCTTGGTGCCTACAAAAACGACGTCTTTGCCGGAAGAAACCACTTCGGTGAGGAGCTTTTTGGCGATCAGCAGCCCCTTCAGTGTTTCCTTCACGTTGATGATATGGATCTTGCTGCGGCGCCCGAAGATGTACGGAGCCATCTTCGGATTCCAGCGGCTCGCTCCATGTCCAAAATGTACGCCCGCGGAGATTAACTCCCGGGCCAGTTCCTTAGCCACCGATAAAGACCTCCCATTGTACATCGATAGACTGTCCTTGTTCCCTTGCGGACTCCCGACAAGGGAATTGTGTCACCATAGGCCCCCCGGACGGACGTGTCAAGGATTTTCAGCAGGTCAGGGCGATTTTTCGAGGGGGGAGGCCGACGGGGTCGCGGGTTCATCCCACAGGGCCTCGATAAAGGCCCGTTTGAGGGGATCATCGTACTGGACCATCAGGTCGTCTTCGATCTGTCGCACGTACTCGCCCGAAACCTCCAGCAGGGCGTTCTGGCGACGCCATCGCCGCAGCGCCCGCCGAGCGTATTCTCTGGCCCATTCGGTCTTGGCTTCGTTCATTTTCTGATCCCCTTCCTGTGATGCTCCCGTTGTCCGTCTCTGTCAGTGTGCAATTCCCGTGCCGCACCAGGTAGGGGCGTGTTGTTCGAGCCCTCCCGGTCGGGTCCGGACCCGACGCCACGGGCCAACCAACCCCTGCATGCCCGGTCACCGCATAAAAAGGTCGTCCAGAACGGTCGAGGGCTTGAATCAAGCGAAACCCGGACGAGCCGGCCCTCGGTGGAGAGGACGATGTGAGACCTTTGGAGCACCGGGGCAGCGGCCATGTGGGCTGGGCCGGGGTTCCCCGCACACGGGACTACCGCGTGGGCAGGATGTGACTGTGCCGTGCGGGGAAGGCCCGCACGCCGCCCCGGTCGAGGTGCAGAATGAGACCGTGGACCGGATCGACGCCGATGCAGTGGCCGCTGAACCGCCGGCGGTCGTATTCCAGCACGACGCGACGGCCCAACTGGCTGCTCCATCGCTTCCAGGCCTCAATCACGGCCGAGCGATCCTCCAACGCCAAGGCCAGCCAGCGGTCCAGGGATCGAATCAGGTCGCGGGCCAGGTCGTTTCGATCCACCGGCTGCGACCGGTGCAGGTCGATGCTGGTGGCATGGCCGGCCAGCCCCGCGCGATCGAAGAAGCCCCGGTCCTGGTGGCAGTTGATCCCCACGCCGATGACGGCACAGTCCCGCGGACCCGTCGCGTGGGTTTCCACGAGGATGCCGGCGACCTTCTCATCGCCGATAAGCACGTCGTTGGGCCACTTGATCCGGGCGGCGGATATCCCCGTTCGGCTGACGGCCTCCGTCGTCGCCACCGCCGACACCAAGGTCAGTATGTCGGCGGCGGATCGGCTCCAGCCGATCAAAAGAACGCTTCCCAGCAGGCTCTCGCCCGGCTCGGCGAGCCAGCGGTTTCCCTGTCGGCCGCGGCCGGCGGTCTGGTGCTCGGCGAAGACGCACAGGCCGTCGTTCTCCGCACGGAGGCGGTATTGCCCGGCGATGTCGTTGGTGCTGGCCGTCTCGCGGAACACGAGAATCTTCCCGCCCACACGGTCCGTGGCGAGGCCTGTCTCGATGCGGTCCACGTCCAACGGTTCCACGTCGGCGGCTCTCCTGTGGCGGCGCATCCCGTCCGGATCGCGCCTAGCGATCCAGACCGATGTCGACGGCGACGGCCGAGTGCGTGATGGCGCCGACGGCGATGCGGTCCACCCCGCACTTGGCCACGGTCAGCACGTTGTTGAGCGTGATGCTGCCGCTGGCCTCAAGCAGGGGGCGCTTGCCGCACAGGGCGTCGCGCATTTCCACCGCGTGCTTGAGCTGCCACTGGCCCATGTTGTCCAGCAGGATGACGTCGATGCCCGGCACGCTCAGGACGCGGTCCAACTGGTTGTCCACGTGGTCCACCTCGACCACGACGAAGCGCACGCCGCGGCGCTGTCGGGCCTCGGCGACGAGGCGCTTGAGCCGCGGCTTGAGGTAGCGGCCCAACTGGGCGAGGTGGTTGTCCTTGAACATCACCGCGTCGCCCAGGTGCATGCGATGATTGTAGCCGCCGCCGCAGCGGACGGCGTACTTTTCCAGCTCCCGCCAGCCGGGGATGGTCTTCCGCGTGTCGTAGATCTTCGCCCCCGTGCCGCGCACCGTGGTGACGTACTTCCACGTCATCGTGCTGATGCCGCACAACCGTTGCAGGAAGTTGAGCACGACGCGCTCGGCGCTGAGCATGCTCCGCAGCGGCCCGCGGATTTCGGCGAGCTTGTCGGCGACGTTGGCGCGTTCCCCGTCCTGCTTGAACGCCCGCAGTCGCAGCCGCTTGTCGTAGCGTTTGAGCACCTCGGCGACCACGTCCATGCCGCAGACGACGATCTCCTCGCGCGTCACCAGGTCGCCCTTGACCATCGCGTCGGCCGGGACCGTGATCTCGCTGGTCGGGTCCCCGTGGCCGAAGTCCTCCTCGACGGCCATGTCGATCAGCACGCGAACCTTTTCCATGTCGGGTTTCTTGAGTCTGCGTCTCATCGTCCGGCACTGTCCTTTAATGGGGGCAGGGCTTGCAGGTCGCGCAGGCGATCCCGCAGTTTGGCGGCCCGTTCGAAATCCAGGGCCTCGGCCGCGGCCAGCATATCCTGTTCGAGCTGGGCGGCCAGCTCGGCCCGGTCGAACTCGTCTTCATTAAACCGCACCGCCTCCTGGGCGATCTTGCGGGCCCGCAGTTGCTCGCTGAACTCCTGGCGAATCGCCTTGCGGATCGTCTGCGGCGTGATCCCGTGATCGGCATTATAAGCCAATTGTATTTTACGGCGGCGGCTGGTCTCGTCAATGGCCTTTTGCATGGCGTCCGTCACCCGATCGGCATACAGGAAGACCGTGGCGTTGACGTTCCGGGCGGCTCGGCCGATGGTCTGGATGAGCGAGGTCTCACTGCGCAGAAAGCCCTCCTTGTCGGCGTCGAGGATGGCCACCAGCGAGACTTCGGGCAGGTCGAGCCCTTCTCGCAGCAGGTTGATGCCCACCAGTACGTCAAATTGGCCGGTCCGCAGATTTCGCAGAATCTCGATACGCTCGAGCGTCTCGATCTCGCTGTGCAGGTACGTGCAGCGAAAACCCTGGTTCTTGAGGTAGGTGCTCACGTCCTCGGCGAGGCGCTTGGTCAACGTGGTCACCAGAATACGCTCGCCGGCCGCCACGCGCTTGCGGATTTCCTCTTGCAGATGGGGAATCTGCCGGGTCGCGGGATGTACGAAGATTTCGGGGTCGACCAGGCCGGTCGGCCGGATGATCTGCTCGACGACCTCGCCGTCGCATTGCTCGAGCTCGTAAGGCCCCGGCGTGGCGGACATGAACACGACGTGCTTCCACGTCTGTTCGAACTCCTCGAACCGCAGCGGGCGGTTTTCCATCGCGCTGGGCAGGCGGAAGCCGTGCTCGACGAGCACCTCCTTGCGGCGGCGGTCGCCGGCCCACATCGCGCGGATCTGGGGGATCGTCACGTGCGATTCATCAATGATCAGCAGGAAATCGTCGGGGAAATAGTCGATCAATGTGTAAGGCCGGGCGCCGGGCTTGAGGCCGGCCATGTGCATCGCGTAGTTCTCGATGCCGCTGCAGTAGCCCACCTCCTGGATCATCTCCATGTCGTAGCGAGTGCGGGCTTCGAGACGCTGGGCCTCGAGCAGTTTGCCTTGGCGGCGCAGCTCGAAGAGCCGCTCTTCGAGCTCGGCGGCAATACCCTCCAGGGCCGTCGCGACGCGCTCGCCCGGCAGGATGTAGTGCTTGGCCGGGTAGATGAACACCTGCTCTTCCTCGGCGAGGGTCTCGCCCGATGTCGGGTGCACGTAGCAGATTCGTTCGATCTCGTCGCCGAAGAACTCGAAGCGGACGGCGAACGATTCGTACGACGGCCACAACTCGACCGTATCGCCCCGCACGCGGAACAGACCCCGCGCGAATTCGACATCGTTGCGCTCGTATTGCACGTCGGCCAGGCGGCCCAAGAGGTCGTTGCGCTCGAACGTTTGTCCACGCTGGACGTTCACGACGCTGGCCTGGTAGTCCTCCGGCGAGCCGAGGCCGAAGATGCAGGACACGCTGGCGACGATGATGACGTCGTCGCGCGACATGAGGCTGGTTGTCGTCGACAGCCGCAGCCGGTCCAGCTCATCGTTTCGCGAGGCGTCCTTTTCGATATAAATGTCCCGCTGGGGAATGTACGCCTCGGGCTGGTAGTAGTCGTAGTAGCTGACGAAATACTCCACGGCGTTGTGAGGGAACAGCCCCTTGAGCTCCTCGTAGAGCTGGGCGGCCAGGGTTTTATTGTGGCTGATGACCAGGGCCGGTCGGCCGAAGCGGGCGATGACGTGGGCGATGGTAAAGGTCTTGCCGCTGCCGGTGACGCCCAGCAGCGTCTGGAAGCGACGGCCGGCCTTGAGGGAGGTGCTCAGGCGTTCGATCGCCTGCGGCTGATCGCCTTGCGGCTCAAACTCGCTGACGATCTGAAACTTGGCCATGTCAACCCGCCCCGCCACTGGGCGTGTTCAGTCTGTCGAAACGGCCGGGCGCCTCTGCGCTCGGCGCAAAGCAACGTCCGGACACGCGTGGGCTCGCTCCGGCACGTCCGGACGGAATCTGCAAAAGGGTACGGCTATCGACGGCCGAGCGCCGCGGCCCGCTGCGCCTTGCGCCGCCGCCGCCGGTTGCGCTCCGAGGGCTTCTCGTAGTAGCTGTTCCGCTTGATGTCGCGGATCAGCCCTTCCTTCTCGCACATCTTCTTGAACCGCTTGACCATCTGCTGGACCGATTCCCCTGCTCTGGCTCTGATCTTGATCATGCGTGCTTCACACCTGCTTTCCGGCGACTCGCCTTGATAAGAGGACCTCAACAACCCTAACAGTCCGTTGAAAAACGTACGGGCCAAAAGAATGGGCCCTTCTTGTCATTCCCGCGAAAGCGGGAATCCACGCTTTGCGTGCAGAGAACACACCACACGTTGAGCGTGGACCCCGGATCAAGTCCGGGGTGACACTTTTTCAACAGGCTGCTAACGGAAAACTGCTAAGTATAGACGTGAATCGGCGCGTTTCAAGGGCCAATCCACAGTTCGTGAAAACTTTCGCGCCCGCCCGGCCGGATCAAGGTCCGCACCGGGGCGCAAGCGGATAGCTGGAATACCTCGATATGGGGGTTTATTTCAGCCCACAGCACAACATATTGTGCATTTGGTGAATCTGGCCCCAAGGAAGACCCTTGGCGTAGGCGCTCTGTGGGACTGATCGCATGGCCTCTGGGGAGGGCTTCTGGGCGGCTGCAATCCCGGCTTGGGCCGGGCCTTGGTGTGCCATCCGGTACGGTGGACGACCTGTGCCATCACGCCGGGCGGGCGATACGGTCTGTATCGCCGTCACGCCGGGCGCGCGGCACATCGATTCTTGCGTACGCGCCGGGGCCATTTGTGGATCGCCCGTCCGATGACGTGGCCCGGACATTCTGCCCGTGCGTGTTGCCCCCTGGGGGCATTGTGCGGTGTCGACATGGTTTGATTTTCCCTCGTGACGCCGTTATGCTCTCTGGCCCAATCGCCATTCGAACGATGGTTTGTGCGGGAGTGCGAAGCGTGGTGATTATAGCCTTGTCGGACATTCATTCCGAGACGCGGCACTTCGCGGCGATGGCCGAGGCACTGACCGCCGCCGATGTCGTGCTCATCGCCGGGGATATAACGCACTTTGGCGGGGCCACCGGGGCCCGCGAGATCATCGAGGAGCTGCGTCTCTACAACCCGTCCATCCTGGCCGTGCCGGGCAACTGCGACGGCAGGGGGGTGCAGGAATACCTGGCCCGCGAAGGCCTGAGCCTGCACGACCGCCGCGTCGACATCGATGGTGTGGCCTTTGCGGGTCTGTGCCGATGGCTCGACGATGAGCCGGCCGCCTCCGGTGGGCCCGATATGTACGCAAGAGCGGCCGCATCGCTGACCGGTGCCCGGCGCGCGGTCTTCCTCACGCATCAACCGGCTTACGGTACGACCGTCGACACCCTGCCAGGTGGCCGACATGGCGGCAACCGCGAGACCCGCGCCCTGATTGAGCGCATCGAGCCTGTCCTGGCCGTCTCTGGTCACGTCCACGAGGCCGCCGGCACCGACCGCTTGGGCCCGACGACGCTGGTCAATCCCGGCCCCGCCCGCCGTGGCCGCTATGCCCGCATCGTGCTGTCCGAGCAGGTCGAGGGCGTCGAACTGTGCAGCGTATGACGGCGTGCCGACGGCGCCGCGGCCGACCCCGAACCGTCGAGGCAGGGTCCGGCTCACACGCCGCTGGGCTGTCTGCCCATCGCGGCGCGGACCGACTCCTTGATTCGTTGGATGTGCCCGCGGCCCAAGGCCTTGACCTCGCATCCCAGCTCGAAGTACCGCCGAATCCGCGCATCATCGAGAATGCCGAAGCAGTCGATCACGGCGATCGGCTGGCCGGCCCAGGCCACGACCTGGTCCGGATCGAGCGCCAGGTAGGGCTCGTGCGGAACCGCCAGGATCACCGCCTCGGCCCCTTTCAGCGCCGCCGGCAGGTCCTGCTGAACCCGCAGGTCCGCCAGGTGCTCCTGGTTGCGGAAGAACCGCGCCCAGCTCTTGCCCGGCGCCGGGTACACGTCCTGGCTCTCCATCTCGTACCAGTGCTCGACGTACGGATCGTGCACCCGCATCTCGGCCCCCATCTCGGTCAGCCGACGCACGACGATCTCCGAGCCGCTGTAGCGGGTGTCGGCCACGTCCTGGCGATAGCTGGCGCCGCAGATCAACACGTTCGCCCCGGCGATGTACCGGCCCATGTTCCGCAGCGCATCCCGCGTCAGGGTCGCCACGTGCAGCCCGCGCGTGTCGTTGATGTCGATCGCCGCCGTCGTCAGCCGGAAGATGTCGTCCTCGAAGCCCAGCAGATGCTTGTACGCCCAATAGCCCAAGCCGCCATCCTTGGGCAGACAGTAACCGCCGATGCCCGGGCCGGGGAAGATGATGTTGCTGTGCGTGGGCCGCATCTTGATCGCCTTGATGACCTTGATGAGGTCCACACCGTTGCGCTCGGCGAACAGCGACCACTCGTTCAGGAACGCCAGGAGTGTCGCGCGGTACGAGTTCTCCACGATCTTGGTGGTCTCCGATTCGATGGGCCGGTCCATCACCGTCAGCGGGTAGTCCTCGGTGTTGAGCACCTCGCGGAGGAACTTCTCCACGCGCGCCTTGGCCTGGCCGTTGCAGCCGGCGCAGACCCGCCAGAAGTCCCGAATCGACGACACGTACTCGCGCCCCGGCATGACCCGCTCGAAGCTGTGGGCCAGCACCGGCTCGCTGTCGATCCCCCTCGCGCGGAACGCCTTCTTCATGATCGGCCAGGCCACGAACTCCGTCGTGCCGGGCGCGACAGTCGTCTCGATCAGCGTCAGGCAATGCGGCGGAATCTTCTGCCCGATCGTCCGCATCGTCGCCTCCAGCGCCTGCATATCGGCCTGGCCCGTCCGCAGGTTGCCCAGGTCGCGCTTGCTGTAGTCGCACTGCACGTCCACGACCACCACGTCGGCCAGCTTCAGGCAGTCGCTGTTGTACGTGGCCGTCAGCGTCTTCTTGTCCCGCACGCAGCGCTCGATCATCGGGTCCACTTCCGGGTCCTCGGCCTTGACCGGACTCTGCCCGCGGTTGAGCAGCGGGATCTTCCAATAGCTGCGGGTGCTGGGCCGCTGGCAGCCGATCACGAACTTGCTGGGCCGGCCCGTCGCTTTGTCCACGGTGTCGGCGATGATCGCGGCCATGACCGCCCCGACGAAACCCACGCCCATGACCACCACGATCTCCTTGCCCTCCTGGCGCGCGGCCTCGGCGAGCCCGGCCAGCCGGTCGAACTCGGGGGCATACTCCTGCCGCTCCGGAATCGCGAACTTCTCCCCGGCCGGACTGATCGAATACTGCGTCATCGTTATCCTCCCTACGGGTTGGTTTCGCCGCATGCGTCGGCGGCGGGTCGTTTCATCGCGTGTACTGTAGCGGTTTCTCGGCATAAGACAATGCTCTTGGGCCCGGCGCTGGGGGTCAGTATCCTGCACCGACCGCCGTCTCGCTTGTGGCCGTCGGTGCGGTCTGTCCGGTCATCGCCTGATAGATCGCCCGCGCCATCACCCCCGCCCCGGCGGCGTCGGGGTGCACGCCATCCGGGAACATCTCCGGCTTGCCGCTCAGCGCCGTGTACAGGTCGATCAACCCCACGCCCATGTCCACTGCGACCTGCCGGACCCGCGGCAGGACCTCGTCCCGCACGACCGCCTCGCGGATGCCCCAGCGATCCTCATACACGGGCACCGGCAGACAGATATAGATGCGGGGGCGCGACGGCAAGGCCGCAAAGCGTCGTATCAGGTCCTTGTAGTCCCGATCGAACTCGTCGGCATACTCCCAGTTTTGCGGTTTGGAATCGTTGGTCCCCAGCTTGATGATGACCACGTGTGGATCATACACCAAGGCCTCCGCGAACGCTGCCTCATCCCAATAGGGCTTATCGCCCCGACGCAGCAGCGTTGCCCCGCTGACGCCGAAATTGCGACACTCCCACTGCGGTCCGAGCATCCGGCCCAACTGCGCCGGGTAGTGGTCTTGCTCGCGGTTCTCGATCCCCGCGCCGTAAGTGATACTGTCGCCCACGCACGCGACGCGGATCGTCTCCTCGTAATCCTCCGGCCGCACGACAGGCCGACTCATCGGCACGCATCCGCCCCACAGCCCACACAGCAGCCCGGCCACAAGGCCGCACCACACGCGTCGCTTCATGTTGTATTCCTTTCTCAGGACCCTGATCGACCGGCCCACCGGGCAAGGCGGGCCGGCGCGGCCCGCCGCCTGCGGGCCTGGCGTCAGCGGATCGACTCTTCAGGAAGCTCCATCTTGACCCCTTCATCCAGGGGCATCCGGTCGGGCAGCCCGCCCGTTTCCTCCTGCAAGCGATGCAACTCGGCCTTCAGATCGACCACCACCTGCGCGTACGCCGGATCGTGGATGAGATTGCGAAGCTCGCCGGGGTCCTCCTGCAGGTCGTACAACTCGGCCATGTGCCGGTCGGGCCCGCCGTCGCCGTGCGGGTAGTGCACGTACTTCCAGCGGTCCGTCCGCACGCCCCGCACGTTCGGCGTATACGGGAACTGCTTTTCGTAGTTGTATTCATACAGCCACGCCGTGCGCCATGGGGCCGACGGGTCCGCCAGCAGGGGCGCCCAGCTTCGCCCGTGAACGGCCCCCAGCGATCCGGCCCCGCACAACTCCAGGATCGACGGCGCCAGATCAACGTTGAGCACCTGCTGTTTGATTCGCGTGCCCGGCCCGATGCGACGCGGATACCGCACGATCAGCGGCACACGGATGCTCGGCTCGTGCATCGTGCGTTTGTCGATCATGCCGTGCTCGCCCAGCAGAAAGCCGTTGTCGCTGGTGAACACGAACACCGTATTATCCAATTGCCCCGTCCGTTGCAGGGCGGCGTACACCGCGCCGACGCTGTCATCCACGGAATTGATCGTTCCGACGTAGCTCCGCACGAAGTCCTCGAAGCGATCCACCCCCTCGGGCCGCCGATCCGGGAAGTCCTTGCGGAATTCATACAGCGGGCCGTAGATGCCGTGCCACGTATCCAGCCGCTCGGTGACCCAGCGGGGCTTGGCCTCCAGGTCAAACGCCGAGGCCGGGTAGGGTACCCGCACCTCGTCATAGGTATGGCGGTATGTCTCCTCCGGCACGAACGGCCCATGCGGCGCCTTGTGCCCCAGGATCAGCAAGAAGGGCCGATCCCGCGGGGCCTGCGATTCAAGCCACTCGACGGCCATCTGCGTCACCACGGTCGTGTAGTAGCCCGGCACCACCCGCCGCCGGCCATTGATGTTGAACTCCGTGTCGTAGTATTTGCCTTGGCCCTTGTGGCTGATCCAATAGTCGAACCCCGGCCGCTTGCGGTCATCCTCCTCGCCCATGTGCCACTTGCCGATATAGGCCGTGCGATAGCCCTCGGCGTGCAATTGACGGGGGTAGCTGGCCAGATCTTTCGGATAATCGGTGAAGTTGTCGATCACACCATGCGTGTGGGCGTACAGACCCGACAGAAACGACGCCCGGCTCGGCGAGCATAGCGAGGTCGTCACGAACATGCTCTCGAACCACGCCCCCTCGCGGGCCAGCCGGTCCAGGTGCGGCGTCTTCATCCCCAGCAGCGGCGTGGGGTGCATCCCGACGCAATCGGACCGCTGGTCATCTGTGAAGATCACCACCACGTTGGGCCGGTTCGTTCCTCGCTGGGTTGTCAGCGATGTGGAGCAGCCCGCCACGGCCGCCGCCGAGGCGCATCCGGCCAGTTTGAGGAAACCGCGACGTGTCGTGTGCGATGCGTTCATGCCGACCTCCCATCCATAAACCCGTGGTTCCGCTTGAATCGTTCCCTTCGGTCCTCCTGTATAGGCCCGGCGGGCTACTGAATCAACCTTTTCTTGAGACGTCGGACGGCCGCATAGCCCACGATCAGCACGAACAGCAGGATGTACGCGCCGTCCCACCAGAGGATCGCGTCCCACCGGCCGACGCACAGCGCCCGAACCAGCCGCGTGGAATGCGTCAGCGGCACCGCCTCGGCGAAGGGTCGCACTACCGCCGGCAACTGGTCGACCGGAAAGACCACCCCCGAAAAGAAGAACATCGGCGACAGCAGCCCGGTCATGTAGAAGTTGAAATGGTTGATCGTCCGCACGAACGACGTCACCAGCAGCGACAACGCCCCGAACATGACCCCGGTCGCGAACCCCAGCAGCGGGGCGGCCAGCGCGTTAGGCCAGTGCACGATCCGAAACACCGTCAGCACGCACAGCACCGCGAACGAGAAGAACAACCCCTTCGTCCCGGCCCAGAGGATCTCGCCGACGATCAGGTTGTTGGCCGTGATCGGCGCCGCCAGCATCCCATCGTAGACCTTCTCGAACTCCAGCCGAATGAACGTGCCGTAGGTGCACTCGAACGCCGAGGTCCACATCGCCGCCGTCACCAGCAGGCCCGTCGCGAGGAACTCAATGTAGGGCATCCCCTCCATCTCGCCGATGTAATGCCCCAGCCCCAGGCCGATGCCCCCCAGGAAAATCAGCGGCTCCAGGAACGGCGGCAGCCCGTTGCTCACCAGGTGCCGTGTGTACACCCGCATGTGCCGGAACCACACGCTGTACAGCCGCTGACGCAACGGCGGATAGGCGCGCACGCTACTGGACGGCATTGAGGCTCCTCCCGGTCGTTCTGAGGAACAGGTCCTCCAGGTTCGCCTCGCGCACGTAATAGTGATCGCTGTGCAGGGCCGCCGCCACCCGACGCAACTGCTCCAGGTCGTGCCCGTATACCCGCGTGATCTCCGGCGAGGCCTCCACCCGCAGCGCCTCGCCGAAGCAGGCGTCGATCCCCGTCGCCTCCTGCCCGTCGAACACCTCCAGCACGTAGGGCTCGATATGCTCAGCCAGCAGATCGCGCGGACGGCCGCCCAGCACCGCCCGACCCCGGTCCATGATCAGCAGCCCATCGCAAATCTGAAACGCCTCGTCCATATAATGCGTCGTCAGCAGAATCGTCGTGCCCCGCCGCTTGAGCTGACGCAGCTTGTCCCAGATCACGTGCCGCACCTGCGGATCGAGCCCCGTCGTCGGCTCGTCGAGAATCAGCAGCCGCGGCGCGTTGAGCATCGCCCGCGCCACCACCAGCCGCCGCTTCATCCCGCCCGACAGCTCCTTGATCTTCGCCTTGGCCTTGTCCGCCAGCTCCAGGAACGCCAGCAACTCCGCGATACGCTCGCGAGCCACGGCCCGCGGCAGGTTATAAAACCGCGCAAAGACCATCAGATTGCCGACGACGTTCAGCTCGTCGTCCAGGTTGTTCTCCTGGGGCACCACACCGGCCAGGTGCTTGATCGCCAGCTCCTCGCGCCGCGGGTCGCACCCGAACACGTCCATCGTTCCCTCATCGTCCGCGTCCGGGCGGCACATGCCGTACAGCATCTTCATCATGGTCGTCTTGCCGGCGCCGTTCGGCCCTAAAAAGCCGAAACACGCGGCCGCCGGCACGTCGAAATCCACCCTGTCCACCGCGCGCAGCGTACCGAACGTCTTGCTGATGCGACGAACTGTGATCACCGGTTCGGCCATGCCGATATCCATTTGAAATCCCACGGGACCGAAAAGCCCCGCGCCCCCGATTGTTCCGCCGCCGATCCCGTTACAGCAGGCTGTACAGCTGCTTCATGAACCCCTGCAAGAGCTTGGGTGAGATGTCGGCCAGTTCCGGCTCCGGCTGCTCGGCCCGCGCCATTCGCTGGAGAATGTCCCTGGCCTGCTCCTTGTGTCGCACGATCATCCGGGCCGTATCCTCGGCCTGTTCCAGCCGGCCGTCGGCCATCTGACGTAGATACAGGATGATCGCTTTGATGAGGTCCTTCTCGCTGATCGCGGCCCCGGCCGCCGCCTCCGGATCGTCACCGCCCGCGTTCCGCTCCTGGAGGATGTTCTGCTGCAAGTTGTACGTCTCCCGCATCATCTCATCTCGTCGCCGTTCCTCCTCCTCATCCAGCGGCACCAGGGTCAGCGGCGGCTCATCGTCCGACGGCGGAAGCGGAATATAGCAGCGATGCTTGCAGTGCGGGCAACTGCCCCACTTGCCGCCCGCCTCGTCCGGCGCCTTGATCCTCTTCTTGCAGCACTCGCAATGAAAACTGATCGGCATCGTCGCTACCTTTCCAGGCTCGCCTCCGTCTTGATGAATCAGCCGCCTTCGATCGACCGCTCCCGTCCTCCGACCCCGTTCTCGCTTTCCCCCTCCCAGCCAAACCAATATTTTTTTGAGGTTTTGGCCCTTTGAATTTCGAATTTGTTTAGGGTTTAGAAATTAGTATTTCAGATTTTGATTTGTCATTTTTCATTTTGATCTTTGATCTTTGAATTCCCTTCCGCCCGGTATTCGGCCTGGACGTCGGTGGTGATGCCTCCCCGCGGGCTGAAACGGGCCGTCACCCGCATCCACCGGGGGCGGCACGCCCCGCTGAGATCATCCAGAATGTCGTGGGTCAGCCGCTCGTAGAAGATCCCCTTGTCGCGGTAGCCCTGCAAGTAGAACTTGAGGCTCTTGAGCTCGATGCACGTCGCCCCCGGGATATACTCGATCACGATCTCGCCGAAATCCGGCTGGCCCGTCTTCGGACAGACGCTCGTGAACTCCGGCGCGCGGATCGTGATCGTATAATCCCGACCCGGCCGGGGATTGTCGAACAGCTCGACCACCGCCATGTTGCCCTCATCGAAAAACCACGTATACTGCCCCTATCATAAGCCAAACCGACCTTGCTGCAAGGATCAGCCTGGAAATGGACAAGACCGCCGTCGTGTTGCTCAGTGGGGGGCTCGATTCGGCCACGACCCTGGCCATCGCCCGCGATGAGGGTTTTGCGTGCTACGCCATGAGCTTTCGTTATGGCCAGCGCCACGCCGTGGAGTTGGCCGCGGCCGCTCGCGTCGCCCGGGCGCTGGGCGTGGCCGAGCACCGCGTCGTCGATCTCGATCCGGCGGGCTTCGCCGCCTCCGCCCTGACCGATACCACCCGTGATGTGCCCAAGGACCGTGATGACATCGGTACCGGTCCCGTCCCCTCGACCTATGTACCGGCCCGCAATACGATCTTCCTGAGCTACGCCCTGGCCTGGGCCGAGGGGCTCGGCACCGGGGACATCTTTATCGGCGTCCACGCCGCCGACTACAGCGGCTACCCCGACTGCCGCCCCGAATACATCGCCGCGTTCGAGACCCTGGCCAATCTCGCCGTCGCCGCCGCCGTCGAAGGAACCCTTCGGGTGCGCATCCACGCCCCGCTGATCCACATGACCAAGGCCCGCATCATTCAAATGGGGACCCGCCTGGGCGTGGACTATGCCCTGACCCACAGCTGCTATGACCCGGACGACAAAGGCCGCGCCTGCGGACGGTGTGATTCCTGCCGATTGCGTCTCAAGGGCTTCGCCGAAGCGGGCCTGCCCGACCCGGCCATATACCAGCCTGGCCGCCCGTAGTCTACGGGGTCGGCGCCAACAGTCCCAAGACCTCCCGTGGCGTCACTCCGGCCATGTCGGCGATCTCGCGAAGACTGCTCTTCTCCGTTACCTCAAGCCCTTGCTGCTTCAATGTGTTGATGGCTTCCTGAAGGCCGTAGCCCTCCTGGGCGCACACCTGCTCGAGCGTCATCCGCCCCAGTCCCTGGCCCGAACCACGACCTGCCCCTCCGGCTTCCCGTGTGCCACCCTGACCTCGCGCGCCACCGGCGCCCCCGCCGCCTTGGCCATGTTGCCCCGGCGCTGCGGCCCCGCCCGTCGCCACGCGATACAGCGCATCCGGTGACAATCCGTGCTCGGCCGCCAACTCGCCGAAGTTCACCTCTTCCGAGGGCACGCGTATACCCGCCGTCTCCAGATTTACCATCACCTCCACCAGGTCAAGCTGGGCCACCTCCGCAAGCTCCTTGAGGCTCAGGAGTTCCGCATGGGCCACGGGTGCCCTTTGAGGAGCCTGCTCCCATGAGTTCTTCAGCCGGTCATTCCACGCCATCAGATTCGAGAAGGGGGGTACGAGGTAGAACATGCTCACTAGCAACACGATGCTCGCCACCAGCGCCGCCACCCACTCCGACCGAAACGCAAACCGCCGGCTGACCCGACTGCGAAAGTAGCACACCAACGGACGCCAGTTGAGCACAAGATGCACGACCGAGGCGATGAGAAACACGCAGCCGGCCCCGATGTGCATCGCGATCCACTCATCCTTCGTCAGCCCCAGCAGGGTCCAGCCCGTCCAGTGAGCCACCCGTCCCGGCGGCGTCACGAAGAGAATCGCCCCCGTGAACGCGATCACGACGAAAAAAACAGCCAGCATCACCGACACAAACGGCCGAAAGCGAAATCCCACCCGGCATTGCGGTTCCACGTGCGTCTCCCATCAGGTAGAAAGGTCACAGGACAAGGACGGAATCACGTATTTCTACAGGCTCCCCGAGCGTTTGTTCGTCGCTGCCCGTGAATCGCCGATCCCGCATCGCCATCATCGGGTCAGGACAGGCTCTCACGCGAATCGGCATCTTCTCGATGCGGCCTTGCATTCGTGGGGTGGTTGTGTTAAAATAGGGAAAATGATGGGGGCGGGCATATCCCGGCCCCATACCACGACCAACAGGGGGGCATAGGGTGACGAAAAGGGTCGTCTGCAGGGTCGTCGAATCCAAGTTTTCCCATTCGGTGAGTCGGTCTGCGCCGATCTGGCAGCCGTCCGGACCCGACCATCAAGCCGGTCCGTCCGCCGTGGAGCCGAGCCCGGTGTGTTTAAGGTCCTATAATCAGAGATCTTCTCCTGGGCCAAGCGTCGGATATCCGGCCATACCCCCGAACAAGACGTTGGCGCCGCGCCCAGTGGCGTTCGAGCATGGCCTGCCGTGCGGTCTCGTGATCGATCTGTGGGTCTGAGCGCAGAAAAATGGCGAGGCCGTCGGCAGGGGTCGCCTGCGCCATAACCTCGCCAAATTTCCGACACTCCCTTATGTCGCTACCTAGCCGTCCATGGCCTTCAACTCAGTTTGTAAACTCCTCAAATACCGAACTTTAGGAGAATATCAGCGGCGAGGAGGCGGTGGGGTTCGGTATCGAGAAGGCCGTGGTCCAGCTCCCAGCGGGCCCGGGCGATCGTCTCGGCATCGTCGGCGGCGCGGTCGGCCTGTTGGGCCCGGGCCAGCAGGGCGTCGTGCGAGGTCTCCAGCGATGCGGCCTCGGCCAATGGCCGCGTGCGGCCCATCGCCGACGGGGCCGCCCCCGCGGCCTCCCAAAACCCGCCTACCCCGTTGTGTGCCGAAATATCCATCCGCCTGTCCTGTCCAACGCCCGGTTACCGGACCCGACCCGTCAATGGGGCTCCATCGTTATTGTCGAAACCGCCGGCGCCAACTTGAGCTCTTTTAGCGGAACCGGCAGCATTTTTTGCCGGGCCGGGACCGTTTTCTGTGCCGGCGGCGGGTTCTCGGACCCGGCCACCGCCCGCAACCGCAGGATCTGGTGCGCCTCGGGCAGCGTCCGGGCCACCTCATCGGCCACGAAGCGCCCGAACGCCTGGCCGCTGGTGTGCAGGATCCGCCAGCCCAGCGGCTCGTACTGCCCGCCCAGGCAACTGTAGTAGTACCCCCGCATCCGCTTTTGCACGTCGGCGTCCTGGCTGTCCCAGACCTGCTCCAGGCCCCAGACCACCCTCCCGTTCCGCAGGTCCACCAGCCGCAGGTGCAGGCCCACCAGCAGGTGCGGGTAGGGCCGATAGTCCGTCACCCGGCCCACGATCACCCCATCGGCCCCCAGCCGCCGGCGGATCCGACGCATCTGCTCCAGGTCCCAGGGCTGCCGGTCCAGCTCCAGCCCTGCCCACGCCGGGTCGCCACGGTCCAGCCGGTCCACGTTGAACAGGTGCTTCTTCTGCAGCGCCTGGGTCAGGGCAGCGCTGAGGGCCTGACCCTGCGTGGGATATTCGCTGTCGGGGGCCGGCTCCAGGAGCACCACCCGGCCCAACGCGGCAAAGTCCGCATCGGGGTTGATGTAATATTGGCCCGTCGGGGGTACATACGGATGCACGACCGTACAGCCGGCGACCCCCAGCAGCGTCAGCCCGCAAAACAACGTCGTCTTCAACGCTCTCATCGCCGGCCTCCTTGTCCTCACGGGCTCACCTTGGCCTTATCAGAACCCGACCCGGCCGCGTTTGCCACCGAGGTCGGCGCCCCGGCCATGGGCTCGGCGCCCAGGATTTGCAGGATCTTGCTCAGCGCCTGCACCTGCGAGAGCTGCGCCGTCCGCATCTCCTCGCGGAAGCCCAGCACATCCGACTTCCAGCGGGTCAGCTCCCCGTGCATATCCTGCAGGAACCGGTTCGCATCGGCCAGTTCCGCCTTCGTGCGATCCAATTCAAGCTGCACCGCCGCCAGCTTCTGCTGGACGGTGCGGTTCTCCTCGGCCAGGCGGGTGTTCTCCTGCCGCAAGCGCTCGGTCGTTTCCGAGAGCTCCTGGTACTTCTGCGACCAGAGCAGGGCGCTGTCCACCGCGCCGCCCGGGTTCTGATCCGGCTCTGCGAACCGACGGGCCAGCGTCGGGTCCGTCGGGTCGGCCACCAGCACCGGCTCGGCCGGGGCCGTCACCCGCGCCCGCGGCAGGTTGTCGATCGCCAGGGGCTCTTCCACCACCATGCAGCCGCCGACCAACAGCCCCACGATGAACAATCCACCCGCCATGTCTTGTATGTATGTCTTCATGTCCGACTCCCTTGAAAACCAAGTCTCTGGGGAAATCCTAAGCTCTGAATCCTAAATCCTAAACAAGCACAAAGTTCAAAAGCGACAGACTCAAAACGCCCGCCCGAAAGCGACTGAGAGGCAACCTGTTTTGGGTTTTGGATTTTGAAGTTTTGCATTTGTTTAGGGTTTAGAGATTAGGATTTAGGATTTCCTATTCCGATCCATATCGGCATTGCAGCCGCATCGCGCGCCCGCAGCCGCAGGTCACCTCGATCACCGCGTACTGGTCGTTGGCCTCGATCACCCGCGCCTCCTGCGGCACGCCCGTCGGGGCCGT